>ERZ773131.15-NODE-15-length-163086-cov-25.435408_pt1 | contig 163086 bp, 131 predicted proteins | sample MGYA00511082_ERZ773131 | MGnify/ENA primary metagenome ERZ773131 (study PRJEB29015, sample SAMEA2737813) | human gut metagenome | biome: human gut; feature: human-associated habitat; material: faeces | place: China | collected 2012 ... | reverse complement strand
GAAGTAATAACCATATGTATGCTCAGATTATTGATGATACAGTTGGAAATACACTCGTTTCTGCATCAACACTTGACAAGGATATCAAGGCAGAGCTCGAGAAGACTAATAACGTAGATGCAGCAGCAAAGCTTGGTACTGTAATCGCAAAGAAAGCATTAGATAAAGGTATTTCAACTGTTGTCTTCGATAGAGGCGGTTTTATTTACGCAGGAAAAGTTAAAGCATTAGCTGAAGCAGCAAGAGAAGCTGGCTTAGATTTTTAGGAGGAGACAAACATGAAACGTGAAATCATTGACGCTAGTCAATTAGAATTAGTTGACCAGGTAGTTGACATCAAGCGTGTAACAAAGGTTGTTAAGGGTGGACGTAACATGCGATTCACAGCTCTCGTTGTTGTTGGTGACAAGAACGGCCATGTAGGTGCAGGTCTTGGAAAAGCAGCAGAAATTCCTGAAGCTATCCGCAAGGGTAAAGAGGACGCCATCAAGAGCATGGTAAATGTTAAGTTAGACGAGAACAACTCTATTACACATGATGTAACAGGAAAATATACAGGTGCTTCCGTATTATTAAAGAAGTCTCCTGAAGGTACTGGTATCATCGCTGGTGGTCCTGCACGTTCAGTATGCGAGATCGCTGGTATCCAGAATATCCGTACAAAGTCTTTAGGATCAAACAACAAGCAGAACGTAGTACTTGCTACTATCGAGGCTCTTAAGCAGTTAAGAAGCCCTGAGGATGTTGCAAAGCTTCGTGGTAAATCTGTAGAAGAAATCTTAGGTTAGGAGGAACGCTAAAATGGCAGATAGAGTTAAAGTTACATTAATCAAATCTACAATCGGTGCTGTTCCTAAGAACAAGAAGACAATTGAGGCTCTTGGTCTTACTAAGTTAGGCAAAACTGTAGAGTTACCAAACAATGCAGCTACACAGGGAGCTGTTCGCAAAGTAGCACCATACGTAAAAGTAGAAGAAGTTTAAGAATAAAATAAGGAGGTACCGTGATGGATTTATCTAATTTAAAAGCGGCTGAGGGTTCAGTTCATAGTGATAATTTCAGAAGAGGTCGTGGACACGGCTCAGGAAACGGTAAGACTGCTGGTAAGGGACACAAGGGACAGAAGGCTCGTTCAGGAGCTCCAAGACCTGGTTTCGAAGGTGGACAGATGCCATTATATAGAAGATTGCCTAAGAGAGGTTTCAAGAATAGAAACACTCTTACAATCGTACCTATAAATCTTTCAGCTCTTGAGAGATTCGATAACGATGCAGTAGTTTCAGTTGAGACATTAATCGAGGCTGGAATCGTTAAGAATCCTAGAGATGGCGTAAAGATTCTTGGAAATGGAGAACTTACTAAGAAGCTTACAGTTCAGGCTAACGCTTTCAGTGCTAGTGCAAAAGAGAAAATCGAAGCTCTTGGTGGAAAAGCAGAGGTGATCTAATGCTTAAAACACTCCGTAATGCGTTTAAAATAAAGGATGTCCGTAATAGAATCCTTTTTACATTCATGATGCTTATTGTCATCAGAATCGGAAGCGAGCTTCCGATTCCTGGTGTCAAGGGCTCCGTATTTCAGAGTTGGTTAAACAGTAAATCAGCAGATGGTTTAGGCTTTGTTGATGCTATAACAGGTGGATCATTCTCACAGATGTCAGTATTTGCGCTGAATATTACACCATACATTACATCTTCAATCATTATGCAGTTGCTTACAATTGCTATACCTAAGCTTGAAGAGATGCAACGCGATGGCGAGGATGGCAGAAAGAAAATTGTTGAGATAACACGTTATCTTACAATAGCATTAGGCCTTCTTGAGTCAGTCATGATGGTAATTGGTTTTTACAGACAAAATTACCTTACAGAAAAGACACCATTGACTGTTATTATGGTCGTTACTTCACTTACAGCAGGTTCTGCTGTACTTATGTGGATAGGAGAGCGTATTACAGAAAAGGGTGTTGGAAACGGAATATCAATAGTATTGACAATCAATATTATTTCACGTATTCCAGAGGATTTAAGTACACTTTGGTCACAGTTCATTGCTTCAGCAGCGAACATTCCAAAGGCGATTGTTGCAGGTCTTATCATAGTAGCAATAATTGCTGCAATGGTAGTATTTGTAGTATTGCTTCAGGATGCACAGCGTAAGATTCCTGTACAGTACTCTAGTAAAATAAGAGGCAACAAGCAGATGGGCGGTCAGCAGACATGCATTCCGCTAAAGGTAAATACCAGTGGAGTTATCCCGGTAATCTTTGCACAGTCTCTTATGCAGACACCTGTTATCATTGCCAGCTTCCTTGGAAAAGGCAATGGAAATGGAATAGGCTCTAAGATATTAAAAGGATTATCACAGTCTAACTGGTGTGATCCAAAGGAGCCGGTATATTCAATCGGACTTATTGTTTACATTGTGTTGATTATAGCATTTGCTTATTTCTACACAAACATTACATTTAATCCGCTTGAGATTGCAAACAATATGAAGCGTTCAGGTGGCTTTATACCAGGTATCAGACCTGGAAAGCCAACCAGCGATTACTTAAATCAGATATTAAACTACATTGTATTTATTGGAGCTATTGGACTTGCGTTTATCGCATTTGTTCCGATATTCTTCAATGGAGTATTCAACGCAGATGTATCCTTTGGTGGAACTTCAATCATCATCATTGTCGGAGTTGTTATTGAGACATTGAAGCAAATTGAATCACAGATGAGAGTTCGATACTATAAAGGATTTTTAGATGATTAATTGTACATTGGAGATACTGAATTCAGTATCTCCATTCGTGCTATCAACAAGTTTTGTATAAAAGGAGAAAATTTTTATGAAGATCATCATGTTAGGGGCACCTGGTGCCGGTAAAGGTACACAGGCAAAACAGATAGCTGCAAAATATTCTATACCACATATCTCTACAGGAGATATATTCCGTGCAAACATCAAGAACGGAACAGAGCTTGGTAAGAAGGCAAAGACTTATATGGATCAGGGAGCACTTGTTCCGGATGAGCTTACCTGTGACCTTGTTATGGATAGAATACAGCAGGATGATTGCAAAAACGGATTTGTATTAGACGGTTTCCCAAGAACAATTCCACAGGCAAAGGCGCTTGATGATGCTCTCACAAAGATTGGGGAGAAGATGGATTATGCCATCGATGTAGATGTTCCTGATGAGAACATTGTTAACCGTATGGGTGGAAGAAGAGCCTGCCTCAATTGTGGTGCAACATATCATATCGTTTTCAACCCAACAAAGGTTGAGGGCAAATGTGATGCATGTGGCGCTGACACAGTACTCAGAGATGATGATAAGCCTGAGACAGTTCAGAAGCGCTTAGCTGTATATCATGAGCAGACACAGCCACTTATCGAGTATTATGACAAGCAGGGCATTTTAAAGTCTGTAGACGGAACAAAGCCTATGGATGAAGTTTTTTCAGCCATTGTAGGTATTTTAGGTGAATAATAATGTCTGTAACTATAAAATCAGAGCATGAGATAGAGCTGATGAGGGAGGCCGGCAGGATTTTGGCGGCCGTTCATCAGCAGCTCGGTAAAGAAATCAAACCGGGAATGTCCACTAAGGATGTGGACCGGCTGGGCGAAGAAATGATTCGTAGTTATGGATGCGAGCCGTCTTTCTTAGGATATTGCGGATATCCGGCCTCCATATGTGTTTCAGTAAATGAGGAGGTTGTACATGGTATCCCGACTGATGAGCGTATCTTACAGGAGGGCGATATCGTGAGCCTTGATGCTGGTGTTATCTACAAAGGATACCACTCAGACGCAGCCAGAACAGTAGGCGTAGGAGAGATTTCAGAGGAAGCAAGACTTCTTATAGAAAGAACACGCCTCAGTTTTTTTGCAGGAATAAAGAATGCAGTTGCGGGAAACAGACTGTATGATATTTCAGGAGCCATACAGCAGCTTGCCGAGTCGTTTGGATACGGAGTTGTATATGACCTTGTTGGTCATGGCATAGGAAGCCATTTACATGAGGATCCTGAGGTGCCGAACTTCAGACCACAGGGCTTTAGAAAAGGGCTTAGACTTAAGCCAGGCATGACACTGGCGGTTGAGCCAATGATTAATGCAGGTTCACCGCATGTGGTGTGGATGGATGACGAATGGACAGTGGTTACTGAGGATTTATCGTTGTCGGCACACTATGAAAATACCATACTTATTACAAAAGGAAAGCCGGAGATACTTTCTCTGACAGAGGATGAAAAAGCAGCCGGATTTCTGGAGCTAATCTAATAATAATCATAACTAAACCCAAGGATTTATTTACAGGAGGAATCAAAATGTCAAAAGCAGACGTTATCGAAGTTGAAGGTGTTGTAGTTGAGAAGTTACCAAATGCGTTTTTTAAGGTAGAGCTTGAGAACGGACACCAGATTTTAGCTACAATCAGTGGAAAGCTTCGTATGAATTTCATCAGAATTTTACCGGGAGATAAGGTAACAATTGAGATGTCACCATACGATCTGACAAAGGGCAGAATTATCTGGAGAGATAAGTAATTTTACAGATATTTTTTTAAAAAAATATATTGACTTCCCTTAAGTGTCCGTGTATAATGCTATCTGGACACTTTTGGAAAAGTACCTGAAAAGGACTTTTATAGAGAAAGGAGGATTTGCTGTGAAGGTAAGATCATCAGTTAAACCTATTTGCGAAAAGTGCAAAGTTATCAAGAGAAAAGGAAGCATCAGAATTATCTGTGAGAATCCAAAGCATAAGCAGAGACAGGGTTAATTAGTACAAATATTTGACCCTGTTATTTGTGCGTTTGGTTTATTAAACCTTTTTTCACATCATTATGTGCGGCTGCAGCGAGATATTTATCATCGCTGTTCATAATAAACAGAGGCATTCTGGTTTCATATTATAATACCGAGTGATATGGGACGAAATGCAAATATGGGAGCGCATATGGCTACACACATTTCAGGACGTGCAACCGTAGCTGTAGATGCATATGTGTTTCGGAGAGCATACATCAAGTTGCAGATGTATCGTTACTATAGTAAATAACTAAAAATTATGGAGGTGTAAACACACATGGCTCGTATTGCAGGTGTAGATTTACCAAGAGAAAAACGTGTAGAAATCGGCTTAACTTACATCTACGGAATCGGAAGAGTAAGTGCAGACCGTATCCTTGAAGCAGCTAATGTTGATCCAAGCACTCGTGTTAGAGATCTTACAGATGACGAGGTTAAGAGAATCAGCGCTGTTATCGACGAGACAATGACAGTTGAAGGTGATTTAAGAAGAGAAATCGCTTTAAATATCAAGAGACTTCAGGAAATTGGATGCTATCGTGGTATCCGTCATAGAAAGGGACTTCCGGTTCGTGGTCAGAAGACAAAGACTAATGCAAGAACTCGCAAGGGTCCTAAGAGAACAGTAGCAAACAAGAAGAAATAATCACTTAGATAATAAGTGAAACGCCACTTGAGCTTAGTGAGCGTTTGGTTCTGCGGACGAAGAAGCAGAGCTTCATTATAACTTAAATAAAGTTTAGAAAGTAGAAAGTAGGTTAGTTTAAATATGGCTAAGAATGTTGCAAAGAAAACAACTAAAAAGCGTGTAAAGAAAAACGTTGAACGCGGACAGGCACATATTCAGGCATCTTTCAATAACACAATCGTGACAATTACTGATACTGAAGGTAACGCTTTATCATGGGCTAGTGCTGGTGGTCTTGGATTTAGAGGTTCAAAGAAATCTACTCCATATGCTGCACAGATGGCAGCTGAAACAGCTACAAAGGCAGCTTTAATCCACGGATTAAAGACAGTTGACGTATTCGTTAAAGGACCTGGTTCAGGAAGAGAGGCAGCTATCCGTGCCCTTTCAGCATGTGGTCTTGAGGTTACATCAATCAGAGACGTTACTCCGGTACCTCACAATGGATGTCGTCCACCAAAACGTAGAAGAGTCTAATCAGGAGGTATAGATTAAAATGGCAGTTAATAAAGTACCTGTACTTAAGAGATGCAGATCACTTGGTTTAGAGCCAAGTTATTTAGGATATGATAAGAAGTCTAGAAGAAACCTTACAAGAGCAAACAGAAAGGTGTCTGAGTACGGACTTCAGTTAAGAGAAAAGCAGAAAGCTAAATTCATCTATGGTGTTTTAGAGAAGCCTTTCCGTAACTACTACAAGAAAGCAGATCAGATGAAAGGATTAACAGGTCTTAACCTTATGACAATCCTTGAGTCAAGAATTGACAACGTAATCTTCCGTCTTGGTTTCGCAAGAACAAGAAAAGAAGCTAGACAGATCGTTGATCACAAGTTCGTTACAGTAAACGGAAAAGTTGTTAACATCCCTTCATACCTTGTAAAGGCTGGCGATGTTATCGAAATTAAAGAGAGCAAAAAGAATACTCAGAGAATGAAAGATATCGTCGAGGTAGCTGGCGGAAGAATCGTTCCGGAGTGGTTAGACGTAGATGCTGAGAAATTACAGGGAACTGTAAAAGACTTACCTACACGTGAGCAGATTGATGTTCCTGTAGATGAGATGCTCATCGTCGAGTTATATTCTAAGTAAAATTAGGTTGATTTGCCGGGGATTTATTTCCCGGCTTATCCACTCTTTGATAACATATAACAACGATACCCGAGAAGGAGGGAATTTGAAGTGTTCGATTTTGAAAAACCAAAAATTGAAATCGCAGAAATTTCAGAAGACAAGACATATGGCAGATTTGTTGTAGAGCCATTAGAGAGAGGTTACGGTACAACACTTGGAAACTCTTTAAGACGTATCATGCTTTCTTCTTTACCGGGCGCTGCAGTAAGCCAGGTCAAGATTGATGGTGTTTTACATGAATTCAGCTCTATTCCTGGTGTTAAGGAAGATGTTACAGAAATCATCATGAATATCAAGAACCTTGCAATTCGCAATAATAGTTCTACAAATGAACCAAAGGTTGCATATATCGAATTCGAAGGTGAAGGCGTTGTTACAGCAGCCGATATTCAGGTTGATTCAGATATCGAGATTTTGAATCCTGAGTTAGAGATTGCACACTTGAATGGTGGTGCAGATTCTAAGCTTTACATGGAGCTTACAATCACAAACGGCAGAGGTTATGTCGGAGCAGAGAAGAACAAGAACGAGGATACACCAATCGGAGTTCTTGCTGTAGATTCAATCTACACTCCTGTTGAGCGTGTTAACCTTACTGTAGAGAATACCCGTGTAGGTCAGGTTACAGATTACGATAAGCTTACATTAGATGTATTTACAAATGGTACATTGGAGCCTGACGAGGCAGTCAGCCTTGCAGCTAAGGTATTAAGTGAGCACTTAAATCTGTTCATCGATCTTTCAGAGGCAGCACAGCAGGTTGACGTTATGGTCGAGAAGGAAAACGATGCTCAGGAGAAGGTTCTTGAGATGAACATCGATGAGCTTGAGCTTTCAGTTCGTTCATACAACTGCTTAAAGCGTGCAGGAATCAACACTGTTGCAGAGCTTATCAATAGAACACCTGAGGACATGATGAAGGTTCGTAACCTTGGTCGCAAGTCTTTAGAGGAAGTTTTAGCAAAATTAAAAGAATTAGGTTTAGAGTTAAATCAGACTGAGGAATAATTCATTCGAATAATCCTTGCACTGATTCTTCTAAATAAATTGGTCATACATAAATTTTAAATATCATATTTATGTTTATGTGTGACAAAACTCATAGCGGCAGGGCCAGTAAGACCAAAGAGCGTGACCATGTCTGATACATGAGTGGCAACTGATTTGAGCATTTGCTTTTTGAAATAAGGCAAAGCTTTATCACAACAAGATACGATGTCTGGCAGTAAGACCGAAGAGCGTGACCGGATGTCCCACAAATGGAGGAAATTAAAATGGCAAAATATCGTAAGTTAAGCAGAACATCAAGTCAGAGAAAGGCTTTACTCAGAGGTCAGGTTACACAGCTTCTTGTTAACGGAAAGATCGTTACTACAGAGGCTAAGGCTAAAGAGGTTCGTAAGATCGCTGAGGGTCTTATCGCATTAGCAGTAAAAGAGAAAGACAACTTCGAAGAGGTTACTGTAACAGCTAAGGTTGCCCGCAAGGACAAAGATGGCAAGAGAGTAAAAGAGGTTGTAGACGGAAAGAAAGTTACTGTTTATGACGAAGTAGAGAAGAAGATCAAGAAGGATTCTGCTTCACGTCTTCATGCCAGAAGACAGATGCTCAAGGTTCTTTACACAGCTAAAGAGTCTGACGGCACAAAGAAGGGAACAAAGACTATCGATGTAACAAACAAGTTATTCGATGAGATCGCTCCTAAGTATGCTGATCGTAACGGTGGTTACACAAGAATCGTTAAGATTGGACAGCGTAAAGGTGACGGAGCTTTAGAGGTTCTCCTTGAGTTAGTTTAATATTTAATCGGTATAAATCTTAGACTAAATTAAACCAGAGATTTGAGTGGATGACACTCACTTCTCTGGTTTTTATATTTCTAGGGTAATTATTCTTATCTATTGAGAAAAACTTAAGCGTCATGATTGCTTAAAAACAGCAGGTTTGATTGTTCTAAAATTTTTTCTATAGTTATTATGAACTTATAAGAAAATAAAAAAGCCGTGTGAAATCTAAATTATTTCACACGGCTTTTTATAAATGCGCTTAATTATTTATTTTTTGCTGCAGCCTGCTCGTCATTGTACTTCTGAACACACTTCTTGATTCTGTCATATGGTGAGAGAAGATCACTGATAGAACAGTCGTGGTTTAATGTATCAATGAGGTATGCGATGTATTTGCTCATGTCACAGCTGATATAGTACTCCTTAGAGAGAAGCTCAGGTGACTGGTAGATAAGGTTTGTTGTAACTACTCTGTAGATGAGACCCTCCTCGTAAGCCTTGTCAAATGAAGCAAAGCCGTTTGTAAAGAGACCGAATGTAGAAACAACAAAGATTCTGTTAGCTTTACGCTTCTTGAGCTCTCTTGCTGTATCAATCATACTTTCGCCTGAAGAAATCATATCATCGATGATAAGAACATCCTTACCCTCCACATTTGTTCCGAGGAACTCATGAGCTACGATAGGGTTACGTCCGTCAACGATACGGCTGTAATCACGACGTTTGTAGAACATACCCATGTCTACTCCGAGTACGTTTGCAAGGTAGATAGCACGGTTTGTAGCGCCCTCATCAGGAGAGATAATCATAAGATGGTCAGCATCAATAGTGATATCCTTTACGTTCTTTAAGATGCCCTTAATGAACTGGTAAGAAGGCATTACATTCTCAAAGCCGTTCAGAGGAATAGCATTTACCACACGAGGGTCATGAGCATCGAAGGTGATGATATTGTCTACACCCATGTTGATAAGCTCCTGAAGAGCCAATGGACAGTCAAGAGACTCACGGCCTGTACGTCTGTGCTGACGGCTCTCATAAAGGAAAGGCATGATAACTGTGATTCTTCTTGCTTTTCCGCCGGCTGCAGCGATAACACGCTTTAAGTCTGCGTAGTGGTCATCAGGTGACATGTGGTTTGTCTGACCGCATACTGTGTAGGTAAGACTGTAGTTTGTTACATCTACCATGATGTACAGATCATAACCACGAACTGACTGGTTGATAACACATTTAGCCTCGCCGGAACCGAATCTAGGTGTAGAAGGCTTGATAATGTAGCTGTTTTTGTAGTAGTCCTTGAAAGCACTCTCGTTAGCATGCTGGTGCTCTCTGTGCTCTCTCCAGCCCTGTAAGTATGCATCTACCTTCTGGGCAAGACCTATACAACTGTCAGTTGCAACAAGTCCAAGTGTACCGGTTGGCATAGTCTCCAAAATTCTCTCATCGTTTGGCATTGTTATTCCTCCATATAACCATATAATAAATAAACTAAATATATATAAAAAGCGCTATTTGGAAAGACGCTTTTTAATTCGTATGTCATCTCCGAAGAGCTTGATAAAACTATAATTGCTTGAAATTCTTGAAAGTGTTCTCTCGGAGTAAATCTCTGCTATCTGCTCCAGATTCAGATTAGTGGAAATAATAGTAGATTTCTGTCGCAGTATACGCTCATTTACACAAAGGAAAAGCTGTGATGTGGTAAATGAGTTGGAAAGCTCGGTTCCGAGATCGTCTATGATAAGTAAATCACAGTCGAATATATTCTGGTGCGCCGCAATGGCATCTGCATCCTTTTCAAACACACCTTTGCTTAATATATCAAATAATTGGAATGCTGTAAAGTAAATTACGGAGTAACCTGCATCTAAAAGCTCTTTTGCAATGCAATTAGATAAAAAAGTCTTTCCGACACCGGTATTACCGTAGAAAAATATATTTTTAGGTTTTTTTTCAAAATTGTCTATAAATTCATGACAGTTCGTCACGGCAAGTTTTGCTGTGGCAAGAGCAGACAGTCCTGTTGCAGGATTCTTCTGCTCATCTGAGTAATAATCGAATGAGAGCGTGGAAAAATTCTCTCTTGATAAAATTTCCATGATATTGGACTGCGAATAAACGGTATTGATGATAGCCTGCTTGAAGCAATGACATTTCTGACCATCTATATACCCGGTATCATGGCAATCTGGACAGGTGTAAATAGGCTCAAAATAATCAAGCGGATATCCGAGTGTGGATAGCAGTGCAGCACGCTCCTCCTTATAGTCCTCGATTGCAAGGCGTAAAGCGGCGAGAGCATTCTCATCACCATCCATAAGCCTGTACGCCTGCCTGACAGATGCGGATGCAATCTCTGAGTCAATCTCCCTGAGGCGGGGCGCCTTGCGATAGGCTTCCTCAATACGCTTGTCATGTATGTATTTGTTCTGAAGCTGGCGTTTATCGTAGCCTCGCATTATCTCATCATATTGAGCATTGGTAAGTGCCATATATCCTCCTTGGGATGTGTAAATCTAACTTGAAAAATCATACCGTAGAATTCAGAAACAGCTTCTCCAGCTTGTCGTAATCATTGTTGCGCTGATTGAAGTTGTTAAATTTATTCTTGGAACTTGAATTATTGCTTTTTGGTTTTGAGGAACCGTTTGCAGCATTTGTGCCTTGTGATGAGCCTGTAGCAGAGACCTTATTGGCCTTGGCAAAGTTGGCATCAAGCACTTCAACATCCTTTAAAGTATGTACATTCTTTTTCCTCCAGTTCGCGAGTATAGAGTCTGTGTACTCGAAGCTTGGCTTCTGGATAGCTGAAATAGTTTTACTGCAGGCGGCTTTTACAAGCTCTATATCGAAACCGTATTCGCCGACCCATTTGTTGATGAGTGACACCTCAGAGTCAACCAGATTGCGGCCTGTGATGCCTAGAGCCTTCATTACAGAATAGTAAATCTGTGAATGAGCGGCTGCATCGTCCTTTGCCTGGTCTACGGTCTTTATGCCGGCATCGGCCCAGCCGAGAGCGACCTTGTTCATGTACCTAAGGCTTGAATGTCCCTTGGTAATGCAGTACTCCACGAGATATTCCACCAGGTCAGTGGAAAAATGAAGCTCGTCCAGCCAGTAGAGCACCATATTGGTGTCTGTGGATGAGAGCGTATGCTTCAGATATGTCTCTATAATAAAGAAAAGCTCTGAAATGTCAGAATTCTTTCTAAACTCCTTAATCTCATCAAGTGTGTATTCCTTCTGTGAAGAAGCAGGCTTGTCAGTAGTCTGGCTCTTAAGCTTTTCCACAACAGAATCCTGCATCCGAATATTCGCGGTAGAAATATTCTGTGCAGCATTATTAACCACGCTGTTTTGCAAATTATTCTGCGTAGCATTATTAATAACACCGTTTTGCAAATTATTCTGCGCGGCATTATCAGCCACAGCGCTTTGTATATTACTCTGAGCAGCCTGCATACCGGATACAGAAAGACTGCAGAGGTTGATTCCAATAATCTGACCATCAGCGCCGGTTTGCACCTGCAAAATGCCCTCGGAGGCCCAGTAATTGAGGGCACGTATGATGTCGGCTTCAGTATTGCTGAAATGATCGGCAATCTCTGAAATAGTTGCTATGCCTGCCCCGGAGCCTGTCGCACGGAGCAGATAAAGGTATACCTTGACAAACTCACCGTTTGCCTTTGGCATGTATTGATCTATAAAAATATCTGACACAGTAGTGAATGATGTTGCTATGTCACTGCTAATGTTTATCGCTGTCATATAAAAAACTCTCTTTCGCTTAACCTGTGAGCAATTATAGCACAATATTTTAACTGTGTGAAGATGGTAAAAGTGCTACAAGCCTTGTAAACTCGGGCTTTCCGAGTCCACAAAAAAATGTGGATAACGTGGATAACTGTGTAAAATAATTGAAAAATCAATGTATCACAGGGTATATAAGCTGTTGAAAATTATTTAAAAAATCCACACACAAAATGAGAGTTGTTAACATTTTGTATGTGGATAACGTGGATAACTTATTTCTTAAGCAGGGCTTCGCCGATTTCTACAACATTTCCAGCACCCATTGTTATCAACAGGTCACCGTTTACACAATTTTCTGATAAAAATTTCTCGATTTCCTCAAATGATGGGAAATAGTGCGCATTCACACCTTTTTCGAGCAATAAATTCAGGATATCCTTAGATGAGATACCATATGTGTTCTGCTCACGCGCAGCATAGATATCAGCAAGCACCACAACATCTGCCATTGAAAGAACATCGGCAAAATCATTTAAGAATGCCTTGGTTCTGGAATAGGTGTGTGGCTGGAAGCAAAGTACAAGCCTGTCATGTGGATATTTTTGTGCAGCTGTCAGTGTTGCGCGGATCTCGGTTGGATGGTGAGCGTAGTCGTCAATGATTGTGACGCCGTTTACCTTGCCCTTGTACTGGAAACGTCTGTCAGCACCGCCAAATTTGTCAAGGCCTGTGAGGATAGACTCCTCATCTAGACCGAGTGTGGTGGATAAAGCTATGGCTGCGAGCGCATTACTTACATTGTGAGCGCCCGGAACAGAGAGTTTTACGTCGAAAAGTGGACTACCCTGTCTCATAGCTGTAAAAGATGCACAAGCTTTATCGTCATAGGTTATATTTTCCGGGTAGAAATCATATTTTGAATCAAAGCCATAGGTGATAATCTTCTGAGGAAGCCCTGCGACAATCTCCTCATAGCGGTCAATCTCACCATTGATGATGGTAGCACCGCCTGCGAGAGTGTTTGATGCATACTCGTGGAAGGAATGCCTGATGTCGTTGATATCCTTGAAGAAATCCAGATGCTCAGCCTCAATATTTAAAATAATGCTGTAGCGTGGTCTGAAATTCAAAAAGCTGTTTGTGTACTCACATGCCTCAGAGATGAAGTACTCTGAATCGCCCACGCGCAGATTGCCGTGGATAGACGACAAAATACCTCCTACGGAAATGGTAGGATCTGTCTGGGCGGCGAGAAGAATTTCGCTGATCATGGATGTGGTGGTAGTCTTGCCGTGTGTGCCGGCTACAGCGATAGAATAATCGTAATTGTCCATAATCTGTCCGAGGAGCTCGGCTCTGGTAAGCATCGGAATACCGGCAGCCTTTGCTGCGGCAAACTCAGGATTGCTTTCGTGGATAGCTGCAGTGTAAACCACCAGGTCGATACCGGAGGTGATATTGTCTGCGCTCTGGCCATATATGACTTTTATGCCCTTGGCAGCAAGAGTTTTTGTGAGGTCTGATTCCTTTGAATCGGAGCCGGAAATTGTAAAGCCCTCCTCATGCAGAATCTCTGCGAGACCGCTCATGCTGATACCGCCGATGCCTATGAAATGGATGTGTATTGGTTTGCTGAAATCTATTTTATACATTAATTTTACCTGCCTGATTTATTATAATTTATATTGTAACTATTAAGAATCGCTGAGAACAAAAAGCCGATGCGTCATGATTGCATGTAAGCAACAGATTTTCTTGTTCTGAATAGTTACTTTATATTAATTATACAACTAAATATAGTATTTGCAAAGGAAAAATAAGGTGAAAGCAGGCATGACTTTCAAATGATAAGAACCATAGCAGGTTAACCAGATATACGATAAATGACACTTGTGCAAAATGTCGAAAAAAAAGAAAAATATTATTTGATTTTGTGAAAAATGTTGAAGTGATAATGCGGCTGTGGTATAATTTTTTTATAAAAATAATTCATCCGGACCATATGAATTTTATGGGTTTAAAGTATATGGCAGTAACTGCAATTTATGCAGCAGCAACTATAATTTATATGGAAACAATTGTGATTTATTATGGAAGCATTACAGATACGGTTATTACAGAAACAAGTGGTGGGGACCGGATGGGCACAACAAAAATTAGGACAGACGAGGAGTGATAACGTGATTAAGAAAGAAATGATAGCCATGCTTTTAGCAGGCGGTCAAGGCAGCAGACTTGGTGTTCTGACAGCGAACGTAGCAAAACCGGCAGTTTCGTTTGGTGGAAAGTACAGAATCATAGATTTTCCGCTTAGCAACTGCATCAATTCAGGCATTGATACAGTGGGTGTACTTACACAGTATCAGCCACTCAGACTTAACCGCCACATCGGAATAGGTATTCCGTGGGACCTCGACAGGAATAATGGAGGAGTGGCAATACTGCCTCCTTATGAGAAGAGCGGCAACAGCGAGTGGTACACAGGTACAGCCAATGCAATCTACCAGAATATGAGGTATATAGACAGTTACAACCCGGACTATGTGTTGATACTGTCAGGAGACCATATTTACAAGATGGACTATGAGGTGATGCTTGATTTCCACAAGGAAAACAATGCAGATGTGACCATAGCAACCATGCCGGTGCCTATCGAGGAGGCCAGCCGATTTGGGATCGTCATAGCCGATGATGATAAGCGCATCAATGCATTTGAGGAAAAGCCGGTTCATCCGCGCAGCAATCTCGCATCAATGGGCATTTACATATTCTCATGGCCGGTGCTAAAGGAAGCATTACTTGCACTAAAGGATCAGGAAAACTGTGATTTTGGCAAGCATGTCATACCATACTGCTTTGAAAACGACAGACGTATGTTTGCATACGAGTTCAACGGATACTGGAAGGACGTAGGTACACTGGGCTCATACTGGGAGGCCAATATGGAGCTTGTGGACCTCATTCCGGAGTTCAATCTGTACGAGGAGTATTGGAAGATTTACACAAAGAATGATGCAATCGAGCCACTTTATATAGCCAAAGGAGGTCATGTGGAGCGAAGCATCATGGGTGAGGGCTGTGAATGCTATGGTCATGTGGAGCATTCTGTCATAGGTGCCAACGTCAAGATTGGAAGAGGCGCAGTTATACGTGATTCCATCATCATGTGTGACACGGAGATAGGCTCCAATGTCACGATAGACAAGTCCATCATTGCCGAAAATTGTAAGGTGGGCGACAATGTGACACTTGGCTTCGGACAGGAGAAGCCGAACGTATTAAATGAGAGCATATACTCATTTGGGCTTGTCACTATAGGAGAAGATTCTGTGATACCGGACGGGGTAAAGATAGGCAAAAATACAGCAATCTCCGGTGTTACATACGAAGAGGATTACAAAGACGGTGTGCTTGAGGGCGGAGAAGTTATTATCAAGGCAGGTGACGGAAAATGAAGGCAATAGGAATAATTTTGGCCGGCGGCAACAATAATAGGATGAAGGAACTGACAGCAAAACGAGCAGTACCGGCCCTGCCGGTAGCAGGCAGCTTCAGAAGCATAGATTTTGCGCTCAGCAGCATGTCAAACTCACATATACAGACTGTCGCAGTACTGACCCAGTACAATGCACGCTCACTGAATGAGCATTTAAGCTCAGCAAAATGGTGGAATTTTGGCAGAAAGCAGGGGGGCTTATTCCTCTTTACACCTACAGTCACAGCGGACAACAGTGACTGGTACAGGGGCACGGCAGATGCGATGTATCAGAACATTGATTTTTTAAAGAGACGCCATGAGCCATATGTCATCATCAGCAGCGGTGACTGTGTATACAAGCTGGATTTCAACAGAGTGCTGGATTTCCACATCGAGAAAAAATCAGACATCACAGTGGTATGCAAGGACATGATGTACAACGACGATGTCAGCCGTTTTGGCGTGGTACGCATGGATGATGAGTCAAGAATCACAGAGTTTGATGAAAAGCCAATCGAGGCTTCATCCAATACCATTTCCACAGGTATCTATGTCATCAGAAGACGACAGCTCATAGAGCTTTTGGAGGCGGCAGCTGAGGAAAACAGATTCGATTTCGTAAATGATATCCTCGTGCGCTACAAAAATGTAAAAAAAATATATGGCTACAAGATAAATTCATACTGGAACAATATCGCCGATATTGATGCATACTTCAAGACCAATATGGATTTCTTAAGACCTGACGTCAGAAGTTATTTCTTCAGGGAGGAGCCGACCATCTGCTCAAAGGTGGACGACCTGCCACCGGCCAAGTTTAATCCGGGCTCAGACATTTCAAACAGCCTCGTATCAAGTGGCTGTATCATAAACGGCAGCGTGGAGGATTCGGTGCTTTTCAAGCAGGTATTTGTGGGCAAAAACACCACCGTGAAGAACTGCGTGATACTCAATGACGTCTATATAGGCGACAATGTGCACCTCGAAAATTGCATCGTAGAGAGCCGCGGAACCATCAATCCAAACACCTGTTATTGTGGTGAGGATGGAGTCATGATAGTAAAAGAAAAAAATGTAAGATATGTAATTTAAAAACAGACCAGGGGGACAAAAATATGCAGATTACAGACATCAGAATTCGTAAGGTAGAAAAAGAGGGCAAGATGAAGGCGGTTGTGTCAATCACAATCGATGATGAATTCGTGGTACATGACATTAAGGTAATCGAAGGAGAAAAGGGACTTTTCATCGCCATGCCAAGCCGCAAGGCAAACGATGGCGAGTACAGGGATATAGCCCATCCGATTAACTCTGCCACACGCGAGAATATCCAGAATATGATTCTTGAAAAGTATAAGACAGAGATTGAGAATGCATAAAACCAAATAAAGCTTCGAGCTGCGAGGGAGGTTTTTTGACCCTCAAATCAATATATTTCACACAAACCGGTCTATCCGTGGTACAATAAGCCACAGAAAGACCGGCTTTTTAGAGTATAGCTACAATAAAAGAGGATAGACAAACAGATATGTACAAGACGAAAATAGATAATCTGGATTTAAAACAGATTGCTGACAGTGGTCAGTGCTTCAGATGGAAGAACACAGGAGAAAACGAATACACGGTAGTGGCATTTGACAGGGCACTTCGGATTAAACAGGATGGGAATGAGTTTGAGCTGGATTGTGATGAGGCAGACTGGAACAATATATGGAAAAGCTATCTGGATATGGATACGGATTATGCGGGGATTGCAAAGCTTATAGCAGATGGAGATGACGCGCATCTGAAGGAGGCATATGCATATGGCAGTGGTGTGCGCATTTTAAGGCAGGATTTGTGGGAGATGATTGTTACTTTTATGATTTCCCAGAATAATAACATAAAGCGAATCACAAACAGTGTGGATTTACTTTGCAGGCGGTGCGGACATAAAATAGACGGCAGTACAGAGGGGGAAGAACTGTATACATTTCCAAAGCCGCTTGAGGTACCGGATGAGGTATTTGATGACAGGAGCATGGGCTTTGGCTATAGGGCACCGTATCTGAAGGAAATATATGAGTATGGCGCTAATAATCCTGACTGGCTTGATAATCTGCGCAAAATGAGCTATGATGAGGCGATGGAAAGCCTGCTTACTCGCAAAGGAATTGGCAAAAAGGTGGCAAACTGCATATGTCTTTTTGGTTTACATCATGTGGATGCGTTTCCGATAGATACGCATGTAAAGCAGCTTTTGGACAAATATTATAGTGACGGCTTTGATTTTGAACGCTACAAGGGCGTGGCGGGAATTATCCAGCAGTATTTGTTTTATTTTGAATTGTAAATGATATGAGAAAGAGAAAGGATAAACGATGTACGTTATAGTAGGACTTGGAAATCCTGACAAAAAATATGAGCACACAAGACACAATATCGGATTTGATGTGATAGATGCGCTTGCGGATAAATATAATATAAGTGTGACAGACAAAAAGCACAAGGCGCTTTGTGGAAGCGGAGTGATTGAGGGCATGAAGGTGCTGCTTGTGAAGCCACAGACATACATGAACTTAAGCGGCGAGTCTGTTGCTGAGGTAATGAATTTTTATAAGCTTGATCCGGATGAGGAAATGATCGTTATTTTTGATGATATTTCGCTTGAGCCGGGGCGTATCCGTATCCGCAAAAAGGGCAGCGCCGGCGGTCACAATGGCATCAAGAGCATCATTGCAATGACCGGCACACAGGGCTTCAGCCGTATCAAGGTCGGTGTTGGAGAAAAGCCGCAGGGCTTGGATCTGGCTGACCATGTGCTCGGGCGTTTCAGTTCTGAGGACAGGGCAAAGGTGGAGGAAGCTATAGGTCATGCGATGGATGCAGCAGTTCTTATGATGCAGGGCGAGACGGATAAGGCCATGAATATATATAACTAGCTGGAAATCGACAAGGTGATTTTGAACAGACAGAAATGGAGAATTGAAAGTGAAAGCATTTACAGAGCCACTCCTTTCCCTTGCGGGTTTTGAGGAGATGACAAAAACGGCAGAAAAATCGTCCGGACTTATATCTGTCACGGGATGCATAGATGCGCAAAAATCACAGATGATATATGCCTTTGGAGGTCACAGGAAAAACAAGCTTATTGTGACCTTTGGAGAGCAGAAGGCGAAGGAACTGTACGATGAGTACAGTTTTTTTGACAAAGAGGTGGTGTATTATCCATCAAAGGATGTGCTTTTTTACCAGTCGGATATCAGGGGCAATCTCCTGACAGCGGAGCGCATCAGGGCTTTGAAGGCTATCCGCGAGCAGGAGAGAGTGACGCTTGTGACCACCTTTGACGCGCTGATGAATACGATGGCGCCGATAGAAAAGATGTGGGAAAATGTGCTTACACTTGAGCAGGGACAGCTTTTGGATTTGAAGGAAATACAGGCTGCCCTTATCAGGATGGGCTATGAAAAAGAGTATCAGGTCCAGACGATGGGACAGTTTTCTGTCAGAGGAGGTATTCTTGATGTTTTTCCGCTGACGGAGGAGAATCCTATCCGAATCGAGCTGTGGGGAGACGAGATAGACACTATCAGATATTTTGACTGCGAGAGCCAGAAATCCATTGAAAATATTGACAGGGTGAGCATATATCCGGCGGCAGAGATTGTACTTAGTGATGAGGAAAAGGCCGGGGGAATTGAAAAGCTTAAGGCAGAGGCAAAGCGTGTATCTGACAAGCTTAGAAAGCAGATGAAGACAGAGGAAGCACACAGAGTGACTGTGATGGCAGATGAGCTTACCGAGGAGTGGGGAGAGCTGTCAATGTATGCGGGCATGGATGCTTTTTTGTCGTACTTTTTTGACGAGAGAGTCGGGCTTTTGGATTATTTTAATCCATCGGACAGCCTTATTTTTTTCGATGAGCTGACCAGATGCGCAGAGCAGGGAAAGCTTACAGAGACTGAGTTTTCAGAGAGCATGAAGCAGAGACTTGCGATGGGATATATACTTCCGGGGCAGATGAACGGTCTTTTTACAGAGAAGGAGATTGTGGCAAAGCTCGAGAAGTATTCGTGTATCGCACTCGGTGCGCTTGATAATAAAGCAAACGGACTGCATCAGCTGGGAAGTTATGGTATTCACTGTCAGAGCGTCAGCCCATATAACAACAGCTTTGAGCTTTTGATAAAGGACTTAAAGCGCTATAAGAAAAACGGTTACAGAGTCATTCTTTTATCCGGTTCAAGGACAAGGGCAAAGAGGCTTTCGGAGGATATCACAGACCAGGGAATCACATGCTTTTACACTGAAAACTACGACCATGAGCTTTCCGAGGGGCAGATTATGGTCTGCTACGGCAAGGTGAGAAGAGGCTTTGAGTATCCTATCCTAAAGTTTGCCGTGATTACGGAGTCAGATATTTTTGGGGCGCAGCAGAAGAAAAAAAAGCGTCACCGCACCTATGAGGGTGAAAAAATACAGAGCTTTACCGATTTGTCGGTTGGGGACTATGTAGTGCATGAAAACCACGGACTAGGTATTTACCGCGGAATTGAAAAGCTTGAGGTGGACAAAAAGGTAAAGGACTACATCAAGATAGAGTATCAGGGTGGCTCCAATCTATATATTCTTGCCACCCAGCTTGACATGATACAAAAATATGCCGGAAAGGATGCCAGAAAACCAAAGCTCAACAAGCTTGGAGGTCAGGAATGGACCAGGACGAAGAACCGTGTCAGAGGTGCGGTAAAGCAGATTGCAGGAGACCTGGTGAAGCTGTACGCACAGCGTGAGCAGCAAAACGGATATGCCTTCGGCGAGGATACGGTATGGCAGAGAGAGTTTGAGGAGCTTTTCCCTTTTGATGAGACTGAGGATCAGATTCTTGCAATTGAGGCCACAAAGACTGATATGCAGAGCCATAAAATAATGGACAGGCTGATTTGCGGTGATGTGGGCTACGGCAAGACGGAGGTTGCAATCCGTGCGGCCTTCAAGGCGGTGCAGGACAGCAAGCAGGTGGCATATCTTGCCCCGACAACCATTCTGGCACAGCAGATTTACGATACGTTTTCGCAGAGGATGAAGGATTTTCCGGTGAATGTGGATTTGATGTGTCGTTTCAGAAGTCCGGCGGAGCAGAAAAAGACGATAGAGAAGCTTAAAAAGGGTGAGGTCGATATCATTATCGGAACACACCGTATACTCTCAAAGGATGTGCAGTTTAAGGATCTGGGGCTTTTGGTAATCGATGAGGAGCAGCGCTTCGGCGTAACTCACAAGGAGAAGATTAAGCAGATGAAGGTCAATGTGGATGTACTCACACTGACCGCTACACCGATTCCGAGGACACTTCACATGAGTTTAATCGGCATAAGGGATATGAGCGTGCTTGAGGAGCCACCGATGGACCGTGTACCGATTCAGACATATGTCATGGAGTACAATGATGAGCTTGTCAGAGAGGCAATTAACAGGGAGCTTGCCAGAAACGGACAGGTGTACTATGTATACAATAAAGTGCGCGACATAGCAGACATAACGGCAAAGCTGCAGGAACTGGTGCCGGATGCGACTGTTGCATTTGCGCACGGACAGATGAAGGAGACGGAGCTTGAGCGCATCATGTACCGTTTCATCAATGGTGAAATAGATGTGCTTGTATCCACGACCATTATAGAGACCGGACTTGACATCTCAAACGTCAATACAATGATTATACACGATGCGGACAACATGGGACTTTCACAGCTTTATCAGCTCCGCGGACGAGTCGGCAGATCTAACCGTACTGCGTATGCATTTCTCATGTACAGGCGCAACAAGATGCTAAAAGAGGTGGCAGAAAAGCGTCTTGCAGCGATAAAGGAGTACTCAGACCTTGGCAGCGGCTTTAAGATTGCCATGAGAGACCTTGAAATCCGTGGTGCGGGCAATCTGCTCGGTGCGGAGCAGAGCGGACACATGGAGGCGGTGGGGTACGATTTGTACTGCAAGATGTTGAGCGAGGCTGTAAAAGAGGCAAAGGGCATCGAGGATATCAGTGACAAATTTGACACGACCGTGGATATTGTGACCGATGCTTATATTCCGGCAGGTTATATTGCAAACGAATTCCAGAAGCTGGATATATACAAGCGTATTGCAGGCATAGAGACAGAGGAAGAGAAGGATGAGATGCTCGAGGAGCTCATAGACAGGTTTGGTGAACCACCAAAATCAGTGCTCAGCCTGCTTCGCGTGGCAAGGCTTAAGGCGTTGGCTCATGCCGTATATATCACTGAGATAAAGCAGACCGGCTCACTGATAAAGCTTACCATGTTTGAACGGGCAAGGATAAATCCGGAGAATATACCAATGCTTGTTGCCCGGTATAAATCCTCACTCAAATTTAATATGGCAGAAAACCCATATTTCACATTTGATTTAAAAAATGGCAGCGTGGCAAAGAAGCGGGATGTGCTTGATGTGGTGGAGGAACTGATTTCGCAGATGCGAAAGGAGCTGATTACGGCTGAATAGTTACCCGAATTTTGGAATCATGTAGCATATAGCATAGGAAACACCACATGCTTTACGCGAAATTGACGATAATTTACAAAGTTTAGAAAATGCTTGCCAGCAGGGCCAAAAAGCTCTATAATATACGAGCGATACTATACCAATTTTAAAGAGGATAGATACAATGAAAGCGAAAAAAGTAATAGCCATGTTATTAGTTGCAACACTCTCAGTTACAGCTTTTACAGGATGTGCAATAAATAAAACCGCAACAGTTGCGACATTAGATAAAGAGGATATCAAGCTTGGGCTTGTTAATTTTATGATAAGGTACCAGGAGGCCGGTTATGATGACATGTATATACAGTACATGGGCGAGGGCTACTGGGACAAGACAGTATCAGGCAATAATACTGTGCTTGAAACATGGAAGAAAAATGCTATCGAGGAGGCTCATGAGCTTTACACATTAAAGGCGCATCAGTCAGATTACGATGTAGAGGTTTCTGATGATGAGAAAAAGGAAATCAAAAAGGCCGCAGAGAAGTTTATGAAGGCAAATTCCGATGATGTGATAGACGAGATGAGTGCTACAGAGGAGATTGTCGAGGAATATTTAGAGCTTCGCCTCATAAAGAGTAAGATGTATGCTGCAATCATCAAAAATGCTGATTCAAGCGTGACGGATGAGGAAGCCAATATGGCTGCATACACCATTGTGAAGCTTGATTACAAGGGTGCATATGATTCTAATTACAAGTATCAGACATATACAGATGAGCAGTCAGCACAGATAAAGGCACAGGCAGATGCAGTGGTAGAGGCGCTTGCAGGCGGATCATCCTTAGAGGATGCAGCCAAGGCAGCAGGCACTAAAGCCACAACAGGCACATACGCCACATACGTTGATCCGGATGCGGAGAAGACAGATGATTCAGATAAGAAATCAGATGACACAGAGTCTAAAGAGAGCTCAAAGTCATCGGACAGCAAGACAAAGGATAGTGTATACACTACAAACAATCTTGATCAGAGCGTTGTAGATGCACTCAATTCCCTTGAGGAGGGACAGACCTCAGACCTCATCACTACAGACAGCACTTACTATATCGTAAGGCTTGACAAAAAGACCGATGAGAAAGCAACAGAGTCAAACAGGAAGACTGTAAAGGGCAATAAAGAGGACAAATATTACAATGGCATCCTTTCAGGATGGCAGGACGATGAAAAATGGTCTGTAAAGCAGAAGCAGCTTGACAAAATCAAGATTCACAATTATTTTACTACTACCAAGAAGGACAAAAAGGCAGCAGACACAAGCGCTACAGAGAGCACACAGCAGTCAGAAAGCACCAATAGTACAGATGCAGAGAATACTGAGGCAGTAGATGGAACAGAAAACTAATATCGTACTTATAGGCATGCCGGGAGTTGGAAAGAGTACCATAGGCGTAATACTTGCAAAGGTGCTGGGATACAGCTTCCTGGATGCGGATTTACTGATACAGGAGCAGGAGGGAAAGCTTCTGCGTGAGATAATTGAGGAAAAGGGCACGGATGGTTTTATAGAGGTAGAGAACCGTGTCAATGCCTCTATCAGGGCTGATAGGGCCATTATAGCTACAGGCGGTTCGGTGGTATACGGAAAAGAGGCCATGGAGCATCTTAAGGAGATAGGCAGAGTTGTGTATCTCAAGGTTTCTTATGCTATTTTGGAAAAACGACTTGCAGACATAAAGGGTAGAGGTGTAGTATTAAAGAAAGGGCAGACTTTAGAGACCCTTTTTGAAGAGCGCTCAAAATTGTATGAGCAGTATGCAGACATCGAGGTTTCCGAGGAGGGGCTTGATGTGGAGCAGACAGTAGAGAAGCTGGTGGAGGCACTTGAATTGTAGAGCTTATCTATTGGTTTATTATAAGATAATAGTAGTAGCTGCTGTGTCAGCTATAGACAGCAGCACCGGCACAAATGACGGCTTAAGTATGCCGTTATAAATGAAATTTGTAGTTGGATGTATAACAATAGTGTAAATTGAGAATAGTATATTAGGAGGAAGTATACTCCTGAATTCATAGAGGTGGAATATGGAACAGTACGTAATCAAAGGTGGAAATCCTTTATACGGTGAAGTTGAAATTGGTGGAGCTAAAAATGCTGCACTTGCTATTTTGGCCGCTGCCATAATGACAGACGAGACTGTAACAATAGATAATTTGCCAAATGTAAGGGATATCAATGTCTTACTTCAGGCAATCGAAGAAATCGGCGCACATGTGGAGCGCGTGGATATACACAAGGTAAAGATAAACGGTTCATTTATCAGGGGCGTAAATGTCGATAATGAATTCATCAGACGAATCAGGGCATCATATTATTTAATTGGTGCATTACTTGGAAAATACAAGCATGCAGAGGTTGCGCTTCCGGGAGGCTGTGATATCGGAAGCAGGCCAATTGACCTTCATATGAAGGGCTTCCGCTCCATGGGAGCAGACATAGACATAGCTCATGGCCTTGTCATCGCCAGGGCAAAGGAGCTTAAGGGCACACACATATATATGGATAAGGTTTCTGTAGGTGCCACAATCAATATTATGATGGCTGCAGCCATGGCAGATGGCAAGACTGTTATCGAGAATGCGGCTAAGGAGCCTCATGTCGTTGATGTGGCAAACTTCTTAAACAGCATGGGAGCAAATATCAGGGGCGCAGGAACCGATGTCATCAGAATTGTAGGTGTGGAGAAATTACATGCTACAGAGTATTCTGTCATTCCGGATCAGATTGAGGCCGGTACATTCATGTTTGCAGTTGCGGCAGCAGGAGGCAACGTGCTGGTAAAGAATGTCATTCCAAAGCATCTTGAGGCCACCACAGCAAAGCTGTTGGAGGTAGGCTGCCAGGTAGAGGAGTTTGATGACTCAGTCAGAGTAATATCAGACGGACATTTAAAGCATACACAGGTCACAACACTTCCATATCCGGGCTTCCCGACAGATATGCAGCCACAGATGGCGGTGCTTTTGGGTATCGCTGAGGGCACCAGTACAGTGACGGAGAGCATATTTGAGAATCGTTTCAAGTATGTTGACGAGCTCACCAGAATGGGAGCTGACATAAAGGTAGAGAGCAATATAGCAATCATCAGCGGCGTGAAAAGATACACAGGTGCCAGAGTGAATGCACCGGACCTTAGAGCAGGAGCTGCACTGGTTATAGCAGGTCTTGCAGCTGAGGGCATCACAGTGGTTGATGATATCTACTATATCCAGAGAGGCTATGAGGCACTCGAGGAGAAGCTCACAAAGCTTGGTGCAAAGATTGCCAGGGTAGAGGATGAGAAGGAGCTTCAGAAGTTTATACTCAAGGTATCATAATAGATATATACGTAAAGCATGAAATGTAAACACAATATAAATGCAATATATAAAATAAGAACCGACAGCATCTTATTCCAGATGCGCGGTTCTTATTTTTGGTTATTTTATAACCCTTTTGATTATAAATCGGCTTACATCACAGATTTGATGAAAAACTCGCGGTTTGTGGACAAATCAAGTATACTGCCGTCATCAAAACGTACAATAGGGCGTGACAGTTCATGTGGGTTGAGCATCACAATATTACAGAACCGGCTGTCGTTGAGCATTACACGGTTGCTCTGGTATGTGGTAGCAAGCTTTTTCAAAAACAAAAGCAGGAACTTTGTATTGTACTTTGTAAAACCTTCACTCTCAAAGCTTGATATGACAGCGAACGGACAAAGTGGTGCGCGATAGCGTCTGGCAGCAGTCATGGCATCATATACATCGGCGATGGCTGTTATCATGGCAAAGTCGTCAATCAGTGAGCTGTCAAGCTGTGAAGGATAGCCTGAGCCATCACAGCGCTCATGATGCATGAGTGCTGTGCGCTTTATTCTGGAGTCAATCTGCAGATCCTTAATCAAATCAAAACCAAACTGTGGGTGCTTTTTTATGAGTGCAAATTCTTCATCTGTGAGCTTGTCAGGCTTGTTTAGCACATCATCGGGAATCTTGCATTTACCGATATCGTGAAGTACTCCTGCGATAGTAAGCGTATTCACATCTGTCTTTTCCATATGAAGCCATCGTCCGATCATCCTTGTAATAAGCCCTACATTCAGACAGTGTGAGTACAACGGGTCTGCAATGGTGCGCATGTTGTAGAGCATGTCAAAGGTCTCGATTGTAGTGCCGCACGATGAGGAAAGGTCAATGACAGCAGTAAGAAGCGCAGCCTCATCAAAGGATTTTTCACCGGCACAGATTTTGCCAAAGGTATCCTTGATTTGATTTATACAAGTGATGTATTTGAGCTGGAAGCCTCGGAACTCTTCTGAGGCCTGAACACGCTGGATGTTGGTCACCATCTCATGTGCGCGGGTTTTGGGTACAGGTTTTACCTTGTCTCGCTTTGCTGTATTTTCGCCGGCTTGCGGTGCTGCTGCATAGGATGGGTTTTGAATTGAGATGCTGCCTACCTTATATAGCTTCATTTTGTTGATGAGCTGACGGGTGAGTGGTGTGCCGGGCAGTGCAAGTATCTGCCCCAGAGGGGTCTTTATCGGTTCTGCTGCCACCATACCAATCTGCGCATCTTTTATGCTGATTTTAATCATGAGTTACTCCAAAAATTTATTTTGATATTGTGTGTATAGTACTATAAATACAAATTTTAGTATAATTACAAAAATTATGAAAGTCAATAAAGAAGAAAGAATAATTGCATAAAATAGCGTATAAATAATGAATAGGGTATCGAAAATGGATTATTGATAAATCTGTATCGAAAATGATACTTGACATATATATCATGTGGTAGTAATATAGCTGACAGAGATTTGAAAAATTCTATATTGTAACTTCTCTTATTCAGAGTGATGGAGATACAAAGGATCTATGAAGTCACGGCAACCCCGTTAGAAAACAGGAAGGTGCCAACCTGAGCGAGTAATCGAACAATAAGAGGATTTTTATTATCTTAATTTTAATCCACTTATTTGCAGTAAGTGGTTTTTTTTATTGGAAAAATTGGTCACACAACATGAAAGGAGTAACAGATAACTAATGGAGAAATTATTATTTACATCAGAATCAGTAACTGAGGGACATCCGGATAAGCTCTGCGATGCAGTATCAGATGCCATCCTTGATGCATGCATACAGCAGGACCCGATGAGCCGTGTCGCATGTGAGACAGCAAGCTGTACAGGCTTCATCCTTGTAACAGGAGAGATTACCACAAAGGCACAGCTTGATATTCCTGCAATCGTCAGAAAAACAGCACTTGAGATCGGATATGATGACGGAAAGAAGGGACTCGACGGAAACTCATGTGCAGTAATGGTTTCAATCGACAAGCAGTCTGCTGATATCGCCATGGGAGTTGACAAGGCACTCGAGGCAAAATCGGGCGACCTTACAGACAACCTCGACACCGGAGCCGGAGATCAGGGAATGATGTTTGGATATGCTACAAATGAGACCAAGGAGTACATGCCATACCCAATCGCACTCGCTCACAAGCTTGCATTCCAGCTCACAAAGGTTAGAAAAGACGGCACACTTACATACCTTCGTCCGGACGGAAAGACACAGGTTTCAGTAGAGTATGATGAGGCAGGAAAGCCGGTAAGACTTGAGGCAGTTGTACTTTCAACACAGCACGACGAGGATGTTACCCAGGAGCAGATCCATGAGGACATCAAGAAATATGTATTTGATCCAATTCTTCCAAAGGATATGATTGACGATGAGACAAAGTTCTTTATCAATCCTACAGGACGTTTCGTAATAGGTGGACCACACGGAGATGCAGGTCTCACCGGTCGTAAGATTATCGTAGACACCTACGGTGGATATGCACGTCACGGCGGCGGAGCTTTCTCAGGAAAGGACTGTACAAAGGTAGACCGTTCAGCAGCATACGCAGCACGTTACGTAGCAAAGAACCTTGTAGCAGCAGGATTTGCTGACAGGTGTGAGATTCAGCTTTCATATGCTATCGGTGTTGCACAGCCAACATCTATCATGGTTGATACATTCGGCACAGGAAAGCTTGCAGATGACAGAATCGTTGAAATCGTAAGAGAGAATTTCGACCTTCGTCCGGCAGGAATCATCAAGATGCTTGACCTCAGAAGACCTATTTACCGCCAGACAGCAGCATACGGACACTTCGGACGTACAGATATCAAGCTGCCTTGGGAGGCACTTGATAAGGTTGAGGATCTCAAGAAGTATCTCTAAACAAAGTCCTATATATATTAGAAAGAATTTAGAGAAAATTTAGACAGAAGTTATCGGATATATGATATAATTAAGTCATGGGACTGACATTGAGTCGGTTTCCATGGCTTTTTATTTTCAGGAGGAACGGATATGAGCAGAATTTTGATAGTAGAGGACGAGGTTGCAATTGCTGATCTTGAGAAGGATTACCTGGAGTTGAGTGGCTTTGAGGTAGAGGTGGAGAATGATGGCACAAGCGGTCTCGCAAGGGCTTTGGCGGAGGATTTTGATCTGTTTATTTTGGATCTTATGCTGCCGGGCATTGATGGCTTTGAGATTTGTAAGCAGATTCGTGAGAAAAAGAACACTCCGATACTCATGGTTTCAGCCAAGAAGGATGATATCGACAAGATAAGAGGACTCGGACTCGGTGCAGATGATTATGTCACAAAGCCGTTTTCTCCATCAGAGCTTGTTGCCAGGGTAAAGGCTCATCTGGCCAGATATGAGCGCCTGATCGGAAGCGCTACACCTGAAAATGACATCGTTGAGATTCGTGGCATCAAGATTGACAAAACAGCCCGCCGTGTTTGGGTAAACGGAGAGGAAAAGCAGTTTACCACAAAGGAATTTGACCTGCTCACATTCCTTGCTGAGAATCCAAACCATGTATTTACCAAGGAGGAGCTCTTCAAGGAAATCTGGAATATGGATTCAGTAGGAGATATTGCGACAGTCACTGTACATATCAAGAAGATTCGTGAGAAAATCGAGATGAACACTGCAAAGCCACAGTATATTGAGACTATTTGGGGAGTGGGATACAGATTTAAGCTGTAGTGATTTTTTAAAAATATAGTAGATATTGTAGTATTAATAGGACATATCAAATTCAAATGCGAAAGGATATGTCCTTGTTGTATATATAAAGTGGCTTATTAATTTATTCAAATGGAGAATACTATGAAGATAAAAACAAAACTTGCTATATCATTCTGCATAATTATTTTTGTGCCTGTTGTGCTCACCGGCATGGTGCTTGTGGGCTTCAATAAGATTCAGCTAAAGGCCATAAACAAGACATATGGCATGGAGGATGCGGGCATGCTCGCGCTCACTGACACGGTGCAGTTTCTGAATAAGGTGACGGGGCGCACATATGATGAGCTCGAGAAGACATCGCTCATAGAACCATCCAGGCTTCTTGATAGTGATTATCTGACTAAGATAAATAAGAAGCTGGAGAAGAAGTATTCATATCTCATAGTGAAAAGTGAAGGTGAGCTCATTTTCAATGGTGGAATTGACAATGATGATATTTTGAGAAAGCTTCCGCGAATATCCAATAAGCAGAGCAGCTCTGATGTGAGCAGCTATATGGACAGTGATGACAAGGTGCTCATAAAGCAGCTTAATTTTCGTGACAGTGATGGTGACGAGGCGAGTCTTTACATAGTGACATCAACCGCGTGCGTGATTCCTGAGGTCAGGACTGTTTTGATAGAGGGAGCATTTGCGCTTGTATTTATACTTATTACTACGGCTGTTATGCTTATAGTGTGGATTTACCGAAGCATCATTACCCCGATAAAGAAGCTTAGGATTGCTGCGGAGAATATCAAAGAGGGCAATCTGGACTTTGAGCTTGAGACGAGTCCGAGCGACGGAGAGATTGGCGAGCTGTGTACTGCGTTTGAGCAGATGCGTGCCCGTCTCAAGAAAAATGCCGAGGAAAAGGTGACGAATGAGTCCGAAAACAGGGTGTTAATCAGCAATATCGCGCATGATTTAAAGACTCCTATTACTGCGGTAAAGGGATATGCCGAGGGTATACTCGACGGAGTGGCAAACACCCCTGAAAAGGTAGATAAATACGTCAGGACCATTTACAATAAGGCAAACGATATGGATAAGCTCATTAATGAGCTGACACTTTACTCAAAGATTGACACGAACAGGATTCCATACAATTTTGCGAAGATAAATGTCACAGATTATTTTAACGACTGTGTTGAGGAAATAGGACTCGATCTTGAGGCAAAAAATATCAGACTTTCATATGAGAATCATGTGGATAGCAACGTGCTTATCATTGCTGATCCGGAGCAGCTTCGCCGTGTGATTAATAATATAGTTGGCAATTCGGTGAAGTATATGAACAAGACACAAAGCTATATAGATATCAGGATAAATGATGTCGGCGACTTCATACAGGTTGAAATCGAGGACAATGGACGAGGAATCGATCAGAGAGATATGCCATATATTTTTGACAGATTTTACAGGGCGGATGCTTCGAGAAATTCGGCTACCGGAGGCAGCGGCATAGGACTTTCCATCGTAAAGAAGATTATAGAGGATCACGGCGGCAAGATATGGGCTACCAGCAAAGAGGGTGATGGAACTACCATGTTTTTCGTAATCAGAAAGTATCAGGAAACACAGGATATGAACCGGCAGTAAACAAATAAACAGGATATTGACATAAAAAGTAAAACTATAATTAAAAATAACAGTTAGATATTAAAATTTAAAATTAAGAGCTCCCGATTGACAGTGCAAATAGTGTTGTCAGCCGGGAGCTTTAATGTATTTTTTATTTAAAATAAGTTAAGGAAAAACACAAAAAATATTTGAAAAATAAAGTCTGACGTAGTAGAATAGTAGCATTACGCGAAAGAACCATTTAGAAATCGAAAGGGGGACAAATATGCATAAATTCAGACAAAAATATATAGGAGACAAGGCATTTTATAAGCGCTATCTCATGCTGGCCATACCAATGATAATCCAGAATGCAATCACAAATCTGGTAAGCTTTCTGGACAACATTATGGTAGGACAGCTTGGTACAGAGCAGATGTCGGGAGTAGCAATCGTAAACCAGCTCATATTTGTGTACAATCTGGCTGTATTTGGGGCGGTGTCAGCGGCAAGTATATTCGGAGCACAGTATTTTGGCAAGGGAAATCATAAGGGGCATATGTATTCCTTCAGATTCAAGCTGTATGCAGCGCTGCTTGTTACAGCAATAGCGATGACGCTGTTTATCACAAACGGAACGGGGCTCATTTCACTTTATCTGACAGATACGGCGGGAAACGGTGCCACTGAGGTAGCACTGGCATATGGAAAGGAATATCTGGCAATTGTTATGATAGGGCTCATACCGTTTGCTGTGACACAGGCCTATGCGACAAACATAAAGGAAACAGGACAAACTCTTGTACCGATGGTTGCAAGCTTTGCAGCAGTTGGAAGCAATGCTGTGCTTGATTTTCTGCTCATCTTTGGAATAGGACCGATACCAAAGCTGGGTGTGGCGGGAGCAGCTATTGCCACGGTGATGTCGCGATATATTGAGACAATAATTGTTGTGCTGTGGGCGCATAAAAACAGGGACAGGAACAGATACCTTGAGGGTGCTTACAGAGGAATAGGAATGCCGTTTGGTGAGTTTAAGACTATATTCATCAAGGGACTGCCACTCATGCTCAATGAGCTTTTTTGGGCAGCAGGCATGACAACGGTTACACAGTGTTATTCAGTACGAGGACTCTCGGTAATCGCAGGTTTAAACATTGCGACAACGATAACAAACCTTTTCAATATAGTGTTTATACAGCTTGGCGCATGCATCAGCATAGTTGTGGGGCAGTATCTTGGAGCCGGTGAGCTTGAAAAGGCAAAGGATGCGGATAACAAGATGATAGTGTTCAGTGTGTTCTGTTGTTCTATAATGGCGGCGGTCATGCTTCTGGTAGGCGGATTTTTCCCTCAGATATATAACACAACCGATGAAATCAAATCACTCGCAACAAGCTTCATAGCGGTATCAGCGATAATTATGCCGTTTTGTGCATTTACACATTCGTCGTATTTCACACTCCGCTCAGGAGGCAAGACACTGGTCACATTTCTGTTTGACTCCGTATTTACGTGGGTGATAGTGGTGCCGGTGGCATTTGTGCTCGCCAAATACACAGCACTTGGCATAGTAGCAGTGTACTTCCTTGTGCAGGCCACAGAGCTGATAAAGGTAGTCATCGGATACTTCATGGTGAAAAGCGACGTGTGGCTCGTGCAGATGGTATAGGAATGTAAGTCATTATCTTGCGGAAAAGTAAAATAAAAGTTATACTGTAGCAAAAGTCAGCATAACAGTTCTAACCCAGAATGAAACGGAGCATAAAATGAGCGAAGAAAAACAGCACAAGCGCCGCGTGCATTATAGCGGAAAATATCCCAAAAAATTTGAGGAAAAATACAAGGAATTAAATCCGGAGAAATACAAGGATACAATTGAGCATGTCATCAGCAAGGGAAATACACCTGCGGGCATGCACATATCCATAATGGTAAAAGAAATCATAGATTTTCTGGACATAAAGCCGGGACAGACAGGCTTTGATGCCACACTCGGATACGGTGGCCATACAAGGGCAATGCTTGAAAAGCTTGAAGGACAGGGACATATGTTTGCTACAGATGTTGACCCAATCGAGTCTGAAAAGACAAAAAAGCGTCTCGCTGAAGCCGGCTTTGGAGAGGATATTCTCACCATAAAGCTTCAAAACTTCTGCACAATAGATGAGATTGCAAAGGAAGTAGGAGGCTTTGATTTCATACTTGCCGATCTGGGAGTTTCATCAATGCAGATAGATAATCCTGAGCGTGGATTTTCGTTTAAGGTGGATGGACCGCTGGATCTGCGTCTTAATCCAAATGCCGGTATCAGTGCGGCAGAGCGTCTTGACAATATATCTCGTGAGGAGCTTTCGGGTATGCTCTATGAGAACTCAGATGAGCCGTATTGCGAGGAGCTTGCAAAGGCAATCACAGACGAGATCAGGAAGGGCAACCGCATAGATACGACCACAAAGCTTCGTCACATTATAGAACAGACACTTGATTTTCTGCCTGAAAAGGATAAGAAGGATATCATCAAAAAGACCTGTCAGCGCACATTCCAGGCGCTCCGCATAGACGTAAACCATGAGTTTGAGGTGCTATATGAGTTTATGGAAAAGCTTCCGGGAGCATTAAAGCCCGGCGGAAGAGCTGCCATCCTTACCTTCCATTCAGGAGAGGACAAGCTGGTCAAAAAGGCACTCAAGGCAGGATATAAAGCAGGAATATACAGCGACTATTCCAAGGATGTGATTCGTCCATCAGCACAGGAATGTGCTCAGAACGGACGTGCCAGGTCAACGAAGATGCGCTGGGCGGTCCGTGCAGAATAGAAAAGAATAAAAATAGTTCTAAAACACTATTGCTTTATTGAGAAAAATAGTCTACTATGAACGTGTTATATGACTGACGGATAAGTGGAATAACCACATGAAATATAACAAATAAGAGCCGACCGTCTGGGCGATAAACCCGGACAGTTGGCTCTTTTTGATTATAAAATCAGCCATAGTCGTATAAATAACCAGGGAATGTATCTCAAAAGAAACAACAGGGATATTGACAAAAATACTGTAGTAAGTATATACTAACCACAGTTAAACAAAACTAATCAAACGAAGTAACATTCACACATTTTAAGGAGGATATTACAATGATAGAAATGAAAGAGTGGGATGGATTTGAAGGACGTCTTTGGAAAGAGGAAATCAACGTTCGCCAGTTCATTCAGGACAACTACACTCCATATGACGGAGACGAGAGCTTTTTAGCTGATCCGACAGATGCTACAAACAAGCTGTGGGATGCACTCCAGAAATTACAGAAAGAAGAGCGTGCCAAGGGCGGTGTGCTTGACATGGAGACAGAGGTTGTAACAGGAATCACAGCTTATGGCCCTGGATATATAGATGAGGCATTAAAGGACCTCGAGCAGATTGTAGGTCTTCAGACAGACAAGCCGTTAAAGAGAGCATTCATGCCTTACGGTGGAATTAAGATGGCGGTACAGGCTGCTGAGACATATGGTTATAATGTAAGCGACAAGCTCAAGGAGATTTTCACAAAATATCATAAGACACACAACACAGCGGTATTCGATGCATACACACCAGAGATGATGAAGGTTCGTCATGCAAAGATCCTTACAGGACTTCCTGACACATACGGCCGTGGACGTATCGTAGGTGATTATCGTCGTGTAGCATTATACGGACTTGATTACCTCATCGAGGAGAAAAAGAAGGATAAGGCAAACTGTGGCTGTGGACAGATGACAGATGATGTTATCCGTTTAAGAGAGGAAATCGCAGAGCAGATTAAATGTCTTGAGGATATGAAGAAGCTTGCAGAGATTTACGGATACGATATTTCAAGACCTGCAACAAACGCAAAAGAGGCAGTTCAGTGGTTATACTTCGGATACCTTGCAGCAATCAAGACACAGAATGGTGCAGCAATGTCAGTAGGACGTGTATCTACATTCCTTGACATCTATATCAAGAGAGATATGGACAAGGGCATCCTCACAGAGCAGGAAGCACAGGAGCTCATCGACCATTTTACAATGAAGCTTCGTATGGTTAAATTTGCACGTATCCCTTCATACAACCAGTTATTCTCAGGTGATCCTGTATGGGCAACACTTGACGTGGCAGGAACAGGTGTGGACGGACGTTCAATGGTTACAAAGACAGACTTCCGTTTCCTCCATACATTAGAGAACATGGGACCTGCACCGGAGCCAAACCTCACAGTATTCTACTCATCAAAGCTTCCTCAGACCTTCAAGGATTATGCAGCCCGCATCTCAATTGAGACAAGCTCAATCCAGTATGAGAACGATGACGCAATGAAGCCGGTATGGGGCGATGATTATGCAATCTGCTGCTGTGTATCTGCAACACAGACAGGTAAAGAGATGCAGTTCTTCGGAGCACGTGCAAACCTTGCAAAATGTCTCCTTTACGCTATCAACGGTGGTGTTGATGAGAAATCAGGTGAGCAGGTAGGGCCAAACTACGCACCTATCACAGCAGAGTACCTTGACTATGACGAGGTAATGGCGAAATACGACAAGATGATGGACTGGTTAGTAGACATCTATGTAAATACATTAAACCTTATCCAGTACATGCATGACAAATACTACTATGAGGCAGCAGAGCTTGCACTCATGGATACAGACTTAAAGAGAACATTTGCAACAGGAATCGCAGGATTCTCACACGTAATCGATTCTCTTTCAGCAATCAAATATGCAAAGGTTAAAGTAGTACGTGACGAGAGCGGACTGGCAAAGGATTTCGAAATTGAGGGAGAGTTCCCTAAATACGGAAACGATGATGACCGTGCGGACGAAATCGGTGTATGGCTTCTTAAGACATTCATGGACAAGTTAAAGAAGCATCACACATACCGTGATTCAGAGCCTACAACATCAATCCTTACAATTACATCAAACGTAGTATACGGAAAAGCTACAGGAGCAATGCCTGACGGACGTAAAGCCGGAGAGCCACTTTCACCGGGAGCAAACCCATCATACGGCGCAGAGCAGAACGGACTTCTCGCATCCTTAAACTCACTCACAAAGCTTCCATATGAGTGGGCACTTGATGGAATCTCAAATACACAGACCATCAACCCGGGAGCACTCGGAAACAACGAGGGAGAGAGAATCGACAACCTTGTAAACGTAATGGACGGATACTTCGATCAGGGTGCACATCACCTCAATGTAAACGTATTCGGTAAAGAGAAGCTCATCGATGCAATGGAGCATCCTGAGAAGGAGGAGTACGCAAACTTCACAATCCGAGTATCAGGATACGCAGTTAAGTTCATCGACCTCACAAGAGAGCAGCAGCTCGATGTAATCTCACGTACATGCCACGAGAGAATGTAATATAAAAAAATATCCAACATTCCAGAATGTGCAGGCCAAGTGCCTGCATATTCTGATTTTCTAAATAACACCACAGCGTAAGGAATTTTCGGAAGGCGCGTAAAAGCCGGTCGCGTCAAGCATAGAAAACCTAAATCATAATTCATACAGCCTCTTAGCCCGAAGAACCTGAGCATTGCTAAGTCCCGGTCGGCGGGTTGCCGAAAATTCCGTACCATAAAATAAAAGTAGCAGCAATAACCTGAAGGAGGTAAAACATGGGAGAAACACTAGGAAGAGTACACTCGGTAGAAAGCTTCGGCTCAGCCGACGGCCCGGGAGTGAGATATATAGTATTTTTGAAGGGCTGCAATATGCGCTGTAAATACTGCCACAATCCGGATACATGGGCCAAATGCGGCGAAAATGACGGTGCAAAGCTGATGACACCGCAGGAGGTGCTAAAGACCGCCATGCGCTATAAAGCGTACTGGAAGCAAACAGGCGGCATCACACTAAGCGGAGGTGAAGCACTTTTGCAGATAGACTTTGTCACAGAGCTATTTAAGCTTGCAAAGGAAAAAGGTGTAAACACATGCCTTGACACATCAGGAAATCCGTTTACCGTGGAAGAACCGTTTTTCGGCAAATTTAATGAGCTGATGAAATATACAGATCTCTTCATGCTGGACATCAAGCATATAGATGACGAGGAGCACAAAAAGCTTACGGGACAGACAAATAAGAATATCCTTGATATGGCACAATATCTCTCAAAAAACGGTAAAAAAATGTGGATACGTCATGTGCTTGTGCCTGGAATCACCACGGATGAGAGATATTTAAATCAGCTTAGAGAGTTTATCGACACACTTAAAACGGTGGACAGGGTTGAGGTGCTGCCGTACCACACACTTGGCGTATTTAAGTGGAAGGAGCTTGGTATACCGTATCAGCTTGAGGGGGTGGAACCTCCGACAAAGGAACAGATAGAATGTGCAAAAAGAATATTAAATTGTCAGAATTAGTTTTTAAATACCATTGCTAACAACTCATTAAGTTGATAAAATATAATAAATAACTATTATTTTACACCGATGCTGCCTTCGTTTGTATGTGAGGTGACACTTGGCTATATGCTTGCGTATCGCAACTGTAAATGTGCTGAACAGTTAAAATTTAAAATAACAATTTGCGGGAGTTACAACATGGGAAAACCAGATATCATTTACGAAGACAACGACATTATCGTCTGCTACAAGCCGGCGGGAATTGCTACACAGACCAGGCGTATAGGGCAGCAGGATATGGAGAGTTTCATAAGAAATTACAGGGCGGCTAAAAATGAGCCGCCCTATGTCGGTATAGTGCACAGACTCGACCAGCCGGTAGAGGGCGTGATGGTATTTGCCAAGAATCAGAAAGCCGCGGCATCCTTGAGCAGGCAGATAAAGGAGCATACAACCGAGAAATATTATCGTGCGGCAAGCAGAGGTCAGGGAGTGTCAGGAGCAGATAAGGAAGAAGCTAATAAAGAAGATAATCATGATCTGGCATGGCATACGCTCACAGATTATATCTCCTTCGACAAGCTTACCAATACATCTAAAATCACAAGCGAAAAAGACAAGCTGGCAAAAAAAGCAGTGCTTCAGTACAGGATAATATCAAATGAATGCAATAAAACAGAATTTGACATAAAGCTTCTCACCGGAAGGCACCATCAGATACGTTTGCAGCTTGCAAATATTGGCTATCCACTGATAGGAGATACCAAGTATGGGAAGCCTGCCTCAAATAACTCAGGAACGGGAAGCAAATCCGGACGCACCGGTGGCGGTGTGAGGGAGCAGCTTGCACTTTGCTCCTACAAGCTTGTTTTTGACCATCCTGCGACAGGGGAGAGGATGACATTTGAATTACCATAGTGCTGTTGGGAATAAGATGAATTAAAGTGTATGGTCTTTTTTATATGAAGAAAAATACAGTAGACAATATTATTTATATTATCTATTATAAGTTCATAGGTTAGTTACTTGAGTGGTTAACCATGCAACCATACCGCAAATATGAGCGAAATTAGCTGTGTAGCAGCGATGCTAAACAGAGTGCAGATAAAGTACAAATATCGTGCGGTTTTGCGAATGTGTGTGGTGGTTCTGGATAGTTACGATAATAAAAAGTACAACAAGTAGGTAATTGCGGAACAAGTGCGCACTCCTGATTAAAAAGCGGTAAGAATTCTGCAACGGAATAATTAATGAAGATGATAACATACGTTCCGGTCATTCCATGGCTGTTCAGGGATATGCCACTATACAAAGCAAAAGCTCTGGAAATCAACTCCATACTTTAATGGTATTTGATGGTTGGAATGAATATGTACGATATTTAAATTTAGATTTTGGAAACTGGACTGATTTGCGAGGTACAACTTTTAATGGATAAAAAAAAGCGACTACTTATTCTAATATTTGTATTAATATTAAGCGGAATTGTTGTGATATTCATACATAAAAATGGTTCCATGAAAGGAGATTCTATTATGGAAGAAAATGCTATTTCCGGAGATGATAATACTCATTGGTTCCATTCAAACGGTATCATCACATCCATAGATAACTCTCAAAAAAAAATCTGTGTTGATATCAGTCAAAAAAACAATTTTTTTGATGGTACCAATATTACATTAAATTGCAACAAATCATCTCTCGACATTACACATTTAGAGGCTGGTCAAGAAATTACTTTCTATTTCTTTGAGAATAATGTACTTGACACTGAAGTTGCAATAGAGAAACTAAATATCGTTACACCATAACCTTTAGGGATTAGATAGTGTTCATCTAATCCCTTTTATTATGCTATGACATAATATTGGCACATCTCTGTGATTGAAGTGTAAATTTACACATGCTACAATAAGTATTGCTTATAGTTTTCTTTATTTTCAGCACCTATAAATGGTGCTTTTTTGTACCCGTAATTCATTCAATCACTGACAACTTGTTCTAAGTATTTTATACGTACAGCATACTTAACCATATACCAAACGTAAACTGTACATACAGCCATACGTATAACGTTTTCTATTTGTATAGAAAAGATGCGGAGCATGTGAATGAAATTCTGAATCAGGAGAAATCAATCTATATTTAGATAAGCGAAATGATAGAAAACGACATACTGCGGGATGTGCTTTTGGAGGATGAGCGCGTGCCGAGCACAAACGAGCTTGCAAAGCTGTATGCGATAAATCCGTCTACAGCGGCAAAGGGCATAAATATACTTGTGGATGCAGGAATTTTGTATAAGAAAAGAGGGATTGGAATGTTTGTGAGTGACGGAGCAAAGGAAGTAATAAGGACAAAGCGGAAAGCCCGTTTTTGTTAAAGTTGAACAATATAACGTAGCGAAAAAACAAAAACTAGAAAATTTTCGTCTACATGACGAAAAACAGTAAAATTTTTAATGTTTATCGAAAAATATTCTATAGTGATTCCCGAAATATTTTTGTATACTAGCCTTACCAACAAAACAAAGGGGGACAAAAATATATGAAGAAAAAATTTGTTGCAATCATGATGGTAGCTGCTATGGCAGCGTCAATGGCCGCTTGTGGATCAGATGGGGGTTCTTCTGATACACAGAAAGGGGGAAGCAGCACATCGACATCTGATGTTGCAAACAAGGACAAGCCACTTGTGTGGTTCAACCGTCAGCCATCAAACAGCTCAACAGGAGAGCTTGACACAACAGCACTCAACTACAACAAGGATACCTATTATGTAGGTTTCGATGCTAATCAGGGAGCTGAACTTCAGGGAGAAATGGTAAAAGAGTATATCGAGAAGAACATTGATACGATCGACAGAAATGGGGATGGCGTTATCGGATATGTACTTGCAATCGGTGATATCGGACACAACGATTCAATTGCAAGAACAAGAGGTGTTCGTAAAGCTCTTGGAACAGGCGTAGACAAGAGCGGCGAGATTGACAGTGCTCCGGCAGGAACAAACTCAGACGGAAAAGCAGCTGAGGTTCAGGACGGCAAGATTACTGTAAACGGCAAAGACTATGTAGTAAGAGAGCTTGCTTCACAGGAGATGAAGAACTCAGCAGGAGCTACATGGGATGCAGCTACAGCAGGAAATGCAATCGGAACATGGTCATCATCATTTGGCGAGTCAATCGACGTAGTTGTTTCTAACAACGATGGAATGGGAATGTCAATGTTCAATGCATGGTCAAAGGACAACAAGGTTCCAACATTCGGATACGATGCCAACAGTGATGCAGTAGCAGCTATCGCAGAGGGCTATGGCGGAACAATCAGCCAGCATGCTGACGTTCAGGCTTACCTCACACTTCGTGTACTTAGAAACGCACTCGATGGTGTAGATATTGATACAGGTATCGGCACAGAGGATGATGCAGGAAACGTATTAAGCGATGATGTATATGTTTACAAGGATGATGAGAGATCTTACTACGCATTAAACGTAGCAGTTACAGCAGATAACTACAAGGATTTCACAGATTCAACAGTTGTATGGGCACCTGTTTCAACACAGCTTGATTCAGCAAAGCACCCTACAAAGAAGGTATGGCTGAATATCTACAATGCTTCAGATAACTTCTTAAGCTCTACATATCAGCCACTCTTACAGAAGTATGATGATCTCTTAAATCTTGATGTTGAGTACATCGGTGGTGATGGACAGACAGAGTCTAATATCACAAACAGACTTGGAAATCCAAGCCAGTACGATGCATTCGCAATCAACATGGTTAAGACAGATAATGCAGCTTCTTATACAGCTCTTTTGAACCAGTAAAAGTATTTAAAGCACTTAGTTGGGGAGGGAAAAATCTCTCCCCAAAATAAAGTGTATACAGACGACAGCAAATATAGAGTTAGGAGCAGGAAGTATGGGCGATAAGAATAATGAAAACATCTTATCGATTCGTGGCATGAGCAAGTCATTTGGACGAAACAGGGTTCTTGACCACATCAATCTTGATGTGAAAAAAGGTACTGTAATGGGTCTCATGGGGGAGAACGGAGCCGGTAAGTCGACAATGATGAAATGTCTTTTTGGTACATACCAGAAGGACGAGGGAACTATATATCTGGACGGAAAAGAGGTAAGCTTTTCAGGTCCTAAGGATGCACTGGAAAATGGAATAGCGATGGTGCATCAGGAGTTGAACCAGTGTCTTGAGAGAAATGTCGTAGACAATCTGTTTCTCGGAAGATATCCGGTCAATTCATTTGGTATGATTGATGAGGGACGCATGAAAAAAGAAGCGTCTGAATTATTCAGAAAGCTGGGAATGACAGTTAATCTCGAGCAGCCGATGAAAAATATGTCAGTATCACAGCGACAGATGTGTGAGATTGCAAAGGCAATATCATACAACTCAAAGGTTATAGTATTGGATGAGCCTACATCATCACTTACGGTACAGGAGGTTGAAAAGCTGTTCCAGATGATGAGGATGCTTCGTGACCAGGGTATTTCACTTATCTATATTTCTCACAAGATGGATGAGATTTTTGAGATATGTGATGAGATTTCGGTTCTTAGAGATGGAAATTTGGTCATGACAAAGAGCACAAAAGAAACAAATATGAATGAACTGATTGCAGCGATGGTTGGACGAGTACTGGAGAACAGATTCCCTCCGGTAGACAACAAACCAAAGGATGTAATCTTGTCAATACAGCATCTTTCGACAAAGTACGAGCCACATCTGCAGGACATCACATTTGATGTGCATGAGGGGGAGATATTTGGACTATACGGACTTGTCGGAGCAGGTCGTACAGAGCTTCTTGAGACGATTTTCGGAATCAGGACAAGAGCTGCGGGACGAGTATATTTTAAGAACCAGCTTATGAATTTCACCTGTGCAAAGGAGGCTATGGACTATGGCTTCGCACTTATCACAGAGGAAAGAAAAGCAAATGGACTTTTCCTTAAGGGAAACCTCACCTTTAACACAACAATCGCAAATCTCGGTGCTTATAAGAATGGACCGGCACTTTCAGACAGCAAGATGACAAAGGCCACCTCTGATGAGATAAAGATTATGCACACAAAGTGTATGGGACCGGAGGATATGATTTCGGCTCTGTCAGGAGGAAACCAGCAGAAGGTTATCTTTGGTAAATGGCTTGAAAGAGGACCGCAGATATTCATGATGGATGAGCCTACAAGAGGTATCGATGTAGGTGCCAAATATGAGATTTACGAGCTGATAATCAATATGGCAAAGCAGGGTAAGACAGTCATTGTAGTTTCATCTGAGATGCCTGAGATCCTTGGTATAACAAATCGTATCGGAGTCATGTCAAACGGACGACTCTCAGGAATTGTCAATACAAAGGAAACCAATCAGGAAGAACTGCTGAGACTCAGTGCAAAGTACCTATAATAAAGGGAGAAGACGGATATGGCTAATAGTAAGATTTTAACGGCTGAGCAGGAGCGTGCTCTGCGCCAGCCTATCGACGAATATGTTGGTGGAATACAAAAAGAAATTGATGCACTCAGAAAAGACGGAACTACAAAGGTTGTAGAGTGTCAGTCAGCGATAGCAGGCATCAAGAGAGATAAAACTCTTTCAAAGGGCGAGAAAGAGTCAGAAATAGCAGCCTGCGAGAAAGAGCTTGCAAAGGCAAAGGCTGTTGAGGCAAAGAACAAGGATGAGATTTCAAAGCTCATTGCCAAGGCTGAAAGCTATTTAAAGGAAAATTTTGATTCAAAGTATTACAATGCCGTTAAGGCAAGCTGTGAGGCGGAAAAGGCAGAGGCGCTTGCTGCTCATAATGAGAGAATGGCAGAGCTTGATAAAAAGCACAAGGCTGCTCTTGCAAAGACATCAGACAGTACTGAGATAAAGGAAGAAAACTACGTACACAAGAATCGTATTTCCAATGAGAAGCTTGAGCTCGAGAAAGAGTATCAGACGATCAAGGACAAAAAGCATGAGGCATACAGCTACAAGTATCACCTGATTGATATGCTTCGTCTTTCAAAGTTCACATTTATGGAGAAAAGAGCTCAGAAATGGGAGAATTACAAGTATACGTTCAATAGGAGAAACTTCCTGTTACAGAATGGTCTTTATATTGCAATTATACTTATATTCATAGCGCTTTGTGTCATAACACCGATAAAGAAGGGCACACCTCTTCTGACATACAACAACATACTGAATATTCTTCAGCAGGCTTCACCGAGAATGTTCTTAGCACTTGGTGTTGCAGGACTTATCCTCTTAACAGGAACGGACCTTTCTGTTGGACGAATGGTTGGTATGGGTATGACAACAGCCACAATCATCATGCATCAGGGTATTAATACAGGTTCTGTATTCGGTCATATATTTGACTTTACAGGAGTACCAACAGGTGCAAGAGTGGTTATCGCATTACTTGCATGTATCGTGCTTTGTACATTCTTCACAAGTATTGCAGGATTTTTTACAGCGAAGTTTAAGATGCATCCGTTTATTTCAACCATGGCCAACATGCTTGTTATCTTCGGTATCGTAACATATGCTACAAAGGGAGTTTCATTCGGTGCTATTGAGCCGGTTATTCCTAACATGATTATTCCAAAGTTAAATGGTTTCCCAACCATCATCCTCTGGGCAGTAGCAGCAATCGCAATTGTATGGTTTATCTGGAACAAGACAACATTTGGTAAAAACCTCTACGCAGTAGGAGGAAACCCGGAGGCAGCAGCAGTTTCAGGTATCTCAGTATTTGCAGTAACTCTCGGCGCATTCGTGATGGCCGGTATCCTTTATGGATTTGGCTCATGGCTTGAGTGTGCAAGAATGGTTGGTTCAGGTTCAGCAGCTTATGGACAGGGCTGGGACATGGATGCAATCGCAGCCTGTGTAGTTGGTGGTGTATCATTCACAGGTGGTATCGGTAAGATATCAGGTGTTGTAACTGGTGTATGTATCTTCACAGCACTCACATACTCTCTTACAATCCTTGGTATTGATACAAACCTTCAGTTCGTATTCTCAGGAATTATCATTCTTGTAGCAGTTACACTTGACTGTCTGAAATACGTTCAGAAGAAATAATATCGCAAGAAAATTTCTTTTTCATACTTCCAAAATGATTAGCAGAGATGTCAGGGTGGCATCTCTGCTTTTTGCTTTAACAGTTACACTTTTGTTTATGTAAAGCTACAAAACAATATGTCAGGTATGTTATAATATAGTTTAAACAGAGTAACTATTCTGGATAGTTACCCAATAAATTACGTTATCCGGGGGATAAATTTATGCTGCACACGAGCTTTATGGTGCATGCAGTACAATAATTATGAGCAGGGAGAAAGCATAACATGTATACATTATTACTGGTTGATGACGAAGAGGATGTAATAGAGGTAATCGAGAGAAAGGTATCCTGGGAGCAGATTGGTTTTCATGTGGTAGGACATGCGGGAAATGGCTTCAAGGCGCTTGAAATGATGGAGGACATGCAGCCGGATGTTGTGATGACTGACATACGTATGCCTTACATGGACGGACTTGAGCTGTGCAGTAACATCAGGCAGAGGTTTCCTGCGACGAAGCTCTTGCTTTTCACAGGCTTTGACGATTTTGAGTATGCAAAGGAGGCAGTACATCTCGAGATAGAGGAGTATATTTTAAAGCCACTCAATCTGGCTGAAATCACGGAGGTATTCAAAAAGCTTAAGACAAAGCTGGATGATGAGCTGAACGAGAAGAAAAACACAGACATATTGAAGCAGTATTATGCAGCATCGCTGCCTGTTTTGCAGTCAAATTTTTACACGACACTTATCGAGGGACGCATACCGGAAAATGAGCTGGGCAGGTACATGAGTGACTATAAGATTAGCCTTGAGGGACCATATTACTGCTGTATTATCATACATACCTCCGCAAGTCAGATGCCGCAGGGCATGGATATCAGACTGCTTGCAGTGTCAGTAGAGAGACAGGCACAGGCTGATTTAAAGGAGCGCTGGAATGGCAGGATTTTTAACTATCTCGGTGATACGGTCATGATAGCCCAGCTTGTGCAGCAGGAGGATATCTCTGAGCTGACAGATGAGTGTGACAGATTTTGCAAATATGTAAATCATGTAATGGGAGCAAAGGTAACTGTCGGAATCGGGCAGGTGTGTGAAGGTATACAAGAGCTGGTGAGCTCTTATCAGAGTGCGAGGGAGGCAGTATCCTACAGGGTGCTTTATGGCAGCAACAGGGCAATAAACATGACAGAGGTTGAGCCACAGCGACGTATATCAAAGGATGGCGATGAGGGAAATGAGCTGTCATATTTATTTAAAATGATTTGTATCGGCAAGATAGAGGATGTGGGACATGCTGTTGAAGCGTATATGCAGCACAATTTTATGTCGCAGCAGTCACTTGAGAACTACCATGTGGCAGTAATGGAGCTGATCAGTGAGCTATATCACTTCATGAGCAATAATGAGCTAAATGCGCAGGAAATATCTGGAAGTGTAGGCAGGCTTTATAATGAGCTCTCCAATTTTGAGCCGGTAGTGCTCAAGCAGTGGCTTTTGGATTTTTCAAGCAGGCTGCACGATGATATGGCTGATGCCAGATACAACTCCAAGAAGTCACTCATAGACAGTGCAAAGGATTATGTGCACAGGAATTACAGAAGTGTGGACCTTGGACTTGACGATACATGTAAGGAATTAGGAGTATCTAACTCGTATTTTTCAAGTCTGTTCAAGAAGGAAACCGGCAGCTCGTTTGTGGAGTATCTGACTGATTACAGAATGGACAAGGCTGCCAGAATGCTTGTGGAGACAGACGACAAGAGCTATGTCATAGCCCAGAATGTAGGCTACGCGGACCCGAACTATTTCAGTTATGTTTTTAAGAGAAAGTATGGGGTTTCCCCATCCAGGTACAGGACAGAGTATGAGAAGAATAAGGTATAAATCAGGCAATATACAATCCATAATAATGCTCTCATTCTCACTGCTGTCGTTTGCAATAATGCTTGTCACAGTTATGGTGATGTATATAAAATTTGCCGATGCATCGCAGGACAGTATCATAGAGAGCAATCATAAGGTGATGGACCAGACAATAGACAGTGTGGAAAGCTATCTGGTCAATATGAGGCAGGTTTCGGATGCGGCGTATTATGATGTAATAAAGGAAAATGACATTTTAAAGAATTCTGACAGCATACACGATGGCATGAGCCTGCTCTATGAGTCAAACAAGGAATATCTGCGCAGTATTGCCTTGTATAATCAGTATGGAAGCCTTATAGCTGCAGAGCCTGTTGTGTCCCAGAAGGAGGACCCGGATGTGACAAAACAGGACTGGTTCATAGAAGCTATGGAGCGCATGGAAAATATACATTTTTCAACACCTCATGTACAGAATCTGTTTGACGATGGTTCCATGAGATATCATCTGGTCATATCATCAAGCCGTGCCGTGGAGCTGACCTCCGGTTCAGAATCACAGATGGGTGTGATGCTTGTGGACATGGATTATTCGAGTGTATCAAGGATGCTTGAGAGGATAAATACATCGGGAAAAGGACAGTATTATTATCTGTGTGATGCAAATGGCAATATTATTTACCATCCGCATCAGATACAGTTTGATGGAGATGTTCCGGAAAACAGCGAGGTTGCGGCAAAGTCGCAAAACAGTATATATGATGATTATCTGAATGGAGTGCATCGTAAGATTATGGTAGATACAATCAGCTACACAGGCTGGAAGCTTGTATGTGTGATGCCATACTCCATCTTTACCAATAAGATGGCGGATGTGAAGCAGTTTGTTTTTGTTATAATGATTATTATGGCTATGATGTTTGTGTGGATAAACAGAGTGATATCTATACGTATTTCAAAGCCGATAATGAAGCTGGATGATTCTGTGAAAAGGTATGAGAATGGCAATGAAGCAGATATTTATGTAGGCGGTTCCTCAGAGATACGGCATCTGGGATACTCTATACGTAATTCATATAAGCAGAACAATGAGCTCATGAAAAAGATCGTATGGGAACAGAACGAGAGACGAAAGAGCGAGCTTGATGTGCTTCAAAGCCAGATTAATCCGCACTTTTTGTATAATACTCTTGACTCCATCACATGGATGATTGAAGGAGGCAAAAACGAGGAGGCCTCGTTTATGATTACGCAGCTTGCAAAGCTTTTCCGTATCAGTCTGTCGAAGGGACATACCATAATAACTGTACGCGATGAGCTTTTGCACGCAAAAAGCTACATGAATATTCAGAAGGTGCGCTATAAGAACAAATTTGAGGTGAGCTTTGAGGTAGATGAGGAAATAATGGACTACTGTGCGGTGAAGCTGGTACTTCAGCCGATTTTGGAAAATGCACTAAATTACGGAATCAGAGAGCTGGACGATTTCGGAGAGATAGTAGTCGGAGGCCAAAAAGTGGGAGAGGATATCGTCATAACGGTATCAGACAACGGAATGGGCATTCCGGAGAATGAAATTCCACTTTTGCTGACAAATACGGACAGGGTTCACAAGAAGGGCTCGGGAGTGGGGCTTGTCAATGTAAATAACAGGATAAAGATACTGTTTGGAGAGCGCTATGGCCTGCATATAGAAAGTGAGCTTGATGAGGGAACAGTTGTGACAATCAAAATCCCGGCAATTGTCTATTCAGAGGAAAACAGACTTCAATTTGAGGAGCATCATATAACATGAAGCAAGTACAATTGCCTTGCTGTATGGGAGGTGTGAGTGTGACAGTGAAAAATAAATGGACAAATATGAGCAAGAATAAGAGAAACTTCATCATAACAGAGCTGCTGCTAGGAGTACTACTTGTGATAGCAATGGGGTTTATCGCATACAATAAGCTCAATGAGAAACCGGAGCGTATTGCAGTTGTGATGGCTGATGTGGATGAAAGCCACAGTGCTGCGTTTAAATATGGCATGAAAATGGCGGCCTCTGAGTATGGTGTGGATGTAGTTATGATAAGTAAGGAAAATCTGAACAATATGTCAGATGAAATTGATGTCATAAAGCAGGAGATAAACAAAAAAGCTGATGCGGTCGTTTTCAAGCCGACAGCAGAAAAAATGACAGAAGAAAAAAGCCTTAATACACTTATCCGGATAAATAAAAAGACACCGATAATGGTTGTTGGAGAACAGGCGGGAAGCGAGAGCTTTAAGTCGTTAAATACAGTGGAGTTTGACCAGTACAGCATGGGTGCCAAACTGGCACAAAAGCTTCTTGCTGACAACAACGGAACACTTTCAGGTAAAAAAATAGGAATCTATTGTGAAAACACTGAATCCGATGCCTGTAAAAAACGCATTGATGGCATAAAGGATACTCTCGCGGAGAGCGGCTGTGTTGTGATGTGGATTGTATCAGGTGTTTCGGATACCGGGGAGAAAATAAATCTGCAGTCACAGAGAAAGGTTGACATAGTTCTTGCAATAGATGATGCAAGTGTGGTTGAGGCGGCAAAGGAAGCCTCTGATAATAATCTGCAGGGTGCACTGGTGTATGGGATAGGAAACTCAACAGAAGCCATATATTATCTCGATTCGGGCTGGACAGAGGCTCTTATCACACCTGATGAATTTGCTGCCGGATACAAAAGTGTTGTAGGACTGGTCGATATGCTGCGTGGCAGTAGAAAATATTCAGTAGAGGAAAAGCCGGTATCTTACCAGCTTCTTACCAGAAAAAATCTGTTTGATGAAGAAAACAAGAAGCTTTTGTATGCAATCAGCCAGTAGTGGGGGAACAATAAATGAGAAGCAGAATAAGAAATACCATGATAATACTGTGTTTTGCACTGATATTGTCATTTGTCTCGTGCAGCAACAAAAGAGTTGACGAGAAAAAACAGATATATATAGGCGTGACCTGCTATGACCAGAAGGATACATTTATCGGGGAGCTGATAGAAACTTTCAAAAAGGAGTGCGCAAGTCTTGATACAGACAAATACGATATCAGCATGACAATCATGGATGCTGCAGGCTCACAGCGTGCACAGGATGACCAGGTGCAGGAGATGATAGAGGACGGCTGCAATGTGCTGTGTATTAATCTGGCAGACAGAACAGATTTGTCGCATATTATAAATGCTGCAATGGAGAAGGACATCCCGATTATTTTCTTTAACAGGGAGCCGGTTGATGAGGATTTAAATCGCTGGGATAAGCTGTACTATGTCGGGGCTAAGGCAAAGCAGTCAGGTCAGATGCAGGGGGAACTCATTGCCGATTATATAAAGAATAATCCGGGTGTGGATAAAAACGGTGATGGCAGGATACAGTACGTCATCCTGGAGGGAGAGATGGGACATCAGGATGCCATCGTCAGGACAGAGAGTGTGACAGAGAGCATGAAGAATAACGGCCTTCAGATAGAAAAGCTGAGCTGTCAGATAGCAAACTGGAATCGTGCTCAGGCGCAGAACCGTATGACACAGCTTATAGGTCAGTATAAAAACAGCATAGAGCTGGTTATTGCAAACAACGATGCAATGGCACTCGGAGCGATAGACGCATATGAAAAGCTTGGTGTGACGGAGTCGAATGTACCTGCATTTTTTGGAGTGGACGGCACAGACGATGGGCTTGAAGCAGTGCAGCAGTCGAAGCTTGCGGCAACAGTCTACAATGACAAGGAGGGACAGGCAAGGGCTATGGCTTCGCTTGCCTATCTGGCAGCCACCGGGGGCAGCATGAAAAACATAAAGTTTGAGGATAAAAAGTATGTTTATCTGCCGTATGAGAAGGTGACCCCTGACAATGTAAATGAATTTGTGAAGGATGAACAGTGAGCTTATTTATGCTCGTTCCTCCACTCCCTCGGAGCTACTCCGTAGATATTTTTAAAGGCGCGTGAGAAATGAAGCTGATTTTCGTATCCAACGGCAGAACCAACATCTGCGATGGATAAGGAGGTCAGCTTTAAAAGCTCTGTGGCCTTTATCATACGATAATTCATGAGAAATTCCTGAGGTGAATGTCCAACGGAATTTTTGAAAATTTTGCCCAGATAGCTTCGGTTTATGCCGCAGACTCTGGCAATATCTTCGATTGAGATATCATTCTGAAAATTCTGCTCGATATAATTCATCGCTTCTTTTATATAAAAATCACTCATTTTCCCATTTGGAATGTGTTTTGATGATTTAGCTGACTGCATCAGATAATCCAGAAAAAGGTACATATGCCCAATCAGGTGATATGGTGATTCTGAGGGGTGTCTTGTGATGTAGAGCATTTCCTCAACAAGCTTTTCGCGGATATCCTTTGAGTGTGTGTGATATACAGGATTATTTTGGGTAAGCTCTGTTGTGGTGAGAGCCTCCTTGACGCGCAGACCGTCAAACTCAATCCATATGTATTCCCAGGGAAGCTTGTCATCTGCGATATAGGTATTTATCTGGCCGGGAAAAATCAGAAAGCCCTGCCCGCTTTTTATGTTGTAGGTTTGTGTAATGCCCTTTGCATTATCTGCCATCAGAGTGCCGGTGCCGGACAGTACATAGTGGAATAGATAGTGGTTTCTTGTGGCAGGACCAAAAGAATGTCCCGGTTCGCACTGCTCGTGGCCGAACTGGTACATACACAAATCTATGAAATTTACATTTGGAAAAATATTGAAGGAAAGCTTGTCCATGTGAGTCACTCCTTATTGATTAATACTATAAATATACCCTTATGCGACATTATATGCAATTATAGCATATTTTATAGCATATTGATATAAAAAAGCAAAAATAAGGGTATTTATTGTATGCATAATGGTATGTTATAATCAGTTAATCAGGAAAAAGAGCAAATAAAACAGAAAAGGAGTGAAAAAATATGGCAAAAAGAAAGATTTGTCAGGCTATGGCGGTTGTGCTGGCACTCGGAATGTGCACTACAGGACTGACCGGATGTGGAAATGAAAAGCGGGCGGACGGAAAAACTGAGATTGAGGTGGTTTCTTATAAGCCGGAGGCTGTTAAGGCTTTCGAAAAGATTGAGAAGCAATTTAATGAGACTCACGATGATATTCATCTGACTATCTCATCTCCGAATGAGGCTATGACTATTTTAAAGACACGCTTCATCCGTGAGGATTATCCGGACATCATTGCAATAGGTGGAGATATCAATTATTCAAATTTCCTGGATGCAGATTTGTTTGAGGATATCTCAGATCTGGATGCAGTGGACACTGTAAAAGAGGCATATCTGGATATGGACAAGGAGCTTGAGTTCATTCCAAAGGATGGCACCTATGCACTTCCTTACGCCGCAAATGCAGCAGGAATACTTTACAACAAGGATATGTTTGCGGAGAATGGCTGGAAGGTGCCTACAACCTGGAGTGAGTTTACAGCACTGTGCGATGAGATAAAGGAAAGCGGAACACTTCCTTTGTATCTGGGCTTTAAGGATACATGGACATGTCTGGCACCGTGGAATGCTCTTGCAGTAGGCCTTTGTGATTCAGACACCTGTAATCAGGTAAATATGGGAAATACGACATTTGAGGAGGCATATTCTCCGGTTGCCGACAAGATACGCACATTACTTGATTATGCAGAGGACAATCCGTATGCTTACAGCTACAATGACGCATGTACAGCCTTTGCCAGAGGTGAAGCTGCCATGTACACGATAGGAAGCTATGCTATTCCTCAGATTAAGTCGGTTAATCCTGATATGAATATCGGTTCATTTACTTTCCCGGCAAATGATAATGAGGCTGACAATGTGTTAAATTCAGGAATAGATTTACAGTTTTCAGTTATGAAGGCATGCAAAAATAAGGAAGCAGCATACGAGGTGCTTGAATATCTGTACAGCGATGAGACAATTCAGACATATCTGGATGACCAGGGCGGAATTGCCTGCAAGGATGGAGATTTCGCAATACCGGATACACTGAAGGATATGCAGGAGTATATAAAGGACAACCGTATGTCGGATTATCAGGATCATCATTATCCAAGTGAGATGAGCGTGGATGCCATGATTCAGACATATCTGCTTGACACAGGCGACAATGCAAAGGAGAAGTTCTTAAAGAAATTTGATTCAGACTGGAAGCGTTACAACAGAGATCTGATTCGTGAAGTACAGGATTACCAGAAGGAACAGGAGGATGCAAAATGAAAAAGAAAATGTCAAATAGAGACAAGACATTCTGGGCAGTTGTGATACCTGTTGTGGTTTTATTTTTCGCATTCAACACACTGCCGATGATAAAGGGTGTGATTTACAGCTTTACAAACTACAAGGGCTATGGCTCATATGATTATGTCGGACTTAGAAACTATACAGACCTGTTTACCGACGCCAGAGTCGGAAAGAGCTATTTGTTTACCTTTAAATATGCGATTGCAGGAACCGTACTTGTAAATGTATTAAGCCTTGTAATGGCAGTTGCGTTAAACAGCAATATCCGCGGCAAGAGTGCATTGAGAGGTGTTTATTTCGTACCGAATATCCTTGGCGGACTGGTTATTGGTTACATTTTCAGCTTTATTTTTACATATATTCTGCCGGTAGTAGGAAATACCTTCAACATCGGTTTCTTACAAAACAGTATTCTGGCGAGTGAAAAATATGCATGGATTGGTGTGCTGATTGTCGGGGTATGGCAGGCGGTTGCCATGAATACCATCATTTATATATCCGGACTGCAGACAGTGCCTGAGGATGTTTACGAAGCCAGCATGCTCGACGGAGCAGGCAAATGGAAGCAGTTTTGGAAGGTTACATTTCCACTCGTTATGCCATTTGTTACAATCAATCTGGTGCTCAGCACAAAGAACTTCCTCATGGTATTTGACCAGATTATGTCATTGACAAAGGGCGGCCCGGCGCAGAGCACTGAGTCAATCTCATACCTGATTTACAGAAATGGTATGGATGGAGGACAGTTTGGCTTCCAGAGTGCAAACGCAGTAATTTTCTTTGTTGTAATTGTGGCTATTTCACTATTCCAGATGGGCGTTATGAATAAGAAGGAGGAGCAGTTATAATGAAAAAACAAAAAACAAACTGGGTACTTACCATCGTTTTAATATTGGGAACCTTAACCGTATTTTTCCCGCTGTATATGGCTGTTATCATTGCCTTCAAGAAACCGAGTGAGATGACAAATGATGTCGCAGGAGCTCTTTCATTCCCTTCAAAGTGGAGCTTTTCAAACTTCACAGAGGCTATGAAGGTGACTGATTTCTGGCATTCTCTCGGAAACAGCTTACTTATCACTATTGTGACCATTGTTCTCGCAATCCTTATCCATTCGATTGCAGGATATGTTATCGGACGAGGCATGGCAAGGAAAAAGAGCTTCCGTTTCATATATCTTTACATTGTAAGCGGTATGTTTGTGCCATTCTCAATTCTCATGATGCCTCTTGTAAAGCAGACTGCGCAGATGGGACTTGGAAACAGGGCAGGAGTTATCATTTTATATCTTGTATTTTACATGCCAATGAATGTATTATTATATAGTGGATACTTGAAAAATATCCCTATGGCACTTGAGGAGGCTGCAGACATCGATGGCGCAAGCACATGGACAACATACTGGAGAGTTGTATTTCCTATGATGAAGCCTATGCATGCGACAGTAGCCATCCTGACAGCACTCGGTACCTGGAATGATGTCATGACACCGCTTGTCATCATGTCAGGAACAGGACAGAATACACTGCCGCTGGCACAGCTGAATTTCCAGACACAGTTTGGAACCAACTACAATCTGGCATTTGCATCATATATTCTGGCTTTGATACCGATACTTATATTCTATATAATCTGCCAGAAGCAGATATTAAACGGTGTTGCAAACGGTGCAATCAAGGGATAATTTTTAAACACTATTTTAACAATGATATGGAGTGATTTTATGGCAATTATATTTAATCCAAACAAGAAAATTTTTACTTTACAGACAGCTCACACCACATATCAGATGCAGGTGGACAGACTTGGCTATCTGCTGCATCTGTACTACGGAGCAAAAAACACATGTGATATGGACTATGTGCTGACATATGCTGACAGAGGCTTTTCAGGCAATCCTTACGCAGCAGGCATGAACCGTACATATTCGCTTGATACACTGCCACAGGAGTATCCGACACTTGGCACAGGCGATTTCAGAAATATTGCGCTTGATATCAAAAATGAACATGGCACGGAGAGTGTTGAGCTTCTTTATAAGAGTCATGAAATCAGAGGCGGAAAATATGCTCTAAAGGGACTTCCGGCGGTGTGGGCATCTGATGACGAGGCACAGACTCTTGAAATAGTTCTTGGCGATGATATCGCAGGCGTTGAGGTGCATCTGCTTTATGGCGTGCTTGAGGCTTGTGATGTCATCACAAGAAGTGTGTTCATTAAAAATACAGGCAGTGGAAATATTACAATTGAAAAGGCTCATGCTGCCTGCCTGGATATGGTTTACGGAGATTATGATGTGATCAGATTCTACGGTAAGCATGCCATGGAGCGCAATCTTGAGCGCACACACTTAGGACACGGCACACTTTCATTCGGAAGCCGCAGAGGAACCTCGAGCCACCAGTACAATCCGGCGGTTATTCTCGCACAGCGCGATACTACAGAAAATGCAGGAGACTGCTATGGTATGCTTTTTGTATACAGTGGCAACTTCTCATGTGAGGCAGAGAAGGACCAGATTAACCAGACACGCCTTTTAATGGGGCTTTCCGATGAGCTGTTTTCATATCCGCTTGCAGCAGGAGAGACCTTTACAGTGCCTGAGGTGATTATGTCATACTCGGCAGACGGTTTCTCACAGCTTTCCCATCAGTACCACACCTGCATCAGTGAGCATGTGTGCAGGAGCAGATTTGCACATGAGGTAAGACCGGTGCTCATCAATAGCTGGGAGGCTGCTTACTTTGACTTTACCGGTGATACGATAGTAGACCTTGCAAAGGAGGCCGCATCACTGGGCATAGATATGGTGGTCATGGATGACGGCTGGTTTGGAAAGAGAGATGATGATAATTCATCACTCGGAGACTGGTTTGTGAATGAGAAAAAGCTTGGCGGAACACTTTCTGAGCTCATCGACAGAGTGCATGCACAGGGAGTGAAGTTTGGAATATGGATTGAGCCTGAGATGGTAAATGAGGACAGTAATCTGTACAGAGAGCATCCTGACTGGGCTATCCAGATTCCGGGAAAGCTTCCTGTACGCTCAAGAAACCAGCTTATTTTAGACTTTTCAAGAAAAGAAGTCAGGGACAATATTTTCAACCAGATCTGTGCAGTGTTTGACCAGGGAAAAATCGACTACGTGAAGTGGGATATGAACAGAAGCATGGCTGATGTGTATGCAGGAAATCTTGCATACGACTATGTGCTTGGAGTGTATGATTTTATGGATCGTCTGGTGACAAGATATCCGGATATACTTCTTGAGGGCTGCAGCGGTGGCGGTGGACGATTTGATGCAGGCATGCTCTACTACAGTCCGCAGATATGGTGCAGTGACAATACAGATGCCATAAACCGTACAAGAATACAGTATGGCACATCGTTCTTCTATCCGGTATCATCCATGGGAGCACATGTATCGGCAGTGCCAAATCATCAGACAGGCAGAGTGACAAGCCTTAAAACAAGAGGCATCACAGCCATGGCAGGAACCTTTGGCTATGAGCTGAATCCGGCCCTTCTGTCGGATGAGGAAAAGGAAGAAATCAGAGAGCAGATCAAGACCTTTAAGAAGTATGAGATGCTTATAAATGAGGGCACATACTGGCGTCTTACAAGCCCATTTGAGGATGAGGTGGCTGCTTGGATGTCTGTCTCAAGGGAAAAGGACAGGGCGCTTGTGAGCGTGGTTCGTCTGTATGCAGAGGCAAACGCGGCTACTTGCTATGTGAAGCTTAAGGGATTGGAGTCTGATGCAGTATATATTGAGGAAAATACCGGCAGGCAGTACACAGGTGCAGCACTGATGAATGCAGGAATACCGCTTCCGTTTGCCACAAAGGAGTATGAGGCATATCAGTTTTCATTTATCAGGCTTGATGAGGCAAAGAAGCTGTATGATGAGATAAAGAAGGTGTGCGGCAATCTAAAATTAAGTGAGGCTGACACTGCAGATAGTGCTTCTGATAAACGTATTGTAATAAGCATCTACGGCGGCTCAGGCTCAGGAAAGACAACGATTGCAGCAGCCCTGCAGCAGTATTTCCTTAACGATAATACAGCCTGCTATGTGCTGACGGGAGATAATTATCCACACCGTATACCAATGAGAAATGACGAGGAACGCCTTAATGTGTATAACGAGTCCGGCGAGGAGGGCTTACGTGGATATCTCGGAACACCTAAGGAAATTGACTTTGACAGGATTAACAAGGAGCTTTCAGAGTTTAAGGCGGGAAAAGATATAATTGAGATAAAGCATATGGGCCGCGAGGACGGTGATATCTCATATGACGAGACTGATTTCACAGGAATTAAAGTGCTTATCCTGGAGTGGACCCACGGAGGAAGCGAATACCTTAAGGGTGTTGATATACCTGTATTTTTGGAGAGTTCGCCTGAGGAGACTAAGGCGCGCCGCATTAAGAGAGGACGTGACGAAAACGCCGCAAGCCCTTTCATATGCCGCGTGGTAGAGTTGGAGCAGGAAAAGCTTGATTTACAGAGTAAAAATGCGCGTATCGTAGTTGGAAAGGATGGCAAAGTCTATGAACAATAAACCTATGCTTAATGCATATCCTGACAGTCTGGGCGGTAAGCTTTCCGATATCGCAGCGCTGCTAAAAAAGAAGGAAATGCAGGACACATTTTCATCATTTTATATTCTGCCAAGCCTGTATCATTCGGATTTGGACCGCGGATTTTCGGTCGTGGACTACAATCTGAATGAGGAGCTTGCGACAATAGAGGATTTATCGCAATTGAAGGAGCTGGGGATTGACTTAAAGCTTGACTTTATTTTAAACCATGCTTCGGCACAGTCACCACAGTTCAAGGATCTTGTGGAAAAGGGCGATGAGTCTGAGTACCGCGACTTTTTCATAGACTGGAACAAATTCTGGGAAGGTCATGGAGTCATGACAGATGAGGGCTACATACAGCCTGATGAGTCATGCTTAAAGCAGATGTTTTTCAGAAAGCCGGGGCTTCCGATTCTCATGGTTGAGTTTCCGGATGGACGAAGAGTGCCATACTGGAACACATTTTACCAGGAGGTGCATGGCAGAACTTATCTGGGACAGATGGATTTAAATATAAAGTCCGAAAAGGTGTGGGATTTCTATCGTGAAACACTGGAAAAAATAGCATCCTACGGTGCTGCTATTGTGCGGCTCGATGCGTTTGCTTATGCGCCTAAGGCACCGGGAAAAAAGAATTTCCTGAATGACCCTGAGACCTGGGAATTTCTACAGCAGATCCATGAGCTTGCAGCTCCGCTCGGGCTGACTCTGCTGCCTGAAATACACGCGGCATATGAGGAGAAAATATACAAAACCCTTGCAGATAAGGGCTATGCCACATATGATTTCTTTTTACCGGGACTGGTAATTGACGCGATTGAGAACAGGAGAGCAGATTACCTTGCAAAATGGGCGCGTGAGGTTGTGGATGATAAAATCTCCACTGTCAATATGCTTGGCTGCCATGACGGCATACCTCTTCTGGATTTAAAGGGGCTGCTTCCGGAGGACGATATTCGCTCGCTTATAGATCTGATTGTATCTCGTGGCGGCATGGTCAAAAATCTTCATGGACAGAAGAATATATATTATCAGGTCAATGCCACATATTACAGTGCGCTTGGTGAGTCTGACAGCAAAATGCTTCTGGCCCGTGCTATTCAGATGTTCATGCCGGGAAAGCCACAGGTATGGTATCTGGATCTCTTTGCAGGCAAAAATGACCATGAGGCAGTAAGACGAGCAGGAGAATCAGGACATAAGGAAATCAACAGGACAAACCTCAGTGCTTCCGATATTGAGGAGGCGCTAAAAAAGGATGTTGTTGCAAAGCAGCTTGAGCTGCTTCGCATGAGAAACACCCATAAGGCGTTTGAGAAGGGAGCTGTCATCACAGTAGCAGGAGAAGGACCAAAGCTCTCAATCCGCTATGATAACGGTGAAGCGTATGCGCTTCTTACGGTGGATTTTGAAGCCGGAGCATATGAGATAGAGCTGAGCTGATTTGTGTATTACTTATATGAAGCAGTTAGAATATATTTATCATAAAAGATGCGATATCAAAAAGGAACCGGATTTTCCGGTTCCTTTTTTGCTGCGTAGAATTATTAACATTCCAGTATTTATCAGCTGTTAAGTATGTGTAAACGATTTCATGAATTAGCTTTGAAAACCTGTACTTCTGGTGTTTATATTGCACTCAAGCAAACGAGCTACAGCCGTTGCTGGAAGAAGCAAAAGAAGTGGATGGCTCATAGAGGATAATAAAGAAAGAGAGGTTCATGATGTTAAATGTCATGGACCTCTCTTTCTTTAGGGGAAAATTATAAATGTTTCAAATAATTTTCTACATTCTGATACTCAACGCCATTTTCCATGACGGAATCTTCACCACGATAGAGCACACATCGCTTGGTAATCTGGCCAAATCTCTGACTTGTTTGATTCAGTTTCTCTTCGTCAACTAAGAAGCGGGCTTGCATTGGAACAATTTTCGAGCTGTGTTTTATTTCGTAGCATTCACATGTATTGAGTTTAGCATCGTAAATTACCATATCGTATTCGCCGACAGCAAATTGCAATTTGAAAACACGTTGATGCCTTTTAGCCGATTTGAATGTTTCTAAAAGTACGATGTCTTCCATCATACGACCACGCACTTCTTCCAAAATACGTTCAGAAACTAACATTTTTTCGTGCTCGCTCAATGTAGAGAATAATTCATCTTTTGTCAAAGAATGAACCAATGCCTGTGCCTGGCAATAACGCATGCCTGGTTGCGTGAATAAAATATTCTCTAGTGGTTCGGCACTTGGAATTACCGTTTCTCGTGGAACGTCAACAATCAGGTCAAGTGCTTTCAAATATTCTTTGATTTCCTCTATGTGAGCATTTGTAATACCAATAGATTGTTCTTCTTTATTGTGAATCTCCAACATATCCATTAATCGTTTGGTTACTGCTTCTGTATCGATTTTATCCAAAATATCTGTACGCTGTTTGGGATTACGATCTCTTCGCAAAACATCAGCAGCTGAACCCAAATCATGAGATTTGAATTTGTCGGTCAGAATACGAATAAGGAAACGATGATTCATATCCTCAATGATTCGATTGATAGCACCTGTTAGTTCACCTGCCTCATAGAGTGATTGGAGATGACGGAAATATCCTCCGTCTTGACAACAACTCAGGGAGTGCTGGATATTTTTACAGATTGCGGTATCGATATAACGCCGTGTGGATTCGTCATCACGGAACGAAGCATCCTCTGAAATAACGTCTTTATCATCAAAATCCAGTTCTCCTGCACGAAGTGTGCCGCCATAGCGAATATACTCGTCAATACTGTCGATACCGAGTAAACGACTATGTTCACGGAATGGAATAAAGGTAGTGTGAATCGTAACAGCTCGATCATAAAGTTCCTGATGAAGCGCAAACCAAAAGCCAAGAGAATCTGTTCCGGATAAAACAATTTTCATACCTTGTGCAGCGTAGATATCAGAGAATAGTGCTGCTGAATCAATAAAGTCGGGCATTAGGGTTACTTCGTCAATAAAAACATATTCATATCCCAGATCAAGGAGTTTGCCCAAATCACGATTCATCGCTGCCATGGTATCGCTCCCTTTTGCTTTGATGTATGCTGATTTTGCGGACTGTGATGGAGTCATTCCTAAAACAGCCTGACGCAGCATTGTTGTCTTTCCTGTTCGTCGCAGACCAAATACCAAGCATACACGATCTGTTTCCTCACTGTTTAAATATGCCTGTAACTGTCTGAAACAATCACGTTTTCCCCAGTTTTTTACACCTTTTGTCAGTGCCAGAAGACGTTCTCCGATAATGACAGAAGTTTCAAAATCTGTAGATTTAGATGGATCAATAGAACTGTGTTGTTTCAGTTCTTTCAATTCTTCTTGAAGCTGTTTGCGCCTTTCAACACCTGCAAAAATTTCTTCGCGTTCGTTCTTTTTAATGTACTTGCTTTTGCTTTTTCCATTCTCTGTCCATTGCAGATAAGGCTGCTCTTTGCCGTAAATTTTCTTCATGTTGATAGAACCTTGTGGTAAGGCTGCTATCTCGTTTTCTAATTCATAAATTCGTTTGTAGATATCCATAATATCACCCCGTTTCTTACAATCTATTATAACCCATTTTGAGTGAAACATCAATGGGTTATAATGGGTTATAACGTCAAAAAATGTGGAAGTGAAACGACTACTTTTTTGTCGTGAACAAAAGATTGTGAAATCAAGATGGATAAAGTATAATAATCATAAGTTATTTTTCTGGGAACTATGCGTATTGTTGTAAAAAACAACGGCATTGTAGTATAGTTAAAATGTATTGATAAGCCGGAAGAGCTGCTGCAGATATAAGAGGTAACAATATGGAATACGAACACATAACCCACTCCTTCGAGCCTGTCTATGATGAAAACAGCCGCATACTGATCCTCGGCACTCTGCCGTCCGTTGCATCAAGGGAAAACAATTTCTATTACGGACACAAGCAGAACCGTTTTTGGAAGCTGCTTGCGTATCTGTTGGATGAACCGGTGCCGGAGACGATAGATGAGAAGAAATATATGCTGTTTAAAAACCACATAGCCATATGGGATGTGATACAAAGCTGTGATATCAAGGGTTCGAGCGACAACAGCATCAAAAACGTCGAACCGACAGATATAAGGAAAATTCTTGCCACAGCCGATATAAAGCAGGTCATTGCAAACGGAAATAAAGCAGGGGCACTTTATAAGAAATATCAGCTTCCGCTGACAGGCATGGAGGCAGTCACGCTGCCGTCCACAAGCCCTGCAAATGCGGCATGGACCTTTGAAAGGCTATGCGAAGCATGGACGCGGATACTTGTAAACCTTTAGAGATTTATATATAGAGGTAAAATTTACTTATGAAAACAATAGAATTTGATACACATTTTTACAAAAAGCTGTGGACACTCATGGTCCCGATAATGGTGCAGAATCTGATGCTGGCGCTGGTGGCTGTGGCGGATGCTTTCATGCTTGGAGGACTGGACCAGAACTATATGTCGGCAGTCTCGCTTGCCACACAGATACAGTTCATCCAGAACATGTTTCTATCAGCGGCGACAGCGGGCCTTGCAATACTCGGAGCACAGTATTGGGGCAAGCAGGACATAAAGGCGCTCGATGACATATTCGCTCTTGCAATCAGGATATGTGGCATAGTATCGGTGCTGTTTTTCGTGGCATGTGCATTCTTTCCTCGATATCTGATGCTCATTTTCACAAACGAGCCTGTGCTTATAGATTATGGTGTAAGTTATCTGAAAATAGCCTCTTTTTCGTATCTGTTGACGGGCTTCTCGCAGTGTTATATAGTCATGATGAAGATATCAGAGCATGCAGGGACTGCGGCGGCAGTCAGCTCGATTACAGTGCTAATAAATATCGTGCTGAATGCTGTGTTTATCTATGGTGCATTTGGCATCGAGAGCATGAATGTGAGGGGAGCGGCAATTGCCACGCTCATATCAAGAGTGCTGGAGCTTATGCTTTCAATCACATTTTCTTACAGACCGGGATATATCAGGCTTAAAATCAGGGAGCTTTTGGTGAGAAACAAGGAGCTGTCAGCAGATTTTATGAAGTGCTCCGGACCGATTCTCGGGGCAAGCCTTGTATGGGGCATAGGCTTTACATCGTACTCTGCATTTATGGGACATATGGGAACAGACGCGGCAGCAGCCAACTCAGTCGCAGCGGTTGTGCGTGATATCATATGCTGTCTCAGTGCAGGTATATCGAGCGCAGCAGGCATCATGATAGGAAATGAGCTGGGCGCAGGAAATCTAAAGCGCGGAAAAGTATATGGCATCAGAATGGCAAAGCTGTCATTTTTGTGTGGCGTTGTTATGACAGTGCTCATGGCAGTTTCAGCACCGGTGATTTTACATTTTGTAAAGCTCACACCGCAGGCGGCAGAGTATCTGAAGCAGTTATTCGGTGTACTTGCCTTCTACATGATCGGACGATCGGTAAATGAAATCATCATAAACGGTGTCTTTGGTTCGGGAGGAGATACGATGTTTGATATGTACTCTCTTGCTGTGACGATGTGGGGCATAGCAATACCGCTTGCAGTTGCAGGCACATATTTCTTGAACTGGCCGGTGGTTGTGGTGTATGCGTGCACCTGCGTGGATGAGGTTGGAAAGATACCATGGACACTCATACATTTTAAAAAATACAAGTGGGTAAAGGATTTGACAAGATAATGGAAAATGTATGAAAACAAGCGTGTGCACAGGGAGTAGGTCGGTTATCGGCTTAATAAAGCGAGATGACGGATTGCCTGTCAACAATCTCAACATCCATAATCTCACCTAAATTACTGTCTGATTCATTGTCATGTATTTTCTTTAGGAGAAGCTCGGTTGCAAGCCGGGCTTTTTTTGGTACATTTTGTGATACCGATGTAAGCTTCGGCACGGTGTACTGGCATAGATTCAAATTATCATAGCCTATGACAGATAAATCAATCGGGACACGGTAACCGCCGAGACGTGCACCCTCCATGATGCCGATAGCACATATATCGGCAGTTGTTACCACTGCTGTGATTGGTGACTTGCTGCCTGCAATGGCACGGCCGGCTTCGATACCGCCCTCATATGAAGGTGGATAGCTGAAAATATATTCAGGACGGAAAGGAATATGACTGTCCTCCAAAGCTTTTTTGTATCCGTTAAAACGTTTGGTGAGGACGATATTTCCCTCATAATCAGCTACAAATGCAATCTCGGTGTGACCGTGATTTATCATATATTTGGTCGACAAATATAAGCCCTTTTCATCATCAGATATTACATTTATGAGATTAGGGTGAGAGTAATTGCTGTCAAAGGTAGCAATAGGGCAGTTGGCTGCATCCATCAGCTTTTCAAGATTTTGGGCAGAGGTGGGGAAAACCAGAATCATCCCATCGACATTCCAGTTCTTAACCAAAGATAATATGTCTGAGCTTCTGGATACTGATTGAAGCATGGTGAAGTATCCGTTTTTGTGAAGCTCTGTTTCTATTGTACCAATCATTGTACTGACATATGGGTTCTCAAAATAATTGTATCCTGAAGTATATTCTTTCTCCTCTAAGAATGTAACAACTCCGATAATGTGTGAGGAATTGTTTGAAAGACTTCTTGCGTTCATATTCGGAACATAATTATATTCCTCTATAATTGAATTGATTTTATCCCTTGTTTTCTGTGAAACACGGCTTGTCTTTCCGTTGATTACGTTTGAGACGGTCATTGTGCTCACACCTGCCATTTCGGCAATATCCTTAAGTGTCATATTAAACTCCTTTTTATTCAGTATTATAATTTTTTACTATAAAGTTTATACATAAACCGAATATGATTTGAAATATAGGTTTATAAATTGCATTAAGTATACATTTTTATTTTGCAAATAGCAATCTGTTTTTGCAAATATTTACATAAAACCCTAATTTATATGTAAAAATGCACAAAAAATATATGAAAATAATATGGAAAGTGATGAAAAAATAAAAAACTGTTGACGAATGTACAAGGCAGTGGTAGATTATAGTTAGATTTAGCGCTAAACTAATTTGAACGAAAAAGAGGATATTGAATTAAGAAAGTGAGGATTTCTATGAAGAAGAAACTTATTGCAACAGTTATGGCAGCTACAATGGCAGTGACAGCGCTTACAGGCTGTGGCAGCTCATCGGCTTCATCAGCTAAAAAGGACATAAAGGTACCAACAAAGCCATTTGGCGATACGGTGAAGTATGACCCTTCGGTTGAGATTAATGATGGAAAGGATATCTCAATTGACATGTGGGAGTGGGGAAGCGATGAATTATTTCAGAAGATTATTGACAGATACACAGCTATTCATCCTAATGTAACGATAAACCTGGTGGATAATCCATGGGAAGATTACTGGACAAAGCTTCCTCTGGCACTCGATGGTGAGAACGGACCGGCACTCTTCAATGTACATAACAGCTATCATGAGAATCTTATCAACTATATGGCTCCGCTTGATATTCCTGTTGAGGATTTGGAGCAGGACTTTAATGGAGTAAACGCCCATGTGATTGATGGTAAGGTTTATTACATTGATTACGGAATGATGACAGGTTCTGTTTATTACAACAAGGAGATGTGGAAGGAAGCCGGACTAACAGATGATGATATTCCAAAGACCTGGGATGAAATGATTGAGGTGGCAAAGAAGCTCACAATCAAGGATGGAGACAATATAGTCCAGGCCGGACTCAATTTCAATAATGATTTCCACCAGAATTATCTGCTTGGTCTTAATTATCAGCTTGGTGAGAACCTCTTTAAGGAGGATGGAAAGACACCTAATGTCAATTCGGATGCCATGAAGAAGGTAATGCAGATGCTTGTTGATATGTACGACAAGGATCAGATTGGTTCAAAGGATTTTGGCGATAAATGCGCAGACAGCTTTGGACAGGGACAGTCGGCAATGGTTATTCAGTGGGGACATTATTACAATACACTTAAGACCACATGGAGCGATATAGATTTTGGCGTATTTGAAATTCCTACATTTGACGGAAATCCATATGCATACAATAGATATAACGGTGAGTCAACATTCGGTGTAAACAAAAAAGCACCAAAGGATCAGCAGGCAGTTGCACAGGATTTTGTAAAGTTTTTCCTCTGCGATGATGAGTCTCAGGTAGATTTCAATCTTGCTATGAGTACCTTCCCTGCAAAGAAATCCCTTGCAGACAATGAGGAAATACTTAAAAACCCATCGCTTAAGGTACTTGCAGAGCACATTGACCACTACATCTGGCCGGGTCCGATGCCTTCATGTGTTGAGGAGGATATGAAAAAGGCCGGAGAGGATATATTCTACAATGGAGTAGATATTGATACGGCTTTAGACAAGGCACAGGCTGATATTATAAAGGATATGAAGAACAGTTCATTCCAATCAGTCGAGAATCTATATGAGTTTGCAAAATAACATGTAGAGATTCACCACGGAGGATTATTAATGTTTAAAAAATCACGTCCATTACAAAGTAAGAGTGAAATAATTTTAAGAAACATAGTTGTTTTAGCTATGGTAGTTTTCTTTATAGTGTTTTTGATAATACCAATTGGTATAGCATTTGCAGGAAGCTTTCATGAGTGGAATCCGTTAAGCGGAACATACAAGTTTTTGGGTCTGGAAAATTATAAGCAGGTGTTCACGAGCAAATTGTTCGGCAAATCAATGTTCAATACCGTAATTTTTTCGGTAGTTGTAATTGTTTTCAGAGTCGGTCTGGGACTGGGAATCGCGTATGCTATTTATTCAACGCTTATAAAGCATAAGAGCTTTTTCAGGGCAGTTTACTATATGCCTGTAGTAACGCCTATGGTTGCAGTGGCATTTGTATGGAAGTTCATGTACAATCCACAGATTGGAATCATCAACAAAATATTCGGGCTCGATATCAACTGGCTGATGAATCCCAAAACTGCTCTGATTGCAGTAATTATAATGACCATCTGGAAGGATTTTGGATATGCGGTTGTCATGTATATGGCAGGCCTGTACTCACTTCCGGCAGATGTCATGGAGGCAGCACAGGTTGACGGAGCGAGTGGCTGGCAGAAATTCAGATACATTACATTGCCGTTGCTTAAGCCTATGACACTTTTTGTAGTCATTACATCAATTATTTCGTATATCCAGGCATATGTTCAGATACTCATCATGACAGAGGGTGGACCGGGAACATCAACATATCTGGCTTCTTACATTATTTACGATGAGGCCTTTGTCAAATACAACTTTGGATATGCATCAGCACTTTCATTTGTGCTTTTTGTGATTACCGCAGTGCTTACCGTGCTTTCTTTCAAAGTATCGGGCAAGGAAGAGTAGGAGGAGAATATCATGAGAAAAAAAGTAAGCAGTATAGTTTTAAATGTATTCCTTCTATTATTGGGCATTGTTACAGTTTATCCGTTTATATGGATGCTATGCTCATCATTTAAGCAGAATAAGGAAATAATGGCGTTGCAGCAACATCTGCTTCCACAAGAGTTTACAATAGACAATTACATCAGCATGAATTCGCATTTCAATTTCATGAGGTTTTTTGGAAACAGTTTGTTTATCACGATTGTTGTAACCCTGCTTGTGGTATACACCAGTACAATCTGTGGTTTTGTATTAAGCAAATATAAGTTTAAGGGCAGAAATATCCTATTTGGCTTTGTATTGGCTACTATGATGATTCCATGGTGTGTAACAATTATTCCAAAATACACTATGATTCAGAAATTCGGATGGATGGACAGCTATAAGGCACTTATTATTCCGGCTATGTTCAGCGGATTTGGAATATTTATGATGAAGCAGCACATTGAGACCATCCCTGATGAGATTATTGAAGCTGCCAGAATGGATGGCGCTAATGAGTTTTATATCTTTCACAGGATTATATTTCCGATGGCAAAAAACGGAATTTCAAGTATAGCTATTTTTCAGTTCCTGTGGACATGGGAAGACTATCTGTGGCCTTATCTTGTAATTAATACCAAGGAAAAGCAGCTATTGGCAGTGGGTCTGAAGATGTTTAACGGACAGTATTCAACAGATTATGGCGCACTTTTTGCGGCAACGGCAATATCTATCATACCGGTTTTACTGATATATCTGTTCTTCCAGAAGCAGTTTATCGCAGGAATTGCGGCATCGGCTGTCAAGGGATAGCGTAATTTATATGAGAGGGAGTATTTCATGCAGGAAATATACAGAGTAAAGACAAGTCCGGTGGCATTATCGGACAATATGATAATAGGTGAAAAATACAGGATTACATTACTGACAGAGGCGCTTGTCCGTCTGGAATACAGTGAAGATGGCGTATTCGAGGATAGGGCAACACAGACAGTATTGTTCAGGGATTTTCCAAAGACCGGCTATCATGTGGTGCGTAACGCTGATGGAATTGAGGTTCATACATCAATGCTGCACCTGATATATAATGAGAAGGAGTTCTCGTCACACGGACTGAGTATACAGATTAAGGGAAACCTGAGCGCATATCACAGCATCTGGCATTATGGCGAGAAGGTGCATGATTTGAAGGGTACAGCGCGTACACTTGATGACGTAAACGGAGAGGTTGAGCTTGGACACGGTGTCGTTTCACGCTTTGGATATTCAATTCTTGATGACAGTAAATCACAGATTTTACTTGACGATGGATGGATTGAGCCAAGAAAAAAAGGTGTGTCTGATTTGTATTTCTTTGGATATGGACATGATTATAAACAGGCGCTCAATGATTTTTACAGGCTTTGCGGCAAGACTCCGATGCTTCCGCGATATGCACTGGGAAACTGGTGGAGCAGATATTATAAATACTCAGAAGAAAGCTATATGGAGCTGATGGACAAATTCGATGAAAAGAATATCCCATTCACGGTAGCAGTAATAGATATGGACTGGCATCAGGTTGATGTGGACCCTAAATACGGAAGCGGCTGGACAGGATATACCTGGAACAAAAAGCTTTTCCCGGATCCGAAGCGCTTTCTTGGAAAGCTCCATGACAGAGGAATGCATACTACCCTGAACGTACACCCTGCGGATGGTGTGCAGGGCTGTGAAGAAATGTATGTTGATATGGCAAAGGAAATGGGCGTGGACTATGAAAATGAGGACCCGGTTGTATGTGATCCGGCAAGCCCAAAGTTTATGGATGCATATTTTAAGTATCTTCACCATCCGAGAGAGGCTGAAGGTGTGGATTTCTGGTGGATTGACTGGCAGCAGGGCAGTAACTGCAAGGTTGAAGGATTGGATCCGCTATGGATTTTTAATCATTTTCATTATCTCGATAATAAAAGAGACGGCAGGCGTCCAATGACATTTTCGCGCTATGCAGGTCCGGGAAGCCATAGATATCCGATTGGATTTTCGGGAGATACACATATTACATGGGAGTCGCTTGATTTTCAACCGTATTTTACAACGACAGCGACAAACATCGGATATGGATGGTGGAGCCATGATATTGGCGGACATATGCTTGGCTACAAGGATGATGAGCTGACAGCCAGATGGACACAATACGGTATATTCTCTCCGATAATGCGTCTGCACAGTTCATGCAGCGAATTTAACGGCAAGGAGCCATGGCGATTTAAAAAAGAGACTGAGGAAGCGATGGAGGCAGCGCTCAGACAGAGGCATTGCATGATTCCGTATCTGTATACCATGAACTATCGCAGCTATGCAGAGAATATGCCGCTGATTGAGCCTATGTATTATGAGTATCCGGAGAATGCAGAGGCTTACGAGGTAAAGAATCAGTATTTCTTTGGCAGCCAGCTTATGGCAGCACCTGTTACAACTCCACGTATTAAGGGACTTAATGTGGCAAAAACCAAAGTATGGTTCCCGGAGGGCATCTGGTATGATATCTATACAGGCATGCGCTATGATGGTGGAAGAATGCTGGAGGTTTACAGGGATTTGAGCAGCATACCGGTGTTTGCTAAGGCGGGAGGCATACTTGTGTGTGCAGATGCTGATGAGCTTGATGCAAGATCTGTTATCAAAAATCCTGATGTATTATGTGTCAGGGTATTTCCGGAGGCTGATGGTGAGTTTGAGCTATACGAGGATGACAATGAATCCTGCGGATATGTAGATGGCAGATGTGTGACCACAGCTATGAAATATTCTGCGGATAAAGATATGTTTGTCATTTCTCCGGCAGATGGAGATACATCATTAATACCTGACAACAGAACCTATAAGCTTGTCTTTGAAAGAAGAACCGAGGCAGCAGCCGATAAGGTAAAGGTATCTGTGGATGGTAAAGAGGTATTGGCAAAGAATAAATATGATGAAGAAAACAGAAAGCTCATCGTTACTGTAAATGCATCGACAGCGAGCAAAATAAGCGTTGCAATATCGAAAGACACAGTAGCGCTTGATAATCAAATCGAAAAAAGATGCTTTGATTTCCTGAATCAGGCAGAGATAGGCTTTGTGCTAAAGGATGAAATCTACGGTCTTATTACATCGGGAAAGAAAACAACAGTGATTTTATCAGAGCTCAAGGCAAAGGAGCTTGATACAGAGCTGTATGGTGTATTGACAGAGATACTTACAGCCTGAGGCAGTCACCGGTCATACTAGGTGTGACCGGTGACTTTCTTTATTGTAAAAATAAAAAATGGATGATGCTATTATAGTAAACAGAAGTATTTTTATAAGAAACATCAGGAGAAACACTATGAACAATTGGGACAGAATGAGAGCGGGAAAGCTCTACAATGCAGACAGCACAGACATAGCAGGCTACCATGAAAGAGGAATGGGGCTGTGTGACAAATTCAACCGCACACCGATTTGGATGAAGAAGCGTAAGCAGCGTATTTTGGAGAAAATGATACCATCTGCAAAGGATGGTGGTGCATTCATTTTTGCACCATTTTACTGTGAGTATGGTGTAAATATCCTCTTTGGCAAGGGCTGCTTTGTAAACTACAAATGTACATTTCTGGATTGCGCACCGATTGAGCTAGGTGACGGAGTATGGATTGGAGCAAATGTCACTATTGCGACACCTTGCCATCCGTTTTTGTCAGAGGAACGCCTGCCGCAGGAATATCCGGACGGCTTCCATGACCTTGAATATGCAAAGCCTATAAGGATTGGTGACGGAAGCTGGATATGCTCGAGTGCTACAATCTGTGGCGGTGTCACAATCGGAAAGAACTGCATAGTGGCAGCAGGTGCAGTTGTAAACCGCGATATACCCGATAACTGTATCGCAGCAGGTGTGCCGGCAAGGGTGTTGCGCAAGATTGACGAGCAGGATCGCATGAATGTGTGGGACACTTACATGAAAAATGAGGTGCCGTTGTCGCAGAGGGAAAGAGAGAGGTAGTTATTGACCAACATACCAATAAATGGTACTATAGTAACAACAACGAAACAGCTCGAAACTATATAATTCAAGGGAGGATTACGCAATGGGAAATTCATATAAGAACTGTAAAATACAGGACAACACAGCAGAGCTGATCTACGAGAACGGCAGTCTGTTTGTTACCATATTTGAAAACAACATAGTGCATGTTGCACAAAAACCCGGCATCGAAAGTGTTGCAATAGAGGAGGGCTTTATTCCGAAGACCGCCACATCGGACGTGACCTGTAAGGATACGTCTGATGTCAAGGGGACCGTAGCAGAAGCCGGTGTAAGCGATGCAGCAGTTAAAGCAGTTATCAGCGCAAGGGATATTACTGTATATGTGAAGGATAACGAGAAGCTTGATATTTATTACAAAGGGAAGCTTGTGCTTTCAGATTATGAAAAAGCACGCAAAAAGAGTGAGAAGAATCCGTACGAGGATCTTGCCATCGCAGAGCTTGAGGGACATACTGTCGGAAAAGATGAAGAAAAAACTGACTCTGTTACCATCATCAAAAAGCTTGGAAAGGATGATGCTATTTACGGTCTGGGAGATAAGCCGGGATGCCTCAACAAGCGTGGATATTCATATGTAAACTGGAACACAGATGATCCTGCGCCACATGTGGACAGCTTCAAATCGCTGTACAAATCCATACCGTTTTTTATCGTGCTGGGCGATGAATATTGCTATGGAATTTTTGCGGATAATACCTACAAGACAACCTTTGATTTCGGTTATGAAAACACAGATTACTATTTCATCGAGCATGAGAAGGGCGAACTGGACTACTATTTTATGCCGGGAAATGATATGGCAGAGGTGGTAGGACTTTATACATCAATGACAGGCACCACACCGCTTTATCAGAGATGGATATACGGCAGCCATCAGAGCCGCTGGGGCTATTACACACAGGATGAGGTGCTTGATATAGCTGACAAATTCCGCGAGCTTGATATCCCATGCGATGTGATACATATGGATATCGATTACATGAACGGCTACAGGGTATTCACCTTTGATGACAAGAAATTCCCGGATGTAAAGGGCCTTTCAGAGAAGCTTGCTGACAGGGGTGTAAAGCTCATATCCATCATTGACCCGGGTGTGAAGAAGGATGAGGACTACTTCATGTACAAAGAGGGTATGGAGATGGATGCATTTGCACATGATACAGATGGCAGTGTATATGAAAATGCTGTCTGGCCGGGAACATCGGTATTTCCGGACTTCACAAAGCAAAGCGTCAGAAGCTGGTGGGGAGACAAGACAAAGATACTTCTCGAGCACGGTATCAGTGGCATATGGAATGATATGAATGAGCCTGCAAGCTTCAACGGACCACTGCCGGATGATGTGCAGTTTGAGTATGGAGCACATGAAAAGGTTCACAATATTTACGGACATTTTATGGCAAAAGCTACATATGAGGGACTTGCGAAAAATGATGGTGGAAAACGTCCGTTTGTACTTACAAGGGCTGCATATGCCGGAAGCCAGAAATACTGCGGTGGCTGGACCGGAGATAATCACAGTATCTGGGCGCATATAGCACTTTCTCTCGAGCAGGTGTGCAATCTGTCAGTCAGCGGACTTGCCATGTGCGGCAGCGATATAGGCGGTTTCGGAAGCGATACCACACCGGAGCTTCTTGTCAGATTTTATGAGGCAGCAGTATTTGTGCCGTTTTTCAGAAATCATTCAGCTATAGGAACACGCAGACAGGAGCCTTGGCAGTTTGACGAGACTACGATAGATGCAGTCAGAAAGACAGTAAAGCTCAGATACAGATTTATCCCATATATATATGATCTGGCACATGAGTGTGAAAAGACAGGAGCACCTATCGTGCGCCCGCTCGTATACGAGTATCCTGCAGATAAGCATGTGAGAAATATTTCCGATGAATATATGCTCGGAAGCTTTGTACTGGTTGCACCTGTGATCGCACCGGGCAAGGAGGCAAGAGAGGTTTATCTGCCTGACGGCGACTGGTATGATTACTACACAGGAGAAAAATACAGTGGCGGCAGATATATTTTAGCAGATGCACCACTTGATAAAGTACCTGTCTTCATAAAAGCAGGAGCCATTATCCCTGTTGCAGACGGAGAAATCCGCTCTACAGAGGACATTACAGAGGATAAGATCAGCATACTGACATATCCGGGCAAGAGCAGCTTCGTGCATTATCAGGATGACAATGAGACGTTTGCATACAGAGACGGTGCGTACAATGCTGTTGAGTATACCCTGGATGGGGATAAGCTCGAGAAGAAGGTGTTGCATAAGGGATTGTAAAAATACATAACCTTAAATTTAAAATTCAATATCAACCTCAACAGGGCAGTGGTCTGAACCGAGCACATCGGTATGGATTGCTGCCTTTTGCAGTTTATCGTTGATGCGCTTTGATGTGATAAAGTAGTCGATACGCCAGCCTGCGTTCTTCTCGCGAGCCTTAAAACGGTATGACCACCAGGAATATATACCCTCGGCATCCGGATAAAAATATCTGAAGGTATCGGTAAAGCCGGAACCTAAAAGCTCTGTCATTTTAGCACGTTCCTCATCTGAAAAACCTGCATTCTTGCGGTTTGTTTTTGGATTTTTCAGGTCAATCTCATTGTGTGCGACATTCAGATCACCACACAGTACGACAGGCTTTTTGGCATCGAAATAGATTTAGTCAACAGAAAAATAATTAAAATTTACCACCATTGTATTTTATTATTTCCAATAATTCATCCGTTGTGCTTACATTATAAAAACTGCAATTCATAATACAAATACCCGGCGTATACGGAATCTGGATGGATTGGCCATGTCCGGATTTTTTTAATTGCATAAGATTGTATTGTTCATAGCAGGCCAATACAGAGTCTGAATCCCAAGGGATTATTGTATCCACATATGCATAGGAAAGTTCATCGGATGTATTTGTACCATTATCATATACATATTTTTCACAACAGGGTGCATTAGTTAACAAATTATGCCAGTATTGTATATGACGATGATCCTGTATTTGGATGACTTCTGAGAAATCATCGGAACAGTAGGCATAACTGTTACAGTTTTTTTCAGTTCGATATTGATTGGCAAGTGGAAAATCATGCCTGCAGTAAAGCATTTGTAATTTATCAAATTTTTTAACTATTTTCTTTGAACGTTTTCCATTAAATTTTATACATTGAATGTCTTGAAAAACAGGGGCAGAAGGATAATCATGAAGAAAAAATCCCTGAGTGCACCAATAAGTTTGGTATTCTTCTTTGGTATAAGATGCTCCTGCGCCTATATCATAACTATAATGCAGAAAATTCTTTGCTGTTTCGGGCGTTAATGTTGGCATATAATACCGCCAGTCTAAGGTATAAGTTGTATTTTTTGAAGTTCGATGAACTACAAAGTGGTCACAATGAGGTTCAACCCTGGGGACATCATAATTAAAATGTTCTACGATAGCAATTTCAATGAGAGGGACACTGTCGTTTGTATAATTTCCATCAATAAATAATTCGTTTGTTTCCGTTTCTTTTACCGTAAATGTTTCTGAGGTATTAAGATTATATTCTAAACACTTTGTAGCCAAAGTAATTAAAAGATATTTACCGGATGGATGAAACTGTACACTTTTCAGTGTTTCTTGAGCCAGCAGGGTAGAATATATAATTTCACGTTTTCCAGTACGAATATTTATAATTTCAATATATTCATGGCTGGCTTTACTGAACATGAGTGCCAGATTCATGGTACTTTCATGATAAGCACATCCACTTACATAGTATTCTGCATTTGGGTAACAGAAAGCATTAACCAGTTTGGGTGTGTTTCCGCTGAAAATGGATACACCGTTAAACTGATGGACAAAAATACCGAGATGATGTATTTTATCAATGAGTAAATCCCGGCAGTCATATAATGCCGTGTTATAACGTCTTCGCAAAGTATCATTTGCGGTATCCCACTCATAAGTATTTTCGGAGTTTCGGATGATAAAACGATTGCAGCTTGGAACAATATTTGCGTAGAAAATTAATTCTTCCATATCTTCATCATCATTTATGAGCTTATTTAATGCGGAAACATTATACTTCATAAGAATCCCATTTTGCTGGTGTGAGATCAGATCAACATGGTAACAGCAGTCAGGATATATAATGTAACACTGGCGAGGACTTTCCGGGCAATATTGAATCGCGGACGGAGTAGAATCACCATTTTCCATGGTTATATCACACCAGACAGTTTCGGATGATCCTGATGAACAGGAAAACCGTTCCAGACAATGTGTCTGTTCATTAAATAAGATGAAACAATCCAGGGAAGGAAAGTACCTGGCAATTGGAGAAGCAGCGGGTTCTCCTGTAAAGTTATATAAAACTGTTACTTCCCCGGAAACAGCATCGCATTTTAGTAAAGTGCAGGGCATTGGAATACTGGATTCATCCCAGTCATCATCAGTATCAATATCGTCATCAGAGAAAAGTTCATCGGGAACAGGTTCTTCGTCCTCAGATTCTGGATAAAAATCAGGAGAATCAAAACAATCATATTCTCCACTGAAAGCATATATGGTAGAACAAGCAGATTCAGCATACAAATCTGTCTGTTTCATGAATTCCGGAAAATTCTGGCTGTACAATTCTTTTCCAGATTTAATATCAAAGCAGTACATATTGTAACGATCAGACAAACATAGAATACTCTGACTGTCAAATGTAAAAGAAAAACTGGTTATAGTCCTGCCTAGTTTTGAAGGCTGAAGGATAACAGGAGACTGTTCCGGCTGCTGTAAGTTAAATACATATAAGCAGCCAGAATGGTCCGTTTGTTTGTTATTATATACTTTTGCAGCAAGCCATTGACCATCAAATGATATTTTCATCAGTCCGTTTGGTGAGTAATCATATGGTCCGTTGGGGGCTCCAGATTGAAGAATATATTCTAAACAACCGGAAAAAATATCCCAGCACTTTATGGTTCCAAAATCATCCAAAGTAAAGCAATGATGACCGGAATAAGCATATTCTTCAATACTGTTTACATGATCTTCCGGCTCAAAAAAGTAATCAGGAAGAATAGAGTGATCAAATTGTGCAGTAAGTGTAGATGTAGCACCTTTTTTACTGCATGGTATGGAAAAAATATTATAATGCTTAAAATTAAGTCCCGTTAAGTCCATGCCAGATAATTCCTGACGTCCGTACACAATTGCCATCAGAATATTATGCAGAAGATAGTGAAGAGCGTAAGTCAATCCATATTTCTGGCAAAAATTGATGGCATCTGTTAAGACCTGCTGTTCATCCGTAGAATAGCCTGGAAGATACCAGTTTTCTGTATTAGTATTTAATACAGGCTTATTATGATGTTCCATAAGTACTTCACTGATAAGCTCTTTTTTTCCTTGATTCCAGTAATGGGAATTAAGAAAATAATTGTATGTATATGATACAGAGGCTGAACCCATAAATTCATTTATATCAATGGCTGGCAACATACGCAGAAACTGTATGTCCAAAACAGCAGAAAAATAGTCACGAAAGTAGTGGTGAATAAAAGAGTATTGACGACGTTCCCTGAAAATTTTTTCAGGTTCATTATATTGGTATAAAAGCCCAAGATAATCAAACGCGCAGGAAATAATTTTTTGCTCATATTTATCCAGTTTTATAAGGGAATGAAAAGCTATGTTTAAAAGCTCTGGATCATAGGAAAAATCATCATAAGGAATCGAAGAAGCAGATAAAATCATATGTTCTACAATATCCATTCCATTTTGTATTGTCTGAATCAGCTGTGTTTCTGACAGTGAAAAAATATCCTGATGTTCCATGCCCCATCCTATATAGGGAAGGATAAAATCTAAAACAAGGGCGGTCTGATACTTGTCTAATGGATTTGTATGAGTGGTTTCTGCGTGACTTCGAGTGTTATAAAAGAACGAATTCCTGTGAAAGAAACTATATAAAATTTCGCCCCGTGTTTCAGGGAGAAAAGGAAGATCTGCCTGATTTTCACATGAAAATATGCAAAGAAAAAGGGGAATGCGCAGGCATTTAACCAATTCTTTGCTGGAAAGTGTGAAACCTATGGAGGCTTCCGAAAAGTTAGATTTTTTCAAATGTAATTTTATATCATTTTCCTCAAGACCAATTAGATTTACATTACGGAAACTGGAAGTAAAATAGGCAGACTGCGTTTCCCGGCTTGTGGCAATGATGCGGATATTTGGGTACTCTTTATGTATCACAGTAATTTCATTACTGAGTAAAACACGGCAGGACTGGGAAGTTCCCTTTCCAGCAACACTGACCTCATTAAAACCATCCAGCAGAAGTAAATATTGAGGTAATCCATTGGAGGGAATGCGCTGCAGCTCTTTTTCTACAGAGGTTAATGTCTGTTGTGAAACGGTGTCTAAAGAACAGTGATTCTCAAGTAGCTGTCCGATATAACGGGTGATAAAATTGGTTTTTTTGTATTGGTCTTCATACCAGTTTTCTATTAAAGCAGGGCAGTGTCTAAGTTCGATAAAAACAGGGATAGGACGTCCGGTTTTATATTTGGCAGGTTTTTTATTGTTATCCAGAAATTCATCTTCAAGAAGTTGCTGGAGAAAGGTGGTTTTTCCAATACCGCCTTCACCCGTTACGGCAATGTCGGTATTATCTTCAGAACAGATATCTTTTAAAGAGCGGATGATTCCGTCTTCTTCTTTTCCCCGAAATTTGAAAACATTTTCTGATACATATCCCTTAGGAAGCAATCTTTCAATGATATTCAGGTCGTGGAAACGATTTCCCTCTGCATGTGACTGCAAAAATGATTGTTGTGAACCTTTCCATATTTCTTCTGATAATGGTGCAGAAAGAATCTGACACTCTAAATTCATGAAATCAATCCCAAAAGTATAAGATTCATTTCCTTTTTCTTGGAGAATGGAAAGTTGATTGCTTTGGTAGCTTGCACAGAGAAGGCAGGCTGCTATAAAACGGGAAAGCTGATAGGGGTTATCTGGAGAGCATGAAGCCAGGAGTTTTTTCTTATGTGATGAGGGAAGATACTCACAGTTTTCTACCAGATCTTTGAGCTGGCTGTAAATATATGTGTGCTGGTGAGTTAAAGGAAGATATTTTTGCTGGATGGCATTTACAAGTTGGGGAAACCCTTCTGTATTGCAGAATTCACAACTAACATCTCCGGCCAGACCACGGTTGCTAAAGCTTTTTTTTGCTCTATCTGTATAAACTTCTGCATCATGAAGAGATGTGTCTGTAAATAACATTGTATATAACAACGTATTAGTTATTCCGATAGAATCTACCTGGTTTTGAAGAATATGAAGAACATCTTTGAAAAGCATATAATCCTCCTTGGCACTAATTTGGCACCACGATATCACTGACAGAAAAAAAGATATGTGGTTCAATTATTTCATAAGGTACTGATAATTTATTTTATCATAAAACTTTAACCTAGTGGAATTAAAAAATAAAAAATATCGTAATCCTGATTCTAGAAAAGGAAAAAGATACCATAGCAGAGTTTTACAAAAAGGCATGCCATCGCTGAATGTAAAGTGTGCTAGCGGGATATTTTGGCCATTTTTGGAATCGTCAGTTGTTTTGCTTATTACGGCTTTTTTTGAATGAGCTGAATCTCAACAGTGCTCCTCAGCTTAGGTAACTTTATTTCTTAAAGTTTTGGGGGAAAGGACAAAACAATGACTATGAATACGAATCACAAAAATTTGTCAGAATGTATATTGATTCAAGAACAGAATGTAACTATGAGAAGTTCACAGGAACTTTTTGAAGCTATTTCACTTGATGAGCTGCTTGCATTTGAGAGTCAGTTGTATGAAGACAGGACATTTGCAATCTTGCATCCTGTTGGTAAGAAGATATTTAACATTATTAAAGGCTGGAATAAGTTAGTTAATTTTGATGATATTACATATTATCATGCAAGAAAACTAGAGAATGGAGAACGACCATTTTTAGACCAGGAGATGATGAAGGCACCAGTTAATGTAACTTCACATGGACGATATAATGCGATTGGAGAAAGTTGCTATTATATTGCAGAAACAAAAGAGGGGGCGGTAATGGAAATCATTAAACATAATAAAGAATTAAAACCATGCATTCAGATAGCAGGACTCAAGCCAATCAAAGATGCAAAGATGCTGGATTTATCTGAAGGATCAAATAAATTTCTTGATCATTTGCGTTTCGTTGCAGGGAATGAGAACGGAAAAATAGTGAAAGAATATTTACTTTCCAATTTTGTAGCATCCTGTTGTAAAAGGATTGGAATTGAAGGGATTAAATATAAGAGTACAGGATATAAGTGCTGTGTTTTATGGAAAGATGATTATTTTAAATTTGTAGAAGGAAGCAGAGAGATTAATTAGAAAATCAATGGTATAAGGCAATACTTTTAAGTATATTTTAAAAAGATAGTAGTGTATACATAATCTTTCTCTAAAAAGACAGCAGAAAAAATATAAACATATATTTTTCTGCTGTCAAATTTTATCACTTTTATAATGACTTATGTATATTTCTGAATAACGGATAAGAATATATTTTCAATCGAAAATTTGGGTTAAAACAAGGAATGTTCGTGTGAATTTTCTTGCACCGGTGTTTCTATATATGGCTGATGAAGGATACTTTCAACATTGGAGCATACTGTACGAAGTTTTCGTTCATATTGACGGAAGGTATCAAGTTTTTCCCATTGGGAAATCTGCAATTTTATTAAGCGTTTTTTCTTCTTGTAACATTTTCAAAGTAGGTAATTTTTTTCCGTTAGATTTTTCTTTCAGTATTCTAAGGGCTGACTCATAGAGCATAAGTTCAGCCCGATGAGCTTCGTAAAATTTAGATTTATTATGACTCTTTCGATAATCAGCATATATGTTTTTGTTGGCAAGGTATTGTCCGGTGTAATGAATCTGTTCATTTATATTTTTTAAAGCGTCTTCTGTGGATTTCAGAGTATTTCTGGCGTCAGTGCTTTGAGCATAGGCATTGGAAAGAGAAGTATCTAAATCTTCCTTGCGCTGGAAACCATGTTCCTGTACATAGGCAACTGTCTGAGCCATCATCTTAAGATTAGACAGCTTTACTTTTTGTGCGTATGCCCTGACTTTGCTGTGCCTTGATACAGTGCTGTAAATCTGTTACAAGTCGTAAATCAGATTTTATAAAAAGGAAAGAGTGTGTAGTTTCGTCAGGTTGGATAGAAGCTGACGATTTTGACTGTTCTGAAAAATCTGTAACTGGTCTTTCGATAGAATGTGATTTTTCTGCTTGTTGCCGGCTAGAGTTCTCTTTGAATACCTGCAGAAGATGCTTTTCTTCATAAAGTGTTCCGAGATTTCTTCCGGTAATATATTTTTGACGATTAGGATGCAGGTAGCTGTATCTGCCACGACTGACTTTAAATGTAATATTATATTTCTCAGCCAGCAATCTGGAAAATTCTTCTTGTGATGTTGCCTGTGAAGCAACAGTATCAATCGCATCACGAAGGTATTGCTTCTCCGTTTGAAATGTTGTCTGTCTTGGAGTAAGTCCTTTCTTTTTCAGTTCTGTATTGTGTTCATCGAGATTTTTTGACCTCTGCGTTTTGCCCCGTATTCTTTTTCGGATATTTTTCTTTCCGCAGATGTCAGAAGATCTAATTGGTTTAGTCCATTGGAATGACACATATCCGTAACTTTTTGTTTTAAGTAAATTCGGTATTTGTCAGAAAGATGATGTTTGTATCCAGCTTTTGAATCCCAGTCAAATTCTATATAGGGTTGTGGCGCGGTATCATACTTTTGCACACTGTTGATTACAATATGTACATGAATATTTCCACTGCCATTATGACCATCAGTGTGGGTGCAGACAAGAGCTTGGTGCCCAAGAAAATTCTCTCTGGCATATTCTACGCCAAGTTTCTGTGCCTGCTTTCCGGTCAGAACATGTTCTTCCTGATCTTTAGGATCAAAGCTGATGATGTAGTGATGCGACTTAATATCATTAAAAGATTGATTTTTATGAAAGAAAGCGTTAGTTTCCCGGCATTCTGCATCAAATGTAAACGGATCACAGTTTATACCATCCAGATAATATTCTTCACGAAGAAGCATATTCACATTATCATCAAGAATTGGTTTTTGCGTATATTCATCATGTTGGAAAATCAGATAGCGTTCAGCTTCTCCATAGTCGGCATTCTTGCTTGCAATATGTTTCAGGATTGCCATATTAGTTTTTCCTGTGTTATTTCTATTATTTGCATTGACAGTGGTAAAATCTCCGGCCAGTTTTATTACTTCATATTTTAATTTATAAATTTCAGCAATGTTCTTTTTGATTTCGTTGCGCATTTCTTGGGAATGGAGTCCACCAGTATTAAAGTAACGAGCTATCTGGTTCAGATTGCTACCAATCTTTCCAAATTCAGCAATTAATTTTTTTAACGCTGGTAGATCTGCCACAATTTCGTATTTCACAATTACTTTTTTATTTGTTATTTGTTTACGGACATACTCTGCTAACGGGAGGCTTGCTGCTTTTGCGTTTTTTGCAATTATTTCATATTCAGTATTGGTGAGACGGAGCATGATATGACGAGTATGCCGTAAGTTTTTATCTTTCTTTGGTCGTGCCATTTTATAGTTCCTTTCAAAATAAAGATATCTCTATATATAAGCCGATTTGAAAATACCAGATGGTAATAAAATAAAAATATATGTGGATTTTTCGTGATAGATATAATCACGATGCGACTGTTTTTTACAGGAGCCACGTCTGCATATTAGTGAAAAATGTATTATCTGAGGGTATGGGGAGCAGAATCCCCATCAAGATTGCCGGAAAATCGAAAGTCACGAAGTGAGTTTTGAGTTACTCAGGCGAAACTTGCTCTGATTGTTCTGAATTGAGTATAGTTTGGAAAATGTTACATGTATATTCGATATAGTTACATGTTGAAAAAATAAAGTTTCCTTTTTGATATTATAGAATTCAGAAAGAGTGCAGTAAGTTAAATGTACATTTCTAAATAATATGTATACTTACATAGACGGAAGGGAGGGATAGACCATGACAAATCCTGAAATGACAACAATGAACATTGGATGCTGGGGATGTTTAGGATGTGCTAGTTGCGGTATTGGAGTTTCACTTCTTTCTGCACTGTCTGGTGCAAATGTAATCTAAGGTAAAAGACGCAGCAAAAACTAAGAATCAGGTTATTATCTTTGGATAATAACTTGATTCTTTTGGCAAAAGGAGAAAAAATGAACGAATATTTATATTGGAATTATAATTTAAAAATTGTTAGATATCCAGGAAATATTATTAATCTTTCTATAAATATGAATAGAATGAATCGTCATGTGATGAAAGAAGATATACAGCAATATAGAATTAATGAAACAGCGGCAGAAATCATAAAACTAGTCGATGGCACTAATACATATAATGATATTATTCGGCTACTATGTGCCAAATATGGAGAAGAAAGTGCTTCCATCAAGAAAAAGTTAGATGCTTTTTTTGAAATAATTTCCAAACAATACGCATTAAAAGTTATTACTCAGCATGATCCAATAGAGCGAAATGTAGTAGATATGCATAAAAAAGTCGTTTCGCCTATGGTTGCATCTATTGAAATAACAAACAAGTGTAATATTCGTTGTGTACATTGCTATGGTAATTTTGGTGAGATACCCTATGAAATTATGGACATAAACAATGTAAAGAAAATTTTGAATGATTTGAAAAAAATTGGTGTTCGAATTATAGAAATTACAGGAGGAGAAGCCACAACGCATCCTCAAATAGAGAGTATTATGAGTCATGCCCTTGCATTGGGATTTGACCAGGTGTCGTTATTGACTAATGGTGTAAAAATTAGCGATAGGCTAATGGAAATATTAGAGAAAAATAAGAAACAGGTTTATGTTCAGATTGATCTGCATAGTCTTCGTGAAGATTACTTCTCCTGGTTCACAAAGACACCAAATATTCTGGAAAAAGTAAAATATAATATTATTAAATTGGCTAAAAAAGGAATATTGCTGAGGGTGGCAACCATTTTGACACCAAAGAATATTGACGAGATTGTTGATATTGCTGACTGGGTACATAATTTGGGAGTAGCAAGGTATGCAGTTAGCCCGGTTGTATCGTTGGGGAGGGCTAATGATCAGGATAGGAATAATCAACTATATTTAGATACAAATGATGCTTTAAGAGCAGAAGAACAACTTCAGAAGATTGTATCTAAGTATGATAATTTCTTAAATATTATCACAAGCAATTTTGATAAACAAATCAACTGTGGTTGTATAACTTCACATATTGTAATAAATTCCAAAGGGTACATAAAAATATGTACAATGGATGATATGTCTTATTGTAATGGAAGTATAGGAAATGTTTTGGAAGAAAATATAGAGCATATTTTTGAACGGAATGCGGATTTGCTAAATGTCATTTACACAACCAAGGCACCTAAAATGCATTCGAGTGAATGTCGTGAGTGTGAAAATGCAGGATATTGTAATGGTTGCTTATTACGTGGAATAATTAAGGCCAAGGAAAAGAAAGAAGAATGTCTATGGTATAAAAATATTGTTCCGCAAATCATTAAAGAAGCATTTAATGTATAATCAGGACTATATGAGGAGTATAAAATGAAAATTTATGCTAATCTTAAAATACTTATTCCATATATTAAAAAATCAAAAATATATTTAGTATTGGGGCTTGCAGAAACTATTTTTGTGTCAGCGATTGTAGCACCAGTGCCTTACTTGATTGGGAAAGTGTTGGATATTTTACTAATAAATAATATTACATTTTCTGATATTAAGGGCATTTTGCTGTCGATATTAACAATCTATGTAGTAAAATTTTTACTTAATATTTCATATCAATATTTTTTTGCAAGATTGCAACAAAATATAGTGAATGAGATAAGAATGGATATAGTTGAAAGACTGATTGATGCACCTCTAAGTTTTATAAACAAAAGAGAAAAAGGATATATTTTAGCACGTATAGGAGAAGTTCAACAAATAGGTGCGATATTTTCACCAACAATAATTACTAGTCTTGTGAGTATTTTTGAAATAATATTTTGTTTTGCAATGATGGTTTGTATAAATGTAAAATTGACATTGATTGCAGTGATCATTGTTCCTGGATATTTTGCAATTTCAAAAGCTATATCAAAAAAAATTACGAAAAATACTATTTTAGTACAAGAAAATATAGCAAACTTAAATGCAGATATGTTTGAAACTTTAAATGGTATAGAAGAAGTAAAATTGTTAAATGGAAAGCAAACTCAACTAAACAAAATATTTTTAAAAATTAAAATGGTAATTAAGAGTTCAATAAAGCAAAGCTTATCTATGGTTGCATTTATTCAAAGCATTTCTTTTGTAAGTGATCTTGTAAATCTAGGAGTTTTGGCTCTTGCTGGAGTTTTTATTATAAGTGGTGAAATTACTGTTGGAGTATATACCGCTTTTTCAATATATATAAATAAAATCCTTGGAGTAACACAATCGGTAGGAACATTTGAAATTACAATTAAACCTGTATGTGCCACAATAGAAAGAGTAAAGGAGCTCTTATTTGCTGATTTAGAAACTCGAAAGGATGCGGGTACGCTAAAAGAAAATATTAGCGAAATATTTTTCGAAGATGTATCGTTTGGCTATAAAAGTAATAAAGTATTTATAAATAAAATTACGTACAGGTTCTCTGAAGGAGATAGGGTTTTACTGTTAGGAGGCAATGGAAGTGGAAAGACAACTTTTATAAAGCTATTAGTGGGTCTTTATGAACCTGTTGAAGGTAATATATTTATCAATGGTGAGAATATGCGAAAATTAAATAAAGAAGATATACGAAAAAAGGTAGGTATTGTTTCACAAGATATATTTCTGTTTAAAGGTTCAGTGCTAGACAATATTCTCTTTGGAGTAGATGGGAAAAATCGAAAAGATGTTGAAAATTTATTAGAAAAGTTCGAGCTGAAAGATTATATTAATCATCTTCCGAATGGGCTAGATACAGAAATAGCACAAAATGGGACTGGCATATCCGGAGGTCAGACACAGATAATAGCATTTATTAGGGCAATAATTAAAGAAAAAGATATATTGATTTTAGATGAAGCTACATCTAACCTAGATCAAGATACATGCAAAAGGATTATATCCATTTTAAGCGAAAATGAGCTATATAAAATGTTATTTATAATTTCACATCAAAATTATGAATATACATTTGTCAATAAAACAATTAAATTTTAAATTTTAAAATGATATTTGAGAAGCTGTCCTAAAGAATTTTTGGATGGCTTTTTCTGATATAAAACTGGTGCTATTGAGCAGAAAATCATATTATACATTTTTTGAATATTACGGTGCGGAAGAACCCTCATAGTCCGGTACAGATGGCTCAGAAGCCTGGTCCGGAATAATTATCTTTTGAGGGATGAACTGTATCAGGGATCATAAAATCCAAATAACATACAGGGGTAAATAAGCCTTGACATAAAAATGCATTAAGTATATAATGTGCATATTATAACAGCACAATAAGAAGGGGATAGTAAATATTGAAAATTATTGTTTCAAATGCTTCAAATATTCCACTCTATCAACAAATAGAAGAGCAAATAAAAGAAGCTATTTTTGTGGGAGAATTAAAGGATGGAGATGTACTTCCTTCAATCCGTAATTTAGCAAATGATATACAAGTTAGTGTTTTAACAATACGGCGTGTTTATGATGAATTAGAAAAAGAAGGCTTTTTAATTTGTCATGTAGGAGTCGGGAGTTTTATATCTGCTAAAAATTTGGATATCCTAAGGGATTCTAAAAGAAGAATAGTAGAACAAAAAATGTTAGATATGATGCAACAAGCGAAACAATTAGGAATCTCAAAGGATGAACTGCATAGTATGATGGATATTTTGTATGAAGAATAGTAGATTGAGTAAAAATAGAAGCTTATTAATTTAACTATAATAAATAACATTCAGGGTGCAAAGAGATTTACAATATCTTATGACTAGTCAAAGTCAAAACGAAAGGAATAAGTATGAAAAATATTTTAGAAGTAACGGGATTGGAAAAGAAATATAAAGATTTTAAATTAAAAAATCTTGATTTCTCATTACCAGAGGGATGTGTGACGGGGGTTATTGGAACTAATGGTGCTGGAAAGACTACAACAATAAAATCTATACTGGATATTATACATCGTGACAAAGGAAGTGTTAGGTTTTTTGGAAAATCTTCAGAAGGAAATTTGAGTGAAATTAAAAATCGTTTAGGTGTTGTTTTTGACGATAGCTATTTTTATGACGAATTAACTATGGCAGAAATGAAAAGTATAATTGCACCAGCATATAGTCAGTGGTCAGATAGCAGATATAAATCTTATATGGAAAAATTTAATTTGAATCCAAATCAAAAAATTTTAACTTTATCTAAAGGAATGAAAACAAAGTTCTCTTTGGTTCTTGCATTATCACATGAGGCAGAATTACTTATTATGGATGAGCCAACTAGCGGTTTAGATCCCTTAATGCGTAGTCAGTTATTGGAAATTTTGAAAGATTATATGGAAGAAGGGGGGAAAGGAGTATTCTTTTCCACACATATTGTATCGGATTTGGAAAAAATAGCTGATATGTTAATTTTGATAGATAATGGAGAAATCTTGTTAAAAGAAGAGAAAGATATTCTTTTAGATAAATACAGAAAAATCAAAGGTGATATTAAATTATTAAATGATAATTATAGAAAGCTGTTTTTAAATTTAAAGGTTACAGATTATGGATTTACAGGAATAACATCGCATGTCAAAGAACTCGAAAGAGAGATAAAGAGTATTGTAGTAGAACGGCCCTCTTTAGAAGAGATTATGTTGGCTTACATTGAGAGGAGGAGAGGAAATGTTGATTCATTTAATTAAAAAGGATGTTTTAATAGCGAAAAAATATGCTGTGCTAGTAATGATAATTGGTATTATTATACCGTTATTTGTTTTTTGGAGAGTACAAAGATATTCAGAGTCTTTAGGATTTATTTTAGCAGTTGTTTTTTCTGAATTTATGTTTTGCCAAAATTTGTCCATGAAAGAAAATCAATATTCTAATGCTGCAGCATTGTTATGTGCTACTCCATATAAAAGAAGTGAAATGGTACTATCAAAATATGTTCTTTTTATACTGATTTTTATGTATTGTACTGTTGTTTATGTAATAGAAATATATCTAATTCCTCAAATGGGAAAACTTGATGTAAAATATATACTAACTGTATTTTTAGTAGCATCGTTTATTTATAGCATTTATATGCCAATTCAATACCAAATGGGATATGAAAAAACAAAACTATTTTTTATGGCAATTATTTTGGGTGCATCTTTCGGATTACCGGTGCTAATTGCAAATAAAAATCTTAATGTTTTAAGTTTGTTGGTACAGTCTTCTTTTGTAATAGTAAGCATAATTTGGGGAATCAGTATTTTAGCAATGATTGTTTCTGTAATAGTTTCGGTCAAAATTTATAGAAAGAAAGATTTAGCTTAGTGAAAAATAAAGGGAGGAAAGAACATATGCCACATTTTCCAACATGGTTTGTTGCGATATGCGTTTTATTTCCAATAATATATAATATCTATAAAAAATGGAAAAATAGGAAAGGAAAATGATTTTATGGATAGAAATATTTACTTCATGAATATAATTATTGCTGTAATTTCTATATTCGTTTTATGGCAGGGTATACAGATTCTATTTATGACTAGCAGGACAAAGGAGACTCAGGCGACTATAGTAGAAACTAAATTTGCAAATTCTAATGGAACAAAATTTAGAAACTCTAATTGGGCGTTAGTTTCTTACAAAGTTGGCGTAAATACTGTTGTATCAAATAGTAGAATTCAAATTCCTATGGAGACTAAAGTTGGAGAAAAAATACAAGTAAGATATTATAAAAACTCTCCGGAAAGAATTGCCACTTTTTCAATAAATAAATTTGTAATTGGCATATTGGTAGCAATTATTTTTGTTATAGTACGGATAATGCTTCAAAAAGAAATTCTAAAATAAAGACGATAAATAAAGAAATTATATGAGGGAGTATCCCAAGGTTTGTGTAAATCTCCAAACTGATGTAAGATAGACTTACCAGTTTGGAGGCTTATTTTATGGAAATAAAAAAGATACGTAAACGTCAGAACATCGTAAACGGTAGGAGCCTGATTACCTTTGTCTGGCAAGCACTCATGTTTGAGAACTTACGAAATAACTGAGAGAAATCCCCTGTTTCATTCCATGCAGCATCAGTCAATTCACTTTGCCTGCATTCAGTTACCAGTTCCATCCAATCATTAGTCATCCAAGGAACGCCTTGGAGCTCGTTTAGCGCTCATAATGAAACCACCAAATGTAGTGAATTTCTACTTTCTATCAAAAAAAGTGGAGTAAAAATCTATCTACTATCATTATGAGTTAAAAAACAGTAAATATCCAGTTACCACAAAATTAAGCGCTTACTTTGTCTGGAGCAAGCAGATACTTCAAAAAGAATTCAGTACATGCATTTCAGCAGGAACTCTTGCCAATGATCCGTATTAAAAACACTTGGGACTGTCAGCTGAGATATTTTCCGGTATTTCGCCGGAAATGCTCTGTCATTTCATTGAAACCTTTAACCATGTTGAATGATGCAGATGCTTCTGGATTTAAAAGTGTATCTGGCGATCCCTGTGTGTTAGAATAGTTGTCAGTCCTCGTTCATTTCTTTTACTAATTTAAAGCTTGCTTGATTATATTCAATTACTATGTCTGCCATTCTAATCAAATCATTTTTCAAGCTATTCTCCAATGAAATAGGTTCGATAAATAAAGAAATCATGCCATACGATTTTCCGATGCAATAACATGTCTCAAAAATAAAAAATAGAGTTCTTCACTAGAAAATTTAATCAATGATGACATGGTATCATAGATTGTTCTGTGGGGTATCCTGTATTGATTTTCCTCATCCTTGCAAACTTTACGAAATCTATACCACGAATCATTTGCAGCTGTGTGAACGTCTGCAAATGATTCTGCATTAAAGAACCTAAATCCTTTTGAAGAAAATTCCTGTTTCTGAAATTTTACAATTTTGTCATCAAAAGAATAATGCGTTGAAAAGCAGTCTATAATTGATAAATGTTTTGTTATGTTACTTATCTCATCATTTTTAAATGATTTACACAATTCTAGTGGACTTTTATAGGTTGTAATGTAATCTACTGTATCCCCATCTTTAATCGATGTCTTAATATATTCGGTTATAATATCTGAATACTGTGCTGAGTTCTCGTATAACAGTACCACGGTTCCTCCATTTTTAAGTTTTTGAAGTTTCGATACATCTATCCCTTTAAACATATCAAAATGAAGTGCAATCCTATCACGATAATTCTTTTCATAAGAATTTTTATGAATGAATTTTTCATAAAACCATGCTACTGGTTGTATGTATTTTATAAATCTCTTTTTCCTTAAATGATATAGACTTCCATACATAGTGTAAAAAATTTTACACATATATATCCAACTAGCTGTATAGAAAAGTAAAAAGGTAATAATAAATAAATCATATATTTTATTGCTCAAAGAAATTATTGATAACTTACGCATTAAACTATTCGTTATAGTTTCTACAAACAGTGCTCCTGTACAAAAGATAATCGAAATAATCTGTAGCATAACTGTTGCCCAAAACTTTTTTCCAAATTCTCTAAATTTAGAATTATTTGATAAAAAAGTATATAAAGCCACACATAATGCTAAACTAGGTATCACAATCGAAAAATAATCCTTTATGATTATATTACATCAACCCCATTTCCACAAGCTTAGGTACAACAAATTTTCCTAAAACACTTCCTAATTTGATGCCTTTCTGCTCGTAATCTTTATCTATCCAAACTAAATCTTTTATTTCACTATCACATTTGGGCTCTCCAACTGTTGTGGCAATATATACCTCTATATGAATTGGAATATTCTCAAATATGGCAATATCATCAAATCCGCCAAAAGGAGAAGTCTCAATTAATTCAACCTGAATTTCTTCTGAAAGTTCTCTCTTCAAAGTTTCAAAATCTGATTCATTTCCTTCTCTTTTTCCACCAGGAATAATATATTCTTCTCTATTATCTTTTGTTCTTTTTCTAACAACTAATAATTTTTTTCCTTTTAAAATAACGCCTCCAACTTTATCTATTTTTTTCATGAGCTAATCCCCTTTCTACTAATTTTTTGCAAATTACTTTTTTACTATCTAAATATTTTTCTATAGTTTCATCCTCTGCTATAGAAAAAGTATTGCTAAATAAACAGGTGTCCTCCAAGGGCTGGATAGTCATTCCTCTATCAAACAATCCATATTTTATCTCTTTTTTATCGAGATTATATATGGGATTCTTATATTCGATATCATATTCTTGATAAAGTTTCTTAATGAATTCTAATGAAACTTCTCTTTGCTCTCCGTACCTTTTCTGACGTTCTGTAGATCCATCTGCCACACATTTAATCCCATTATTTTTACAATAAATAATACATTGAACATGCATAGCTAATTTACACCCTACGCAGATCAAACTGACGCCGTATGTTTTTATATCTTCCTCCAATGAAACTAATGCAATTCTTCTAAATAAACCACTGATATTGCGTTCGTATAACTCGACAATACACTTATCATATGTCTTTTTTAATTCATTATATCTAATGCTGATTAAATTATTTGAAATCAATGCACCCGTGTCACAATGTAACAAATGAACGTTATATCCTTTTTCTATCATATCGCAAACCGCAAGACTTGAATCTAATCCACCAGAAAATAAAATTGCTGCTGTTTTTCCTGACATTTGTTTCCCCCCCTTTTTTATCATAATAACATGTTTTATCACCAAGGGCTTTTTTTATATTATAACTCAGATATTATATTTTGGCAATATGCTCAAAAAAATAATTTAACTTCGCTTATTTTTGCTATTTTTACCAAATTTATTTCTTGCAAATTCACTTGTCATATTCTTACATTACTTCAACAAAAAACTACCATTTTCTGTTCTTCTTCCAGATACTCTCCTTTAAATGAAATACGTCTTTTTCGAATCCAGTCCCCATCCGTTCGATGTTTAGACTTACAAACTGCTTGCTGTGTATTTTGAGGCGTTTATGTAATTCCAGAAATCCATCTGCCTACATTATCTGGATATTTGGGTAATATGCGGTTGTCCTCAGTTTTTTAGTTACAGTAGCCGGAAGTTGAATAGAGATTGCTATAAATTCTATGTAAAAAAGAATGTGGAGTATTCAGATTTTATTCGTGAAAACTGGTTTGCTAAGACCAAAACTGAATTATCACGAAAATCTATGCTGTATGGGTAAGTATATAGGGTAGCCTTTATTTATGATTCAGCTAGAAAATAATTACATAAACAGTCGGGGAAATTACATTTAAACGTACGGTCTTATTTTATATGTTATAACTAGAACTATAATATGGAGTAGATAGATATTCCAAACAGTGAAGTTTAGGAAATTTGCAAAAAAGTATCGAAAAAAATGTGATGATGCATTGTTGAGAAACTTAAATCGAAATTGTAGAAATAATTTATAACAAAATATATTTTGTTGCTGATATAAGAAATTAAAAAAATCTCTAAAGTATCAAAATACCACATAAGTGTTGGGCTACGTTTAAAAATAACTATTTTTATGGTAGAAACTAAGGCTGTCGAGCTGTATTAAGCATGAGTTAAGTGTTAAAAGAGCGGTACTGGTGCATTAAGTGTGAATTCCATAAAAATCAACTCACATTTTCTAAAAATGGCTTATTTAAGCGGATTTTGTATAATCTTTCATAAAGCTAATTAACTCTCGAAATTTTGATTTAAATTCTGAATAATCTGCGACCGTATTACTACTTTAAGCACATTGTCACAGAATTACCGAAACTCTGTGACGAAAATGGAACGATAGATCCAGAAAAACTGGATGAACTCATGCCATGGTCAGACAGTCTTCCGGACGAATGCAGGAAACCACGCCGCTCATAAAAAAAGGCGTTTGTTTTGCTGTCAGGCATATGGTTTGGCGTTTACCTTTTTCCGTACGCAGAAGATTTTTTAGAGTATGCCGGGCTAAGTTAAAAATACCAAAAAGTCATTTGATAAAATGCTCTCTTAAACAGCTGGGAGAAATCCTATTAGATGGCTTTTATAAAATATAAATATATGGAAAATCATTACTCAAACCTAGTTCGCAAAGGCAAGTGTTGCTTTGATGTTTATAAAGAAAACGTTCATAGAATAATCTATAGGTAAAACCTATCGTCGAAAACAAAATAATTACATGAACAATCGAAGAAATTACATTTGGATATATGGATGTATTTTATGTGGTATGTTGAAACCATAATATTTATGAAGCGATTGCTGATTGTCGCATGTTTGCAAAAAGTGCTTAAGATGTGTTAGGTGTTGTCGTTCATTTGGATATCTTCAATACTCCTACTATCTTTAAAATATAATGACGTAATTGATTACTCTCATTATTTGTATTGCACCGCATGAATTAGGGTAGCATAGAATTACAATATAATTATGAGGTAATCAATTATGGAGAGTAGAATCAAACAGCTCAGAGAGAAACGAGGACTTATACAGGAAATTCTTGCTGCAGAATTAGGGATAACTCAGCAAATGCTTAGTAAATATGAGAGGGATGTCACACTGATAAAGGTGGATATTCTTAAGAAAATAGCAACGTATTTCAATGTAACTACTGATTATCTTCTGGGAGTTTCAGATGTAAAAAGGGATTTGCAGAGACAGATGAAAATGAATGAAACATTAGATGAGTATTATGACTTGATTGAGATATATAAGGATTTAGATTCATATGACAAAGAAATGATATGGTCAATTATGCAGACTGTAAAGAAAGTGGGCGAAAAGCGAAAAAAGGACAATAAACTGATAGAAGAGAGTTGATGTGAATGCTGAATATAGCAATTTGTGATGATGATATTCAAACAACAGGGCAGATAGAAATGATGATTCAAAAAATAGCGAAAAGAAATTTTGCTGATGTAGATATAGAAGTATTCTGGAATGGTGAAAGTCTGGCAGATTCGGTTGTAGCAGGGGATGGATACGACATCATTTATCTGGACATAGAGATGAACAACGAGGATGGGATTTCAACAGCTAAAAGAATCAGGAAATATGATAAAAATGTTTTGATTATTTATGTTACCAGTCATGAAAATTATATGAAAGAATCTTTTTCAGTTCGACCATTTCAGTTTCTGGTAAAGCCAGTAAGTGAAAAACAAATGGAAACATGTTTTATGGCCGCTTATGAAGACATAAATAGTGGAGATTTTTACTTTCGTTATAGTTATCAACGTATGAATCATAAGGTGTTAATCCGAGATATTTTATACTTTGAGAGCAGTAAACGGAAGGTGTTTATTGTGACTAGAGAAGAGATTTTTGAGTTTTATGGGAAATTAAATGAGATAGAGAACAGTTTGAAGGTATGTAAAGTCTCTTTTTTACGTGTCCATCAGTCTTTTCGTGTAAATTATAAGCATATAAAAGGACAATCCTATGATTTTGTAGTAATGGACAATGAAAAAAAGATTTCCATTAGTGAAGACAGAAGAAAGCTGATCAGCGAGCAGTATTGTTCGATGGAGGATACATATTATGTGGATAGATAAGGCTTTGCCTTACGGAGCAGATATATTGCTGAGTGCTTATGCAGTATATCTGTTCTTTTATTATTTTGACATATTTTTTGCTCGAAAAAAGAGTAAAAAATTATGGGTGGCTGGATTGACAGAATTTGTTTTGTGGCAGTTTGGAATATCGACTATCATTAGTCTTCCTGCTTACGTAAACATTGCAGTTACAGTAATTGTTACATTGTTTGCGGTTACGATTACTTATGAGGGTATGTGGTGGAATAAGTGTGTGTTTGTGATTACATTTAATGCGATCTGGATGCTTATGGAAACTTTGAGTAATTATGTATTGATGATTTATTGTGAGAAATATGCTTTTGTTCAGTCTATTGGCTCGTTTGTTTCTAAATCATTTTTCTTTGCAGTGATTATTGCACTGAAAAAAGTATTCACAGATGATGAAATTAAAGAACTGTCGATTCGATACAGCATTATGCTCGTTTTAATTCCAATGGGAAGTATATATATTATGAATAATGTATTTATGCTTGGATTTACAGTAAATGACAATTATACTCGTATTAACTCGGCAATTACTGTAATTATTTTACTGGGGATGAATATACTTATATTTTATATTTATATGAAATTAGCCGATGATTTACGATTAAGACGTATGGCTTCTGTATATGAACAGCAGCTTGAATTATGTGAACGACATCAGCAAGAAAGGGAAATTTCAACGCTTCAATTACGTGATGCCAAACATAATATGAAAAACAATCTTGTGTCAATTCTTGCTTATGCAGAAAAAAGACAGAATGAAAAGATTATTGGATTTATAAATGAAATTATGGAAGAAAGTGGAATGACCATAGCTGCTATTTCCAATAGTGGAAATATAGTCATTGATTCACTGATTGGATATTGGTATGTAACTGCAAAAAAGAAAGAAATAGATTTTCAAACTGATATTTGTATTCCCATGATGCTGCCGTTTAAAGGTGCGGATATATGTTTAATACTTGGGAATTTATTGGAAAATGCAGTAGAAGCAGCACAAAAAGTGGATGGAAGGAAGTATATAGAAATCAAAATTAAATATGATAAGAATAATATCTTACTTTCAGTAACAAATAGTTATAGCGGAAAATTGTTGAAAACAAAAGATCATCGACTAAAATCAACAAAAACTGATGCTGAAAATCATGGTGTTGGATTGGCATCTGTTTACCGGGCAGTTGCAAAATATTGTGGGACTATTATAATTGATGACTCTGTGTCGGGTCAGTTTAAGATTCGGGTATTGTTATACGGAAGTCAGGAATAATTACATAAACTCTCGAAATTATTACAACAAAAATATAGACTATTAAAAATGATGGTAAAATAAAATGATAAATTATTTATGCGGCTATGAGGTCTTAATGTGGAGAAGATATTATTATTTAGCGATGATGAAAAATTATTTGAGATTACTAAACAAGTAACAGAAGGAAAACAGGAATTAATACGGGGCAATTATCAGTGTCTGGAAACAAATAGATATCCGTTTGCGGATGTTGTTATAATGCATTTTGATGAGAATAAAATCAGAAAAGATATACTTCAACCAATAATAAAGGTAAAAGGAAGATTAGGGCATTTGACTCCGATCCTTGCTGTTATAGAAAATGGAAGTATGCAGGACATTTTTTCAGTTCTTAAAATAGGTGTGTATGATTATATAGAAACAATAGATGACTTGGAGAAATATCAGAAAAAAATACAAGATATTATTTTATGGGAGTGGTATTTGAAAAAATATAAAGGTGGAGTAAAAAAGCAATGATCAGTGTGGTCATTGTTTTTTTGAGCAATAGTGTATGGAAAAATTACATGAATACTCGTTTTTTTTACAAGAAAGAAAAAGGATAAGTTCTTTATAGTAGGATGTAAGAAAACAAATGAAGGAGGACTTCTATTATGAAACTTAAAGATGTAAAAAAACAGTCGGCAAAAATGCTGGCAAGTGTGTCATTAAAACTTGGCAAAATATCAGCCGACAGTGCGTGCTGTTATATTTATCATCAGCCGAAAATGCCGGAGGAACTGAAAAATATGAAACAGTCTTAATATGAAGCAACTTTCGGAAAAGATAACAAAATATGTTATAAAAACTGGTGCTGTTTCTCCGGAATTATATGTAGTATATCAATATGGCTTTCAGATTGGACTTGAGATGCTATGCTGTTTTGCAACTTGTTTTAGCATAGCAATATATATGCATATGATTCCGGAATTTGTAGTATTTACTGGGATTTTTATATTATTGAGGACATATGCAGGGGGTGTACACCTTAATAGCTTTGGTGCATGCTATATATGTTCAGTTGCTGTACAGACACTAGTAATGTATTTTAACAACAAATACAAATTTACAGAAAGTATAGCGTGGGTTCTTATACTAATGAGTGCAATACTTATATTAAAAGCTGCACCAGTGGAGAGTATTAATCGAGAACTTAACAATACTGAAAAAGAACATTGCAAAAAGGTAACTATGAAAATTTTAACCGGAGTTATTGTATTTGCCATCTGTTGTACAGTTGGTTTAATACAGGATATGCTTTCTTTGATTGCATTGACTACCTTTATAATTTTAATTTCTCAGTATGTTGGTATTTTGAAATATAAAATTGAAAATAGTAAGAATAAGCGGAGATGATAAAATTATTATTTCTACTATATATTTACTTAGTAAAATGGTTGCGATATTCTCATTTTTATCATTGCTGATAATGCTTTTGCTTGTCATTAAGAAAATAAATAATTCTGTACTTGGAGCAATAATAATGGCATCACTTTTTGTTGGAATAGTAGGTGCTCAGGCATATCAATCATAAGTTTTATTGCTTCAAGAATATTATTTAAAACACAGAGGTTTAACTATATTGAAAAGTAGTACATAACCTTAAAATTCAATATCAACCTCAACAGGGCAGTGGTCTGAACCGAGTACATCGGTATGGATTGCTGCCTTTTGCAGCTTATCATTGATGCGCTTTGATGTGATAAAGTAGTCTATACGCCAGCCTGCGTTCTTCTCACGCGCCTTAAAACGGTATGACCACCATGAATATATACCCTCGGCATCCGGATAAAAGTATCTGAAGGTATCGGTAAAACCGGAACTTAAAAGCTCTGTCATTTTAGCACGTTCCTCGTCTGAAAAACCTGCATTCTTGCGGTTTGTTTTTGGATTTTTCAGGTCGATCTCATTGTGTGCGACATTTAGATCACCGCACAGTACGACAGGCTTTTTGGCATCGAGAGTCTTAAGATATTCACGGAAATCATCCTCCCACTGCATACGGTACGGCAGCCTTTTCAGCTCATTCTGTGAGTTTGGAGTATAGCAGGTTACCAGATAGAAATTGTCATATTCGAGTGTGATGACACGTCCTTCCTTATCATGCTCATCAATGCCTATGCCGTAAGACACGGATAATGCCTTGTTTTTGGCAAAAATGGCTGTGCCGGAATAGCCTTTTTTCTCAGCGTAATTCCAGTACTGGTGATAGCCCGGCAGGTCAAGGTCAATCTGTCCCACCTGTAGCTTGGACTCCTGAATACAAAAGAAATCCGCATCTATACTGTTAAAAAAATCAAGGAAACCTTTCTGGACGCATGCGCGCAGTCCATTTACATTCCACGATATAAATTTCATGTCTTAGTCCTCCATATAAGTGTGTGTATTAAAATCATATTTAAAAAGTATTCTTCTTACAAAAACGAAATCATATAAGCAGGCAGACAGAGTATGTCTTTGTCTTTTGAGAAATCCTTTGTATATACGAGATATTTTTGAAGAATACGGTTTGAAAATTTTATTGAAAATTCATCCAGGGACTTATGGGTTTTATAGCCACTGGATTTTACTTCAATAGGGCAAACTTTATTTTTTTTGGCAATAAGAAAATCTATTTCGTAATTATGGCGCGAACTTTCATTAAAAAAGGTATAGTAAAATAATTCGTTGCCATTACACGTTAAAAGCTGTGCAACTACATTTTCGTAAAGATAGCCTAGATTAGTTCCTAGCTTGTCATTTAACAATTTTTCATAAATTATGTTTTCTGTGAAATCTTTGTCTTTAAACATCAATGTAGTAAACAGCCCGGTATCGCATAAAAATAGTTTAAACCGGGTTAAGTCTTTGTTGGTTGACATACCGGCACTTGGGTCATTTGCATGGTATGATACCAAAACAGTTTTTGAGTCTTTTAACTCTGCAATCAGTTCCAGTGTATTATCGGCGCGATTGTTTGTCAGTACGCTTGATACCTGATATCGCGAAGCATTTTTGTTTAGCTGCGCAGGAATTGCATCAAAAAGCATAGATATTTTTCCAGTGGCATCTATTTTTTTGAAATCATCTTCATAAAGATTCAGAATATCACGCTTTACGTCATCAACCTTACGGAAGTTATTGGTTTTGATATATTCATCAACTGCCTGCGGCATTCCCCCGACAAGCATATAAAGACGGAAATCACGCATCAATTTACGATTAATCTCTTCTCCGAAGGGTTTTTGAGAATCGAATAGTTTATGGATTAGGGGGATAGTTGTTTCATCATTCAAAGCCCATAAAAATTCTTCATAATCCATAGGATACATGTTTAGCTTTCTCTCTTCGCTTGGAATAAGTATATCCTGTACGTTTTTTTTGATAGAAATCAGAGAACCGGTTTCTATATAATCATATCGGTGATCTTTTACAAGTGATTTGATAGCCTGTCTTGCGCGGGGGCATAATTGTACTTCGTCAAAAATAATCAAAGACTCTCTCTCATAGAGATCGACTTTGTATTGGAGCTGCAACTGCAAAAACAGATAATTCAGATCTGAAATATCCTCAAACAGTTCACGTATATTTTTTGAGACGATTGAGAAATCAATGATTATATAACTTTTGTATTCATTTCGTCCAAATGACTCTACGATGGTTGACTTGCCTATACGACGGGCTCCTTCGATTAAGAGTGCTGTTTTACCATCGGAATCCTTTTTCCATTGCAATAATTTATCATATATTTTTCGCTTAAACATGACATTCTCCTAATAAAATTACAAAATCGCATTTTTTATTTAAACGATTTACCACAAAATCGCATTTTCTTTTTTGCTATTTTACCACAAAATCGCATTTTTTAAAAGAGGTTTGAATCTGCAGATTACACTTTTTATATAAAATCGTTACTGTTCACACCGAACAGTGTGACCAGCAACATAAAATACGTATAATAGAGGAAGAAAATACGTAAGAAAATACGCAAGATAAAGTCGGTTCATAAGCTGCACCAAGCTGGTGCAGAAATCAGAAATATGTGAAAATATGACATAAATATAATAAATCCGCTACACTATATCATATGATTACGCACATGATATAATGCAGCGGATTTTATTGTTGATTATTTTAAAGCTCAAGTGAAATTTTTACAGCACATCGCTTCCATCAGGAATCTTTGATATGATAGTTCTGTTGATCTTGATTAAGAATAATGTCGAGACAGTAAAGGATATCACCTCTGCTATCGGGAAAGCCCACCATACAGCGTGGAGTCCATCGAGCTTTGAAAGGATGTATGCTGCCGGAATTAAAACCACAAGCTGACGCATGATTGACACAATCATAGAAAAGACTGCTTTTCCTAAAGCCTGGAATACTGTGCCAACGATAATACAAAACCATGCGATGAGGAAATGCACACCGATTATTCTGAGCGCCGGAACTCCGATTTTGAGCATATCGTCAGAGGCGCTGAACATTCCAAGAAGCACCTGTGGTATGAACTCAAAGCAGGCAAAGCCAACGAAGAGCAGACAGAATGCTGTTATCAGGCTGACCTTTATTGTCTTAACCATACGCTTCCTGTTCTGCGCACCATAGTTGAAGGCGATGATAGGTGTGATTCCGTTGTTCAGTCCGAATACAGGCATAAAGAAGAAGCTCTGCAGCTTGAAATAAACACCGAAAACAGCAGCGGCAGTCGATGAAAAGCCGATAAGTATTCTGTTCATGGCATATGTCATTATAGAGCCTATAGACTGCATGATGATTGATGGAATACCAATAGCATAAATGGTTCCCATGATTTTGAAATCCGGGCTGTAGCCCTTGAAGCTCAGGCTGATTTCATGATTGAATTTGTGGTTGCAGACAAAAGCAACAACGGCGGCTACGCACTGTCCCACAACGGTTGCCACAGCAGCACCGGTAGCACCGAGCTTAGGGAAGCCAAGCAGTCCAAAGATCATGATAGGATCCAGAATGATATTTGTGATGGCACCGCAAAGCTGTGAGGTCATGCTGAAAATAGTTCTTCCTGTCGAGGTAAGTACCCTCTCAAAATAGATTTCCGCAAAAATACCAAATGAAAAAATCATAACAGTACTCAGGTAGCTCACACCCATATCCATGATTTCGACATCAGCATTTCCAATCTGACTCATGTAAAAAGGCTTTACGATTGTAAGTCCAAGAATCAGAAATATTACATAGCTGAATGCATATAGTACGGCACCGTTGATGCCGATTTTGTTGGCCTCGTCGTATTTATGGGCGCCGAGGGACTTTGACAGCAGCGCGTTTACACCTACACCGGTACCGGTTGCGACAGCGATGATGAGTGTCTGCAAAGGAAAGGCAAGTGAAACTGCCGTGAGTGCATTTTCGGACAGCTTTGCAACGAAAATACTGTCCACGATGTTGTATAGAGCCTGTACGAGCATGGAAATCATCATAGGCAAAGACATGTTAAATACAAGTCTGCCTATAGGCATGGTTCCCATCTTGTTCTCTGTTACAGGGGCTGAATTTGTTTCCTGACTCATAATTCCTCCTATTGTAAATGATTGTTAATTTAAAAATCCTACATTATACATGTACGAAGCTTTAGTTATTAAAATTAAAATCACCGGTAGATTAGCCGGTGTTTAAAATGTGCAACAAAGCGCCAATTACATATAATACCATGACTGCAGGATACTTTCAAGGTATTATATAACTGTTAAATCATATCATAATAGTTATATAATACCTTGAAAGTATAGCATTGCAGGGTATAAATTACGATAACCGCTTGACAAAATGACAGAGAGATATATAATTAGTTCAAAAATGAATAATTCAAAAATGTATAACAAAGCAGCAAAATAGGAAAAGGAAAGAAGGAATATCACATATGAAATTTAACTTTGAGTTTGCAGAGAAAATTTCGCGAACCTACAGCGATGAGTGCAGACCACTGTGTCATGAGCTAAAGCTTCCGCAGACAGCCTTTGATATACTCATGTTTCTGGCGAACAATCCGGAATATAAGACGGCAAGGGATATAGTTGAAATAAGAAAAATCAAGGCAAATCTTGTGTCTGTAAATGTTGACAAGCTTGTGAATGAGGGCTATCTGGAGAGAAAACCTGTGGAAAATGATAGGAGGAAGACGGAGCTTGTCTGTACAAAAAAGGCCGGGACTGTCATTGAAAGAGGAAGGCGTATACAGCAGCAGTTTACAGCAAATCTGTTTGCAGGGATAGATGAGGAGCAGAAAAAGCAGTTGACGATGGTTATGGAACAGCTTGAGAATAATATGGATGAAATAATCAGGAGGAAATCACACAAATGAGCACATTAATAACTATAATAGTAACATTTTTTGCCGGTATGGGCGCAGGTCTTGGAACCGGCTTTGCGGGACTAAGCGCAGCATCAGTAATAAGCCCTATGCTCATTACATTTTTGGGAATGGACCCTTATATGGCAGTGGGAATAGCCCTGTCGTCTGATGTACTTGCCAGCGCAGTGTCAGCCTATACATATGGAAAGAACAAGAACCTTGATGTAAAAAACGGGCTCATAATGATGGTCACGGTTTTATGCTTCACGGTTGTTGGAAGCTATGTATCAAGCCTTGTGCCGTCAGCAACAATGGGCAGCTTTTCGGTATTTATGACATTTTTACTCGGAATCAAGTTTATAGTCCGTCCTGTCATGACAACAAAGGAGGCCATGCAGGGAGTTTCAGCTAAAAAGAGAGCAATCCAGTCAATCGTCTGTGGTGTGATTATCGGATTTATCTGTGGCTTCATAGGCGCAGGAGGCGGTATGATGATGCTCCTCATCCTCACATCAGTGCTTGGCTATGAGCTTAAGACTGCAGTCGGAACGAGCGTATTTATCATGGCATTTACAGCCTTTACAGGAGCTGCCTCGCACTTTGCCATCGGTGGAAAACCGGACTGGTTTGTGCTGCTTTTATGTATTGCATTTACACTCCTTTGGGCGAGAATTGCAGCGGTCTTTGCAAACAAGGCGTCCGCAAAAACCTTAAACCGTGCCACAGGTATTGTGCTTGTAATACTTGGCATCGTGGTATTTGCATTTTCACTTCTGAGCTGATTTTTCTTGAATATATAACTGTAAGCCCCGGCTGCCCGACCGGCACACACAGCTTCCACGCGTGCGAATAGCGAAGCTGTGTGTGCCGGTCGGGCAGCCGAGGCTTACATCATTACATAAAACAAGAAAAAATCATCATATGTATTTTAAGGGGATTGCGAAAAAATCTACCATTTTGTGCAAAACCACATATTTAATAGAAAGATTCACATAAAGATTATTGAGAATACAGTATTGTGCCCTTAGAAAAAAGTACTATATTAAATTAGTCTGATGAATTCGGACTTGAGTATAAATAATAATATGATTAAAGGGTCAAAAGGTATCATAATAAAGGAGGAAATAACAAACTATGTCTTCAAAAAAAGGTGCGATGAAAAAGAAATTGGAAAACATGCATTTGGGTGAAAGGATCAACTATGGCTATAGAATGGTTATTACCATGATGCTTATTTCGGGACTGCTTTCGATTGCGGTCATTGGTGTGTTGTTTTTCAATATGTTAAACTATGTAAACAAGGTAAATGCTTCTGATCAGGCGGTTAAGACATGCAGAATAAATGTAACTGCAGCGGCAAGAAATGTAAGAGAGATGGCACTTAATCCTGACAAATCAACATATGACGACTATGAGCAGGACGCAAAAGAAAAGCTTGAGGATGTTGATGTGCAGTTAAAAACAATAAAAAAATCAGGTATCGTTCCTGAGAATCAGTATAATGAATATTCAAAGGCTCTTTCTGACTGGGCGAATACCGGATACTCAATCATGGATAAGATTAAAGCCGGACAGAAGGATGAGGCTGTTGATCAGATTATCAATGAGTGTACACCAAAGTTAAATCAAACTGTTGAGCTTGCAAAGGAAATCAACAAGCTGACTGACGAAAGAAGCCATCAGGCAGTTGTAAGGACATATGTATGTGCTGCAGTCGGACTCATAGTCATCATTGTCTGTCTGATATGTGCATGGCAGTTGACAAAGAGAACAGGAAAGATCGTGCTTGATACAATCCTTGAGCCGTTACATGCAATCGAGGATGTGGCAAAGGAGCTGACAGAAGGAAATCTTCACAGCGCACTTGAGTACCATTCAGAGGATGAAATCGGTAGATTGGCACACAGCATGAGAAAGTCTATCCGTATTCTCGGCTCATATGTGGATGATATAGACAGGTCGATGAAGCTCTTTGCGGACGGACATTTTGATGCACAGCCGGAAGTAGAGTGGAGAGGCGATTTTGTAGGTATTTTACAGTCATTTATGGAATTTGAAAAAAGTATGGCAGTCACCATAAAGGGAATCCAGAATGTATCAAGCGAGGTTTCAAGTGCGGCAGAGCAGGTAGCTGCAAGCTCAAATGACCTTGCAGACGGTGCAACCAATCAGGCTGCGGTTGTAGAGGAACTGACAGCGACAGTTGAGGGAGTTTCAGAGCAGGTGGAGCAGAATTCAAAGAGTGCAAAGGAAATCAGTGGAAGAGTGGATGAGCTTGGAGGTGCAATCTGGGAAAGCAATGGAAAGATGCAGGAGATGGTTGCATCTATGCATGAAATAAACGAAGCCTCTAAACAGATTGACCAGATTATATCAACCATTAATGAGATTGCATCACAGACCAACCTGCTTGCATTAAACGCTTCTATTGAGGCGGCAAGGGCAGGAGAGGCAGGAAAAGGCTTTGCGGTTGTGGCAAATCAGGTAAATATTCTTGCCGATCAAAGTGCACAGGCTGCAAAGGAATCAGCTGCGCTTATAGAGACATCTGTGAAGGCTGTTGAAAAAGGCATGAATATTGCAGAGCAGACAGCCTCACAGCTTGAAGAAGTAGCAGAGAACTCTAAGGTGATTACAAAAGAGGTGACTAATATAGCTGATACACTGGAGACCCAGACCAGTGAGATCAAGCAGATTAACGAAGGAATTGAGCAGATCAATGATGTTGTACAGACCAATTCAGCAACATCACAGGAGTGTGCGGCTGCGAGCCAGCAGATGAGCAGTGAATCAGAAAATCTGAGTGAAATGATAGCGAAATTCAAAATCTCAGACATTGAAGAGTAATATAATAGAAGGTGAAATTTAATGAGGGCTTTTGATGCATATAAAATACTTGACGAGCGGGAAGCAGGAAGTCTGATAGACTTAATTGCACCTTGTATGGATGATTATCTGTATATTATAGATTTAAAGAATGATACACTGAGGATATCACAGTCAGCGGTAGATCGTTTTATGCTTCCTGATAAATTTATGAATGATGCAACAAAGCATCTTCGTACATTGGTTTATGAGAAAGACCGTAAGCTGCTCGAAAATCACAAGCGTAAAATATGTGATGGAAAAGAAAAAAGATACAACGTGCTATGTCGTTTGATTAGCGGGAAGAATTTACCGGTATGGATTAACTGTCGTGGGGAGGTAATCAATGATAATGAGGGGAAACCGCACTATATTATCGGCTGTATGAATGAGACAGGAACCAGGCAGAGGGCTGACAATATCAGTGGGCTGTTAGGTGAAAAGGAGATGGCGTCATATATCTATTCACAGCCTAAAGAGAAGCTGTCAGGTTATTTCATACAGATTGGGATTGACGATTTTGGGATGATCAATAATGTTCATGGACAGACATATGGCAACTACATACTTAAAAGAGTGGCTGAATGCATAGCAGATTGTCTCTCAGGCGGTCAGAAAATATATCATCTTGTTACAGACAAGTATATGCTTGTGGATATGTTGAGCAAATCGCATGATGAGGTGGTGCAGTTGTTCAAAAGGATAGGTGAAAAAATTGATGAGTTTATAGTTGATGAAAACTATAAATCAATCTTTTCGGTTTCTGCCGGAGTGACAGATATATCAACACTGGCAGAGGGCGCAATAGAGTGCAGGAAAAAGTCGGATTTTTCTTTAAAATGCGCCAAAAAAAGAGGCGGAGGAAGCATTTACTTCTTTGAGGCAGAGGATTATAAAGCGTCATTGCGCAAAAATACCATCCTGAGTGCGCTTCGTAGCGCAACTGTAAATGATTTTGAAGGCTTTGAGGTATATTATCAGCCTATCTTAGATAGTGCTGATCGAATAATCGGTGCAGAGGCACTTTTACGGTTTTTCATGCATTCGGATGAGGGCGATGAAATGATTTCCCCGGTTGAGTTTATTCCTTTACTGGAGGAGAGCAGGCTCATCATTCCGGTTGGAGAGTTTGTATTGAACGAAGCAGCAAAAATGTGCCGTGAAATGCAGCAGTATATTGCGGATTTCAGGGTAAATATCAATGTATCATATATACAGATTATGCGTGAAAGTATGGCAAATAAAATTCTCTCTGCTATCAAGGCAAACAATCTGAGACCTGAATCAATCTGTATCGAAATGACAGAGAGTGGATTTATGGATATGACGCCATGTTTTTGCAGCTTCAGGAAAAAGCTTGATGAGAATAATATCCAGTTCATAATAGATGATTTTGGAACAGGCTATTCAAATCTTCGCTATATCAGTGAGATGAACCCGGACTATGTAAAGATAGATAAGGATTTTACGGCAATGGCGATGCGCAGTGAAAAGGACCATGAGCTGTTCAGAAAGATTATAGAGATGGTTCACAGTGTAAATATAAAAATCTGCATTGAGGGAATTGAGAAGGAAGAGTGGGCTTGCGCAATGAAAGAAATCCATGTAGATTATATGCAGGGATATCTGTATGGCAGACCATGCGAAAAAGACGCGTTTTTAAACAACTATGGGATATAAGGAATATTTTCCGGGAGTTACAGACAAAAAGAATGCCAATGAAATATTTGAAAGAATATTTAAACGAACAGAAAAACTAAACATCAAGGCACTGGGCGACAGGAGGCAAATCACATGCAAAATTCCAAAGAAAAAACTCTTTCCCAAAGGATTGCAGAGAGAATTATCAAATACATACTGGATGAAAACCTGCAGCCGGGTGACAAGCTTCCGAACGAAACCGTAATGTGTGAACGGCTGAATGTTGGAAGAAGCTCTCTGCGTGAAGCTATGCGAGCACTCGCATCACGTAATGTAATCACCATACGCCAGGGCTCCGGTTCATATGTTTCCGCAACTCCCGGGATGATTGATGATCCCCTCGGTCTGACCTTTATTGAAGATAAACAAAAGATGATTAAAGATCTGATGGAAATCAGATTTCTAATCGAACCATCCATAGCAGCCATGGCTGCTATCCGTGCAGATGAGACAGATATAAAAAATATCCTTACTGCATGTGAAAATGCCGAAAAATTTCTTCTTGCAAATAAAAATTACACAGAAAAGGATATAGCATTTCATACTGCTATTGCCTTAAGCAGCAAAAATATAGTTGTTCCAAAGCTGGTTCCTATCATCAACAGTTCAATTCCTCTGATCAGTGAGTCTGCAAAATTCACCATGCATGATGAAGCTATCGAAACTCATCGTGAAATTGCAGATGCAATTGCTGCCCACGATGCCGTCCGTGCCCACGATGCGATGTATCTGCATCTGATCTACAACCAAAAGCATATAAAATCCATAAATTAATGACTGTCCGGTTATCACCGGTCACACTGCGATGTGACCGGCAGTCCGAATTTTATAGAAAAATATAGCGTAAACAGCATAAGTTTGGTATAATTTGGATATGAAGAATAAGCGAAGATTTGCAATGGTCTCAGTTGCAGTAATCGTAGTAGCACTGCTCCTCGAGGCGGGAATTTTGAAATATGTAAATGATGCAAATGCATATAGGCTATCAAAGGTGCTTCTGGATCGTGTTGTCACTGTGCTCGATAAAAATGACCAGAGTGAGGAGGAGCTTATAGAATCGTTAAAGGACGATTATATAGTCAGGGCAAAGGCAGTGTCATATATCGTAGATGCAAAGCCACAGGTAGAAAATGATGTGGAGGAATTGCAAAAGATAGCAAAGCTGATGTCGGTGGATGAGATACATCTGTTTGATGAAACAGGTTGTATAACCAGCGGCAGCGTGCCAAAATACTTTGGTTACAGCTTTGATTCGGGAACCCAGATTTCATATTTTAAACCAATGCTCACCGATAAGAGCCTTACGATGTGCCAGGATGTCACACCGAATACATCAGAGGGAAAGGCAATGATGTATGCCATTACCTGGAATGAGGCTGGTACAATGATGGTACAGGTGGGCTTGAAGCCGCAAAGGCTCTTAGATGAATTGAAGCAGAATGAAATATCTACAGTGGTTTCTGACATGCCTGTGTACAAGGGCATGGAAATATATGTGGCAGATGCAGACACGGGGCTGATTAAGGGAGCCACAGTTTGTGATAAAATAGGAAAAACCTTTCACGATTTAGGCATTCCAACAGATATTAAGGAAAGCGATAAGCCTATAGTAAGGCAGGTGAGCGTAAACGGCACCGGCTGCAGATGTGTAATCAGGAGAGGTGACAAATATATAGTGGCTGTCACCATTGAAAGATCCTTTTATATGACGAACAGCGTAGTGGCAATGCTTGTAGTGGGCATATATCTGATACTCGCATCATGCTGCATGGCGTATATGTTTTCAAAGATTATGAAGGAAAAATATGAGAAAGAAAAGCTTTTGTACACATCAAATACCGATGAGCTTACAGGCTGCCTGAACAGACATGCCTATGAGACAGATATCAATAAGCTTACTTTGAAAAAAGAGTGGATATATATATCACTTGATTTAAACAGCTTAAAGCATGTAAACGATACATATGGACATGTTGCGGGTGATGAGATGATCTGCGCAGCCGTAGCATGCATGAAGGCAAGCTTTGGTGAGTTTGGCAGGGTGTACAGAATAGGCGGAGATGAGTTTGCTGTGATAATTACACAAAAGCCGGACGAGCTTGATGCAATGAAAAATGAGTTCGACAGCAGCGTAGCAGGATGGAGAGGAAGACTAGTCGATTCTATGACAATATCATACGGCTGTGTAAGCAGTCTGGAGGAAGACTGGGAGTTTGTACACGATATTGCGAAGGAAGCAGACAGGAGAATGTATGCAAGCAAGGCACGCTATTACAGTGACAGCGGCATAGACAGGAGAATGTAAATTAAAATAAAGATTCCATCATTCCGGATATGGTATTGATGGAATCTTTCAAGTGGGAAAATAAATAATTAGTGGAACAACTCTACAATAAATACCGCCACACAGGAAGCCACGGCCACGGTTGTAAGCCCCTTGCCCTTTAATGCAAATATCACTGCCGCGATAAGTCCTGCTGCTGCACCAACCCACCAGTTAGTAGCATAAAACACTGCCGGAATAGTCATGGCGGTTAAAACTGCATACGGAATATAGTATAGAAAAGATCGCACGAAGCTGTTGTTGATCTTTTCTTTTATTGCGATAAAAGGAATAACGCGAATCAGATATGTGGAGCCCGCGAGTATGAGTAAATATATAAAAAATACACTGTTTTTCATTATGTAAAATCTCCTTATACGCTTATTATCAAATATTTAATAAATCATTCCTTATCAGTATCATCTGCAACCGGAAACAGCAGCGAACCGATAACTGCAGCCACAATGGCTACAACAGTGATGGTGATACCGCTTGAAATCCTTGACAAAAACGGTACGTAGTAAAACATGCAGCTAAGCACGAGTGCAAGCAGCACAACAAACACGACCGCCCGTGATTTCTTCATCTCAGGAACCACGATAGCCACGAACATGCCATAGATAGCAAGACTCAGCGCACTCATAAGCCTATCCGGCAGAATGCTTCCCAGTATAGCACCTATCAGCGTACCGACAGCCCAGCCGATGTATGGAAGAGTTGACAGCCCTGCAAAGAAGCTTCTGCTCACAGAATCCTCCTGGCTTGCCACGGCAAAAATCTCATCAGTCATCATAAAGCCGAGTATCCATCTTGAAATTCCGCTAAATCTGGAATCAGCCTTCTGACCAACCGAAATTGACATAAAGGAATATCTTATATTAATAGTAATCTGCGAAATAAGCATCTGGAAATACTGTCCCGGATGCATCATAATTCCGATGCCTGCAAACTGTCCGGCAGATGTGACAGTGGTCATCGAAATGAGCACAGCCTGCCACCAGGATAGTCCATATGACACCGCCATAATTCCAAAAGTAAATGAAACTGACAAATATCCCAGCGCAATCGGGATTCCTGCTGTCAGTCCTCGTTTATAGTTTTCCATTATAAATTCTCCTTAGCATATTACAACAATATGTTATTCTAGCACAAATTTCATGAAAATGCATAACAAGTTTTTCGGCTTATTGACATCAGCTCGCTTATGGAATAATATATGTTAGTAAAATTATGCGTGGTGCAGGGGCCGGATGAGATATAAAAGCCCCGTATATCATAGAATATTTAAATAAAAAAGGAGAAAAGCAATGGCTAAGGAGAAAAAATTAGTAGAGGCCATCACTTCCATGGAGGAAGATTTCACACAATGGTATACAGACGTTGTGAAGAAAGCAGAGTTGATGGATTATTCATCTGTAAAGGGATGCATGATCTTTAAACCCAATGGTTATGCCATCTGGGAGAATATACAGAAAAATCTCGATGCAATGTTCAAAGAGACAGGTGTAGAGAATGTATACATGCCAATGTTCATTCCGGAGAGCCTGCTCCAGAAGGAAAAGGATCACGTAGAGGGCTTTGCACCGGAGGTCGCATGGGTCACACAGGGCGGACTTGAGACACTTCAGGAGAGACTTGCAGTAAGACCTACATCAGAGACACTTTTCTGCGAGCTTTTCAGCAAAACAGTACAGTCACACAGAGACCTTCCAAAGGTGTATAACCAGTGGTGCTCAGTAGTGCGCTGGGAGAAGACAACACGTCCATTCCTCCGCTCATCAGAGTTCTTATGGCAGGAGGGACATACTGTTCATGCAACAGCCGAGGAGGCAGAGGCACGTACAGTACAGATGTTAAACATCTATGCGGATTTCTGTGAGAAATATCTTGCAATCCCTATGGTAAAGGGAAGAAAGACAGACAAGGAGAAGTTCGCCGGGGCAGAGGCTACATACACAATAGAGGCTCTCATGCATGACGGAAAAGCACTCCAGTCAGGAACCTCACACAACTTTGGTGACGGCTTCCCTAAGGCCTTCGGCATCCAGTACACAGACAAGGACAATAAATTACAGTACTGTCATGAGACATCATGGGGCGTTTCAACACGTCTTATCGGAGCTATCATCATGGTTCACGGAGATGACTCAGGACTCGTGCTTCCACCAAAGATTGCACCAACACAGGTTATGGTCATTCCAATCCAGCAGCAGAAGGACGGCGTCCTTGACAAGGCATACGACCTTAAGGACAAGCTCTCAAAGGATTTCCGCGTGAAAATTGATGCAACCGACAAGACACCTGGCTGGAAGTTCGCAGCACAGGAGGTTCAGGGAATCTCAACACGTATCGAGATTGGACCAAAGGATATCGAGAAAAACCAGTGCGTTATCGTTCGCCGAGACACAAGAGAGAAAATCGTTGTCTCACTCGATGAGGTAAATGAGAAGCTCGCAGAGGTACTTGAGACAATGCAGAATGACATGCTCGAGAAGGCAAAGGCATTCCTTGCAAGCCATATAAACGATGCACACGACTACAATGAGTTCAAGGCAATCGCAGAGACAAAGCCTGGCTTTATCCGTGCTATGTGGTGTGGAGACGAGGCCTGCGAGAACAAAATCAAAGAGGACACAACAGTTACAAGCCGTTGTATGCCGTTTGGTGATCAGGAGCAGATTTCCGACGTATGCGTATGCTGTGGAAAGCCGGCGCACAAACTTGTATACTGGGGCAAGGCATATTAAAAGGAGAACTAAACGATGCGCATAGATTTACCGCAGAATGTCAACTTCATAATAGACAGGCTCTACGAGCATGGCTTTGAGGCATATGCGGTAGGTGGATGCGTGCGTGACAGTCTCCTTGGCAGGACACCGCAGGACTGGGATATCACCACATCTGCAAAGCCTGCGCAGGTCAAAGCAATATTTGACCATACGATAGACACAGGCATCCAGCATGGTACAGTCACGGTAATGCTGGAGCATGTGGGCTATGAGGTCACCACCTACAGGATAGACGGAGAGTACGAGGATGCACGCCATCCAAAGGAGGTTACCTTTACCTCCAATCTGAAGCTCGACTTAGAGAGGCGCGACTTCACAATCAATGCTATGGCGTATAATCATAGGGCAGGTCTTGTCGATGAATTTGACGGCATAGCAGATTTAAAAGCACATGTGATCAGATGTGTGGGCTGTGCGCACGACAGGTTCAGTGAGGATGCACTCAGGATGTTTCGTGCGGTGCGATTTGCAGCACAGCTTGGCTTTGATATAGAGGCACAGACTAAAGCTGCCATAAAAGAGCTTGCCCCTGCCTTGTCAAAGGTCAGCGCAGAGCGAATCCAGGTAGAGCTTGTGAAGCTTCTGACATCAGATCATCCGCAGATGATGAGAGATCTGTATGAGCTTGGACTCACAGCGGTATTCATGCCGGAGTTTGATGTGATGATGCAGACACCACAGCACAATAAGCATCATATGTACAGCGTCGGCGAGCATACGCTTCATACGTTGGAGCATGTGCGAGCGGACAAAATCCTAAGGCTTACAATGCTGCTTCATGATGTGGCAAAGCCGGTGTGCATTACGACAGACGAGGAAGGCCAGAATCATTTCAAGAAGCATCCGGTTGTGGGAGCTGATATGACAAGAAAGATACTCAGGCGCCTTAAGTTTGATAACAGGACTACAGACTGTTGCTGTAAGCTCGTAAAAGAGCATGATGACCGTCCGGCCATCACGGAGCGCAATGTAAGGCGTGCCATGAGCCGCATAGGAACAGAGCTTTTTCCGCTGTTGTTTGAGGTGAAAAGAGCCGATACACTCGGACAGAGCATGTATAAGCGCGCAGAAAAGCTTGAATACATCGCAGAATATGAGCGTGTATACAAAAAAATCCTCGCAGACCACCAGTGTGTATCCAAAAAGGAAATGAAAATAAATGGCAGCGACCTGATTAAAATGGGAGTAGAGCCGGGACCGAAGCTTGGAGATATCCTGGACAGACTTTATGAGCAGGTGCTTGATGACCCATCGCTCAATGAAGCACAAAAACTTAAAGAGCTTGCGAATAAAATAATAACCTCTCTCATATGATTAAAAAGCATCTGAATAGTTATGGTGCATTAATCATATGAGGGGGGATTTTTTTGTATAATCAGCCGGAAGTGGCTTTGGAAAAATATGAGCTTACAGTAAGCAGGATAATAAAGGGCAGAGGAGCATATATATGTGACACAGGCATCGGGCAGAAGCTGCTCGTGCCGTACAGAGGGCATGAGCAAAGGGCATGCACCCTGCGGGATACGCTGGCATTTATCCAGAGAAACGGTATGGATGTGGAGCAGATATCACAGACAAAGGAGCAGTGTATCATATCGCGAGATAACTGTGAGGACGCATACATATTGAAGGATTACAGAGCAGGCAGAGAGTGCAGCACGGACAGCATAGATGATATGCGTGGCGGCAGCAGGGCATTAGCGCAGCTGCACAATATATTGGAAAAGTATCCTCTGCCTTCGGATATTGAGGTAGAAAGCCTGCATGAAAAAGCTCAGCGCAAATGTGCGCAGATAGTAAAGCTTAAAAACTACATAATGCGTCGCAGCAAGACAAATGCCTTTGAGCATCTGTTTTATGAATGTTATGAGAGATTCTTAGAGCAGGGGCAGAAATCGGCGGAAATATTGTGTGAGCTGGAAAATAGTAAAACGTCGGTTCCGATATACTGTCACGGAGCCTTCAACCAGCACAATGTCGTGTATACACAGTCCGGAAGATGGCTCCCTGTCAATTTCGAGACCATGCATCCGGGATATCCGGAAACTGATCTTGCGGAGTACATGCGCAAGATGCTTGAAAAAAATCACTGGGATACAGCGGTTGCAGATGCAATTCTTGACAGCTATTGCAGCGTAAGAAGTCTTGATGATACATCAATGAGACTGCTTCAAGCACTGCTTTTGTTTCCTGAAAAATTTTGTAAGCTCTGCAATCACTATAGCAACTCGCGCAAGTCATGGGTATGCGACCGTGATGTGGATAAGCTTGCACAGCTCATACAGCTAAGCGGGGAGCGCGAGGAGTATCTGCATGCCCTGCATGCCATAGTGTAAGCAGTAATGCATATATATAGTGAATTTAATTGAAAAGTAAATGACTATACGATATATTATTATTGTAGAAAAAAGTTTAAAGCCAGCTATTAAAGGAAATACAGATGAAGAAATTCAAAAGATTATTTTGCATGGTATGCATGCTTGTGCTGTCACTTGCAGCATGTGGAAAACAGGACACGGATGATGGTGTAAAAAAATTCTATAACAGCATGAATGATACGACGGAGGCCGTGGGAGAAAGCACGCAGTCCGGTTTGAAAGCTGCTGCGGAGAAAAACGGAAAGTCCGTTAAGAAAAGTTCGGATATTCTAATAGTATCGGACATAAACAGTGCCAATGAGACGATCAGGGTATACAATTACTCGACAGGAGTGCAGTATCAGTATTACTATGGGCTGACCACCGGCTTTTTCGACAAATATGGCAATCACATGTCAGTTTCAGATATACATCAGGGTGATGTGGTTGACATATCAGGGGCAGATTCAGACGGCAAGGCAAAGCGTATACAAAAATCCGATAAGGTGTGGACAAACGACGCAGTGACCAATTTTTCTGTGGATAAGAATAATAGCGTGCTTGAAATCGGAAATAGCAGCTACAGGCTGGGTGAGCGCACCATGATATTTTCAGGCTCGGATGTCATAGATACTGACAGCCTCACGGCGCAGGATAAGCTGGCTGTTGTCGGGATTGACAAGGACATAGTGTCAATTTCTGTCACGACAGGGCACGGCACACTGCAGCTTAGCAATACATCGCTGTTTGAGGGCAGCTTTTTGCAGCTCGGAGACAGGATATTTGCAGAAATAACTAAGGATATGTCGCTTGATGTGCCGGAGGGCAGCTATACGCTCGCTGTGGCCAACAACGGCTGGGGAGGCAGCACGGATATTGAGATAAAAAGAGGCGAGACTACAAAGGTAAATTTAAATGATTTAAAGGGTGAGGGTCCTAAAAAGAGCAGCATCCTTTTCGAGGTTGACGTGCAGGGAGCAAAAATATATGTCGATGGCAGTGAAATCGACTATACGAGCCCGGTTGAGATAACATACGGAAAACACACGCTTAAGGTAACAGCCGATGGCTATGACACCTGGACGAGGACACTTTACGTGAACTCGAAGGAGGCCACAATACAGATTACGATAAACGACAATAAGGACAGCTTGGGCAGTGGTTCATCAGGCACCGGAACCGGCAGCACGGACAGCTCGCAGGCCACCGCACAGACTCCTTCAGAGACTGCCTCAGAGAGGGCAGATGAGAAGGACAATCAAAGTACATCTAAAAGAAACACCGGCAGCTCGCAGAGCACAAATTCATCACAGCAGACAGACAATAAATCCTCTGACAGATCGGGAAATAGTCTGACAAATAAGGATATATCAGATTATCTTTCAACATTAACCTCTTTATTAAGTTCAAAGTAAGGTTTTAAGAATGGTAAAAGTGCATAAAAGCCTAGGAAATAGCGCATTTTCCTTGACAAACCCCATAAAAACAAGTATATATATTCTTGTAGGTAATTTGGGAATACAGCTCGAATTATATAAATTATGAAAATCCAGAGGAGGAATTTTATCATGAACAAAGCAGATTTAGTTGCAGCTATGGCAGAGAAGGCCGGAGTATCAAAGAAGGACGCAGAGGCATCTTTAAAGGCATTCACAGATGTTGTTGCAGAGGAGTTAAAGAAAGGTGAGAAGATCCAGTTAGTTGGATTCGGTACTTTCGAGGTATCTGAGAGAGCAGCAAGAACAGGAAGAAATCCACAGACTGGCGCTGAGATGACAATTGCAGCATCTAAGGCTCCTAAGTTCAAGGCTGGAAAGGCTTTAAAAGATTCTCTTAACTAATAAGTTAGACTATCACGGAGTAGAAGAATGGGTGAAGCCTTTAAGGCTCCGCCCATTTTTAGCTATATCCACTGAAATCAGGGTAATAGTTATGAATTGATTTATTATAGGTAAGACACAGAGGTAACAATGAGATTAGACAAATTTTTGAAGGTATCGCGTCTGATAAAGAGACGTACAGTGGCAAATGAGGCATGTGACGCAGGCCGTGTCACAGTAAACGGCAGACCGGCAAAGGCATCTGTAAATGTCAAGGTCGGAGACATAATAGAGATAGCATTTGGACAAAAGACAGTCAAGGTTAAGGTGTTAAATCTCCTTGACACAACAAAGAAGGAAGAAGCAAAAGATCTTTTTGAGTATATATAGGTTATATTTTCATGAATCCCGGCATATATTTACATATGCGATTCCACAGATGGCATGTATATGTGCGGCTGTCTATGGAGCATATTAAAAATTATGTGAGGGACAGGAAATGGAAGAAATATCAGGCACAAAGAGTCATAAGCTTATCTTGAATAATCGCAGAACAGGCAGCTTTACAGGCATTTTGGATGTGCTCTCCTTTGATGTGGGAGAGATACTTTTGGAGACGGAGCTGGGCATGCTTGACCTAAAGGGCAAGGATCTTCACGTAAACAGGCTAAACCTTGAGAAGGGAGAAGCCGATATAGAAGGTGAGATAGACATGATTACGTATTCGAAGGTACCGGAGGTGACCGGAAAAAAAGATAAAATGTTTGGCAGGATATTCAGATAAGCACCTAAGGAGGAATAATGAGTAAACGTCGTGCAAAGAGAAGGGGCGGAACTTTAAGTGTTTCCATCATAGTTATAGCATTTCTTGTGGTTATGGTAGTCCAGGTTGTGCAGCTAAAGCAGAAGGAATCTACATATGCCGCACAAAAAGCGGAGCTTGAAAAGCAGTACACTAAAGAATCGGAGCGTGCTGATGAGATAGAAAGCATGCAGCAGTATATGCAGAGTGACCAGTACATAGAGGATATGGCAAAGAGCAAGCTTGGGCTTGCGTATGACAATGAAATAATCTTCAAGGAAAAGGACAAATAATTTTTGAACAGATAGTTGCGCTTTTTCGTCAAAACCTTCATTTTTGACCACATATAATCGTTGAAAAAAGATGGAGGCGCAAAGATGAGGATTGCAAATTTAAAAAAAGCTATGTGGGGGCTTATGGCATTTGCGTCCACACTGGTGTGTGTGATGGATTGTTATCCGCTGATACCTGCAGTGTATGGAGTTTATTGTCTGAGCAACGCTCGTACGATTATTTTTTACATAGGATTAATTATTGGAATGGGATACTTTATATCGATACCATCGATATGTAAGTATCTCTTTATTATTGCGGTGATTTGCTTTGGAGTGAGGCTTTTCGTGAGAAAAAGCAATAAAAACGGATGTCTGACAACAGCCGTTGTAGCAGCCTGTGCCACGGCGGTGATGAATCTGACAGTAGCATTTATTGGAAGGCCTGATACGGATGAGATAGTGTTAGCTGTAGCTGAGAGCCTTGTTGTGTTTTCGGCAGCCTTTGCGCTATGCAGAGCATGTGAATATTTAAGGGCTTTTGGACACGATGAAAATCCGGTCATGGCAGGACTTTTGCCTGACAGGGAGGAGGCATTTGCCACAGCAGTTTCAGGACTTTCAGGCATTATTTCGACTGCAAATGTCATGGCTGTAAAATGTACGGCAGATAAAATCCCTGATGAGAGTGAGAAAATACAGCTTGAGGTGACAGGGAGGCTTTGCGCGTGCTGTGAGGGCTGCAGTGTTTGCTGGACAAGCGGGGCTTCGATTTCTGACAGCATAAAAATGCTTGCTGATGCAGTGCGCAATCGTATGAAAACAGAGGAAATTGTGCAAAACAGATATGTGGAGGGCTGCCCGCACTACACGCGCATGGTGGAAGCCGCTACAGAGGCATTTGCCCGTATTGAGCTAAATGAAGCCTGGTACAGGCGTCTCACGGAAAACAGACGCGTCATAGCCGCACAGCTTGACGCTATGGCAGAGCTCATGGAGGGCTGGTGCAGGGCTGAAAAATGCATTGATAAAAAAAGAAGGCTGCGTCTTTCAAGAGTTTATGTATATACAAAAGAGGCAGGTATACAGGTTGAAAATGCCCATATTTATGAGAATGTAAGGCAACAGATATGTATAAAGGCAGATGTCTGCACTAAGGCAGATGGCGGGATTGAAATTTCAAGGTATGTACAGTCAGTTTCGCGAGCCATGGGAATGAAGCTCAGGCAGGCGCAGGGGACTGTTTCAATAATCTCTGATGAGAGGACATCTATTGTGCTGTACGAGGAGAATCAGTTCTATGCGCTTTCCGGAGTGGCGACCAAAAAGAAGACAGGCTCTCAGGCAAATGGCGACAGCTGCAGCATGCTTCAGCTGGATGATGGCATGTATCATGTGTGCGTATCCGATGGCATGGGCTCCGGTAAGCAGGCTCAGGCTGAGAGCACGCTGGTTGTGGATTTGCTTGAAAAGCTCTTAGAGGCCGGCTTTAGCAGGGAAAGTGCCCTAAAGCTGATGAACTCTGCAATGGTCATATTGGCGGGAGAGGAGTCCTATTCCACGGTTGATTTTGCCACGATAGACATGTACACGGGAGAACTTGAGCTGACCAAAACAGGCGCAGCACCGTCATTTATCAAATCAGGGAAAACGGTAAGTGTTATAGAAAATGAATCCCTCCCTGCGGGAGTCGATGCTGTTCAGGAGAGCATACATTCAAAAAATACGCTTCAAAGTGGTGATTTTCTTGTCATGGTGACTGATGGTGTGCTAGAATATCTGCATGTAAAGGACAGGCAGGGGAAGCTTATGGATATCATCGCTGGCGTCAAAAGTGACAATGCAGGCGTGCTGGCACAGGAAATTCTGGACAGGGTGCTGCTTGACACAGGCGGATATGCCATGGATGATATGACGGTAGTTGCAATAGGAATCTGGGAAAAATAATGATTAGACGGACAAAAGAATATATTCTGGAAAACAAGATGATAAACAATCACAGCACGGTGCTTGTTGCGCTGTCGGGCGGTGCGGATTCAGTCTGCCTTCTGCTGGTGTTAAATGAGATAAAAAGACAGTGTGCAGATGAGCTTGATTTTGCGCTGGAGGCAGTACATGTGGAGCACGGCATCAGAGGAGCTGAAAGCAGGGAGGATGCGAGGTTTGCGTCAGATCTCTGCGAGAGGCTTAACATACCGTGTCATGTGCATTCCGTGGATGTACCGCAATATGCAAAAAGTCATGGACTCGGACTGGAGGAGGCCGCCAGAATATTGCGCTATGAAGCGTTTGAAAAGGAAGTCGCCACTGCCTATGCAGCAGACCCAAAGCAGGGTAACAGCAGGCAGGTGGTCGTTGCAGTTGCGCACCATATGGAGGACAACGCGGAGACAGTTCTTTTTCAGATGCTTCGCGGAAGCGGAGCGAAGGGACTATCCGGCATGCATCCGGTTTCCGTGAAGAACGGTGTCATCTATATCAGGCCGCTTTTATCAGCAACACGCGCACAGATAGAGGAATATCTAAAGGAAAACGGACAGGCTTTTGTCACCGATGCCACAAACACGGACACAGCCTACTCCAGAAATAAGCTGCGCCATGATGTGTTTCCACTGCTTTTGCAGATTAATGACAGGGCGATAGAGCATATCAATGAGAGCGCAGGACAGCTTGCGATGATGAATGATTTTTACGAGCAGCAGCTAAAAGAGGCGTGTGACAGCATGGTTTACCAAAAAGAAGGCAGGGTGATACTTGAAATCAGCCGCTTTGAGAGCCTGCATCCGGCATTAAAAAGCGGAGTGGCACGCGAGTGTATACATCTGGCGTCAGGGCGGCTCAAGGACATCACGAGCACACATATCGGTGCACTTGTGAAGCTTGCAGGGCAGCAGTCTGGCAGAAAAATCAATCTGCCATATGGAATCATTGCGGAAAAATCATTTGGCGAGGTGATACTCTTCGCCGGAAGGTGTGACGATGAAAAAGAAGAAATTCACATTACGCAAAAAGAGCTTGAGGCACTGAGTGCCACGGGAGAGCAAAAAAACATAAAGCTTTCGGCAGATGGCTCGTATGTCACACTTTGTATACAAGATTTTAATGGTAAAATGGACGAAATTCCCAAAAAACCATATACGAAATGGTTTGATTATGATAAGATGAAGAAAGGCTTTGAAATAAGAACAAGAAAAGCCGGTGACTATATAATTGTGGATGACGAGGGCCATCATAAGAAGCTGAAGCAGGTATTTACAGGTGATAAAATCCCTGCACAGCAGAGAGCGGGGCTGTGGCTTATAGCCCATGAATCACTGGTGCATGCCATTATCGGATACAGATCCGGCTGCAGCGCACTTGTCACACCACAGACAGAAAAAGTACTTAAGATCACATTTTACGGAGGAAAACAAAATGGATTTTTCAAAGAAATATGATATTTCGGTTTACCTGACAGAGGAGCAGCTCAATAAGCGAATCGCAGAGATTGGAGCGCAAATCACAGAAAAATACAAGGGTCAGTCAGTATATCTCATCTGTATACTTAAAGGCTCAATATTCTTTACCACTGAGCTTGCAAAGAGAATTGACCTGCCTATGACTATGGATTTCATGTCGGTATCCAGCTATGGCTCAGGCACAGAGTCATCAGGCGATGTCAAGATTAAAAAGGACCTTGAGCATTCTATCGAGGGAGAGAATGTCATCATCATAGAGGATATCATTGATTCGGGAAATACTCTTAGCAGGCTTTCAAAGCTCCTTGCCAAAAGAAACCCGAAGAGCCTCACAATCTGCACACTCTTGGACAAGCCTGAGCGCCGTGTAGTTGATGATGTAAATGTAGACTACGTGGGTTTTGTGATTCCTGACAAGTTTGTGGTAGGCTATGGCCTTGACTATGACCAGAGGTTCAGAAATCTGCCTTACATCGGCTTTGTCGAGGGCGAAATAAAATAAAAAGGAGAAGTAAATTGAATAAACAAAAAAGCGGTATGCGCGGAATGGGCGTATACATTATCATTGTATTTGCAGTAATCTGCATCTGGTACTGGCTGAGCGCCGGCGCCACATCAAACTCTTACACACAGAGTCAGTTCGAGAAGGATCTTGACAAGAATCAGGTGAAGAGTGTAAAGGTGGTGCAAAACAGGGAGATACCGACAGGAAGCCTGGAGGTAAAGTTCAAGGATGGCTCATCAAAGGTGCTTTATGTATCAGATGTAAACAATATCGAAAAGACCATGACAAAGGCAGGGTACACCGATTATACAGTTGCAGATGTGCCGGCTGAGAGCTGGATTATGACACTGCTTCCGTATCTTTTGGTATTCGGAGCCATGTTCATACTCTTTGCGGTGATGAACAACAACGCAGCAGCACAGGGCGGCGGTGGCAAGATGATGAACTTCGGCAAGAACCGTGCGAAGCTCACCACACAGGAGGAGAACCATATCAAGTTTTCCGATGTAGCAGGCTTAAAGGAGGAAAAGGAGGAGATTGCAGAGATAGTTGATTTCCTTCGTGATCCGGGAAAATACACCAGACTTGGAGCAAGAATCCCAAAGGGTGTCCTTCTTGTAGGACCTCCGGGAACAGGTAAGACTCTCCTTGCCAAGGCAGTAGCCGGAGAGGCAGGTGTACCGTTTTTCACCATTTCAGGATCTGATTTCGTGGAGATGTTCGTCGGAGTCGGAGCTTCACGAGTGAGAGATTTGTTTGAGGATGCCAAGAAAAATGCGCCTTGTATCGTATTTATCGATGAGATTGATGCAGTAGCCAGACGACGTGGCACAGGAATGGGCGGCGGACACGACGAGCGTGAGCAGACATTGAACCAGATGCTTGTCGAGATGGATGGCTTTGGTGTCAATGAGGGCATTATCGTCATGGCAGCCACAAACCGTGTGGATATACTTGACCCTGCTATCATGCGTCCGGGACGTTTCGACAGAAAGGTTGTAGTAGGCAGACCGGATGTGGGCGGCAGAGAAGAAATTTTAGGTGTCCATGCCAAGAAAAAACCTCTTGCAGAGGATGTAGACTTAAAGCAGATTGCACAGACTACCGCAGGCTTCACAGGTGCAGACCTTGAGAATCTGATGAATGAGGCAGCAATCCGTGCAGCGGGCGAAAACAGAGAATATATCACACAGGATGATATCAGAAAATCCTTCGTCAAGGTTGGTATCGGAGCTGAGAAGAAGAGCCGTATCATCTCTGACAAGGAAAAGCGCATCACAGCCTACCACGAGGCAGGGCATGCAATCCTTTTCCATCTGCTTCCGGATGTGGGACCTGTATACACAGTTTCAATCATCCCTACAGGAGCAGGCGCAGCAGGCTACACCATGCCTCTGCCTGAGAAGGATGAGATGTTCAACACAAAGGGACGTATGCTTCAGGAAATCGTAGTAGACTTAGGCGGTCGTGTCGCAGAGGAGCTCGTATTTGATGATATCACCACTGGTGCATCACAGGATATCAAGCAGGCCACAAAGCTTGCGCGCGAGATGGTTACCAAATACGGTATGTCAGACAATATCGGCCTTATCTGCTATGCCGATGATGAGGAGGAGGTCTTCATCGGACGAGACCTAGCCCATGCAAAGAACTACAGCGAGGGCATAGCATCGGCAATCGATGTCGAGGTAAAGCGAATCATCGACGAGTCGTACGACAAGGCAAAGAGCATGATAGCAGAGTACCGCGATGTGCTTGACAGATGTGCAGCACTTCTTCTTGAGAAGGAGAAAATCACAAGAGATGAGTTTGAAGCACTGTTTGATGAGGACAGCAAAACAGCAGTTGGACATAATATTTAAAAAACAGCTATGCTTTTGTGCAGAATCACTATATGAAAAATATTAAATATAACTAAAGTACTATACAAATTGCATAAAAACAAACCACGATTTTTATGCAATTTGTGAACACTTATCGTTGCAATCATGATACTATAATAACCGTAAAAACCCCCCAATACATTATATAGTTTTTGCTATACCCCATAGTAAAAATACCTTCTCCTAAAAGGCAGCCGAACGTAGGCTGTCTTTTTTAATTTTAAAATGTACTTGCATAATCACATCTGTTGTGATAAACTATGCAAGTATCGTAATTGAATACATGGGCAGATTCCCGAGTGGCCAAAGGGGACAGACTGTAAATCTGCTGCAACTTGCTTCGATGGTTCGAATCCATCTCTGCCCATTAAAAAACCTCAAGTCGTATGACTTGAGGTTTTTGTGTTATTCTGAAATTATCATTTAATCGGCCTGCGCTCCGGTGGCGGTAAGCACAGACTCCCATGCCATCGTATCAGGCCAGCCCCTTGTATCAAAGCCGTCGCGGATACATCTGCTGTAGTAGTCGAGCTTGTTTCGTATCGGCGAATCATCTGTGAATCTTGCATCATCATAAATACCGTTAATATAATCGTCTATCGCGGTTCCAAATATTTCAGAGCGATCCTCTGTTGCAAAGGTCATGCCGTAGGAATCAATGAAATACCCGGATATGTGGTTTGATGGATCATCCGGATTGTAGTTTGAGTAGCTGTCATCATATGAGAAGCTGTCAGGGTTAAAGCTGTTCCATTTCTCCTCGGAAAACTCGCTTTTTTCATCATAGGTGTGTATGAATGCAAGCCTCTGGTCTATCAGATGGGAAATCTCATGGCCGACTGTGTAGCTGAAATCCCAGCTGTAGTTGCAGTTTAGAACCATCACATTGTGGTTGTTTATTATATTTACGAATCCGCTTGGCTCATTTATCATATCTGAGTGGCCTGATGAAATATCACCGCACAGATATATTCGCATGCCTCTTATATCGCCATAACACAGCTGCGTGAAAAAGTCATCAGGGAAACAGCCAAGTATTTCCTCAAGGGCATCCAGAGAGACCGACAGCTTATCCTTGTTCTTTAATTGATGGATATCGTAGTAATCAATCCTCTTTGGCACCTCAGGCCCGAAATATATGGAAAAGCCGTATTTTTGTTCAATGGCTGTGATACGTGCATTTATGTCGGATAAATCTCCCCAGTCATATGACGTGGTGTCAGGTATCAGAGTGACCTCATCTCCATATGTATTGTAGTCGGAATCCTTCCCGGCCTCTTCCTTTGCCTCCTGGTTTTTATGGGTACTGTCATCAGTGCCTGTGGCAGAATATGGGGATACATATGAGCCGTCATCGCGTAAGGCTTGTAGCAGAGTATCGCAGTCATTGTATGACGTGATTTCAGCTTTGGTGTCATTCTTTCCCTTGTCGAGTGACCAGATGAGTATTTCCGGGTTGCACTGCGCTGTGTACAAAAGCAGCATCACACAGTTTGCATCAGGCAGATATACCGAGTTGGCAGAAAAATAGGTCTGGGTATCGGCCGCAGCAGAATCAGATGAGCTGCCTTGGGCTCTGCCTGTGCCTCGTGCTGCCGGATTGTATGAAAAGGATGAGCTGACACCGGTGACGGGTGAATATTTATAATAACTGATGCTGTTGTCGGAGGATAAATCCTGGCACCGTATGAGCATGTCATTGTCCTCGGCCAGTACTACATCCACCACATCCGGCAGAGAAAAAAAGCTGTTTTTCCCATCGGATGAATGATAGTTCCATATATTGTTGGCAGTATCTGCCTCAATTACAAAGCCTTTTGAGTCGACACATGACATGGAAAAGCTCTGCCCTTCGTAGGTTGAAAGCACTGTATTATCGTCAAGCCTTATATCAGAGATTACATATTTGTAGGTATCGGGCGTGATACCTGACACGAGAGCATATTTTTTGTCAGCGGAGGTGGCAATCTGTGAGGCATCATAGTAATTGCCGGGATTCGGCACTTCAGTATTATCCGGATCAGATGCATCGCCATTGCCATCATAGTCCTTGGGATTATATTTGCAGGTTTTAATTTCCTTCAAATCCTTATCATAGATGGTTGCTTTTTTGGCGGATGAATCGAGGAGCCACAATTTATCACCCTTAATCAGATAGTCATCGCAGTCCGTCTTGTCGTGGGCAAGACTTGCGGTTATTTCGTTGGACCAGGGATTGTATACATCAAATGAATACTGAACGGATTGACCATCAGTCTCTATGATGGAATTATTGTAGCTGCCCTGCCCTACCATAAGTATATTATCGCCGAATTGCCTTATGTCATTGTACGGGCGCCCCTCAAAGGCGACATTATGCAGGATAGAAAGATTACTGCTTCCTTCAACGCTTGTGGTATCATCCCAAAAAGCAGGTGATTTGTGCAGAATAGCCTGCTTTTGTGCGGGGCTCTTGAATAAATAAGAGACATCCGAAAAAGAGCAGGCTGTCAGAGAAATCGCGCTGCATAGCACCAGCGAATATGTAATTAAAATAGTTGCATGTTTGCGTTTGAACAATTTTGCCTCCTTTGGAAGGTGGTACATACACTGTTATTCGCTGACAGTGTGCGCAGTGGAAACACGTGCGGTAGATTCTCTTTCAATCAGTCTCGGACGCAGCTGTGTGCGGCTGATTGGGATATGGTGAATGAGCGAATTCAATATAATATATGCACAGCGGCCAAGATCATTACACTCCTGTCTGATAGTGGTAAGAGGCGGGGTGAGGGCTGCAGCAAATTTGACATCGTCAAAGCCGACCACACTTATATCATTTGGCACATTGAAGCCGTGCAGCTGGCATTCAGATATAACACCCTTTGCGATAGCATCGCTGCCACAGAGGATAGCAGTAGCGCCCGCTGCAATAAAATTGGAAACGTAGTACTGTGCAGTCTCCGGAATATAGTAGCCGTGACCCATGAGCTCCGGGTAGATTTCAAGACCGGCATCGCGCATAGAGTTTTCAAAAGCCTCCTGACGCTGATCTGAAACCAGGGAAAAAAGAGAACCATTGATAAAGGCAATCTTTTTATGCCCCAGATTGTGCAGATGCTTTATAGCCATGTCAATGCCCTCGTAGCTGTCGGTACCTACATAGGCTACATTGGGGTTGTTTTCTATATAGTTATCAAACAAAACGGTAGGCATTGTAGTGCTTTTGAGCTGCTGCATCCACTCATCGTGCAGAGTGAAGCCTACAAGAAATGCGCCACAATAGCCGTTCTTTAATATATAAGTATCATATTTTTCTTCTGCCTGCAGCTGAGGAGTGACAGGAATGATGTCCACATCCCATTTGTGCTTGAAAGCATTCTGCTTGAAACCAAGCACTACATCATATCCGAACTCATCGATAGACTCGTAGTTCATATTTTCAATGAACAGAGCCAGCTTGCGGTTTTCTACCTTTCTTGAGCGCTTAGTGCTGTAGCCCATCTCGACGGCAGTGTCTAAAACGGTCTGACGAAGCTCCTCACTTATATCGCTGGCACCATTTAATCCTTTTGAAACAGTGCTGATTGATACACCCAGCCGGGCGGCAATATCCTTAATAGTAGCCATAATGTTATTCCTTTCTTATGTGATAATAGAATTATACAATTACTATCAGAAATAGGCAATATTTTCCACGATAAATTTTTCGAAAAATATCTTTGAAATCGTGGTAATAACTACCAAAAAATGAATGCAAATTACGTGAAAAGTGGCAAAAATGGGTTAGAAGACGCTAAAACAATTGACAAATACGACAATAGGAAATAAAATATACTCAGATACGAAAAAAATAGAAAAATTTTAGGAAAGAGGAATAGAAATTTGGAGGCCAGAGAAAATCTCAGAGGCTCCGGAATACTTCTTTCGATCTCGAGTTTGCCGTCACCATATGGTATAGGTACTCTTGGGAGAGAGGCATACAATTTTGTTGATCTCCTTGGCGATTTGAAACAGAAGTACTGGCAGGTTCTTCCGGTTGGTCCCACCATATTTGGCGATAGTCCATATCAGCCATCATCAGGCTGCGCGGGCAATATCTATTTTATAGATTTAGATAAGCTGGCAGATGAGGGATTGTTAGAGAGGGAAGAAATCCTGGGGTACAATTGGGGCACAGATCAATCAGAAATTGATTATGCAGCATTACATCAGAACAGATACAAGATTTTACAAAAAGCGTTTGAAAGATTTGACACAAATGCACAAGAGTTTCAGGATTTTGTAAAAAAACATTCGGGGTGGCTTGAACAATATGCACTGTTTATGACACTGAAAACCGACAATTTAGACAAAATTTGGAGCGAATGGTCAAGCGAGTATAAAAATCCGCAAGCGGTTGCGCTTGAAAAGTACCAAAAAAAGAATTATAATACAATTACTTTTTGGAAGTTCTGCCAATATAAATTCTTCCAACAGTGGGAGGATTTGAAAAATTATGCTAACTCAAAAGGTATCTACATAATAGGTGATGCCTCATTTTATGTAGGGTATGACAGCGTAGATGTATGGGCAGAGAGACAACTCTTTATGATGAGCGCAAACGATACACCGGAGTATGTTGCAGCTGCCGCTCCTGATAAGTATTCAGAGAACGGACAGGTGTGGGGCAATCCTATGTATGACTGGGATGCCATGAAGGAGGATAACTTCTCGTGGTGGAGAAAGCGTATGCGTGTATGCAGAGAGCTTTTTGATATCGTCAGGATTGATCATTTTGCAGGAATTGTAAAAGCATATGCGGTACCGTACGGACAGGACAAGAGCCTATCCGGTAAATGGTTCAAGGGACCGGGACGCAGGCTTGTCAATGCAATCAACGAAGAGCTTGAGGGTGTTAATGTGGTAGCTGATGATTATACGTCAGCGAGCCTTTTACCGGGAGTGAAAAAGCTCCTTGCGAAGTCGGGCTGGATGGGAACAAAGGTCATGATGTTCGCCTTTGACGGCGATCCGACCAATGAATATCTGCCACACAATTATGCTGATTCACATGTAGTTGCATATATTGGCACACATGACAATGAGACAATAGTTGGTTATTTCAGTGACAAGACAGATTATGAGCTTGATTATATGTACGAGTATCTGAATATTGAAAATAAATCACAGGTTCCAAATGCTCTTATCAGGGAGCTGTATCACAGCACCGCAGAGCTGGCGATAGTCCAGATGCAGGATATATTAGAGCTTGGAAATGAGGCGAGGATGAATTATCCTTCGACAGTCGGACATAACTGGAGATGGCGCATGACAAGTAAGCCGCACAGATTGGACAACGAAAAGATAGCCTGGATTAGAAACATTGCGGTGGTTTACCGCAGATAATTAATTTGATATAAGTTGCACGGCAATTTATATATATACTTTTTTACATTTTATATTCAAAAAGGAGAGGAAGATATGAAGAAGAAAGTATTAGCATCTTTACTTTGCGCATCTATGGTAGCAACAATGTTTGCAGGATGCGGAAGCAGCAATGGAAATGGAACAGAGAAAGCCGACAAGAAGGACGGCGGTAAGGAGACCATTACAGTAATGGGACCTTCAGAGGATTTAGATGATGCAAAGGGTGCTTGGCTCAAGACAGAGTGCGAGGCATTTGCTAAAGCAAATCCTGATTTCAACATCGAGTTCAAGTATGTTACATCATCTGAGAGTGATGCAAAGGACGTTGTTACAAAGGATCCTAAGGCAGCAGCTGATGTTTACATGTTTGCAAACGATCAGCTTGAGCCATTAGTTAAGGCTAATGCTATTGCCAAGTTAGGTGGAGAGGCAGCAGATTATGTTAAGACATCTAACTCAGAGGCTATGGCAGCAACTGTTACATATGATGGAGACATCTACGCAGTTCCTTATACATCAAACACATGGTTCATGTACTATGATAAGAGAGTTTTCTCTGAGGATGATGTAAAGAGCCTTGATACAATGCTTACAAAGGGTAAGGTTTCATTCCCATTTGATAACGGCTGGTATCTCAATGCATTCTATGCAGCAAACGGATGTACAATCTTCGGAGACGGAACAGACAAGGCTGCCGGATATGATTTCGGTGGAGATAAGGGTACAGCAGTTACAAACTACATCGTAGATTTATTCGCAAATCCAAACTTCGTAATGGATAACAATGAGGGATCACTTGGTCTTGCTGGACTTAAGGATGGTTCAGTAAACGCTTACTTCAATGGTAACTGGAACTATGACGCAGTTAAAGAGGCACTTGGTGAGGAGAACGTTGGTGTTGCAGCTCTTCCTACAATCAATATTGGTGGAAAAGACTGCCAGTTAAAGGCATTCTTAGGATCTAAGGCTATCGGTGTTAACCCTAACTGCAAGAACCAGGAAGTAGCAGTTAAGCTTGCAGCATTCCTTGGCAGCGAGGACGCACAGCTTGCTCACTTCAAGTTAAGAGCACAGGCTCCTGTAAACAAAGATCTTGCAACAAACGAGGAAATCGCAGCTGATCCTGTAGCAGCAGCTATGGCTAAGGTTTCAACTGATTGTTCAGTAGCACAGCCTATCATTGATATGTCAGGTTACTGGGATGCAGCTACACCATTCGGTGATGCTTTCCAGAACGGTGCAGAAGGCCAGATTACAAAGGACAATGCAGCTCAGAAGACAGAGGACTTCAATACTCAGCTTAATGATTCTCTTAAATAATTAAGTAGATCAGAATATGATTCCAAGGTTCCGGGCGACCGGAATCTTGGAATAAATTAGTTTAAAGGATTGGCATATATAATGCATGCCAGGAGGAAAAGTATGATAGGAGCAAACAAAAAGAAAAAAGTTTCGGAATTTGCTACTCCGTATACTGTTGGCAATGCCCTCACAAAAGGCGGAGCTACAGTTAAGCTATCGGCACTCGTAATGGGTCTTGCCAATATGGCTCATAAGCAGATTATAAAGGGTCTGATTTTTCTTGCTATAGAGATTGCATATATAGCATATATGGTTAGCGCTGGTGCTTATTACATTTCCATGCTGCCTTCACTTGGCTGGAGAAAGCAGGAAGAGGTATTTAATGAGCAGAAGCAGATTTATGAGTATGTTGCAGGCGACCAGTCAGTATTATTACTGTTATATGGCGTCATAACAATTGCCATCACAGTATTATTTATTTACATGTGGTGCGAGAATTTAAAGAGCGGATATAAGGCAGAATGCCTTTCAAAAGCTGGAAAAGAAATCAATTCTTTTGGCAAAGATGTCAAGGATTTATTTGATAAAAACCTACATAAGACACTTATGTTTCTCCCACTTATGGGAATATTTGTTTTTACAGTTTTACCATTGCTGTTCATGATTCCAATGGCCTTTACAAATTATTCGGTAAAGGGTGATCATCTGGTATTGTTCGACTGGACAGGCTTCGCCTCATTCGGACAGGTGCTTGGACTTGGTGGTAAGCTTGGTAAGATATTCTGGAGAGTACTTGGATGGACAATCTGCTGGGCTGTATTTGCAACCTTCCTTTGTAACTTCCTTGGACTCATTCTTGCTATCGTTATTAATCGTAAAGAGACACATTGCAAGGCTTTCTGGCGTACATGCTTTGTTATCTCAATTGCGGTACCGCAGTTCGTATCACTCCTTGTAATGAGACAGATGTTCCAGCCACAGGGTGCTGTTAATAACCTGCTTTTGGAGTGGGGCTGGATTGATAACCCGCTTCCATTCTGGACCAACACTATGTGGGCGAGAGTTTCTGTTATTCTCATCAACTGCTGGGTAGGTATTCCGTATACCATGCTTCAGGTTACAGGTGTATTACAGAATGTGCCTTCAGAGCTTTATGAGGCTGCAAAGATTGATGGTGCAAACGCAGCACAGATCTTCTTTAAGATCACACTCCCATATATCATGTTTATCATGGGACCATATATCATCACACAGTTTACCGGAAATATCAACAACTTCAACGTTATCTACCTGTTATCAGCAGGAAAGCCTACACCTGTCGGAGACAGTGCAGGAAAGACGGACCTTCTGGTTACATGGTTGTACAAGCTGACTATTGATAATCAGGAGTACAATATCGGTGCCGTTATCGGTATCCTCACATTCGTTGTACTTTCTATCGTAGCGCTTGTTACATACAGAAATACAAAATCATACAAGGATGAGGAGGGATTCATGTAATGAGTAGTGTAGCAAAAGCAAAAAGACCTATGTCTGCCGGACGTGCTAAGAAAGTAGCAAAGAATTCCCTTGTTCATATCATTCTTGGAATACTTGCTGTAGTATGGCTGTTCCCGATTTTCTGGATTATTATGACAAGCTTTAGAGCTGAGAGTGGTGCTTATACAAAGTACTTCTTCCCACATGGCCTTACATTTAGCAACTATACAAGGCTGTTCACAGAGACTACACTGTTGAATTTCCCGAGAGCATTTTTTAATACACTGTTTATTTCAGTGTGCTCATGTATCATTTCAACAGTATTTGTACTTTCTGTTGCGTATTGTATGTCACGACTGAGATTTAAGATGCGTAAGCCTTTCATGAATCTGGCTATGATTCTTGGATTGTTCCCAGCCTTCATGTCAATGGTTGCCGTATACTTTATCTTAAAGGCTATCGGACTTACAGAGGGCAGTATGCTTCGAATTTCATTGATTCTGATTTACTCAGCAGGAGCAGGAACAGGCTTCTATATTGCAAAGGGATTCTTTGATACTGTGCCTAAGTCTCTTACTGAGGCGGCTATCCTTGACGGATGTACACAGTTCCAGGTATTTTACAAGGTTATCCTGCCACTCAGTAAGCCAATCGTAGTATATACAGTACTTACAGCATTCCTTGCGCCATGGCTTGATTTCGTATTTGTAAAGGTTATCGTTGGTCCAAACGACAAGTATTGGACAGTATCTCTTCTCCTTTACAACATGCTTGAGAAAGAGTTTATAAACGGATGGTTCACAAGATGGGCTGCTGCTGCAGTTGTTGTATCAATACCTATCTCAATACTTTTCATCATCATGCAGAGATTCTACGTGGATGGACTTACAGGAGCTGTCAAAGGCTAATTTGGTTTTATTTGGGCCGCTGCACTTTTGTGCGGCGGCTTTTGGTTTATATTGGGTTGTGGCAAACTTAGCACTTTCAGGTTGTGTGCTAAGTTTGTTGCTACCTTGTGAAAGATGTGAGAATTTAGTTAAGAAAAGGAGTGCGTATGATTAATAATAAAATAGGCGGCCACAATATTGTCGGCAGGGCTGTGAACAGATTGGCGGGCAGGCTGACTGCTGTGGCGTTGACGGCAGCTATGGCGGTGTCGGTGCTTGCGGGATGCGCTGCGGGTGGAAAGAATACCGAGACGGCAGCAAAGAAGGAGTACAAGCCTTCTGCTATGGAGCAGATGAATGCGAAAAATGATCCTAATGTGATTCAGGACAATTACAGGACCTGCTATGAGGTGTTCGTATATAGTTTTTTTGACAGTGACGGTGACGGCATAGGGGATTTAAAGGGACTTACAGAGAAGCTTGACTATATCGAGGGGCTGGGCTGCAATGAAATCTGGATGATGCCTATTATGCCTTCTCCTTCATACCACAAGTATGATATTACGGATTATATGAATATTGACAAGCAGTATGGTACTCTGGATGATTTTGATGCGCTTATTACGGAGTGTCACAAGCGAAACATCAATGTGATTATTGACTTTGTAATAAATCACACATCTAACGAGCATCCGTGGTTTAAGGCGGCTGCTGATTATATCAAGTCGCTTCCTGATGGGGCAGAGCCGGATCCTTCGGAATGTCCTTATGTGGATTACTACAATTTTAGCAAAACTAATGCCGGAGGCTACAACCAGCTGCCGGGCACAAATTGGTATTATGAGTCACAGTTTGTAGACAGTATGCCTGACCTTAACCTGCAGAGCGAAGCTGTAAGAGGCGAGATTGATAAGGTTACATCCTTCTGGCTTGATCGTGGTGTAGATGGCTTCAGACTGGATGCCGTGATTTATTACAATAATAATAATCAGACAGAGACTATAGATGACCTCACATGGCTTGTGAACAATGTGAAGAGCAAAAAGGCCGATGCTTATATGGTTGGTGAGGGCTGGACTACATACAGAGAGTATGCGAAGTACTATAAGAGTGGAATTGACAGTATGTTCAACTTTGATTTTTCACAGCAGGATGGGTATATCGGAAAGGTACTCAATGGTACAGCAAATCATGGTGCCAGCACATACGGCAATGCCATAGTTGATGTGGAAAATGAGATAAAGAAGTATACAGACTCATACATTGATGCACCATTCTATACAAATCATGATATGGGACGCAGTGCAGGATACTATAACGGAGATAATGCCGAGGAGAAAACCAAGATGGCGCAGGCCATGAATCTTCTTATGCCAGGAAATGCTTTTCTGTATTATGGAGATGAAATCGGTATGAGAGGCGCAGCCAATGATGAGACGAAGCGTCTTGCCATGAGATGGAGTGGGGATTCAAAAGCTAAGGGAATGTGTGTGGGACCTCAGAATGCAGAAGAAACCGAGCAGACATATGATACCCTTGATAAGCAGATGGACGATCCATACTCTATTTACAACTTTGTGAAGCAGACAATATCAATAAGAAATGCTTTCCCGGAGATAGCACGAGGTACAAATACCTTCGAAAAGGATCTGTCAAACGAGAATGTGTGTATATTTACAAGAGAGTACAATGGTGAGAAAGCAGTGCTTGTATTTAATCCATCAAAGGATGAAGCAAGTGTGGATGTGTCATCGCTGGGAGTAAATGATGCTGTTGCAATGCTTCAGACTACAAAGAAAGCACCGTCATATAAGGATGGAACGGCAAAGCTGCCGGCGTATTCGGTGCTTGTTTTGAAGTAAACTATATTTGATCTTATAAAATTTAATAGTTTAAATGGAAATGCCTTGAGATTTTTCTTAGGGCATTTTTGTTTGAATTAAGAACAATCGGTTGCAATATACACAAAAATTTATTTGACAATTGCATATATATGCACAAATGATGTGAAAACAATCCCTTAGAAATTTATGAATAATTAACAATTATAAATAATAAAATATGTAAAATATACATAATGAAAAAAAGAAAGATTCATTTACAACTAAAAAACGCGCAAACGTTTGAGCTTGAAAATGTTTTTCGACAATATTATAATAACATCATCAGATAACAAATGTGTCACAAATAACAAAAATAAGAATGCGAAATTGGTACTATTGACGATGAAAATTATTAAAAAGACAAAACAATAAAAAATTAACATATTAATATGCGCAAATAATGCTAGATAGTTGCGCAAATGGAATTTTGATATAAATTGCTCGACAATTTATAAATATACTTTTTACATTTTATTCAAAAGGAGAGGAAATATGAAGAAAAAAGTATTAGCATCATTACTTTGTCTTTCAATGGCAGCAACACTGTTTGCTGGATGTGGAAGCAGCAACGGAGGCAACGGAACAGAATCCGGAAAATCTAAATCAGGTTCAGACAAAAAGGTTACAATCTGGTCTGCCGAATCAGTTTCTAAGTTAACTGAGGAGCTTGCAACAAAATGGGTAAAGGAAAATTATCCTGATTATTCAGTGGAGGTACAGTCAGTTGGAGAAACTGATGCAGCTAAAAATGTAATTACAGATGTTGATGGAGCGGCTGACATATACGGATTTGCTCAGGATCAGTTGGCAAGACTTGTTGCGGCTGGTGCATTACAACCATTGACAGATGAGTATAAGACATGGGTAACAGATAATAACGATAGTGGAGCTTCGACAGCGGCAACAATTGATTCTATGACATATGCTTTCCCGATGACTTCAGATAATGGATATTTTCTTATTTATGATAAGAGCATAATTAGTGATCCATCTAATCTTGACCAGATATTAAAGGATTGTGAGGATAACGGAAAGCAATTCTATTACGAATTTACCAGTGCATGGTACAATGCCGCAGTATATTTAGGTGCTGGAGCAGAGTGCACTTTTGATATTGATAAGGAAGGAAACTTCACAAAGGCAAATACAAATTATGCTTCACCAGAGGGTGTTGTAGCATTAAGAAAATTGATTGATATAGCAAATTCTCCGGCTACAGTAGATGCATCAGCACTTACAGCAATTACAGATACTCAGAATGTTGGAGCTTTTGTTGGAGGAGCTTGGACGATTAATGATTCAAAAGAAACTAAGGATCCGGATGGCGAGCCTGATTCTGGTGATGAGGAATCATATGTTGCTCCAGGACTTAAAACTATACTTGGAGATAATTTCGCTTGTGCAAAGCTGCCTTCATTTACAGGTTCTGATGGAAAGTCTTATCAGATGTCAGGATTTGGCGGTTTCAAACTTATGGGAATTAAGCCACAAAAAGATGCAGAGAAACTTAAATTATGTTACGAGCTTACCAAGTATCTTACAGATACTGATGCCCAGCTTCAGAGATACAATACTCAGGGATGGGGACCATCTAATGTTACAGCACAGCAGGATAGTGCAGTTCAGTCAGATGTTGCACTTACAGCACTCAGAGAACAGTTGGAACTCATGGTTCCGCAGGAACAGTATCCAAATGACTGGTGGGATCTTGCCGGTGATCTGATTAAGACAGGTGATGGTGACGGATATCTTACAAAAGATGCAACTGATGATCAGCTTATGGAAATACTTAAAAACCACGATGATACATGCGCTTCATACTGCCAATAAAATAGGTGGTTAATAATTGAACAGGCAAGGGGAGTTGTGCAAGCTCCCCTTGTTTAAACTACATAGTATGATCATTAATATAACTTCTGTTGGTTGGAGGTAATATGAACAAAATCAAAACTTTTTTTAGTTGGTTTGGTAACGATATTAAAGATATCGGCGTAACATTCAAAGAGGGAGATTTTAAGACAAAACTTTCCTTTTTGATTTTTGGATTAGGACCGATCCTGAGAAAGTCGGTTGTAAAAGGAATTGCATATTTAGCAGTTGAAGTTTCTTTCTTTATATATATGATTCAGTTTGGCTGGCAGTATTTATCAAAGATTAATACTTTGGGAACGATAGAGAAGGGTATAGATCCGGAAACATTCCTTCTTACAGATGGAGATAACAGTTTCTTTATTCTTTTATATGGAATTTTATCTATTATGTTTATAATAGGCTTTATAGCAGTGTGGAGAATGAACATAAAAGAGAACCGCAAAGAGGAATTACTTCTTAAAGCAGGCAAAAAAGTTCCTACATCTATAGATGATTTGAAATCATTATTGGATGGAAATTTTCACATTACATTAATGGCATTGCCGATTATAGGCGTATTTGTATTTATTGTTTTACCAATAATTTTTATGATTTGTGTCGCGTTTACAAATTACGACTATAATCATCAGGCACCGACAAAACTTTTTACATGGGTTGGATTAGATAATTTTAAAGCATTACTGTCATTTGGGTCTAGTGGATTTGGATCTACATTTTTTACGGTACTTGGATGGACTTTGGTTTGGGCTTTTTTTGCAACATTTCTAACATATTTTCTTGGAATGGGTGTTGCAATGATGATAAATAAAAAAGGAATTCGTTTTAAAGCGTTTTGGAGAACAATACTTGTTATGACGATTGCGATTCCACAGTTTGTCTCTTTATTGTATGTCGCAAAAATGTTTGATAAATCGGGTATAGTAAATACGTTTCTTTTGAATGCTGGAATTATTGATAAGGCTATCCCGTTTTGGACAAATATAAAATATGCGAGAATGTTGATAATTGGAATAAATTGCTGGGTTGGTATTCCTTATTTGATGTTGATTACGACCGGAATATTGATGAATATACCGGAAGAATTATATGAAAGCGCTATGATAGATGGTGCTAATGCATGGCAGAGGTTTAGAAAAATAACCTTACCATATATGTTATTTGTTACAGGACCATATTTATTAACACAGTTTACAGGAAATCTTAATAACTTTAATGTGATTTATCTCTTATCATGTGGCGAACCTACATCAGCAAAACTTTCAGGAAATGCAGGATACACGGATTTGCTTGTAACATGGCTGTATAAGATGACTATAAATCAGACGAATTATAAGATGGCTGCTGTAATTGGTATTATGGTGTTTATTGTTGTGTCGGTTGTGTCGTTGGTAGTTTATAATCTGCTGCCATCTATTAAAGATGAGGAGGGATTTCAATAATGACTAAGGAAAAAAAATTACATAAACAACATAAAAAACTAGATAATGCAATAATATATGTTGTGTTGATACTTATAAGTATAATATGGTTGTTTCCATTTTTTTGTATAGTAATGCAGAGCTTACATCCTCTTTCAGAAGGTGGTGGAATATCAGGTAATATTTTCCCGACTAGCCATTTTTCGTTCGAGAATTACAAGTATTTATTTACTGCATCACCAGAGTTTTTGGGATGGTACAAAAATACTTTTATAATTGCTTTCTTTGTTGCGATAGGACAGACCTGTATGGTTCTTATGGTCAGCTACGCTTTATCAAGAATGAGATTTAAGGGTAGAAATTTTATCATGAGATTTTGGCTTATTCTGGGAATGTTTCCGGGATTCCTTTCTATGATTTGTTTGTATTTCCTTTTAAAACAGTTTGGTCTTACACAGGATGGAGCGGTTCCGGGGTTGATTTTAATTGGAGTTGCAAGCTCAGGAATGGGATATTATGTATGTAAGGGATATTTTGATACAATTCCAAAATCTCTGGATGAGGCTGCAAGAATTGATGGAGCAACACGTTCAAGAATATTTTTTACAATGATTTGTCCACTAGCCAAACCAATGATTATTTATACCGCTTTGACAGCTTTTATGGCTCCGTGGAATGACTATATTTTTGCTTCTTATGTTGCTTTTGGAAAGTCAAGCAAATATAATGTTGCCGTTGGTTTGTTCCAATGGATTAATAACAATGATTATCAGGGATTTTTTACCAGATTCTGTGCTGGTGGTGTAACAGTAGCCATCCCTGTAACCATACTATTCCTTCTTTTACAGAAATACTATGTTGAGGGCGTTACTGGTGGAGCTGTAAAGGGATAAAAATGATGTTTTATAATTACAGAAATTGCCATGCTGTAGCGTGGCAATTTTTGTACGATTTGATTATAAGGAGACTAAATGATAAAAAATAAATTAGAGAAAAATATAATATGCGTAATGCTTGCAGTGACAGTAATAATTAGTACGATTATGTGTGATTCAGATTATATATATGCTTCAACATCTGTGTCTGGAGTAGATAAAATAGCTGGGTTATCAGATGATTTTTATAGAGGTGCAGATATTTCTTCTGTATTGGCTTTAGAAAATAGCGGTGTTGAGTATAAATACCCGGATGGAACAAAAGCAGATATATTTGATATTTTATCAGGGGCAGGAATAAATTATGTGCGAATCAGAATATGGAATAATCCGTATGATTCGGAAGCACCATATAAAGGTTATGGTGGAGGAAATAATGACCTGTATGTAGCTAAAGTACTCGGTAAAAGGGCAACTGATGCTGGTATGAAAGTTTTTATAGATTTCCATTATTCGGATTTTTGGACTGACCCAGCAAAACATTATGCACCAAAAGCATGGGCTGATTATAGTTTAGCATATAAGAAAGATGCAATTTATAATTATACATATGATTCATTATCAGAGCTTATAAATTATGGTGTGGATGTTGGAATGGTTCAGATTGGTAATGAAACAAATGGTTCTTTGTGTGGTGTAGGAGGACAATTTGATGGAGTATGGGATTTAAGCACTGGAGTTGCAGAACTCATGCAACAAGGTTGTTATGCAGTAGACGATATAAATACCAGGTATAATAAAGATGTTTTAAAAGTATTACATTTTACACGTTTGATAGCAGATGGAGAATGGTTTGCAGATAAGGTTGATAAGTTAGGTGTTGATTATGACGTATTTGCAGCTTCTTTTTATCCTATGTGGGATGGTACAGTAGAAGATATGAATACAGTGTTATCAAACATTGCTACTAAATATAATAAGAAAGTTATGGTAGCAGAAACAGCTTATCCTTATACATTTGTAGATGCGGATGGATCTGTTAATAATATAAATGATGCTTCGGCAATGAGATATTCAAATTATGATGTCAGTTTGGCAGGACAGACACAGTCTCTTTATGAGGTTATTAAGGGAGTGTCGGATATAAATAATATAAAAAGTGGATATGGTTTGGGTGTATTTTATTGGGAACCGGCATGGATTGGTACAGATAGTTCTACATGGGGAACATATGGAAGTGGATGGGCTTCATCTGTTTCGGAAAACTATGAGAGATTATTTAGCTCAACAGCTAATGAATATTCAACAACAGATCAGGGAAGTTCTTGGGATAATATGACATTATTTGATGTTGATGGAAAGGCAACCAGTGCATTGTATGTATTTAATGATGTACTTGGAAAGAACAGTATACTAACAGGAAAGTAGAAAAAATATTTTATAATATAATCTTAATATCTCTCACATATTGTATATTATCAATTTGTGGGAGATATTTGTCATAAAGTATATGGAGGATTATTATGAATAAATTCAGAGAGCAGAAAGTAGAGATTAGACCTATAGACAACCTTAATAAAAATTTCATTTGTGGTATGGATGCTTCGGAGGTTTTAGCAGAAGAAAAAAGTGGTGTGATTTATTATGATTATGAAGGTAATGAGCAGGATATATTTAAGACACTTTCAGAATCTGGTGTGAATTATATCAGACTCCGCGTGTGGAATGATCCATATGATGAGGATGGACATGGTTATGGTGGAGCAAATGCAGATCTTAAAACGGCAATAGAACTTGGAAAACGTGCAACAGCTTATGGTATGAAGGTATGTGTTGATTTCCATTATTCTGATTTTTGGGCAGACCCGAACAGACAGCTTGCACCGAAAACGTGGATGAATTATTCGCCAGAAAAAAAAGAAGCAGCATTATATCAGTTTACGATAGATAGTCTGGCACGTATAATAGAATCCGGTGTAGATGTAGGAATGGTTCAGGTGGGAAATGAAATCAACAATGGAATGTCGGGTGAGAAAGATGTATCTGTTGTTAATAAGCTGCTTAAGGAAGGTGTAAGGGCTGTCAGAAATCTGGCTAAAAAATACAAAAAAGATATAAAAGTTGCACTTCATTATACACTTATCAAGGATGCTGAAGGTATTGCAAAAATTGTTGAAAAACTGAATCAGGATGAGGTTGATTATGATATTTTTGGAATGTCGTATTATCCTATGTGGGATGGAACTAACGAAAATATGCAGAATGTTGCGAGAAATATAATTGAGAACTATGGTAAGAATGTTATTATTGCAGAGACATCATACTGTTTCACAACTGAAACTGGGGATGGATTTAAAAATGCTTTTGTTGGAGATGAGAATCTGGTAGAAGGATATGATGCAAGTGTTGAGGGGCAGGCAACTATAATAAGAGATATATGCGAAGCAGCAAATGACGCTGGATTGATAGGGGTATTTTATTGGGGTGGTACATGGGTGCCAGTCGCGGAATATGATAAGAATGCTACTAATGCTGATGAAGTACTTGCGTCTAATAAAGAGAAATGGGAAAAATTCGGAAGTGGATGGGCATGTAAATGTGTTGGAGACTATGATGAATTTTCTAAGAATTATGGTGGTTCGGAATGGAATAATCAGGCAATGTTTGACTTTAATGGACATCCATTACAATCGTTGAAAGTGTTCAAATATATTCGTGAATGAAGTATAAGCTGGAATCAAATGAGAAATGACGAGGTTTGTGGAGATTGCTGACGGATATATTTAATGAGGAAAAGAAAAATGGGTACATTTGAAATTAAAGAAAATTTCTATTTGAATGGAGATTAGATACAAATAATATCAGGAGGAGTGCATTATTTTAGAATAGTGCCTGAATTTACAATTATTGGATAGGGGACACATCAATATCTATATGTTTATAGGTGGTACTAATTGGGGCTTTATGAACGGTTCAAATTATTATGATGAGTTGACACCTGATGTTACGAGCTACGATTATGATGCATTGCTTACTGAGGATGGCAGATTTACGGACAAGTATTATGCTTTCAGAAATGTTATCTTGAAATATTTAAGTACAGATAAGAAAAAAGAATGTGATGAGCTTCTAATCAGACTACAGGAAAATTCTGTATCCGCAAGGGAGTACGGAGCCATTAAGGTAAAACGTATTGCAGGCTTGTTTGATAATTTGGATAACATATCTAAAAGGATAGAGATGTTGTCGCCCGACATAGCTTTTTGGAAAATAGGCTGCACACTGATTCTTAGTGCGCAGCCCATTCTGTTATTTTTTAGTTGCACCATATTTCAAATATTTGAAAACCTTAAGGGATTCAAGAGGATGTCCATTAAAATCGAACATTGCCTGATTGTCCCATGAACAACCACCGTAATATTTTCCTGCATCGTCAGGATCGTAATCGCCGGCATAGCTGCTTGCCCAGCCACTTCCGTATTTTTCCCATATAGCTGAATTATCAGATGTAGCGGAGCCGACAGGAATCCAAGTTCCTTCCCAGTAGAAAACACCCGTTGCTCCGGCTTCATTAGCCGCAGCAAAAACATCTCTGACCATGTCAGCCTGACCTTGGACTGTAGCAGGATAGCCGTCCACAATATCATCTGTGCCGACCAGACTGTTTGCGCAACCATCACCATCCTCTGAGGTATAGCAGTATGATGTCTCGGCTATCATTACCTTTTTCTTGAAGTTATCTTTTATATCTTTCACAACACTTTTCATATTGTCCATTGTACCATCCCAGAAAGGATAAAATGATAGGCCTATTATATCATAATCGAGCTTTTCATCCTGTAGATTGCTGACAAGTCCGTGGACTTCTCCAGAGTTTGAAATATTGGTATAATGAACTACTATCTGTATATCTTTACCATATTCCTTTGATTTCTCGCGTACGGCTTTACTTCCTGATTTGAGTAATTGTACTACAGCATCAGGCTTAACAGCATCGCACATGCCATTGTTTATTTCGTTACCAATTTGAACCATTTCCACATCAACACCGGCATCTATAATTTTATTCAGAGAATCTTTGGTGAAATCATAGAGTGCATCACTTTTTTCATCAATGTCCATGCCTTCCCAGGCTTTTGGAGTATGTTGTCTCTTAGGGTCGGCCCAAAAATCGGAGTAGTGAAAATCGATGCATACTTTCATTCCATATTTGGTAGCTCTTTGTCCTAGTTTTATAGCAGTATCCACATCATTATTGCCACCGCCGTAGCCGTTACCGTCTTTGTCGTATGGATCGTTCCAGACTCTGAGTCGGATATAATTGACGCCTGATTCGGCAAGTGTTTCAAATACATCCTGTTCTTTTCCATCATAATTGTAATATTTTACTCCACTGTTTTCGAGTGCCTGAACTGATGAAGCGTCCATTCCACGGATGAAATCATTTGCAATATCGTCGATTGCCTTTACTTCAATTTCTGACGTTTCAGATTTTTTTGGCAGCTCAAATGTGGTTACATCACCAATATCTGTTGATGGTTTTTTGGTATTCTCTCCCCCACAGCCTGTTAGTGATGTGATACAAAGGGCAGCACACAGACCAAGCGCCACAAGTTTACTGTGCATTAATTTCATATACATTCCTCCATTTGCATATTGATTTTGTTAATCGGTGTTTGTATTATCGCGCAACCGTTTACATTATTATATTCATAACTGCATTAATGGTCAAATGCTTAGCGTAAATATATAGAAACTGTGTAATGGCAGGAATTGCACACTTTGCATGAAAAACCAAAGAATAGTATGCAAAATAAAATATTATTTTATGAAATTGGACTTTATAACTATATATATAGGTAAAAGTGACGAAAATCACACAATTTCATGAAGCATATCCACAATCACTTCTCTGCAATGAGCTCCGAGATGCTTTTGTTCCTCTTTGCTGAGTGTTGCCGGATCAATAGGAGTGCCATAGCGGATAACCACATGATTCTTTTTGACCCATGGAAGGTGATCCTCGAATATTTCATTTGTTCCCATGATTGCCATTGGCACTATCTTGCATTTGCTCTTTGTGGCAATCTTGAAAGTACCTTCTTTGAAAGATTGTACCTCTGTCAGGTCATCTTTGTTTTTGCAGCGTGTGCCCTCAGGAAATACACATATACTGATGCCGGATTTGACCTGATCTATGGCTGCAAGCACGACCTTTAGTCCCTGCTTGATGTCATCGCGGTCCAAAAACAGGCAGTGCAGGCGCTTCATCCAGAGACCCAGCACCGGTATTTTTGTGATACTCTGCTTTGAGATGTAGCCGGTCAGGCGTGGACATCTGGAGTAGGTGATTATGATGTCAAAGAAACTACGGTGATTTCCTATATATAGTACAGCCTCGTCCTTTGGCACATTTTCCTCCCCTATAAATTCAATGTCTGCTCCGCTTAGGAATATGATGACACGGAAAGCCCACTGTACCAGGCGAAGCTGTGCCATATCGGCCCATGCCGGGGCAAATTTGTGTATTATCCACATGGCTCCGAGCACCGGAAGACCGAGCAGCAGATAGAAAAATACGAATATTACGATTAAAACTGAACGCATATTTGACCTCTCTTTTTCATACTCTATATAAATTGTAGTTCAATATTTGATATTATATCATATCATAAGCGATATGATAAGAAAGAGAGGAAAAAATGTCAGAAAAATTGAGAAAAATTCTGGTGATGGCTGCAGGTGTGCTTGTGATATCGGCAGCGACAGTGATTTCGGGCTGCCGCGCAAATATTTCAGGCACGGAGAGTGACAGGATGGTTGAGTACACGGTAATCTGCGGGGATGAAATCCCGGAGGAGTTTAAAAAGCAGATAAATGAAAACAAGGCAAAGGCGATGAAGCTGACGTACAAGGATGATGAATATTTATACATAGCGGAAGGCTTTGGCACAAAGGAGACAGGTGGCTACAGTATTACGGTTAACCAGTTTTATGTTAAGGATAAGGCAATGTATTTTGATACGCGTCTGATAGCCCCGGATAAGGGCGAGAAGGTCAGCAATCAGGCTAGTTATCCGTATATAGTAATAAAGACGGAATTGAGTGAAATGCCTGTTGTGTTTGAGTGAAAATTTCGTAAATTGTGTTAAAAGTTGCGAAAAAACTGACAATCAGTACTAATGCCCTATTGCTATCACTGCGATACTTTGCTATAGTAAAGTTACTAGATATTGTGGTGGCATATTTATATATTCAAATATATTGATTGATATAATTGTTGATTAATTTGACCTGTTTTATATTTATACAGAGATTGATTTCATATATATGACACCGTCGTTACAATACTGGTTACCATGAGGACTATAGTTATGTGCCAGTGGGCATACCCACAATAAGGAGGCTTAAAATGGAACAGACAGAAATTAGAAAAGTCAGAGCATCGATTCACCAGCAGTGTGGCAACAGGGTAAAAATCCAGCAGGATCTCGGCCGCAACAAGGTTGACATCCAGGAGGGTGTTATTCAGCAGGCATACCCAAGTGTGTTTACGGTTCTGATAGATGATGAGTTTGAGCAGAATCCGCCACAGCTCTTATCTTTCACCTACACTGATGTGATTACAAAGGATATAAGGATGCAGCTTTGCTAGTATCATGAAGTAAAGATGTTACATCTTTATTATAATGATCATGAATTTAAATATTTGCATCTGCATAAAGTTACTCCATCTTGAATATGTATTTTATATACATATTTGAAGTGGGGTATTTTTTATGGAATTAATTACACAAAAAATCAGACAATGCATAGAAAAGGTAAAGGATATTTCGCAGGTGGGCTTCGACAGGGACTATGTCATAAAGGACAACAAGCCTGATGTTTCCAAGGTGGTTTGTCAGAACGGGCAGGTAAAGGTTGACGAGATAAAAGCGTCCGGCGAGAATATCTGGCTGAGTGGAAGCATTGAGTTTGAAGTGCTGTATACGAGAGAGGAGGTCTTTGAAGGCGATGAGCCACAGGAGAATATCACCGGAAACAGGGTGGAGCATATAAAGGATGCAATACCGTTTCAGGAGAAGCTTGTGCTTCAGGGAGTCTGCGAGAAGGATACGGTGCGTGTGTATACCGGGCTTGATGAGCTAACGGTGGGAGTTATTAATTCACGAAAGCTTTCGGTCAGAGGCAGCATAAGCGTGGAGCTTTATGGAGAGAGGGAGGAAAATCTTGAGATTGCACAAAGGATTGATGACAAGGATGTGGAGCAGCTTATAGGACAGATGAAGGTGCTTAAGCTTGACAGTGCTGTCAGGGATATTGTCAGAATCAAAAATGTCGTCACCCTGCCAAAGACCAAGCCGAATATATGTAAGCTCATATCAAGTCTTGTAGATATGAGAAATCTGGAGTATACATATGAGCGTGATCACATTACACTCACAGGTGAGTGCCATGCGTGTATAGTATACCTGAGTGAAGAGCAGGAAATATGCTGCTTTGAGGTGCAGGAGGGCTTTTCAAATGAAATACGCTGCGAGGGCGATAATGCCGGAAATATCGCCTGGCTTCGCACACAGCCTGCCATGCATCAGGTTGAGGCGGAAAATGATTACGACGGAGAGCTCAGGCAGCTTTCGATTGAGGCAGCGCTTGCGGTGGATGGAAAGGTCTGGAGTGAGGAAACAGTAGAGGTGCTCAATGACATGTACAGCGTATCATGTCCGGTAAAACCTGTGTTTGAAAATATGAAGGTATGCAGCCTTCTTATGAAAAATGACACAAAATGCCGTATTTTGGAGCAGTTGTACAGAGAAAACAGCAAAAAGAGAATTTTAAGAATATGCGGTACAAAGACGCAGGCCGCTATTGCACAGATAAAAAATGCAGACACAGGAATTATTGTGTCAGGTGTATTGCAGGTGAACTGTGTGAATATTGTGGAGGACGATGGCTGTCCGATAGAGATGCATACAGACTCTGTGCCGTTTGAACAGTTTGTTGAGATACCCGGCATGGACGCCAACACCTGCTGCGAGGTAAATGTGCAGGTAGACCAGGTGCAGGTCAATCTTCTGGACAACAGCGAATATGAAATTAAGGGTGTTGTCAGCATAAACGCTATTGCCCTGCAGCAGGATGAAGTGTCAGTCATAACATCGGTGGAGCAGGAAAAGAACACGCCTGATACTGAGGAAGAAGCAGCTCTGGTCGGCTATATAGTGCAGAAGGATGATAAAATGTGGGACATTGCAAAAAGATACCGCACCACTGTTGAAAACATAATGGAAATAAATGCTCTGACATCCGATATCATCAAACCTGATGACAGGCTTATAATAGCGCGGATGTGAATCATAAATGAGGGTCAAAATGTGGAAAATTCTGTAAATTCACAAAAAGGTGTGGAAAAAAGATTCATTTTGTGCGATAATATATCCGAATGTATATTGAACGTAAATTGTGGAGGGTAAGATTAATCTGACCGTCGTATTACAGGAGGAATAAAATGAATCAGAAATGGACACGTGCTATATGTACGGTGTTAACATCGGCACTCGTTTTTACAGGACCGGCATTAGAGGGCACTACATTTAGCGGATACATAAACAGTGGACTTGAGAAGGTATATGCCAAGACACAGAAGCAGAAGGATGCAGAGAAGAAGAAGTCACAGGCTGAGCAGGATCTCAAGGATAAGAAGAATGAGATTAATGGTCTCAAGGATCAGCAGCAGACTACTGCTGATGATATAAAGAATAAATCTGCAAAGCTTGATGAGATTCTTGCAGCACAAAAGAAGCTTCAGAAAGATATCACAAATAAACAGGCAGAGATAGAGCAGAATCAGAAGGATCTTGCAGCTGCTCAGGAAAAGCAGCAGGAGCAGTATGACGCCATGAAGAAGCGTATACAGTTCATGTATGAAAACAGCGCTGAGGACAATATCTGGACAGCAATTATTGAGTCAAATGGTATCACAGATATGCTCAATCGTATAGAGTACGTGTCAGATGTATATGATTCGGATCGTGCTCTTATGGATTCTTATCAGGCAGCAGTTGAGCAGGTGAAGGAGATTGGTACTAAGCTTGACAACGACATGAATGAGCTCACAGCCATGCAGGATGACTATGAGAAGCAGCAGGTAGATGTCGAGGCGGCTATAGTAGCTCTTGAAAACCAGAAGGAGCAGTATGCAAGCCAGATAGCTCAGGCACAGCAGCAGGCAGATAATTATCAGAATATCATTACGGCACAGGGCAAAATCATTCAGGAGCAGGAAGCAGCGGCAGCAGCTGCAGCCGCAGCCGCTGCCAGAGCGAACAGCTCATCAAGCAGTCCAAGCTATGATGGTGGTGGAGCCGGTAAGGGCGGAAGTATTGCCAGTGACTATGCAGCAGGCGGTGGAAAGAACCCGGGTGCTTCAACAGGAGTTTCAGGAAGCTCTGTAGTATCATACGCTATGCAGTTTGTGGGCAATCCATATGTATGGGGTGGAAACAGTCTTACAAACGGTGTAGACTGTTCAGGCTTTGTACATGAGGTATATGCACATTTTGGTATCAGCACACCGAGATATTCACAGGCATTTAAGTCTGTGGGACAGGCCGTATCCTTCGATAATATACAGCCGGGAGACGTAGTGGTATATCCGGGACATGTAGCTATATATGCAGGTGGTGGTGTGATAGTGGAGGCACAGTCCACAAAGGCAGGCATCACAGCAAACAGAAGCGTGCAGTGTCATACAATACTTGCTATACGACGTCTTGTATAGGATGGTTAGGAGCCGATAAGTATATTTATTATACTTACCGGCTCTTTTTTCAGGAAACAAACACATTGCAATAAACGATAGCAATTTCCATCCATAAGGTGTATTATAGAGACAGACGGCACCAATTCGCACAAAACGAACTAGCAAGCCTGTAAATAAAGTAAGAAAAGCAGGAGGAACAAGCCATGCAGATGGAACAATTACAAAAAGACATGATTGCAGCAATGAAAGCAAGAGACAAGGTAAGAAAGGATGCTATATCCTCACTTGTATCGGCAGCCAAAAAGGCGGCAATAGATGAGGGCTGCAGAGACAATATACCGGAGGAGCTTGTCAACAAGGTCATCCTTAAGGAAATGAAATCCGTGAAGGAGCAGATTGACACATGCCCTGCCACAAGAACAGATCTGCTTGATGAGTACAATACCAGATATGCAATCTTTGAGGAGTACGCTCCTGCAATGATGTCGGCAGAAGAGGTAGAAAAGGAGCTCACAGAGCAGTTCTCAGATGTGATCGCAACAGGAAACAAAGGACAGATAATGAAGGCAGTCATGCCGCATTTCAAGGGCAAGGCTGACGGAAAGGTCATAAATCAGGTGGTTGCAAAGCTTTGCGCAAAATAAGAAAACACATCACAACAATTATACTTGCAGTGCTGGCTGTCATAGCCGGCGTGTATGCATATAATTATCATGATATGAAGCAGAATATTGTATACAATGAGCATCTGGATGATGTGGCTGTTACCGTGAATGGGAAAGAGCTGACATTGCGCGATATGGCATTTTATGTGGCATTTGAGGAGATGAATGTCGAGAAGCAGGCCCTTGTGTATGATTCCGATAATCCAAACAAGTATTGGAATATCCACACAAACGGTGAATTTGTCCGTGTCACAGCGCGTAAAGCAGCTATGTCCATGGCCATTCACGATGAGATTTTTTATGAGATGGCCAAAAAAGAGAGCATTACACTTACTGACGACGAGAAAGCAGCTTTGAAAAATTCCGAGAAAGACTTCTGGTATGATTTGTCTGATATAGATGGTGCAAAGAAGCTTGGAGTCGAAAAAAATGACATTTACTCGTCCATGGAAAAGTCTGCAATAGCCCGGAAATATCAGGAAATATATGCAGGGCTTGACAATGCCGATATAACGGATTATGATTTCTCGGGAGGCAGATATAAGAAGCTGCTGGAGAAAAATAACTATAAAATAAAAGAAAAAGTGTGGAAAAGAGTCGATATGGGAAACGTTACTCTTGATCACTAGAAAGAAGATTTTATGTCAACAAAAATTGGAAGAAATGACCCTTGCTGGTGTGGCAGCGGAAAGAAATATAAGACCTGTCATGCGGCATTTGATATGAAGCTTGAAAAGCTTGCTGAGGCACATCATAAGATACCGAGCCATTCAATCATCAAGACACCTGACCAGATAGCAGGAATAAAGGAGAGCGCCAAGATAAATGTCGCAGTGCTCGACTACATAGGAGAGCATATCCACGAGGGTATGAACACCGCAGAGATTGATAAAATAGTCTATGATATGACCACCAGCATGGGCGGCATCCCTGCACCGCTCAACTATGAGGGTTATCCTTACAGCGTATGTACATCAGTAAATGAGCAGGTTTGTCACGGATTTCCTTCAAAGGACGTCATCTTAAAGGATGGGGACATCATAAATGTAGACTGTTCTACAATTTTAAACGGATATTTTTCGGATTCATCAAGAATGTACTGTATCGGAAATGTAAGCCCTGAGAAGAAAAAGCTCGTTGAAGTCACAAAGGAGTGTGTGGAGCTTGGACTCAAAGAGGTAAAGCCGTGGGGCTTCCTCGGAGATATGGGACAGGCGGTGCACGACCATGCATTTGCAAACGGTTACACAGTAGTGCGTGAAATTGGTGGACACGGAGTGGGACTTGAATTTCACGAGGATCCGTGGGTAGGCTACAACACCAAGCGCGGCACCGACATGGTCATGGCACCCGGCATGATATTTACCATCGAGCCAATGGTCAACATGGGCAAGGCCGATATCTACGTAGATGACAAGAACAATTGGGAAGTATACACCGACGACGGACTTCCATCAGCCCAGTGGGAAATCATGGTACTCGTCACAGAGGATGGACATGAGGTCCTGAGCTGGTAAACAGGTAATTATTATAAGGATATTATTTCATAGGTGATAACATTATAAAGGGCGTGTGAAAAACGAAAGTATTTTCACACGCCCTTTTATATAATAAAATAAGATAAGCAACTTGATGGTTAAAGCCTGTCCGGGCGCAAAAACGCCCTCTCGGAAGCGTTAGCTTCGGGAGAGCATTTCTGCATCCACGGACATGTCTTATAAACTCATAGTAGATTGCTTCGCATAAGTACCCTAAATTTACCGGAGAGTATGCGGTGTGTTCCGAAGAAAAATATAAACTGCCACGGCGTTCCATAAAATGTGGATACGACAATTCATAGCAAACTATCAATAAACTATCCGCAAATGCTGCCGTGGCTGATTTTATATTTTTCTGAGGAATATACTGCATGCTAGGCCGGTATCCACAGCCTAGATATGCGAAGCCCTATAAACTTGTATTCACCCCATTTATGGTCGCATTCTCATTCTCCCTCATAGGAATGACGAGACACTTCTCCCCATTGATGACCTGCGCATGAATCTGTGAAGCCTTCTCCGGCTTTACATGAAGCACCACATCATAGGTCTTAATTTGGGCAGTGTAATTATCAATCTCCTCCTGCTTCTCAAGAAGCTGTGAGGTGCGCTCCTCAATCTGATTATTTTTCTCCTGGATAACAGAATCCTTCTCCTCAAGCTGTGCATTTTTCTCATTGAGCTCGAGAGTTAAATCGCCGACCTGACTCTCAAGAGCAAGCTTTTCCACGCGGATTTCATTAGCTGCAAGAGCCTTTGAATCAATGACATTGGCTGCGATAGGCGGCTTGTCACCGAAGGCCTCATTGACGGATTTTTCAATGCGTGAAATCTTTTCCTCAGAGACATGGCAGTCACTAAGCACCTTGTTCATAGCCTCGCTGTCGAGAATGAACGGATCATCGTCATCATCGTGAGTCTCAGCGTAGTCATCGGCCATCTCGGACAGATTCTGCTGGATATCAAGCAGCTTGTCATCAGTGCTCTCGTCCTCAGCACCTAGCACGTTTCTGACGATTGAATGAAAAGCCATCTTCTGCTCAGTAGCTGTGCGCTCCACACCGCAGCCGAGACCGTTTGTCATAAACTCAGAGTGAGGCTCCTTGGTATTTTTCGTATAGAAAAGAGTAGAGTGTATGTCAGTGCTCCTATCATTGAAAGCAGGGAATAAAAAGCCTGTCTCAGGTGCACCGACCACCCAGTCCCTTATGCGGGCTCCGATACGCTGCTCCTTTTCCAGATAGCCAAGGCCCGGCTTTGAAAGTGTGACAGGGCAGATGGCGCAGAGCATGTATTTGTACACCTCCTCGGACTCATCCACGTTGATGTTGTCCTTTGTGCGTGTCATGACATCGTAGCTGTCGAGATACAAAAGAATCAAGTAGTTCCCGGCCTCATCGTAGGTGTCGATGACCAGATCATAGTATGTATCGAGCAGAGTCTCATCATTAAGCTCGCTGTCGCGAAGCGCCATGAGAATCTGCTGGCGGCCTCCGACCTCTTCCTCCTCAAGCGGAAACTGCAGATTGAGCAGGTTGTTTCCGAGAGTGCCGGAAAGCACCTTGTTTGAAATCTCCAGATATTTGTAGTATTCATCCTCCTCCAGAGTGAGAAATTTGCCACCGAATTTGCAGACCTTTTCATGGTTGCAGTCCACGTAGCAGCCGACCAGCCGGGTGAATGTTGCCTGGTCTTTTTTTAATCTTCGTTTTAGTTCCAATACTTCTTTTTTGTTCATATTATCCTCGCATTATTTCCATACCATTCAAAAATTTCCGTAATCACATTATATGTATGGAATAAATATTTGTCAATTGAGTGGCACTATTTGTTACTGTCCGGACGCAAGCTTGACACCACGCTGTCAATCAAGAAAAAAGATGACAGAGCAACCACAAAATGCTATAATTTAGGAAATCAACGGATTATGATATAAAGGCTGACACAGAGACATCCACAGGTGTCTCTGTTCTTGGATTGAGGCATATATGGAGCAGAAAATGACAAACAATCACATTACAATAGGCATTCTCGCACATGTAGATGCGGGAAAGACAACCCTGTCTGAGGCCATGCTCTACAGCACCGGGCAGATCCGCTCACTCGGGCGCGTGGACCATCAGGATGCATATTTAGACAACGATGCGCAGGAGCGTGAGCGTGGAATAACCATTTTTTCAAAGCAGGCAAGGCTTGATATTTCGCGAGGTACAAATGCAGCAGATACAGCAGATGCAGGACGCACAGCAGGTAGAGCAGATGCAGCGCGCACAACAAATGCGGCAGATACAGCCGGTGCATGGCATGTAGTCATGCTTGACACACCGGGGCATGTGGATTTTTCGGCAGAGATGGAGCGTACCCTTCAGGTGCTCGACTATGCAATACTTGTAATCAGCGCAACTGATGGAGTGCAGGGACACACGCGCACACTGTGGAGACTTTTAAAGCACTATAACGTGCCGACATTTATTTTTGTAAACAAGATGGATATGCAGGGCACGGATGCGGAGAAAGTGCAGGCAGAGCTAAAGAGCGAGCTGAGCGATTGCTGCGTGGACTTTTCTTCACAGGATTTATTTGATGAGCTTGCCATGTGCAGTGAGCCTCTTTTAGATGAATTTATGGAATCGGGAAAGCTTGCGGATGCACATATTGCGCAGGCGGTGGCTCAAAGGGAGGTGTTCCCCTGCTTTTACGGCTCGGCACTTAAGCTCGACAGAGTGGATACGCTGCTTCAGGGGCTTTCGCGGTTTATGTGTGAAAGAAATTACTCTGACGATTTTTCTGCCCGCGTATACAAGATAGGCAGGGATGACAGAGGCAGCAGGCTGACATTTTTAAAGGTTACCGGAGGCTGTCTTAGAGTCAGGGACAAAATAGAGTACAAAGCGCATGGCGGTGACGAGGCGAAAGACCTTCTGATTGAGAAAATCGACCAGATAAGAAAGTATTCCGGTGAAAAATATGAGATAGCTGATGTGGCAGAGGCGGGTGAGATAGTTGCTGTCACAGGTCTTAGCTCGACATTTCCGGGGCAGGGGCTCGGGGTTGAGCAGCAGTCCAATATGCCAATACTTGAGCCGGTACTAAACTATAGGATGATTCTGCCGGACGATGTAAATCCGGCGGCATTTATGGAAAAGCTAAAGCAGCTTGAGGAGGAAGACCCACAGCTTTACATAGTGTGGGTGGAGGAGTTTAAGGAAATCCATGTGCAGCTCATGGGACAGGTGCAGATGGAGGTGCTTGTGCGTCTCATAAAGGACAGGTTTGGTGTTGTTGTCACATTCGGACCGGGCAGCATTGTATACAAGGAAACGATAGCAAGGGCTGTCGAGGGAGTAGGACATTTCGAGCCACTGCGCCACTATGCAGAGGTGCATCTGCTTTTGTCGCCGGCGGAGCGTGGCAGCGGAATCACAGTTACATCTACCTGCAGTGAGGATGTGCTCGACAAAAACTGGCAGCGCCTCATAGCTACACACGTTGAGGAAAAGGAGCACAGGGGCGTGCTCACGGGCTCAGCGCTTACCGACGTGAAGGTCACGATTCTTACAGGAAGAGCACATGTAAAGCATACGGAGGGAGGCGATTTCCGCCAGGCTACATACAGAGCAATCCGCCAGGGACTTAAATCCACAGAGAGCGTGCTGCTGGAGCCATACTACAGCTTTATCCTACAGGTGCCGATGGAGTATGTCGGCCGTGCGATGACTGATTTAGAGCAGAGATTTGCAAGAGCCGAGAGCCCGCAGTTTGCCACAACCGCTGCGAGGGAGATGGCAACAATTACAGGAAAGGCACCGGTTGCGACAATGCAGGATTATGTGAGTCTGGTGCATGCGTATACAAAGGGGCTCGGGCACCTGACACTGGAGCTGTGGGGTTATGATGAGTGTCACAATCCTGCGGAGGTGATTGCGCAGATGCACTATGACAGCGAGGAGGATTTCCGCAATCCGACAGGCTCGGTATTTTGTGCGCACGGCTCAGGCTACGTGGTGCCGTGGGATGAGGTCCCGGAGCATATGCACCTGCCGTATGTCTACCACGGAGATGAGTCTGAGGAGGCACTTGCAGCGAGTGCCCGCACGCAGAATGCATTTTCAGCGGAGGATGCGCAGGCGCTTGCCGGAAACCGCCGCAGGACGAGCTTTGAGAAGGCAGTTTCAGGTATGTCATCGGTGGAGCTTGATGCGCAGCTTGCAGATGTTTATGCCAGGGAGTTTGGCATGGGAAAAAACGATATCGCAGAGGATCAGAGGCGCAAATGGTCAGGTAAAAAGAAAAATGAGTATGAAGGCCTAAGTGGTAAACCGCGCACCGTAAAGCATGATAAGCACGGCAATCCGATTTATCCGAAGAAATCCCCGGGGGAAGAGTACCTGATAGTTGACGGATATAATATAATATTTGCATGGGAGGATTTAAAGGAGCTTTCACGCATAAACATTGATTCGGCGAGAGATGCGCTGAAGGATGTTTTATCGGATTACCAGGGCTATAAGGGCTGTCATCTGCTGCTGGTGTTTGATGCGTACAAGGTGAAGGGCAATGCCGGAAAGAGAGAGACATTCCACAACATAGAGGTTGTGTATACAAAGCAGGACGAGACAGCCGATGCATTTATCGAAAAGACTGTGTTTGGCATACGTGACAGGTACAAGGTAACAGTGGCAACCTCTGACGGACTGGAGCAGCAGACGGTCATGAGCCTGGGGGCACTGCGAATGTCAGCCCGCGAGCTTAAGGAGCATATTGAGATGACGAAGCGTGCCGGGATGGAGGCATTCATATCAGGATAAACGGTCATAAATGGTAACAATATGTGTATAAAGAGATGTTTATAAAGACATTTGTATGTCATAAGCATAGATATTATAATAGTAAACAGGCAAGATTTTGAGAGACAAGGAGACAAGGAAAATGGTAGTAAACGAAAGCATGTACCAGCTTGGAAGTGTGCGCTCAGCAATTAGGGAGCTTTTCGAGTATGGTAAAAAAAGAGCAGCAATTGTAGGAAAAGAAAATGTATATGATTTCTCAATAGGAAACCCGAGCATACCGGCTCCGCAGATAGTAAACGACACAATAAAGGAGCTTGTGACAGATTATGATTCTGTTGCGCTGCACGGCTACACCTCAGCACAGGGAGACATGGAAACGAGAGCGGCGATAGCTGAGTTTTTGAACAACACACACGGCACACATTTTAATGCAGACAACCTTTACATGACAATGGGAGCAGCGGCATCGCTGTCAATCTGCTTTCGGGCATTGACAAGTGACGCATATGATGAGTTTATTACCATAGCGCCATATTTCCCGGAGTACAAGGTGTTTGTGAATGCAGCAGGAGCAAGGCTTGTAGAGGTGCCTGCAGACACAGAGCATTTTCAGATAGATTTCGATGCGCTTGAGGAGAGAATCAGTGAGCACACCAGAGGTGTCATAATCAATTCACCAAACAACCCATCCGGTACAGTCTATTCTGAGGAGACCATCAAAAAGCTCTCAGACCTCCTTGAGAAAAAGTCTAAGGAGATAGGAAGACCGATATTCATCATCGCAGATGAGCCGTACAGGGAGATAGTCTACGACGGAATCAAGGTGCCGTTTGTGACCAAATATTACGACAACACACTGGTATGCTACTCATACAGCAAGTCACTTTCGCTGCCGGGAGAGAGAATAGGATATGTCCTCGTGCCTGATGAGGTGTACGATAAGGCTGAGCTGTATGCAGCTGTCTGTGGTGCGGGAAGAGCACTCGGTTACGTGTGCGCACCAAGCCTGTTCCAGAAGATGATAGTAAAATGCCAGGGGGCAACCGGTGATATCAATGCCTACAAAGAAAACAGAGACCTTCTGTACGAGGGACTTACAAGGATAGGCTATCACTGTTTCAAGCCGGACGGAGCATTTTATATGTTTGTAAAGGCACTCGAGGATGACAGCAATGCATTCTGCGAGAAGGCAAAGGAGGAGGATGTGCTCGTAGTAGCAGCAGACGGCTTCGGCTGTCCGGGCTGGGTGAGAATATCATACTGTGTGGACAGGGAAATGATAAAGCGCTCTATGCCTGCGTTTGAAAAGATATACAAAAAATATAATAAATAATAGTTGATTATAACGAATAAAAAATACACAAATGCCGAAAATTGTCTAAAATTGTACAGTTTTCGGCACTTTCAATGTATACTTTTAACAAAATCCGTGGAAAAGCGCTCCGTGTGACCGTTGTGTGACCAAAGAGGTGTATAATCTTATTCAAGAGGAAAACGTATAAATAAAATATGAGGATAAGAACGCGTGCTTTGGGATAATGAGCCGGAATATAATAGATTGTCACAGAGCATACATAGGGACGAAAATGGAATTAAAGCCAGAAGCATTTAAAGGGAAAATGTTTAAGGTAAATGAACGGAAAATTTTTTTTGAAAAAAATTAAAAAAATACTTGCATTATTCGTTTGACCATGATATTATAATACACGGTTCGTTGGTCAAGCGGTTAAGACGCCGCCCTCTCACGGCGGAAACACGGGTTCGATTCCCGTACGGACTGCTAAGTATTTAAAGTCGGTACATTCATGGAAACATGATGTACCGGCTTTTTCGTTGTATATATTCATATGAGGCAGAGCTATTTATTAGCAGCTGCAGCTACTGCATGCTTTTATTATAAAAGTATGGTATAACATGAAAATTTCTCAATAAGGAAATCTGCCCTTGCAATATACCCTACCGGGGTATATAATGCTCTTGAAGACAGATACCCATAAGGGGTATGGTTAGACATGTGAAACAAATGCATAATGCGGAACAAAGAACAAATGGAGGCACCCATGGCAGAAAAAGAAACCAAATGCTGTTGCTGCAACCGCAAAAAAGAGCGGTCAGAGAAGGAATATAAGGATCTCATCAACAGACTTAGCCGTATAGAGGGGCAGATCCGTGGAATCAAGCGTATGCTGGATGAGGATTGCTACTGCCCTGACATCATCACACAGGTGGCGGCTGCAAACGCTGCACTAAACAGCTTCAATAAAGTCCTTTTGGCCAATCATATAAAGACGTGTGTGGCAGATGACATAAGAGCCGGCAAGGATGAGACAATAGATGAGCTTTTGAACACACTGCAGAAGCTTATGAAGTAGCATTATAAGAAGGCGGGTATAAAAATGAGTACAATAATCACAATATTAATAATAGCAATAATTGCCGCACTGGTGATTGTGGGCTTAAAGGAGACTATTAAGCATTCAAAGGGCGAGGGCGCCTGCTGTGGCGGTGGAGCCATGAAGGAGGACGAGGAAGCCACAGTACAGCTTACAGGAGAGATAGTCACGAGAGCAGATGTGCACATAGACGGAATGCACTGCATGAACTGCAAAAACTCAGTCACACGCTCACTTCAGAAGATGAGCGGAGTATCGGCAGCTGTGGATTTAAAGCATGGCGTGGCGCATGTTGAGGCAACCAGAGAGCTAGGCGATGAGGAAATCACATTTGCCATCGAAAGACTGGATTTCAAGGTGACAGGAATTGAGAGATTTTAGAAAAGGCTTCTGAATAGTTAGATTCGAATAGTAGAAAGAAGGAAATACAGACAGTATGAAGCAATATACAGTTACAGGAATGAGCTGTGCGGCATGCTCTGCCAGAGTGGAAAAGGCGGTCTCTAAGGTTGATGGTGTGACGAGCTGCTCTGTCAGCCTTTTGACCAACTCGATGGGAGTCGAGGGAAGCGCGACAGATGCGCAGATTGTGGAGGCAGTAGAGCAGGCGGGCTATGGAGCGAGTCCCAAAGGCACAGCAACAGAATCAGAAAATGACAAAGCGAATAACAGCTTAGAGCAGCTAAAGGCAGCGCAGGATGCGCTTGTAGACAGGGAGACACCGAAGCTTGTAAACAGGCTTATAGCGTCGCTCATATTCTTAGCTGTCCTCATGTATTTTTCCATGGGACATATGATGTGGGGCTGGCCGTTGCCTGAGTTTTTCAATGGAAACCATGTGGCTATGGGGCTTTTGCAGCTTCTGCTTACAGTGGCGGTAATGGTAATAAACCAGAAGTTTTTTATCAGTGGCTTTAAGGGCTTGATTCACGGCGCTCCCAACATGGATACGCTTGTTGCGCTTGGCTCTGCGGCATCGTTTGGATACAGCGTGTATGCACTTTTTGCCATGACAGCTGCGCAGGTGAATGGCGATATGGATGCGGTCATGTCATATATGCATGAGTTTTATTTTGAGTCGGCTGCCATGATTTTGGCACTGATTACTGTCGGAAAAATGCTTGAAGCGCACTCAAAGGGCAAAACAACAGACGCTTTAAAGAGCCTGATGCAGCTTGCCCCAAAGACCGCAACCGTTGTAAGGGATGGCGTGGAGCAGGAAATCTCTGTGGATGCAGTGAAAAAGGGCGATATTTTCGTGGTCAGACCGGGGGAAAATATCCCTGTGGACGGTGAAATAATAGATGGAACAACCGCTGTCAACGAATCGGCACTCACAGGAGAGAGCATCCCTGTGGATAAGCAGCCGAAAGATGCAGTAAGCGCTGCCACAGTGAACCAGTCAGGCTTTATAAAATGCCGCGCAACCAGAGTGGGCGAAGATACCACACTCTCACAGATTATACAGATGGTTTCTGATGCCGCAGCGACAAAGGCACCTATTGCAAAAATCGCTGACAGGGTATCGGGAATATTTGTGCCGGCGGTTATTACAATTGCAATCATTACAATAATAGCATGGCTTATAGCCGGTGAGACCGTGGGCTTTGCGCTTGCCAGAGGTATTTCTGTGCTCGTGATAAGCTGCCCGTGTGCACTCGGACTGGCAACTCCTGTTGCGATAATGGTAGGAAACGGCAAAGGGGCAAAGAGCGGTATACTCTTCAAGACAGCGGCAAGCCTTGAGGCAACAGGCCGCACACAGATTGTGGCGCTTGATAAGACAGGCACCATCACAAGCGGTGAGCCGAAGGTGACGGATATCGTGCCGGATGAGACATTTTTTGAGGGAACCGGCAATAATGACGGAAAGCTTCTTGCAATAGCCGCATCAGTCGAGGCCAAGAGCGAGCATCCGCTTGCAAAGGCCATTATGGAGCGCGCTAAAACGGATGAAATCGCTGCTGCAGAGGTGACGGATTTTAGCGCTGTTGTAGGAAATGGTCTGACTGCAACGCTTGCAGGCAAAATGATAAAAGCAGGAAATCTTGCTTTTGTCAGCAAATTTGTAGAAGTGTCAGATGATATGCGCGCGAAAGCTGTCGAATTTTCAAAGGAAGGAAAAACTCCTCTGTTCTTTGCTGCTGATGACAGGCTTTGCGGTATCATAGCCGTTGCAGATACAATAAAGGAGGACAGTCCGGAAGCTGTCAGACAGCTTAAAAATATGGGTATCAGAGTTGTTATGCTTACCGGTGACAACGAGCAGACTGCCAATGCCATTGGAAAGCAGGCGGGAGTGGACGAAGTCATCGCAGGTGTGCTTCCGGATGGTAAGGAGGCTGTCATAAGGAAGCTAAAAAAACAGGGCAGGGTAGCCATGGTTGGTGACGGAATCAATGATGCACCGGCGCTCACACGTGCGGATATGGGAATTGCAATCGGCGCGGGAAGTGATGTGGCAATAGATGCAGCGGATGTTGTCCTGATGAAGAGCCGCCTGATAGATGTACCGGCAGCAGTGCGGTTAAGCCGTGCTACATTGACAAATATACACGAAAATCTGTTCTGGGCATTTTTCTATAATGTAATAGGTATTCCACTTGCGGCCGGTTTGTGGTATCCTTTATTAGGATGGAAGCTCAATCCGATGTTTGGAGCGGCGGCGATGAGCCTGTCGAGCTTCTGCGTTGTTACCAATGCCCTGCGGCTGAATCTGTGCAGGGTGTATGATCCTAAGCATGACAGAAAAGCAACACCAGATAGAAAAAACAAAACAAATAAACCAAATGAAAGTGAGGAAAAATCAATGACAAAGACAATGAATATTGAAGGAATGATGTGCGGCCACTGCGAGGCAAGAGTAAAGAAGGCACTCGAGGCGCTTGATGCAGTTAGTGAGGCAGTAGTAAGCCATGAGAGCGGAACTGCAGTAGTGACATTAAGCTCTGACATTTCCGATGAGAAATTAAAGGAGACTGTGGAGGCTGAGGACTACAAGGTTACATCCATTCAGTAATCAGTCAGACAGTAAAGCTAATATGAAGAAATATATAGCATTGGTATTGGCTGCAGTGCTGGTGCTTGGGATTTTTACAGGATGCGGTAACAAGGACAGCAAAGAGACAGAATCACAGACCGGTGATAAGGCCACTGAGTCGGTGAACTCTACAGAAAATAATACAGAGGGCAGTACGGAAAATCAGAATGCGGCTGGCACAGAGCAGCTCACCACAGAAAACGGACAGGAGAGCTCAGTTCTTGCCTGTCCGTCAGTAAACGGTAAGCTGCATGTGGAGGGCAGCAAGCTCGTTGATCAAAATAACAACGAGGTGCAGCTTCGCGGAGTCAGCACACACGGTCTTGCGTGGTATCCACAGTATGTGACCAATGATTGCTTCGCCACGCTGAAAAGCTTTGGAGCAAACGTGGTAAGGCTTGCCATGTACACCTACGAAAGCGGCGGCTATTGCACAGACGGTGACAGGCAGCAGCTTGAGACACTTGTGCAAAACGGCGTGCAGTTTGCGTTCAACAATGACATGTATGTCATCATCGACTGGCATGTGTTAAACGATGGCAATCCAAACCGCTACAGTGATGTGGCAAAGACATTTTTTGCCAAAATGGCACAGCAGTATGCCTCTTACAACAACGTGATTTACGAGATTTGCAATGAGCCGTGCAAAGGTGCGACCTGGGGAGATGTGAAGTTTTATGCCAGCGAGGTCATTCCGTCAATCAGAAGCTACGACAAGGATGCAGTCATACTGATAGGCACACCTAACTGGAGCCAGAATGTGGATGAGGCAGTCAAGGACCCTGTCACAGGCTATGATAATATCATGTATACACTGCATTTCTATGCCGCAACCCACAAGGAGGACTTGCAGAATAAGCTAAAATCGGCGGCAGACGCCGGACTGCCGATATTTGTATCAGAGTTTGGCATCTGCAGCGCCGACGGAAACGGTCAGGTGGACATAGATTCTGCAAACAGCTGGATCAGCCTGCTCGACAGCTACGGCATCAGCTATGTGTGCTGGAATCTGTCCAATAAGGACGAAAAATCAGCACTTTTAACATCTGCCTGCGATAAAACAAGCGGCTTTACCTATGATGATCTAAGCGATGAGGGCAAGTGGCTGTACAGCGTGCTCACAAGTCATGTGACACCGGAATCATCCGGAACATGAAAGTATCCGGAGGTAATCGGCTGTATGACGAGCTGCCGAATTATGTGACACAGGTCTTGAATTGGCGAAAAGCCTCAGATGTGCGAAAAGCTGTGCACATGGCAATGCAGGGATAGAAGCATCCATGCACTCAGCCGGCATGCACATGAGGCAGATGCAGATACTTCTCTCTGGTGGCAAGTCCGCCGCGGATATGGCGCTCGGACTTGTTGATATCGAGAATGTGACGCGCTTTTGCGGCAAGCTCCGGGTCAATGCGAAGCAGCCTGTCAGCATCCGTGATATCCTTGTGCACAGTGGATTTGCTGATGCCAAACTGCTTTGCAGCCTGACGCACCGTGGCATTGTTTTCAACTATGTAGTTGGCGATTTCCACCGCCCTTGTCTCAATATATGATTTCAAAAAATACTCCTGCATATTCTGTTGTTACAGTTTATGCAGGAGTATTTTTAATATTACACACAGGTTGTAATTCTATTTACGTTTTTCGTAATAAAATAAGAAAACGGTTTCTTAACCGCAGGAAAGATGTATCTTAAGTGAATTAAGCGTATGCGGATGCGATGAGCTCAATACATTTATCGTATCCAAGCACAGAGCTGTTTAGCACCAGGTCATAATTTTTCCTGTTGCCCCACTCCTTGTCGGTAAAGTAGCGGTAATTTACAGAGCGCTTCTTATCGACATCCTTTAGCAGCTTTTTGACCTCGTCATCGCTCTTATGGTAGAGCTTTTTTATTCTTGCAGCCTTCTCAGGCTTATTTCCCTCTATAAAAACATTCAGCACATCATCCCTGTCAGAAAGAATGTAGTCTGCGCAACGTCCCACAATAACGCATGGCTCTTTTTGCGCAATGTCCTTGATGAGCTTCTGCTGGATATTGAAAATCTGGTCGGAAAGAGAAACTCCTGTGATGTCGCGCCCCACAAATGCATATGAAAAAATACTTCCGGCAGGTGCATATTCGCCCTGGTTTGCGACAATCTGTTCAGAGATACCGAGCTCCTTTGCCACATGCTCAATTATTTTTTTATCGTAAAACTCAATGCCGCATTTTTGAGCAATCTGCTCGCCGATAAAGCGACCGCCACTGCCAAACTCGCGGCTTATAGTGATTATTTTAAAACTCATGATGAAACCTCCCAGCCTATAAAAGTGTTTATAATTCATTATAACGTAATTGCACATAAAATCAAAACAGAAATTTAACAAAATCGCTTGCAGATAAGCACTCCGTAATCTATAATGACATAAGAAAACATGTTGCTTTTATGTAATCAATGAGTCAGCAGCATGGCGAATAAACGTTTAGGAGGAAAACATGGATCAGGAAAAGGTCATAGTCATAGACTTTGGTGGTCAGTACAATCAGCTTGTTGCGCGCCGTGTCCGCGAATGCAACGTGTACTGTGAGATTTACTCATACAAAATAGACATTGAGAAAATCAAAGAAATGAATCCAAAGGGCATCATCCTTACAGGAGGTCCAAACAGCTGTTATGAAGAGGATTCACCATCATACCGGAAAGAGCTGTTTGAGCTGGGAATACCGGTGCTTGGCATCTGCTACGGTGCACAGCTTATGATGCATAAATTAGGCGGAAAGGTAATCACACCTGAGGTTGGAGAGTATGGAAAGACAGAAATCACATATTCTGCAAACGGCGTGATGTTCAAGGATCTGCCATCAGAATCAGTATGCTGGATGAGTCATTTCGACAGAATTGCAGAAGCAGCACCGGGCTTTGAGGTAGTTGCGCACACTGCAGACTGTCCAATAGCCGCAACACAGAATGTTGAGAAGAAATTATATGCAGTACAGTTCCATCCGGAGGTACTTCACACCAAGAACGGAACACAGATGATTTACAATTTCGTCCGTGGCGTATGTGGATGTGCAGGCACATGGAAGATGGATTCATTCGTCAAAAACACAATCGACGAAATCAGAGAGCAGGTCGGTGACGGCAAAGTGCTCCTTGCACTTTCGGGTGGAGTAGACTCATCAGTGCTCGCAGCACTCCTTGCCAAGGCAATCGGCAAGCAGCTCACCTGTGTATTCGTAGACCACGGACTTCTCCGTAAGAACGAGGGCGATGAGGTAGAGGGCGTATTCGGCAAAGGAGGTTCGTTCGACATCAACTTTGTCCGCGTCAACGCACAGGAGCGCTACTACAGCAAGCTTGCAGGCGTCACAGAGCCTGAGCGCAAGCGTAAAATCATCGGTGAGGAATTCATCCGTGTATTCGAGGAAGAAGCTAAGAAAATCGGAAAGGTTGACTTCCTTGCGCAGGGAACCATCTATCCGGACGTAGTGGAGAGTGGACTCGGCGGAGAATCCGCAGTCATCAAATCACACCACAACGTAGGCGGTCTCCCGGAACATGTCGATTTCAAGGACATCGTGGAGCCACTCAGAAACCTCTTCAAGGACGAGGTACGCAAGGTCGGACTGGAGCTTGGATTACCTGACTATCTCGTATTCCGTCAGCCATTCCCAGGCCCAGGCCTTGGAATCCGTATCATCGGCGAAGTCACAGCCGAAAAGGTACGCATTGTCCAGGATGCAGACTGGATTTACAGAAGCGAAGTGGAAAAGGCAGCAAAAGAGTACAAAGAGGCCAACGGCGAGGAACCATCATGGATGCCAAACCAGTACTTTGCAGCCCTTACCAACATGCGTTCAGTAGGTGTCATGGGTGATGAGAGAACATATGATTATGCCGTTGCAGTCCGTGCAGTCCGCACCGTGGACTTCATGACGGCCGAAGCAGCCGAGATACCATTTGAGGTACTTCAGACAGTGATGAGCAGAATTATAAATGAGGTAAAGGGAGTCAATAGAGTATTCTATGATTTGACCAGTAAGCCACCGGGAACTATTGAGTTTGAATAAATCGAGTTGCTTAAAAAAGCCAGTGTTTATGCGGGTTTCAGCG
>ERZ773131.11-NODE-11-length-191999-cov-6.781952_pt1 | contig 191999 bp, 187 predicted proteins | sample MGYA00511082_ERZ773131 | MGnify/ENA primary metagenome ERZ773131 (study PRJEB29015, sample SAMEA2737813) | human gut metagenome | biome: human gut; feature: human-associated habitat; material: faeces | place: China | collected 2012 ... | reverse complement strand
TTCATAATCAATCGATGTTTTTAAAAACATCTGGCTTGAATCACAAATGATTCATATTGCATTGTTTAGTTTTCAAAGAACAACTTTGTCTTGTCGGAACATTTCATCATGTCCCTTACGACATCTACTATTTTATCGCAGCCCGTTCAGTTTGTCAAGAGATTTTTAAAATTTCTTTTTTGTCTGAACTCGAAACACTTTCCTTTCAGATGCTTACCAGTCAAGGCTTCTCATCTTTCGTATCCCGTGTCTCTCGCGGCGACTTGTATTATATTACACGCTTCGCCTTGCCTTGTCAACACCCTTTTCAAAAAAAGATAAAAAATGAAGACGAGCAGCTGCGGGATAAACAGCTGCTCGTCTTCATTGGGAAAGAATCATTTATCTTAGAGAGAAATGGAGGAAGTGGGATTCACTTCACATGTCGTGGGAGCCCTTGGGGATATCGGCTTTCCCATCGACAACCATAGTGTAGCAGGGCAATCTGAAAATACCCTAAGCTTATCTGAAAAATACCTGATTCTGACAATTTTTCTTCTTCGGGCCGGTCACTCTTTGAGCTGGATGCTGCTGATGATCTTGTCGGCGAGTTTGCCCTGGTCGTCCTCGTGCTCCTTCGGGTAGGCGATGGCGATGAACCAGTACTCCTCGGGCAGCGGCAGGAAGACGACCTTCAACGTCTCATCCTCGCCGCGCATCTTGCACTGGACGGTCGTGACGCTCGCATCCTTGCCGGAGATCTGGATATTCTTGGCATCGCGCGAGGTCTCTTTGGCCTTGGCATTCTGCTCGAAGGCGGTCAGATAGCCGTCTAGCGCCTTCTTCTCGAACTGTGCCTTGCTCGTCGCGTCGCTCTTGAGCTTGTCGGTGTTCATGACGTACGTCGTGAACTGCATCAGATGGAAGTCCATGCCCTTGGCCTGCGTGACCCGGCTGTCCGTGATGGACTTGACGTAGTCGTTCGACTTGGCCGCTTCTTCCCTCGGCTGCTGTTCCAATGTGAACGGCAGGTCCATCTGCAGGCTTGTCGCGCCGCCCTTGACTTCCTGCGAGGTCAGCTTGGCCTGACCGCAGCCGAGCAGCAGGGACGCCATGGCGAGCGCCAGCAGGCCCACGGCAATGAGTTTCTTCATGCTATTTTCCTCTTTTCTCCAATGGATTGATGCTAGGAATATTATAGCATGATTCTCGACGTTCTGAGAGTTTTCCCGCTACAAAAGTGCTACCGAGTGCTAAAAAGTGCTATACAGAGTGTCACTTTGTCAGGTAGTCTTCGAAATTCTGTGCCTTGCGGTAGTCGTAGACGACGCCGTACTGCAGCCAGCTGTCAATCGAGGCAATGACGATGTTCATGATGGTGTGCGCGCTCAGGGCGAAGTTACTGATTTCGCAGATCTTGATGGCCTCGCCCGTCCGGATGTGCTCGAACATGATGGTGATCTCATAGGCACTACAGGTCAGGAGGTAGAGGTTGCCCGTGCTCTTCTCTTTGAGGGACATGTAGTGCGGGTCTTCCCCATCGCGCGGCACGAAACCGAACTGCTGGAAGCGCTCGATGAGCTGCGGCTCCGTCTCGCGGTGGAATTTGGCATTGATGGTATCGCGTTTGGCTTCGAGTTCGGTGAACAATGGGAAACTGATCATAAGGCATCCTCCTCGCATATACACAGCGTGAACTGAAAATGGACTTGAACGATTGCATCGTCTGGAGATAGCAAAAGACACGCAGAGAGCGTAGCCGCTTCGTTGCGTGTCTTTATGGTCTTGATTATAGCACAGGCGCGCGATTTCATCAAGCAGGGATGCGAGATATGGCACAGGAGCTCACTCATCCGTCCGTTTTATCGGACGGTGCATGCATCGCATCCATCTGCTCGTCTGGGATCAGGATGACGTAGAAGATCCGGCCGTAGTGCTTGCTCTGGACGAGGCGGCCGCGGTCGATGACCCAGCGCACCTTGCCGCTCTTCGTGATGATGCGGTAGCTGACCGCATCGTTCTCCTTGTCGTGCCGGTTCGTGCAGGCGTAGATCTGCTGCCAGATGCTCGTCTCCACCCGATCGTAGTCGTCGGGATGGACGACGCCGCGGAAGCTGTGCTTCGTGTGCTGGAGGAAATCGTCGAGATCATCGCATTCGAACAGGGCGATGAGTTCTTCATTGGCGAACAGGATATCCTCGCCCTCCGCATCGTAAATCAGCAGGGAAGCCGGCAGGTTGAGCACGACGTCTCGCAGCGAGAAGCCCATCTGCACGCGGCGCGTCGCCGTCATGCCCGGGGCATAGCGGCAACAGCCATTCTTGCCGCGCAGCTTGACCGTGTAGAGCGCCGTATCCGCATCGCGAAGCACATCGAGCGGCGATTTGCCATCTGCCCGGTCGGCCGAGTAGACGGCATCCCCCATCGAGATGGTATAGTGATAGACCGTCTGCCGATAGTTGAACTCCTTCTTGAGGCTGACAAAATCGCGCACGATGCGCTCAGCTGCCGCCAGGTCATCGGTCGGCAGCACGATGATGAACTCGTCACCGCCGTTGCGGGCCAGGATGGCCTCGCGCGGGAAGAAGACGCGCATGATGATGGCGAGATGGCGCAAAGCTTCATCGCCGACCTGATGGCCGTAGATATCATTGATGAGCTTGAAATCATCGATGTCGAGCTGTACGAAGAGTGCCTGATACAGCTGGCCGTTATTGAGTTTCGCCTTGATGACGGCTTCGAGGCCGTGGCGGTTGAGCATGCCGGTGAGCTGGTCGGTCATGGCCATCTGGCGCAGGCCCCTCTGCCTGTCGTGCATGAAGAGCAGGATGTAGGTCAGCGCGGTCAGCATGAGCAGGGCCACGAGGCCGAGAGCTGCCGCTGCGCCAAATGAGCTCATCACATTCCAGCCATTGCGCGGCGCAAGCTGTATGCGCCACTGGCAGCCACCATAAGAGAAGGTATAGCTGACAGGATTGACCGGTGTGACGTCTGACTCCAGGATGGTCGCATAGTCGTTGTAGCTGAAGCCTGTCTTCTCGAGGCGATATGCCAAGTCCGACTTGTCCATGTTGGTGACCGTCCGCGAGAAGACGTCGGGGACCTTGATGTAGACCGCCGTAAAGCCCCAGAGCTCTTGTGGACGGTTCGACCCGACATCCAGGAAGACTGGCATCATCATCGCCAGTGCCATACCGTCCGACTGCGGATCCGTCGGGCCCAGTATGATGAGCTCATGGTTCTGCTCTGCATACTGCAGGGCGAGCTTGCGCTGCGGCGTGGCAAATGCATCAACCCCCAGTGCGCTCTGCTTGGATGCGGGATAGACTGAGCGGACGACGCCGCCCGGCAGCAGCTGGACGCTGTCGATTGGCAGCTCGCTGCGCTTGACGACGTAGTCCGTGATGCGGTCAAAGTCCTCCATCATGCGGCCTTTGCTGTTGGCAATGCTCATGGCCAGCCCATTGACGATGGATTCGCCCTCCGAGAAGTCCTGCTGGAGCTCATCAGCAAACACGACGGCATCGAGGCGACAGTGATCGCGCAACGACGTCATGCGCTTGTCGTAGAGATCCTGCATCATGACGCCCCAGCACATGAGCCCGACCAGGAAGACGCAGGCCGTGATGATGATATTCTTGGAACGTGGCCTGCTCGCATTCGGCTTCATCCATTTCCCTCTCTTCCCCATTATCCGTGTCATTCTTGTTATTCGTGTATAGATACGACAAGAACGGACTGTTTTCCTTCCGGACAGTCCGTTCTTTTTCCTCTTTCGTCGTTTTTATTTTTGCCGTCCCATCACCATGGCTGCGGGGTCATCGGCGTGACGACGCCGAAGGTATAGCCCTTCACCTTGAGGATGCGGATGATCTCTGGCAGTGCCTTGACGGTCTCCTCATGGCCTTCGGAACAGTGCATGAGGATGATGGCTGCATGCGCTGCGACAGGCTGGTCGGTCTGCCCGTCGATGTTGTCGATGAAATCCTGCGCGACGGGATGGTTCGGCGCTGCGTCGGCCGAGCTGACGTTCCAGTCGTGCTCGACATAGCCGCTGGCCTTGAGTGCCGGGCCGTAGGCCTTCGTGAAGTGGCCGATGACGCCGCCCGGTGCGCGCAGGATCAGCGGGCGCACACCGAGGATACCGTGGATGATCTCATCGGTCCGCTCCATCTCCGAGAGGAAGGCGTCCGGCGAGGTGTAGAGTTTCTTGTAGTCGTGGTCGTAGCTGTGGTTGCCGATGGCATGATGCTCGGCGTAGATGCGCTGCAGGACATCGGGGTGGAGCTCTGCATGCTGGCCCGTCACATAGAAGGTCGCGTGGACTCCGTTCTCCTTGAGGATGTCGAGGATGGCAGGCGTGTTCTTGTCATCGGGGCCATCGTCGAAGGTCAGGTAGACAACCTTGCCCTCTTTATAGGGCGTGAGGTCCGGCATCACCGTCGTCAGGCCCTTCGCGCGGCGTTCGGACAGTGTATACCTGTCGTAGACTGGCACGGTCGGGTCGGAGAGCTGCAGGTTCGAGAAATCATCGGCAGCGATGACACAAGCGTCTCCATCGTCCGCAGCGGCGGTCTCCGATGCGGACGAAGATTCTGCTCCGCCATCGGGTTCTGCTGTCTTTGGGGCGCCGCAGCCTGAAAGCAGCACCGTACTCACGAGCAGGATGCCGGCCAAAAGCAGGCAGAGACGATACCCCCTGCTCTTCCCATCAGCTTCATTTCTCTTTCTTGTCATATTCATTCCGGATCTGCCGCCTTTCCTTCTTCTGCTGGAGCCTGGGCATCTGGCTGCTTCTGCTTTTCGGCATTGTAGGTAGCGGCCAGCTTTTCCATGTACTTCTCCTGCAGGGATTCGATGCGCGCAGCGTACTCCGACTTGACGGTGAGCACGGCCGACTGGCGCTCATTCTCGGCCTTCATGAGCAGCATGCGCTTCTCATGCGTGTACTGCTCTTCGAGCGCATTGGTGCGCGCCTTCATCTCCTGCTCTTTCTCTTCAAGAGCCCTGCGCCATTTTTCCACCTGCGCCTCTGCCTGTCTGCGCGCCTGCTCAGCCGCTTCGAGGCTCCGGTGCAGCTCATCCGCCTGTACCTGAACTTCCTTTGCGGCGGCCGCCTGCTCACGGCAGGCCTCATTCTCCTTCGTCAGCGCGGCAATCTGCTGGGCCTGCAGGGCGTTGAGGCGCTCCTTGTCGGCAAGGGAATCCGCCTGTGCCTTCGCCGCGAGGCGGGCGTCCTCCTTGGCATGGCTGAGGTCGCGCGTGAGCTTCTCCATCTGCTCGCGCAGCGTCTTTGCCTGCCCCTCCTGCTCCTTGGCCCGGAGTTCCGCTTCCTTCGCTGCCTTCGCCGCCAGATCGGCGCGCGTCTTCTCGGCGGCGAGATCCTGCTGTTGAGCCGCGAATTTCTTCGCGAACTCCTGGCGGATGCGCTCCTCCGCATCCGCGTTGACCGTCAGCGCATAGGTGAACGCCTCCGAGACGCGGTTCAAGAGGCTCTGGAATTCCTTGACCTCCATGCCGCGCTCCGGCAGCGCTCCGATGGCCTTCTGCTGCATGTAGAGATTCGCGAGCGTCTGGAACGTCCCATCCCAGGTCAGGTTGAGCTCCTCACAGATTTTCTGGAGCTTCTCGCTCGTCTCCGGTTCCATCTTATATGTCTTGACATTTGCCATAAAATCACCCCGCAAGATTTATCTGCCCTCTAGTATAGCCCTTTCGCGCCCAAACTGCAAAGAGACCTGCCGCCGTGCAGCAGGTCTCTCTTCTTATCTCATATCATGCAGCTGTATGCCACGCACTCAGTCCCAGCCGAGCTTCTGGCGCTGGGCCTCGATGTCCGCGACGATCTCCTTGCCGAGGGCAAGCGGGTCGACGTTGACGTGCATGACGGCACCGAGGGTCTCCTTCGTGTCGCGCTTGAGGAAGTTCTCGACCTTCGTCGAGCCTTGGACTGGCGGCTCGACGCAGTGGTAGGAATCGATGCCGAAGAGGCGGAAGGCCAGAGAGGCGTCGAGGCCCTTCTCGTTCGACCACTCCGGGCTCGAGAAGGCGTACGGCATGTCCTTGATGGCCACGCCCGCGACGGCAGCGATGCCGCCGAGGATGGCCGAAGAGCGCGTGTTGTCGACGCACTCACCGACATGCCAGACAGGCGGCAGGTCATTCTCCTTGAGGAAGGCCTGCAGCGAAGCGCCGGCTTCCTCCGCGCCTTCCTTGCTTCAGAGACCCATCTTCAGCAGTGGGAAGGAAGCGCAGCCATTCGTCAGGATCAGGACGTTGTTCTGAATCAGCGTGCGCGCGACGTCGAGCGTGGCGCGCTCGTAGACGACGCGCGGATTCGAGCAGCCGACGATGTTGCAGATGCCGCGGATGCGGCCGTCCTTGAGCGCCTCGTAGAGGCCCTTGAAGCCGTCGAACTGTTCGGCGACATTCTCCGCGGTGAAGCCGACCTCAGCCGTGACCTCGTACTTCGGGATGTGTACGGGGATATCGCGGCGCGCGGCAAAGCTCTCGATGGCGCGCGTGACGATCTTGCGCGCGATCTTCTCCGTGTCTTCGACATTCGCGTGATGATGGTCGTAGGCGTAGTGCTCCGCGCCCGGCAGGCGGGCGTTCTCCGACGTCGTGACGACAGTCGTCTTGAAGCAGCGCGCCACATCCATGATGGATGGGTAGACGTCCTGCACATCGGCGCACCAGAGGTCGAGCGCGCCCGTGCCGAGCACGAGCTCCGCACCGACGGCATTCGAGAGCGGGATGACGCCCTCATAGCGGTACATGGCAGCGAGACAGGAGCAGCAGACGCCGTAGAACTGGATGCCCTTTGCGCCATGTGCTTTCGCGAGCTCAATCATCTCCGGCGTGCGGCCGATGCGCACGATCTCACTGACGAGCGTCGGCAGATGGCCGTGCACGGCGATGTTGACCCAGCCCTCCTTGAGCGCGCCAATGTTGACCTTCGACGTCGCGCGGTGGCCGTTGCCGAAGAGCACGTCCGTGCCGATGTTCGCGGCGACGACACCCGTGAAGCAGAACGCGAGGCCGCAGCGCAGGAACTCCTGCATGAGACTCTCCCAGTCGCCGTCCGTGCCGACAGCCGTGCGGTGGTACGAGTCAAAGACCTCGTTGTAGGCGCTTATGGGGATGATGTCGAGCTTGTCCCAGACATCCTGGCGCTCCTTCGGCGCCATCACGCGGATGGTCTTGTAGTCATCGGGGACGGCACGGCTCAGGTCCTCGAGCAGGATGTCGGCGAGTTCGCCCGTGAGCTCGCGAGCCGACTTGCCCTCCGTCTCGAGGCCGAACGCCTTCGAGACGGTGCGCAGTTTCTTCTCGCCGAGGATTGGCAGCTTGAGGCGGCCCTCCGCGACGAACTTCATCGAGAGCAGAATCTCGCGGGCATGCGCGCCGTGCTGGGCGACGCCTGCGGCCGCGCTGCGCAGCAGGTTGCGCGCCACGATGACATCGGCATCTGCACCGCAGACGCCGAGCGGGCTCTTCTTCGTGATCTTGCATGGGCCCATGTTGCAGTTCTTGCAGCAGACGCCCGCCAGACCGAACGTGCACTGCGGCTTCTGCTGGTCGAAGCGGTCAAAGACCGTGTCGCAACCGAGCTGACCGAGGTACTTGATCATCTCGCGCACAGCCGGGTCCGGCGTCTGCTCGAGGACGTCTTCCTTCGAGGCGAATGTCTTGCGATACGCTGCGATAGCCGTCATGTAGTCGTTGACGCCGACTTCATGATGCTCGCCCGGCGCGTGGACATGCGTGCGCCAGTCTGGATGCTCGCCCGGCTTCAGCGGGCCATCCTCATGATGGTGGTGATGATGACCATGCTCGTGGTCATGCTCGTGATGGTGATACGTGTGTTTCTCTTCCGCCATATTGCTCTCCTCGCTCCTGTCTTTCATACAGTTCACAGTTTATTAACGGTAAACATATATAATTAATATGTTTTATTCTCATCTACTATGATAGCGGCTCCGCGCACATTTGTCAATCCACATCTTTAGCGTGCAGCAGATGCATGACCTGCTGCACCGTCTAACGCAGATTGGTCTCCGTCGTCGCGCACACCATGGTTCCCTTGACCAGAGATATCATTGTAACACGATTCCAGCCGGCAGGCCGCACGCGTCAAGCCGCGGCATGGAAACGCGCGGCAGCTCTGGCGATGCCGAAGCGCTGCAGCACGAGGGCGATGATGAAGTTGAGGACAAAACAGCCCGCAAAAAAGAGCAGCGGAACCGTATAGCCGCCCGTCTGGGCGCGCAGCCACGAGACAAGCATCGGGCCGACGATGCCGGCAGCCGCCCAGGCCGTCAGCATGCGGCCGTGAACAGCGCCCAGGAGGCGCGTGCCGAAGAGGTCTGTGAGGTACGCCGGCATGACAGAGAAGCCGCCGCCCGAGCAGCTCGTGATCAGGAAGATCATGGCCTGGAACAGGAAGATGTCGCGCGTGTTGCCGAGCTGCCAGAACGCAACCATCTCCATGAGGAAGAACAGCGCATACATGCGGCCGCGGCCTATGTAGTCCGAGACCGTCGACCAGATGAAGCGGCCGCCGCCGTTGAAGAGGCCGATGAGGCCGACCATCGCCGCCGCAGAGCCTGCATCCATACCGATGACGTCCTGTGCCATCGGCGCCGCGAGCGCGAAGAGCGCGATGCCGCAGGCGATGTTGACGAAGAACACCCACCAGAGCGAGGCAAACTGCCAGGTCTTGAGCGCATCTGCAGCCGTCGGCCCCGTCTCGACCTGCATCTTTGCGTGTACGCGGGCCTCGCCGTCCACAGGCGGCTTGAGGTAGAGCGACGCCGCGAGCATGACAGCCACGTAAAGCGTACCCATGATCAGGAAGTTCTCAGCGATGCCGAAGGAAGCCGTGACCTGCTGCATCGTCGGCCCGGCAAACAGCGTCGCAAAGCCGAAGCCCATGATGGCCAGTCCCGTCGCGAGGCCGCGGTTGTGCGGGAAATAGCGGATGAGCGTCGAGACCGGTGCCATGTAGCCGATGCCGATGCCCACGCCGCCGAGCGCGCCATAGCAGAGGTAGATGAGCGGCAGGTTGTGCCAGGAAATCGCCAGATACGTGCCGAACATCGCCAGGCCGAAAAACAGCGTCGATAAAAGACCGCTCTTCTTCGGGCCGATCTTCTCGACGAAATTGCCGAGGAAGCACGTCGTGATGCCTAGGAAGAGGATGGCCGTCGAGAAGACGCCCGTCGTCTCCGAAAGCGTAATGCCCATCTCTGCCATGATTGGCCGCGTCAGGACACTCCAAGCGTAGACACTGCCGATCGAGATGTGGATGCCGATGGCCGCCAACGCAATAAGCCAACGATTTCGCATAAAAATTCCCCCTGTTTGTCTCCTTGCTTATCCTTAAAACATATTAATTATACATGTTTTATTGTATGGCCTTATAATAGCAAAGTAAACATATCATGTCAATATGTTTACACAATAAAAAATACCGCTCCCAAAAGGAGCGGTATACAAGGGAAAGTAAACTCATGCCTGCGGCTCTGCGACGGACAGCTTTTCTTTCTTGGCTGCCTCCGCGGCTTCAATCTTGGCTTCACCGCGGAAGTAAAGGCCGATGGCAAGGAAGCAGAAGAGGTTGACGATGAAGGAGAACTGCATGGAACCCGTGACATCCGAGACAAACCCCTGGATGGCCGGGACGAAAGCACCGCCGACGATCGACATGACGACGATGGCGCCAGCTGTCTCCGTGTACTTCTTCTCAACAGCTTCGAGCGTCTTGGCGTAGATCGTCGCCCAGCACGGTCCGAAGAGCAAGCTGACCGAGACGGCCGCCCAAAGTGCCGTCATATTCGGGACGAAGGACGCGTAGAGCAGAACGATGCAACCGATGACGGAATAGGCCACGAGAACTTTGTTTGCCGAGAATTTCGTCATGAGGAAGTTTGCGATGAATTTGCCGACGAAGAAGCAGATGAAGCTGTAGACCATGAAGTCGGCGGCCATGCGCTCATTGAAGCTCGGGTTGAGGTGCAGTGCGAGGCGGATCGTGAAGGACCAGACGGCGACCTGCATGCCGACGTAAAGGAACTGCGCGACGATACCCTTTTTGAAACGGCCGTTCTTGGCGAGGTACGAGAGCGTCTCGCCCATGCCCGGCACCTTCTCAGCAGCCGACTTGACCTTGCATTTCGGGAATTTCGTGATGGCGAAGAGCGCGAAGACGGCGAGCAGGATGTAGATCATGACGTGGTACGGCTCCAGCGTGTGCTGCAGCATCTCCATCTTGAAGGCTGCCGCCTGCACGGCGTCCATCGAAGCGAGCTGCGAATGCATGCTCTCGCCCTCCTGGAAGATCAGGTACTTGCCGAGCAGGATGCCGCTGACGGCGCCGATTGGCTGGAACGTCTGGCTGATGTTGAGGCGCAGCGTCGCATTCTTCTCTGGTCCAATCATCGTGCTGTACGTGTTGGCCGACGTCTCAAGGAAGCCGAGGCCGATGGCGATGGCAAAGATCGCGACGAGGAACATCGTGTACGTCGCCATATGCGAAGCCGGGAAGAACAGGCAGCAGCCCGCGATGTAGAAGCCGAGGCCCGTGAGGATGGCCGTCTTGTACGTCGTCTTGCGGATGACGATGGAGGCCGGGATGGAAATCAGGAAATAGCCGCTGTAGAAGGCGCTCTGCACGAGGGCACTGGCGAAGTCACTGAGCGCAAAGACGCTCTTGAACTGCGTGATCAGGACATCGTTGAGGCTCGCGGCCGCCGCCCAGAGCGGGAAGAGACACGAGAGCAGGATGAACTGGAAAATCGGGGTCTTACTGAGGTAACCATTGTCGTACTGGATGATTGTATTCTTATCCATCTTATCCATGAAAAATTTCCTCCTGAATCAGAATATCCGGATCCAATTGAGACGCGAGGTCAGGCATCGAGAAACGCGGCGAACTCTTCGGTATCGGCATACGAATCCTGCGTGCCCTTGCGCGTGACGCTGAGCGCCGCGTACTTAGACGCGCGCTGCATCGAGCCGAGCACATCGCCGGTCCGCGCATACGTGTCGACAAAGCAGCCGATGAAGGCATCGCCAGCGCCCGTGCTGTCGACCGCATCGACCTTGAGCGACGGCACGAGCTGCGTCTCCTCTGCCGTGACGAGCAAGGAGCCGCGGCTGCCCATCGTGACGATGACATTCGTCAGGCCGCGCTCTACAAGGCTCTTCGCCGCCTCGCGTACCTGCTCGACCGTATCGACGGGCTTGTCGACGAGGATGGAGAGCTCCGTCTCATTCGGCACGAAGAAGTCGCACTGACAGGCCATCTCGAGCGAGAGCTCGCGGCTTGCAGGCGCCGGATTCAACAGGACCTTGATGCCGTGTGCCTTGGCAAAACGGATGGCCGCATAGACCGTCTCGAGCGGCACCTCGAGCTGCAGGACGAAGAGGCCGCACTCTGCGAGCGCCTCCCCCGCTGCCTCGATGTCAGCCGGGCAGAGCTTCTCGTTCGCGCCCGGGTTGATGAGGATGCGGTTCTGTCCCGAGGCCTCGACGATGATGGTCGCGATGCCGTTCGACGTCCCCTCAGCCGTCTTGACAAGGCTCGTATCGATATGGTTCTTCCGGAAATTCTTGAGTGACTGCTCGCCGAACATGTCATCGCCTACCGCTGTCATCATCACGACGTCGGCGCCGAGCTTGGCCGCTGCGATGGCCTGGTTGGCCCCCTTGCCGCCGCTGGCGATGTGGAAGCCGCTGACGCGGCGCGTCTCACCGGCCTGCGGCATGGTATCCGTATACGAGACGATGTCCATCATCGTCGACCCAATCACTGCAATCTTCATGGAAAATCCTCCTATATCTTATCCCTTATCCTTACTCTCATTCGGCCCGCGGGTGGGCCACACTCCCTCGCTTCACCAGCTTGTTGTAGACCTGGATGCGCATCCTCGCCTGACCAGGATCGCGGATGAGTTCGAGCAGGCGGCGCACGGCGGCCTGTCCGAGCTCTTTCTTGTAGACGTGGATGGTCGTGAGCCCCGGCGCGCAGACCTCGCTGAAGGCAATGTCATCGAAGCCGATGATCGAGATGTCCTCCGGCACGCGGTACTTGTACTTCTGCAATGCCTGCATAGCGCCGAGTGCAATCATGTCATTGTCGGCAAAGAAGGCCGTCGGCATCTCCCGCCCCTCGTCGAGGATGCGCCCAAACGCTTCATACGCTCCCGTGATTGAGACAGGCATCTCGAACTGAAAGGAATCGGCAATCGGCAGCCCTTGCTCGAGCAGTGCCCTGCGGTAGCCGTTGGCGCGGCAGGTGAAGTTGCGCGTGCGCAGGCTGCCGTAGAGGTAGCCGATCTTCGTGTGCCCCTCTGCAATCAAGTAGCGCACGGCCTCGGCCACGGCATTCTCGTTCTCCATCAGCACGCATTGGAACGGCAGGTTCTCGAAGGCGCAGTCGAGCAGCACGAGCGGTACCTGCGCCTCTAGGAACGGCCTGGCATCTGCCTCATTGAGCTCCGTGCCGATCAGCAGGATGGCCGACGAGGTATCACTGAGCAGATCTTCGACCTGCTCCTCGTAGTCCGGCTCACGGCGGTAGAGGTTCACGAGTTTTGTCTCATAGCCATTGCGGCGGCTCTCGTTCTCGATGCTCTCGATGAGATCCGAGAAGAACGGCGCATCGGAGAACACCTCGCCGCTGTCGCGGTACGTCACAAGACGGATGCTCTGGATGCGGCTCGCGGGCACATAGCCGTACTCGCGGGCCAATGCCAGGATCTGCTGCGCCGTCTCATGGTTGACGCCGCGCTTGCCGTTGAGGGCATTCGACACGGTCGCCGCCGAGAAGCCCGACAGCTCACTTAATTTCTTGATGTTGATTTTCACGGTTCCAGCCTCCTTCTTTCTCCTATCCATTCTAAACGAAGCAGGCGGAACGCGCAACGACGCGCAGCGCAGGCGCTCAGAAGACGACACCGGCACGCAGGATCACATTGGGATACGGCGAGAACTCGCCCGTCCGTATCGCGAACTTCGCCTTGGCCGAGAACGCCTTGAGCTCCCCGTGCGGCATGTACTCGGCCGGCACGCCCTTGAGCTTCTGCTGCAGGTACGCATGCTGCGGCTCATTGTGGGTGCGTATCTCATCGGCCAGATAGTAGCCCTCGACCTCCGCTTCCTCAAGTACCGCATCGAGCACTTGGCGGAACGTCGGCACACCAGCCGTGACGGCCAGGTCGATGATCTCGACACCCGGCGGGATCGGCATGCCGGCATCGCCGATCATGAACAGGTCCTTGTGACCGAGCGCCGCAATGCAGCGCGAGAGCTCCGCATGCAGTACACCGTGTTTCTTCATCGCAATCTCTCCTCTTCTCTATCGTTTGCTTCTTTTTTCGTTGACATGGTCATTATACACCATGCTATAAAATAAAGCAATAAAAATTTAGATATTATTTTATAGATTTTTAGGGGAAACTCTCTTATTTCGTTTTGTAAGCGAGTATTTTTGCCGATTATTATCCAAGTTTGAAATTGTATCAAGCGTATTTCCTATTTTAATATAACAAGCACCGTCTCTCCACCTATCTCTTTATATAAATATTTATATAAAATTTTATCTAAAGTCACAAAAAATGCGGCCAGCATCTGACCGCATCGTTTCAATCTGTGATTTTCTTTTACTTGCCGAAATGGCGGATGGCCTGCTTGCTGATCCGCCGCACGCCGCAAAACGGCTCAGCGCCGGCCTCAGCCATACAATGGGCGACAATCTCCGTGGAGATTGGCGCCATGCTCCGGAAGAGGCCGACGGCATTGAGCAGTTGGAGCGCCTTGACGGAGATGGTCTCGAGCGGCCGCTTCGCGTGCTTGCGGATGAGCGAGGGCGGCTGCACGATGGTCAGGCCCTCGAAGCCGAGTGCCTCCATATCATTCTCAATCTCGCCCTTGAGCTTCATGTAGAAGAACGCCGAGCTCGCATCAGCGCCGGCCGAAGAGACGAGCACCATGTGGCGGACACCGTTCTTCTTGGCGAACTCTGCAAACATCATCTGATAGTCGTGGTCGATATGGTACTGTGCCTCTTTTGAGCCCGCCTGCTTCTTCGACGTGCCGAGCGCCGAGAAGATGACATCGCCCTGCACGAGGTCGTGCCAGCCTTCTGTACGCTCGAAATCCACGACATACGGATGTATCTTCGGGTTTTCTATGCCGAGCTCGCGACGCGTGAAGGTCCGCACCTCTGTATAGCGCGGGTCATGGCAGAGCAATTCGACGAGGTCGCGCCCGACGGCACCCGTCGCGCCGACAACAATTGCTTTCATCTGTTTTCTTCTCTACTTTCTGTATGGTTTGCATGCGGCGGCCAGCCGATACACCGCTGTGCCATCTCCTGCAATTTGCCACTCGCGCGCAGTTTGGCCAGGATGTGGTTGATTGCCCCGACCCAATTAGCGCACTTTGGGCTCATCGCGATGCAGAACGCTTCGTGCGTGAAGGGCTGGTCAATCAGCGGTGCAGCGAGCTCCGGGAAGCGCCGCAGGTAAAAAGCCGCCTCCACCGTCTCGGTAATCATGACATCTGCTTTGCCCAGGACAATCTGATGCGGGATGTCGACATTCTTCGCAAAGATGCGGCAGTCAGCATGATGGAGATTGGCCTTGACGAAAGACTCATTCGTGCCGCCCGGATTGTACATGACGCGAACATCCGGTTTGTCGATGGCCGCAAGGCTCGTGAAGCGCGCGGCATCCGCCTTGCGGCAGAGGATGGTCTTGCCGGTCTCAAGGTAGTCATCGGACAGGGTCAGCTCCGCTTCGCGCTGCGGTGTGCGCGAGATGCCGCCGATTGCCATGTCAAAGGCATCGGCCTTCGCATCCTGCACGAGCGTATCCCACGTCGTATCGACGATTTCCGGCTTACAGTCGAGTGCTGAGGCAATGTGCCAGGCCAGCTCGATGTCGAACCCCCGATAGGATTCGATGTACGTCATATGATACGCCATCGGCTCATAGTCACCCGGCGTGCCGAAGATCAATTGTTTTTTCTGATGTTCAGTGGATTCCATAGCTTGCGTTGAACCGACGATTGATATCGCGGATCTCTTCCTTTCCTTCGATATAGGGCTTATACATCTCGAACGGATCGCCGACGCCCAGCGCACAGCCGGAGCAGTTCTCGCAACCCGATTCACACGAGAGCGAGCGCCGCACGATCTCCTCGCGCTCTTCCCGCGTCGTATCTTTTATGAGTACACTCTTATAGCCTTTCATAAAATCACCTTCTTATAATCTATTATACGAGTTTTTTATCCGCTTGCCTACTGACTTTTTATTCACCAATGGATGTGGTATCATGAATCTCAGAGAAAATCGAAGCAAACGGAAAGGACGATACATATGACAAACACGAAGACGGTCCATGTCACCTGCCCGAGCTGCCATGCGCAGGGCGAGTTCACGGTCTACAAGAGCATCAACACGAAGGAGAGCCCGGCGCTCAAGGAAAAGGTGCGCGACGGCTCGCTGTTCCAGTTCGCCTGCCCGGCCTGCGGCGCGAAGACGACGGTGGACTACCCGTTCCTCTACCATCAGCCGGAGGACCACTACATGATCAACTACGGCAAGCTCGAGGACGGCGCCAAGGCGCTCGAGATGCTGCGCGGCAAGGGTGTCACGCTCAAGGACTGGGCGGCGGAGATGGAGAAGACAACGCGGCCCTATGTGCTGCGCGCGGTCGATGACCGCCTGGCCTTCCGCGAGAAGCTCTTCATCTTCGATGCTGGGCTCGATGACCGCCTCGTCGAGATCTACAAGTTCATGGTCTGCTACCAGTATGCGGCGGCAGGCAAGGCGCAGGGCGGCGAGCACGCGTACTTCTATACGGACTCGCAGGGTCATCACCGCGTCCAGCTCGTGCGCGGCAAGGAAACGCTCGGGCTCGCGGACTTCCCGCGCAAGATCTACAACCAGATCCATGCGGAGTACGCGAAGAAGCTCGGGGACATCCGGAAGGCGGAGCCGGTGGTCGATGAGGCGTGGGCTCGGAAGTTCCTGATGGCGCAGGGGCAGGTTTGACTCAGCAGACATCGTGGGGACGGCGGGCATGTCATTTCGGCTTCGGCGGCTCCGCTAAATGGCCCCAATGATAATGAAGTGCTCCTCAGACAACTCGCCGCCTGCCGCGGCGTTTTGACACTGTCTGTCACTAGAAACTATTTTTTCGGGGCCAGCCCTTTGGGCGGTCGCTGCGCCGCCTGCAGGCGAAACGACATGCCCGCCGAAAGGCAGTCTTCAGGCAGACCAAAACGGAATGGCGGCGCCATTCCGTTTTGCTATTACCCGTATTATTTTATCATGCGTGGCGGCCTTGGCCGATGGCGGAGATGTCCATATCGGGGTCGATGAGGATGTGGTAGTCGGGATAGGCGGCCTGGACTTCTTGGTGGAGTTCTTGGAGGATGGCCTGGAGGTCGTTGCCGAAGCGCACGACGACGTCGAAGCGCATCTCTTTCTCCGTGCGGTCGACGTAGAAGCCGTGGACCTGCAGGGCGTAGGGATGGGCCATGACGATTTTGTAGACGGCCTTGCGGATGGGGATGGCTCCGGGGTCTTTGGCGTTGTAGGAGTAGACGCTGACGCCCATGAGGCGCACGCCGGTGGCCTCGAAGACTTTGTCGTGGATGCGGCGGGTCAGGCGGTCGGCTTCTTCGACGGTCATGGTGTCGGGAAGCTCGATGTGGACGGATGCGTAGTTGCGGCCGGGGCCGTAGTTGTTCATCATGAGGTCGTAGGCGCCGCGGATCTCAGGCTCGCTGGCGAGCATGCCCTTGATCTTGCGCACGAGGGTGGGGTCCGGCCGCTCGCCCAAGATGTCGTTGAGTGTCTCGCGCATCATGTCGATGCCGGACTTGATGATGAAGCCCGCGATGATGACGCCGACGTAGGCCTCGAGCGAGACGCCCGTGCCGAGGTAGATAAGCGCCGACACGAGGACGGAGAATGACAGGATGGCGTCGAACAGGGCGTCGGCGCCCGACGCTTCGAGCGCGCCGGATTCGGCAGCTCTGCCCTGCTGCTTGAAATAGCGGCCGAGCACGATCTTGACGACGACGGCCACGGCGATGATCACGAGCGACAGCATGCTGTAGTCAGCGGCCTCGGGCTCGATGATCTTCTTGCCCGACTCCCAGAGCGAGGTCAGGCCTGCGTAGAAGACGATGGCCGCGATGATCATGGCGCTGAGGTACTCGATGCGGCCGTGGCCGAACGGATGCTCCTTGTCCGGCTTGCGGCCCGCGAGTTTGGCACCGGCGACCGTGATGACGGACGACAGCGCGTCGGACAGGTTGTTGACGGCATCGAGCAGCACGGCGATGGAGTTCGCCGTCAGTCCGACGGCTGCCTTGAAGGCCGCGAGCAGGATGTTGACGACGATGCCGACGAGACTCGTGCGCACGATGATCTGCCCGCGCATGGCCATCTCCTGTTTTATTGGTATCGTATTGGGATTTTCTGTCATGGTGATACACCCCTTTGGCATGAATTAGCTTGATTAAGTGTACATTATAGCACACTTTTCGCACAACTGCCGATTTTCTCCCCAAGAATCTTCACATTTTCTTCACAATCCCGCCATATCTTCTGCACAGTCCTTTCTTATACTAGAGCTATCCAAGCAAGCCAAGTGATTCACTCGATGCCGGGCTGACGGTCCGGCCAAAAGAAAGGACGGTATCCCCTATGATGATGACAAATTACATGGAAGTGCTCATGAGCAACCAGCCCTGGAACCTCATCGCCTTCATGGTCCTGCCTGTCGCAATGGCAGAGCTCCTGACAGCAGCAGAACTCTTCATCCTCGCACGGCCAGAAACGAGCGCGGGATGGAAGAAGCTCAGCCACGGCCTTGGCATCGCTCTCGGTCTCTACTTCCTCGGCGTATTCCTCTGCTTCATCCTGCACATCCTCCCGGGCATTTCCTTCCGTGGCTGGATCGACAAGCTCGCCATCGTCGCCTACCTCGCCGGCGTCCTGCCGCTCGGCGCGATCGCGCTGCAGGAACTCGGCCTCTTCGGCGGCCCATCAGCCAAGCGTCAGTGGCATCACATCCTGCTGCTCATCAGTTTCCTCGTTGTCAGCCACATCGCGATGATCTTCGGCATGGTCGACCCGACTCTCTCCGGCTGGCAGCCGCCGATGCAGCAGATGCAGCACATGGACCATATGAATCACATGGATCATATGGACAAGAGCATGCAGCACCACGACGGCATGCAGATGAAGTGACTCTTTTTCCAGCAGAACAGCCCTGCCTATCCAGCAGGGTTTTTCTTCTATCTGAACCGTACAACAAGCGAAAGGATGAATTGCATGCAACTGAATGCCCGACAAGATCCATCAAATGATTCTACTGTGCGCAGTGCTCTGATTGTCGATGATGATGCGCGTCTCCGCCGTCTGCTCGTCGATTTCCTGGAACAGTCGAACTGGCAGACATACGAAGCCGCCGATGGCATCGATGCACTCGAAGCGGCCCGACTGCATCATCCCTCCATCATCATCCTTGACCTCATGATGCCGCGTCTCGACGGCATGGAGACCTGCCGCCGCCTGCGCCAGGTCTCGCAGGTCCCGATCATCATGCTGACGGCCCGCGATGATGAAGTCGACAAGCTTCTCGGTCTCGAGCTCGGTGCCGATGATTACCTCGTCAAGCCTTTCAGCATGCGCGAGCTCGCCGCCCGCATGAAGGCCATCCTGCGGCGCACTCAGGCATTCCCCGCTTTCCAGAAGCAATATGAGGCTCCCGCCATCCTTCGCTGCGGCGCTCTTTCTCTCGACACATGCCGCCATACGGCAGCCATCGACAAGAGTGCGCTCTCCTTGACACCGATTGAGTTCTCCCTGCTCGAGCTCTTCCTGCGCCATCCCGGGCAGGTCTTCAACCGCCTGCAGCTGCTCGAGGCGACACACGGCTTCGCCTTCGAAGGATACGAGCGGACCATCGACGCCCACATCCGGAACCTGCGCCGCAAACTGGAGGCCGCCGCTCCTGCCAGGCACTACATCCAGACTGTATACGGCATCGGCTATAAATTAGAGGGGGAATCCTGATGTTTGACCGACACAGCATCCAGCTGAAGCTGGCGGGAATCACCTTCCTGCTGCTTGTCTTCACCGTCTGCAGCCTGATTGCCCTGACGAACGCACAGATGGAAACCGCATTTGGCGACTACATTTCCCTGCACCTCTCCGTCATGGAGCACGGCCCGGCTGAGACGATGTTCATCCATTCCGTCCATCAATCCTTATGGTGGGTCGGGCTCTTCTTCATCCTGCTCGGGCTCATCGTCACCTCCATCATCGCCGCAAACATCACGCGGCCGCTGCGCCGACTCACGAGGGCAGCCGCCGCTGTAGAGCATGGCGATTTCAACCAGTGCGTCCCCGTCGATTCAAGCGATGAAGTCGGCCGCCTGACCAAGGTATTCAATGGGATGACGGCCAGACTCGCGCAGAATGAACGCGCACAGCGCGATTTTTTCGCGAGCATCACACATGAACTGCGCACGCCTCTCGCCCTACTGCAGGGCACGCTCGAGAACATGACAGCCGGTGTCACCGAGCCGACACCGGAGCGGCTCTTCGCGATGCAGGAAGAGATCATGCGCCTGAATCGCCTCGTGACGGATCTGCGCGACCTCTCGCTCGCGCAGGCGCACGAACTCCGCCTGCACCTGCGCCCGACCGACCTCGGGCAGCTCGCCCAGCAATGCACCATGCTCATCCAGCCACTGCTCGACGAGAAAGAGCAGATGCTCCAATGCCAGATTCCCGAGCATCTGCCCCGTCTGATGCTCGATGCCGACCGCATGCGGCAGGTCGTCGGCAACCTGCTCGTCAATGCCAGCCGCCACTCCAGAAGCGGCAGTCACATCCGACTGACCATCCGCGAGCAGTCCGACTGCATCGAGCTCTGCGTCGCCAATGACGGGCCATGCATCCCCATGGAAGACCTGCCGCACCTCTTCGACCGGTTCTACCAGAGTGCCGATCATGCGCCGGGCGGCTCCGGACTCGGCCTCGCGCTCGCCCGCCAATACACAGAGAGCCATCACGGTACGATTGCCGCTGTATCGACACCAGAGGAAGGCACTGTTTTCACGATACGTCTGCCAAAGGCATAAAAAAGAACGACATCCGACGATGGATGTCGTTCTTTGCTGTCAAGCCTCAGCCGTGCTGCAGATTCGCGCGGAAGGCGGCGATGCCGCGGATGTCGTCAGGCGTCGTGCGGCAGCAGCCGCCGATAAGGCGCGCGCCGGCTTCATACCACTGGCGCACGAAGTCGTGGTACGGCGTCGGACTGCCGTGCCAGGTCTTGGTTACGGCATCGTACGTCTCGCCCGTGTTCGGGTAGACGACGACGGGCTTTGCCGTATGGGCGCGGATGTTGCGGATGAGGTCGGCCACGTACTGCGGCGCTGTGCAGTTGACGCCGATGGCCGCGACCTGGCTCTCCTTGTCGAGCAGGCGCGCGCAGTCGGCGATGGCATCGCCGCCACAGGTGTGCTCGGCATCTTTGCACGAGAACGAGATCCAGGCACCCGCGTCGGGATAGCGGCGCAGGTCATCGAGGATGGCCCGCGCTTCATCGAGCAGCGGCAGCGTCTCGCAGGCCAGGATGTCCGGCCCTGCTGAGACGAGGATGGCGAGGCGCTCCGCATGGAAGTCGGCGAGCTCTGCGCGGCTCGCCCCGTAGTCGCCGCGATACTCCGAGCCATCGGCCAGATAGGCGCCGTACGGTCCGACTGAAGCGGCCGCGAGCGGCTGCGGTCTGCCGACGCGCTTCTCTTTCTGCTGCCAGAACGCATCGCGGGCCTGCTGCACGAGTCGTACGGAGCGCACGATGAGCTCTTTAGCCTGCTCGCGCGTGAAGCCCTTCTTCTCGAAGCCCTCCACCGTCGCCTGGTAGCTCGCGCTCGTCGAGATGTCGGCACCCGCCTCATAGTAGTCGCGATGGACCGCCTCGACGAGCTCTGGCTTCTCAAAGAGCGCCTTGGCCGACCAGAGTTCATCATTCGTGTCAAAGCCGCGGCGCGCGAGCTCCGTGCCAAACGCACCGTCGAGCACGAGCAGCGGGTACTTCGCCAAATCGCGTGCAATCGTATCCATGATTTCCATCCCCCTCTATTCTCTATCTTTTCCCATTATATCTTACTGCAACAGTTCCTGCGGCGGCTCCTTGCCGAACCACTTCTCGTAGATCTCGCTGAACTTGCCGTTCGCCTTGATCTTCGCAAGGCCATCGTCGATCTTCGTCAAGAGTTCGGTATTGCCCTTGAGCACGGCGATGCCGAGGTCTTCCTTCGTCAGGGCCACCTCTGCCGTGCGCACATTCTTGTTGCCCGCATGGCTCACGTAGTACTCGTTCGTCGGGATGTCGTTAACGACGGCATCGACACCGCCATTCTGGACTTCGAGGAACGCCTCGTTGATGGCATTGAATACGCGGACATTGGCCCCCGGGATCTTGCGCGCGGCCTCCTCACCCGTCGAGCCGATTGAGACGCCGAGCGTCTTGCCCTGCAGGTCTTCTGCCGTGTGGATCGTGTCGTTGTCCGACCGCACGACTACACCGAGGCCCGCGATGTAGTACGGCTTCGAGAAGTCGACCGACTGCTTGCGGTCGTCCGTGATCGTGATGTCGTTGATAGCGACATCGATCTCCTTGGCCTGCAGCGCCGGGATCAGGCCGTCAAAGGAGCGGTTGCTGATCTCAACGTCAAAGCCTTCCTCTGCGCCGATGGCCCGGATGATGTCGACATCAAAGCCCTCGTAGTCCTTCGTCTCCTGATCCTGTGAGCCAAACGGCGGATAGCTCGCATCCATGCCGACGCGCAGCACCTTCTTCCCCGACTGCTCCGCCGAGTCCGACTGACCGCAGCCCGCCGTCAGCGCTGCCGTGCCGAGCAGGCAGACGGTCAATAATAATAAGAATAATTTCTTCATACCGTGAACACCCCACAACTTCATGCTGTATATCTGTACATCTTTGATATCCATCATACATTAGCATACATACTATGTCAATATGTTTTGTCACATCGCTAAAATTTATCATGGATATCTGATTTCATGATAAGGTATAATGCTTACAATTTTCTGTTATTTTTATTGACTTCCCGCTCATTTTTGTTTACACTGACAGAGAAAGGAGTGATTTTCATGAACAAGAAACAACGCAATGCCCTGATCACCCTCTTGGTTGGCGCAATCATCTGGTTCGCGCCAGTGCCGGAAGGCGTCACCGTCGTGGCGTGGCATCTGGCTGCCGTCTTCATCGCGACGGTCGTCGGCTTCATCCTGCAGCCGCTGCCAATCGGTGCGGTCGCCTTCATCGCCATCACATTCTCGACGCTCAGCGGCCTTCTAAAAGTCGGCGACGCCTTGAGCGGCTACGGCAACTCGACCATCTGGCTGATTGTCTGCGCCTTCCTCTACTCGCGCGGCTTCATCAAGAGCGGTCTCGGCAAGCGCATCGCGTTCGGTATCATCAAGGCCATCGGCAAGAGCGCACTGTCTCTCGGCTACGCGATTGCCTTCAGTGAACTCATCATCTCTCCGGCTACGCCGTCGGCAACAGCCCGCGGCGGCGGCATCATGTACCCGATCGTCCGCTCCCTCGCCGGTGCACTCGGCTCGGAGCCGAACGAGACGGCCAAGAAGATCGGCACCTACCTCATGCAGGTCGGCTATCACTGCGATGCCGTCACCTGCACGATGTTCGTGACCTCCATGGCAGGCAACCCGCTCTGCGTGGCGCTCGCCGCCAAGACGCTCGGCGTCGAGATCACCTGGATGGGCTGGGCCAGCGCGGCCATCGTGCCGGGCCTCCTGAGCCTGCTGCTCGTGCCGCTCGTCATGCTCAAGTTGACAAAGCCAGAGCTCGTCAGCATCCCCGATGCCAAACATCTCGCCCAGAAAGAGCTCGACGCCATGGGCCCGATGTCGCGCAGCGAGAAATACCTGACCGTCGTCTTCCTCGGCTCGCTGTTCTTCTGGGCCACGTCCGGCCTCACGCACATCGGCGCGACGCCTGTCGCCATGGCAGCTGTCTGCGTCATGATCATCTTTGATGTCATCAACTGGAAGGATGTCCTCAGTGAGAAGGGTGCCTGGGATGCCATGTTCTGGATGGGCTCCCTCATGACGCTCGCCTCGGCTCTGGCAAAGTCCGGCATCATCAAATGGATGGCAAACTCCGCCGGCAGCGCCATCTCCTCGCTCGGACTCGGCTGGGTCGCCTCGGCTCTCATCCTGCTGCTCTTCTACACCTACATCCACTACTGCTTCGCTAGCGTCACGGCGCGCATCAGCGCCCTCTACGCGGCCTTCATCGCCGTCAGCGTCGCCGTCGGCGCACCGCCGCTCATGACGGCCATCATCTTCGGCATCTTCGCCGATGTACCGATTTCCCTGACGCATTACGGCAACGGCTGCGCCCCAATCTACTACGGCGCGGGCTACGTCTCACAGAGCGAATGGTGGAAGAACGGCTTCGTCATGACGACCATCACCACCGTCATCTACCTGACCATCGGCGCCGCCTGGTGGAAGGTCATCGGCCTCTGGTAAGCCAGTCGCTCCCACAGGGAACACGCACACGATAATGTATCAGAAATAAAAGAGAGCTGCCCCGCAGTATGATCCATACTGCAGAGCAGCTCTCTTTTTGTCTGATATGCACTTATCCTTTGAGCTTCATGCCGTCGTGGAATGCCTTGCCGACGACAGGGCCGACGACGCGGTATGTCATCGTCGCGATGTCGAAGATAATCGGCTGGAGCTTGTCGTAGTCGACTTTGCCGTCGGTCAGGACGGACTCATCGGCCTGCTCCGCGACAATCTTGCCGACGAGGATGCCCGTCGCATCGTCGTAGCTCGTCATCTCGCATTCGAGCGTCACCGGGAATTCCTCGATGATTGGCGCGTTGACATGCGCGCTCTTGTGGGTGTGGCAGCCCGCCTTCTCGATCTTGTTGACCTTACGGCCCGTCTCGACGCCGAAGTAGTCGGCAATCTCGACCGTATCCTTCGTCGCAAAGGCCACGGTGAAGGCCTTCGTCTGCTTGACATTGTCCGTCGTCTTGTGCGGCGCGAGGAACAGCGTGATCTCGCCATAGTCCGACTGCGCGCCCCAGGCCGCGTTCATGGCATTCGGCACACCGTTCTCATCGTAAGTGCCGATGATGAAGACACCCTCCGGCGCAGTGCAGGCCTTCTTCCCCGGGAATTCCTTATTCATATGCATGACTTCCTTTCCTCAGCCCGCATAAGCCAGGACGACCTTGAGGACGTCCTGCGCAATGCTCTTCTCCTCGACGATGGACCAGTAGTGCGTGTCATCCTCGTAGATGTCGCCCGACTCTGGGGCATTCTTCTGCTCGAGGATGTACCATGCGCCGCGGCCTGTGTTGTACCAGAACTTGTAGACGTACGGATACGTCTTGTTCTTGATGTTGTCCGTGTAGTAGACGCCGACATTGATGTGCTCCGCATCCGGGCGGTAGACCGTCGAAGTGTCGACGACGTACTTCTCGTCGACATGCTGCTCATACGCCGTGACATAAGCCGCCGAGCAGGCCGTCGGGACGTAAATGGCCGCGACCGCTGCGACGAGCATCGCTAGGAATCGTAACTTCATGCTCTTCATGAAACTGCCTTCTTTCTCATGGGATATTCCCTGTATTCTAACGCTTCTAGTATACAAGTCCGGCCATAAAAATACAAGTATCCCCAAGCAAAAAGCCCCTCGTCAAAGGGGCTTTGAAACGCGGCAGCGCCGGTCAGAGCTTGAGCATGAACACCTTGTCGCCGGTGTCTCCATCCGTGTCTTTCTTGGAGCTGTCCTTCACGAGGACCAGCACCTGATTGCCCTCGTAGGGCATCATCTGGACATCGTTCTGGCCGTCGAACAGTTTGTCGGCCTTGATGCGGTCGACGAAGGAGCCATCTTTCTTGTTGAAGATGTTGAGCTGGCGGATATTGCCGTCGAAGACGAAGAGGTAGTCGTCTGTGACGGCGACATCAAAGACGCTGGCCAGATAGCCCGGCTTCCGGCCGGGGGCATGCTTGCGCCCAATGACGTACGCCTGCGTGCCGTCCAGGCTGTAGGCGGCGACAGCACCGACGCTCGTCTTGCCGTCCAGGGTGCTGCCGAACAGGTAGGCCTGCTGGCCATCGCAGACCAGACCGCTCGGCGTCGTGAGCAGTTCGTCGCGCTCTTCCGGGATGACCGTGCCAATCTCCTGCGAGACCTTGCCGTCTGCGATGGCATAGCGCACGACAGCCCGCGCGTTGTAGAACGATACGGCTTCATCCTTGCCCGGGACGCCGACCATGCCGCGGACGTCCTTATCGTAGAACGGCCGGCTCGTCCCATCCGCGGCGACGGCCATGACCTTGTGCTTCGCATCGGTGTAGAGCAGGTCCTTGCCATCGTTGGAGAGGAAGCTCTTTTCCGGCACGTCCTTGACGAATTCCGCATTCGTGACCTTGAGGCTGTCGTCCTCGAGCTTCGCCTCGAGGATGGTCCCCGTGTTGGCATTGCGGATGTAGATCGTCTCCCCGATCTTCGTCATGGCGCCGGTGCGGTGGAAGGACTTCGTGATGGTGATCTTGTCGGCGTTCGTGAGCTTGGCCAAGGAAAGCTCCTTGCCCTGCTCCAGTTTCACCGTCTCATAGTTCAGTGTGATCTTGGGCTTCTGTGGCTCTGGTTCCTTCGGCGTATTCGGCGTATCGGGACCTGCTCCGCAGCCGAGCACGAGCGCGGCGGTCAGCAGGCCGGTCAGCAGGGCAGCGGCGAATTGCGGCTTCTTCATGGTCATCCTCCCTTTCTTCTCTTCAATCTCTTACATCACGATTCTTTCTTGGCTTTTGGCTGGCGCTTGACCTGTGTGTAGAGGAAGGTGTCGTTGCTGTCGACGAGCGAGAAGCTTTCCTCATCGAGGTAGGCGTCGGCCTTGACGGCCTTGTGCACATTGCTCATGCCGGCGATCAGGATATAGCGCACGAGAAAAGCGGCGCCGAGTGCCAGCACGAAGGAAATCCCTAGGATCTTTGCAGTCATGAAGAGCCCCCCTTACGTCATGAAATACTGCACGATGAAGTACAGCACCGGCCAGAACACGGCGAGTGCGATGGCCGGGTAAAGCCACGACTTGCGCTTGTCGACGGGCAGGCTGCCAACGAACTTGCCCGTCTGCCCGTTCATCATGAAGGTGTAGGGCTTGCCCTCGTAGCGCGTCGTCAGTATCCAGACGGGCAGCATCGCGTAGGAGATCGCGGCGCTCTCGCGCAGGAAGGACGGGTCGCCCTCGATGGAGCAGCGGTCGTACCCTTTGACGGTCTTCTGCAGGGCATCGACAGCCGTCGCGCGCATGCGCGCATCGGCGCGCGGGATGCTCTCCTCCGCATCGACATCGTACTTGTCGGCCAGATGGCCCGTGAAGTAGGCCGCGGAGAACGGCATGAGCTCCGCGTAGTCGAACGGCTCGATGCTGTCCATGTAGGCGTCGTCCATGCGCTCGCTGCCGTCGACGGGGATGCGCACGAAGTGCATCGAGCCCGCGCGCTCGCACTGGTAGACGCTCGTCTCCGTGATGATCTCATCCGCCGTCTCGCGGCGCACATCGTTCTCCGCGCGGAAATTGGCCCGCGCGAAGACATCGGCATCGAAGAGCCAGAACGGCACGTACATCGCCTGGATGTCCTTCGTGCGGTTGGCTCCGGCGAAGCCATCGGGCAGCAGGTACTTGCCCTTGTAAAAGGCCTGCAGCGCCTCCTGCGCCTCTTTTTTCGTCTTCTTGAACGGCAGGATGAAGTCCGGCTTCACCATGCCCTCGAACTTCGCCGGCATCATGTTGGGGCTGCCGCAGTAGGCGCACTCCGTCGCCATCGTATTGCCGTCGGAGACGAGCTCCGCGCCGCACGCCGAGCAGGTCTGCATGACCATGGCGCCGCTCTCCTCCGGCGACCACTCGCCGCCCGCTGCGGCCGTGTCGAATTCGGCTTCTCTTGTTTCGGCCGCGCGCCTGGCGGCTTCCTGCTCCCGCGCGAACATCGCCTCAATGGCCGCGATCTCGAACTCGGTGCCGCAGTACTCGCAGCTGACCGTATCGCGCCCCGGCAGGAAGGAAAGCGGCGCACCGCATCTCGGGCATTTATAGCTGACTGACGTCTCGGCCACGATACTCACCTTCTTTTCTCTATCACATGTCTAGTGCATATCTAGATGATCCACTTCACTGTCTGTCGCCCTCATCGAACGGATCGCCGCACTCGGGGCAGAACTTCGGCGGATGCTTCGGGTCCTTCGGCTCCCAGCCGCACTTGTCGCAGCGGTAGAGCGGCTCGTCCGCCGGCTTCTTCGCGCCGCACTCCATGCAGAACTTGCCCTTGTTGACCGTGCCGCAGCTGCAGGTCCAGCCACCTGAAGCAGGCTTTGGCTGCGGCTTGCCGCACTCCTCGCAGAACTTGCCCGCATTGCCCGCGTGACCACACGAGCAGGTCCAACCAGACTGCGGCGCGGGCGGCGCTGCCTGCTGCTGAGGTGCCGGTGGCTGCTGTGCCGGTGGCTGCTGTGCCGGTGGCGCCAAGGGATTGCCCTGCGGTGCGGGCCCTTGGCCAAAAGCACCCATCGCACCGGCGCCCATCTGCCCGGCCATGCCCATGCCCATGAAGCCGAAGGCACCGCCCATGCCGGCCTCATTGCCGGCCGCCGTGCGCATCGCATCGGCCGTCGCCGTCGCGAGGCGGCCAGCCCGCATGTCCGGATTGCTCATGATCGCGCTGTCCTGGATCTCCTTGATGCGGCGCTCATCTTCTTCCTCGGCCTTGACCGACGAGACGCCGAACGAGACGATCTCAATGCCGCGCTTCTTGCCCCAGTCCTCCGAGAGTTCCTCACTGAGCTCGTTGCGGATATCCTTCGTGTAGTTGATGAGCTGCGTATAGCGGATGCCCTTGGCCGCGATGCGCCCGAAGGCCGGCTGCAGGGCCGTCAGCAGCTCACTCTTGAGCTGCGAGTCGATCTCCGAGCGCTCGTACACGGTGTCGAAGTTGCTGCAGACGTTCGTGTAGAACAGGATGGGATTCGCGATGCGGTAGCTGTATTCGCCGAAACAGCGGATGTTGACGTTCAGCATGTACGGTCCGATCATCGTCTCAAACTGGATGGACTGCGGCGTGCCGTACTTGTTGCCCATGATCTCCTTCGTGTTGAAGTAGTAGACGCGCTGATCCTTCGGCGCATCGCCGCCAAATGTGAAGCGCTTGCCCATATTGCGGAAGACGGCCTTGAGATCACTTGCCAGGTCGCCGCCAAAGACGGTCGGCTCCGTCGAGCTGTCGTAGATGTACTCGCCCGGCTCGGCGCAGATCTCGACGACCTTGCCCTGCTCGACGATCATCATGCACTGGCCCTCATTGACGACGATGACCGACCCCTTCGTGATGATATTGTCCTCGCCCGAGGTGTTGGAACTCCTGCCCCGCGAACTCGTGCGCTTCTGTCCCTTTGCGGCCAGCGTGTCCTTGTCGAGGCTGTCACAGTAGAGGAATTCTTTCCACTGATCGGCCATGACGCCATCTGCCGCGCCCATTGCTGCCTTGATAAGACCCATGATGATCCTCCTTTTCTAACCATTCAGAACGACTCAGAACAACGGCTCAGAATGCGACCTGCGGGACTTCCTTCGCCTTCTCCTCCGCCCGGAACTGCGGAAGCGGCCGCATGCCCATCATGTCGGCGAAGAACGTTCCCGGGAATGTCTGTATCTTGATGTTGTAGAAACGGATTGCCTCATTGTAGTCCATGCGCGCGACGGCGATGCGGTTCTCCGTGCCGCTGATCTCGCGCATGAGCTCTGTGAACTGCGTGTTTGCCTTGAGGTCCGGATAATTCTCTGAGATGGCAATGAGCTTGCCGAGCGCACCTGTGAGTTCCGCATCGGCTGCGCCGAGCTCTTCCGGCGAGCCGGCATTCATGAGCCTTGCGCGCGCATCCGTGACGGCCTTGATCTGAGCTTCTTCATGCTTCATGTAGCCCTTGACCGTATTGACAAGATTCGGGATGAGGTCCGCCCGACGCTGCATCTGGTTCTCCACCTGACCGTAAGCCGCATCGACATTGAGCCGCGCGCTCTTCACCGAGTTGTACTGATACCCGAGGAACAGGCAGAAGATGAGGAACAGGCCAACTAAGATTGTTCCACCTTTCATATATTCATTCTCCTTCCTGACGCCCCTATTGGCGTCGAACAGACGTTGTGTCCCGCACTCACCAGCCATCCGAGGCACCGCCACCGCCACTGCGGCCGCCGCCATAGGAGCCGCCAGAACTGCCCGAACCACCGGAGCGATAGCGCCCGCTCTCGTCGTCGCCCGACTGCCCTGCTCTCTTGCCGCCACCCGAATCCGAAAATAGGCGGCCAGATGACAGGAGATCCAGGATGCCCTTCAGTGTGCCCCAGACCGCGTAGTCGAGCAGCGCGATGAGGCCGAAGAAGATAGCCGCGCCGAGTAAGACGCCCCAGAATGGTTCTTCCGCCACATCCTTGACATTCTCGGGGACTTCAGCACCGTACTCTTCATACGCCTTCTGCGTGAGTTTTGCATAGGCCGTGACAATGGCTTCGGAGTAGTTCTCACTCTTGAAGTCCGCCTTCATGCCGTCGAGTACGGAGCCCGCATAGCCATCGGTGATGGCGCCCTCTAGGCCATAGCCGACCTCGATGCGGAACTTGCGGTCCTCCTTGGCGATGAGCAGCAGCACGCCGTTGTTCTGCTCGGCATTGCCGATGCCCCAATTGCGGAACAATGTCGTCGCGTATTCCTCGATGGAAGCACCATCAAGAGAGGGGATGGTCACGACGACAACCTGAGCGCCCGTCGCCGCATCGAGCCCTCTGCCCATCTCAGCAATCTTGGCCGCGTCCTCCGCCGTTATCATCCCGGCCGTATCGACGCTGTACGCCAGCGAGGACGGCTTCGGCAGGACGGCCGGTGCCGCCAGCACGACCGATGCCAATGCGATGAGCAGCAACCAGAAGATACCAACCACATAGCAGCGTCTGTCCAACACGCTTCGTTTGTCCATCGTTCTCATCCCCTTTCTCTTCCAGTATACGGCACGGGATGTGCCCACCGTACTGTACAAAATGACAGGTAAGCACAAAAAAAGAAGCTGCCAGAAGCAGCTTCTTGAAGTGCAGCATGGATTCAGGGCGCAGGCTCCGACGCACGGCCTGGCGCTGGCATGGTGAGCGCGAGGGAGAACGACGGCTGTGGCGCAATCGTCAGGCGCGCGTCGAGCGACTTGGCGCGCCGGATGATGGCCGAGAGGCCGCCGCCCGGGTGGAAGGTCGGCGGCGCACCGCAGCCGTTGTCGGCGATGCGGATGCCCGCCTCGCCCACCTTCACCTCGATGACGTCGGCATGGCCGTGGCAGATGGCATTCGTCGCCGCCTCGCGCAGGACCTCTACGAAAGCGAGCGCCACCGTGCGCCGCTCGGGAAGCTTGCCCGTGAGTCGGACCGTCACGCCGAAGGCTTCGTACGCCCGGACGAGGTCCTGCAGGAGCTCCTGCGGCAGTTCTTCCTCAAGCCAGATCTCCTCGAGCACCATGTCGACCGTGGGCACGAGCTTGGCCGCCTCTAGAGGCTCCGGTGCGGTAAGCAGGCGCTGCAGCATGCTGATGCGGCTGCCCATGATGTCGTGCACGCGGACGCGCACCGTCTCGAGCGTCCTGCGGCGTTCCTCCTCGATGGCCGACTGCAGCAGGCGCTTCGTCTCCTCGGCCTGCGCGGCGAGCACGGCGTTCTTCGCCTCGAGCTCCCGCGTGACGGCGTCGAGCTCCGTCACGTCCGAGGCCGTGATCTCGAAGCTGCCGCGCTCCGCACGGCCCGGCATGGCCTTGCGCCGCAAGAGCCAGGCGCTGTGCCGGAAGCGGAAGAGCAGCGTCCCCTGCGCCTCGTCAAAGATGTGCCGTTCCCCCTGCTGGGCCATCTCCCTGAGTCTCTGCCAGAACGCTTCGGCGTCGCGGCTATGGCCGCCGACTGTCCCCTCCATGAAGTCGAGCATGCAAAGGTTCGCCAGGACGATGCGGCCATCGCCGTGCGCGAAGAGGATGCCTTCCGGCAGGGTGTCGAGCCCCTCGCGGACCCACTCGCGCACAGCGGGCCGCGCGTGATGCCAGGCGAGACCTGCGCGCAGCACCAGCAAGAGCGACGCCAGCGCGATGCCCCACGGGAGGCCTGCGGCGCCGAAGTCCAGCAGCACGGCCGCGAGCAGCAGGCTGGCACGCAGCAGACCGCGCTTCGTGACGGCATCCAGCCGCAGCTGGTAGAGGCTCAGCAGGATCAGGCACGAGGCAGTGGCGAGCAGCACGATGTGCGCATAGAGGAAGAACGGCTCCTCCTCATTGCCGGCGGCCCGCTCGCGCAGCTTGAAGCAGACAAGCAGGAAATCCGAGCTCAGCAGCACGGCCACGCCCTCGCTCCAGACCGAGACTGCCCTAGAGCTGCGCACATAGGCCGCGCGCAGGCCAAAGGCAGAGATGATGGCCGCGAGGAAGGCGGGCAGCAGGCAGAGCATCGCCGTGTATCCGCTCATCATTTCACCTCCTCCGTCAGGCTGCAGTCGACCGACACGGCATAGCCAAGGTCCTTGACGGCGATTTGGCTCGCCGCATGGCCTTCGTGCCAGAGCGCCTGCCAGCGCGCCAGCCACGCGCCCTGCTGCTCGACGAGAAAGGTCACGCGCGCCTCGGCCATCGTCACGTAGATGTCCTCCGCCGCCCGGCTGCGCGCCGCCTCCGCGAGGAAGGTCGTCAGCGCATCGAAGGCCAGCAGGGCCGTCTGCGCCGGCATCTCATCCGGCATCTTCCAGTCGATAGCCGCATGCAGGCGGAACGCGCGCAGCGCCGAGCAGATCTCCGACGAGGCCATCTCGAAGTCGTCGAGCGCGATGCGGCCGCTCTCCTCGCTCTTGAGGAAGAGCACGCAGCGCTTCTTCGTGTACGTCGCGAGCAGGTTGAGCTTGTGGACCGCATGCTTCTGCGCCTCTCCCTCCGTCTTCAGGATTTCCTCGCGAAACTCGCGGAAGTACGGACGGAGGCCCTTGAGCAGCGATTCGACCTCCTCGCGCAGGCGGTCCTGCATCATCTGTGCCGCCCGCTCGCGCCGCTTTGGTGCCTCGCGCTCCAGATAGCGGCGCCTGCGCGCCAGCGCCCGGTTTGCCTGTGCGAGGATGCGCTGCCGCTCGCGCAGCAGATGCATGTCCTCGTACCAGACGAGCGTGCCGCCGCCCGGCACCTTCATCTTGGAAATGCGGTAGTCCTTCCGCTCCCCTTCCCCGCCGGGCACCGCCTTCGAGACGAGGCGCGCCCGCCCCTTTTCATCGAGCAGCATGAGGCCGGGCGATGCCTCGCGGAAGAACGATTCGTGCTCGTCGTTCGACGGCATGAGGCCCGTCTGTAGGCAGAGTTCGAGCAGCAGCAGGAAGAAGCCCGTCGTCGTGAAGGTGACGTCGATGCGCACGAGGGGCAGGAAATTGTAGAAGATGGAGTAAGCGAGGAACAGGCAGCAGAGGGCGACGGGCAGGACCATCTGCAGGCGCCAGATCTTCTGCAGGCCGGCCTTGACCCAGAGGATGGCGAGCGCCGCAAAGACCTCGAGGAACCAGATGGTCCAGTAGGCATAGGCGCCCCACTCCAGTTTCTCCTCCCATTCGCCGCCCTCGCGTTCTTGTGGGAACGAGAAGACCTGCTCATGCCAGTCGTTCGTCAGGATGGCGGCAGCCAGCACGAGGTTCAAAAGCAGCAGCGCCAAAAGATGCGGCGGCATCCTGCGCGCGACGGCATCGCGGTCCGCCACGTGCGCGATCCAGAGCAGGGCGACGGGCAGGGCCGCCCGGAAGACGTAGTAGAGATACCAGAATGCATTGATCAGGCCATCGCCCGCATCCGGTACAGGCTCGAGCATGTACTTCAGCAGGCGCACGGACTGCCAGGCGAGCAGCGCAGCGACGAGCAGGCGGACGGCCCGGCGCGCGCCGCGGTACAGGAAGCGCGCCCGCAGCGCTTCGCCCCAGAGCAGCGTCACAGCCGGCATGAAGGCATAGGCAAGATGGCGCAGCCACGTCATTTCCATGCACACACTCCCCTTCCTGATGGTCCCAGCTTCTCAACGATTTTCTTTCGCTGTAATACATGATAGAATGATAATAAAATGATTTGAACAGGTACCGCACCATAGTCGACACACAACCAAGGACCAAAGAATAAAGGAGATCACCATGATTGCGACGACAAAGCGGGCGCGCATCCTCGCGGGATGCCTGGCCCTGCTCTCTACAGCCCCCATCCCCGCCGCTGCCGCCAAAGTACAGCAGGATTCCGCAAGATCCGTGAAACCAGACGCAGCTTCCGAAATGGAACAAGAAGCCGAGATCATCGACCGTCTGGAGAAGGCCGATGCGAGACACTCCTATCCGCGGCTCACACTGCACGGCGACTACCGCTTCCTCTACGGCAAGGGTCGCTTCCACGCAAGCGTGCCGGACATGCGGACCGGCACGCTGCGCCGCACCGATCAGGCCGTCTTCCGCGCCGAGCGCCGCCTGCGCCTCTTTCCCTTCATCGAGACGAGCCCTGGGACGAGCATCCGCACGATGCTCGAGGACAAGCGCGACAGCAAGGACGAGTCGCGCAACAAGCACCTGACGCTCTCGCGCCTCTACCTGCAGCACGAGAACCCCCACACGAAGATCGAAGTCGGCCGCTTCAACTACTACCTCATGGACGGCAGCATCATCGACAAGCGCATCGATGGCCTGCGCTTCCGCACGGGCGATACCGACCGGCCGCAGGGCAGCCTGACCGTCTTCGTCGGCCGCACGACAGGCGAGCCAGATGAACAGAAAGACGGCGTCTCCGTGCTCTGGAAGAAAGCGCTCGGCAAGCTCGATGCCAGTGCCGCCTATCTCGATTTCCGCCAGCGCCAGGACCTGCCAGCAAGCGAGCCAAGACTCCGCGCACTCGGCCTGCCTGCCGGCCGCATCGGCCAGGGCTTTGACCGGCAGCGCATCGCCTCGCTTGCGGCCAAGTACCATCCCACATCGAAATGGCAGCTCGGGCTCGAACTGCTGCAAGCAGACGGGCGCCATTATGCCGACGCCTATCGAGAGCGCGAGGGCGGCTTCGTCGCGCTCGTACAGTACGGCGAGCTGGACGAGCGGAAGGCCGGCAGCTTCGCGAGCTGGCTCCGCTACTACGACCAGCCCTCCGCCTCCGTCCTCTACCCGACGATGGACGCCGACACCGGCTTCTTCCGGCGCGAGGGCTTCCGCAGCTGGGGTGCCCGCACCGACTACGTCATCACGCCGGGCCTCGTCTGCGCCGTCGAGGGCTTCCGCCTCGAGAGCCGGCGCGAGAGCCCCCTGCTGCGCCGCATGCACGAGTACATCCTCGGCACGAGCATCACTGCCTACTTCTGACGCATGGCGCAGCGCCAAAAGTGCGTTTTAGGTACATCCCAAAGTGCGTTCTAGGTACACTCGGTACATCAGGGCATGGCGGTGTCGTCGCGTTCGCATTCGTTCTGTGTCTCCATGCTCGTCAGGCCCTTCTCGGCCGCCTCCACGGCGAGGCCGACGATGCTCTTGTGGGCCGTCTTCTCGAGCATGTTAGCGATGTGGAAATTGACCGTGCGCTTCGCGATGCCCAGCCGCGCCGCAATCTCCTCGCGCGAGAGGCTCTGGCAGACGAGTTGCAGGATCTCGAGCTCGCGCTCCGTCAGGCTGGCCTCCGCCGCACCGAACGTATCCCGACCGCGGATGACGGGAAATACGTGCTCGCCCGCCATCGTCCGCCGTATGCAGTCGAGGAACGCCTCCCCTGACGCTTCCTTGTAGATGAAGCTGTCCGCACCGGCATCCCTCGACCAGCCGATGAAGGCGAGCTCCGACATGCCCGTCATCATGACGACGCGGATCGCCGGAAAGCGCTCTTTGAGCCGGCGGCAGATGCGGATGCCGCTCGTGCGGCTCTCCATGCAGATGTCCATGAGCACGAGGTCCGGCCGGTAGCGCAGGCACGCCTCCTCTGCCAGCTCCGCCAAAGCACAGGTCGCACAGACAGCAATGTCCGGCGCCGGTTCAAAGATCTTCCTGAGTCCCTCCAAAAGGATTTTCTGGTCATCCACGAGCAGGATATCAATCATCGCGCTCCCTCCCATTTCATCGTGTTTTCTCTATTGTATCATAGAGCTGCATGGGAAAGAAGCACACGTTGCACCTAAAACGCACTTTACAAAATATAGTTTCGCAGATGTATGGTATAATAAAACGACACTACCACGAAAGGACTTGATTCTCTGAATAAGAAATACCTCTACCTGCTCGCTGCTGCGCATCTGAGCAATGACATCAACACGGGTTCGCTGCCGGCGCTGCTGCCGTTCTTCGTAAGCTTCTACGGCATGGACTACACGGCCATCGCGGGCCTGATGTTTGCTTCTTCGTTCCTGAGCTCCGTCATCCAGCCGCTGTTCGGCTATCTGGCCGACAAGGGCTCGCGCCAGTGGTTCATGGCCGTCGGCGTCTTCTTTGCCGGCACCTCGCTGGCCATCACGGGCTTCGTCTCCGACTACTGGCTGATCTTCGCTGCGGTCACAGTCATGGGTATCGCGACCTCCATCTTCCATCCGGAGGCCGCCCGCTGCGTCAACGGCGTCTCGCAGGGCGCGCGCGGCAAGGGCATGAGCATCTTCAGCGTCGGCGGCAACGGTGGTTTCGGCTTCGGCCCGCTGCTCGCCGTCTTCCTCGTCACGACGTTCGGCATGCACGGCCTCGCTTTCTACGGCATCACCGCCGCCTGCATGAGCCTCCTGCTGCTCCTCGCTATCCCGCATCTGCGGCGCGCTATCGAGGCCAATGCGAGTGCAGCAGCCGAGGCGGCCAACGCCAAACAGACGAGCAGCAGCCCCGCCGCAATGAATGACTGGCATGCCTTCGGCCGCCTCTTCTTCGTCATCCTCTTCCGCTCGACGGTCTTCACTGGCATCTCGAGCTTCCTGCCGCTCTTCTGCATCCAGGTGCTCGGCTCGAGCGAGGCCATCGGCTCGATGACGCTCTCCATCATCAGCATCGCGGGCGTCGCCGCCACGCTCTTCGGCGGCTGGTTCGCCGACCGCCACGGCTACCGCAGGACACTGCGGCTCGGCAGCGTCCTGCTCGTCCCGTTCCTCGCCATCGCCGTCTTCTCCCACAGCATCTATGCCGTCTACGCCATGCTGCTACCGATGAGCTTTGCCATGCTCGCGCCGTACTCCTCCTTCGTCGTCCTCGGCCAGGAGTACCTCGCCAAGAACATCGGCTTCGCCTCCGGTGTCACGCTCGGTATCTCGATGAGCATCGGCGGCATCATCGCCCCTGCCCTCGGCCACTACGCCGACACCTACGGCCTCACCGCCGTCATGGGGCTGCTCGTCCTCATCGCCGCCATCTGCGCCGGCGCCACCTTCCTGCTGCCCGACAAGAAGACACCCCAATGAAAAAAGTCCCTGTACTACTGTACAGGGACTTTTTTAACATCATCCGATGAAAAGAATTGCATCACCGATCATGATGCGCGGCGCATGACCGCCCTTGAGTGCGATCTGCCCCGGCATCTCTGTCTTTTCCTGATTGAAGATCAGTGTGACATGGCCGTGCTCGCGCAAGGTCTGGTTCGCGACCTGCCCGACATCCGTGACCGTGTACTCCCGGTCCGCGATGATCAGGCGGTCTCCCGGCACGATATCCTCGGCCAGCTCACCTTTTGTATGCGAGATGACCATGTTCTCATAGGCAGGTGGAACGTCTTTGTCAAACAGAATCAGGCTGTCCCGGATTTTCATGAACGACAACACGGAATCTCCGATAGCCGTTACAGTCGCTTCGTATTTCATAAGATAGACCTCCAAAGATTATAGGATCTGCGCAATCAGCAGCGTCAGGCTGATTGCCGTCAACGAGGCCACGCAGGTCGCTGCCGTATACGATTTCAGGGCCCCCTGCACCGTCAGGCCAAAGTATTCCTTGACAATCCAGAAGCCGGAATCCGTGACATGCGAGAAGCAGATGGCACCGGAGCCGACTGCTAGGCAGACGATGGCCGGGTCAAGGTTCGGATACTGCGCGAGCATCGGCAGGACGATGCCTGCAGACGTCATCATCGAGACGGTTGCCGAACCGACGGAAAAGCGCATGATTGCAGCGACGAACCAGGCCAGCAGGAGCGGGTTCATGTCAAGTGAAGTCAGGATCTCGCCGAGTTTGACGCCCAGCCCACTGTCCAACAATACTTTGTTGAATGCGCCGCCAGCGCCAATGACGAGCAGGATGCCCGCCACTGGGCCGAAGCACTGTTCCGTATACTTCAACAGGTCCTGCATCGTCTTGCCGCGGCAGATGCCGAGTGACCAGTAGGCAAAGAATGCGGAAATCAGCAATGCGGTGATTGGATTGCCGATGAAATCCACCCATACGCCGACAGGCGAATCCTTCCAAGGCGACAGTTCGAAAATAGTCTTTGATACCATGATAAGCATCGGCAGCAGGATCGTGAACAGCGTGATGCCGAACTTCGGCAATTCACTGTCCGGCACTGGTTTTTCTCCTTCGCGCAGCGTGTCGAGGTCTGATTCGATTCCCTTCGAGACGAAGCGCGTCCAGATGGGGCCGCCCACAGCGGCACAGATCGTGCAGACAACGAGGCCGAGCAGGATGACTTTGCCGACATCCGCACCGAGCGTCGCGGTGATGGCCATTGCCGCCGGATGCGGCGGCAGCATGCAGTGGACGACCTGCAGAGAGATGCCGATTGGAACGCCGATGCGCACGATCGAGAGGCCCGTAGCGCGTGCCACACTGATGACGAGAGGGATCAAGAGGACAAAGCCGACCTGGAAGAACACGGGAATGCCCGTGATGAGACCGACAAACATCATCGCCCAGTTCGCCCGCTTCTGTCCAAAGCGGTGAATCAACGTGCGCGCTAACCGCTCTGCGCCGCCAGAAGTCTCAAGCATCTTGCCGAGGATGCTTCCGAAACCGAGAACGGTGGCCAAAAAGCCCAAGGTGCTGCCCATACCAGCTTCGATGGATTTGCAAATACCATTGAGCGGCATGCCTGTCACAAAGCCGACGTAAAAGCAGACAATGATCAGGCTGACAAATGCCTGTATATGCGCCCGCATGATCAAGAAGACAACGAGCATGATCGCTGAAAGCAGCGTGCCAACTAAGAAAGCCGTTTCCAAAATCCTTCCCCCATTCTCCTATGTCCCTATATGTTCTCTAGCTGTATTGTTTCCCCTAAGATATATCCTAAACATATCCACGACCTGCACACTATTGCAGATTGAACCAAGTGAGATATTCCCGTACGACCTCTGTCATTTCTGCTTCCGCCTGCTCCGTCACCTGCTCAAAGCGAAGATTCGGATCATCCTGCGCAGCAAGATATGCCCTTGCCCTTCGGACACCGCTCGTCGATACTTCCGTGTTGATGTTGATCTTCCGGATGCCGCGGCGGATGGCTTCCTGCAGCGTATCACGTGGAATGCCGGAGCTTCCATGGAGTACCAGCGGCGTATCCACCGCCTTAGCGATAGCAGATAAGCGCTCAAGGTCCAGATGCGGCATTCCCTTGTAGAGACCGTGCGCATTGCCGATGGAGATGGCCAAGGCGTCGATGCCCGTTCCCTCCGTAAATGCCTGAGCATCCTGCGGCGTCGTGTAGCTCCGCGGATCACCGGGATCGCCAGAGCCATCTTCTTCATTGAGATAGCCGAGTTCACCTTCCACGCTGACCGATACGAGATGCGCCATCCTGGCAATCTCAGCCGTCGCGCGGATATTCTCAGGAAGTGGCAGCGAAGAGCCGTCGAACATGACCGAGGTAAAACCAGCGCGTATGGCCCGCAGGATGGTCTTTTCCTGTTTTGTGTGGTCGAGATGCAGCACGACAGGCTCTGGCACCCTCTCTGCATATGATTTCACCAGTGCAGCCAATGCTTCGAGCGGCATATGTGCATCGTACTTCTCCCCAAAGGCCAGGATGACAGGATGCCTGCCATCCGCGGCCTTCAGGACAGCCTGGACGGATTCCACATTGTAGACGTTGAACGAGCCAATCGCACAATGATGTTCCTCGGCCAGGCGCAGGATTTCCTGAAGATTGACCAGCATATCATTTCTCCTCTAGTCTCGCCACGATGTCCCGCAGCGTCGTGACTGCACCGACATTGCCTGGGAAGATGATGTAGCTCATGCCCGGAAACTTGCTCTCAGCGCCCGTCTTCCAGACAGGGATGCCCGGCGCCACCTGACCAAGTACCAGAGCGCGCTTGACCGACAGGCCTTTCGTACCGACATCGCTCGACGTGATGCCGCCCTTGGCAATCAGGAAGGCAGGCTGGATGGAGAGACGGCTGACGATGCTCGTGATGGCTTCCGATATCTTGACCGATACGCGCAGCGATTCTTCTTCGGAGCCTGCATCAAAGCGCTTGCGCCCCGTGTAGACAGCCACGGTTTGGCCATTCTGGATGGCCTGTTCCACCGCGCCTACGACGCGCTGCAGCTCTGCTTCGAGTTTTTCCGGCTCCAGGACGAGCATGTGATTGAACTCGATGAACTTGACATCCTTGAGTTCCTTGAGCTTAGCCAGCTGATCCGTCGTCTTCTTGACATGCGAGCCAATGATGATGAGGCCGCCATTCGTATTGCCCGGCACAACGAGTTCTTCCTTCGTCAGAAGAGCCTTGTCCGGCACGCCTCCGATAACCTTCGTCCAGGCTGCTGCCGTGCGGAACATGAAGGTCTTACCCGCTTTCATCGCACGGATCATGGCAATCGCAAAGACTTTGACATCGACATAGTCCACCGCATTGACGATCACCTTATGGAAGTCCTTGACTGCCATGAGCTGGTCGACAATCTTATCGACCGCCACAGCGCGGAGGTCATCCAGTGCGATGCAGGTGACATCAGCCGCCTTGAAAGCACCCTTTGTCTTTTCTTCTACATACTCAGCGAGATTCGACTTAGTGTAGCTGAAGGTCTTATCCTTCGCGAATTCCGTCTCACCAGCCGGTACAAGGTAATCACCTTCCTGCACATAGTGAATATCGCCAATCGTAAAGCGGCCGCCTTCCTTGAAGAACGGCATCAGTACTTCGCCATCAATGGTCTTCCCGGTTCCCTGCTCTAACGTCTTGCAGAGCGTCTCGGTCTCGAGCGGATAATGGCCGCGCAGCGTGGAATCACTGCGGCTGATGATCATGAAATCTCTGCCCGTCTTCTTAGACTCTGCCATGACGCGCTCTGCGATGGTCTGATGGACTTCTTTCGTGTACTTGGCAGAGAAGGCGCGCGAGTTGGTCAGGATGAAGAACATATCCTGTTCCTCAGCGAAGCCTGCGGCGATGCTCTCCTCCGACCAGTCCGTGTAGACATGGATGCCGTTGACCGTCTGTACACCCGTCGGGTCATCGTCCAGCACGATGATCTTCTTATGGAAATCCTCACGCTCTTTCGCGAGCATTGCGTCGACTCGTCCCTCGTCAACAGCGGGGATATCCTTGAATAAGTCTTGTTTGAGTACCTTCATGATCATTTCCTCACTCTTCATTCGTCTTGACTACGACACCGGAGATATTCTCATAGAACTGGACAATGCCGCTGTGATCATCCATCAGATGCCCCGTCGCCTTGAGGCTGTGCATGATCTGCTCCAGGACACCGGTCATGACGAGTGGCAGGTCGAGCTTTTTCGCCGTGTCCATGACATTCGTGATATCCTTGAGATTGATCTTGATCGGTCCGCCCGGTTTGAAGTTGCGGCGGAACATCATCGGCGCTTTTGCATCGAGTACCGTGCTGCCGGCCAGGCCACCGCGAATCGCCTCATAGACCTTTTTCGGGTCAGCACCAGCTTTCGTCGAAAGGATCAGCGCCTCAGCTACCGCTGCGATGTTGAGATTGACGATGACCTGATTGGCAAGCTTCGTTACGGAGCCGCTGCCCGTCGGTCCGACCAGCGTGATGGACGAGCCCATCGCCTCAAATACGTCGCGAACAGAGTCCAGTACGGCTTCCTCACCGCCGACCATGATGGCGAGCGTGCCTGCTACAGCGCCCGGCTCACCGCCGCTGACTGGTGCATCGAGGAATGCACATCCCTTTGCCGCAGCCAGTTCAGCAAACTCCTTCGACTCCACCGGCGTGACCGAGCTCATATCCACGATGACCGTTCCCGCTTTGACGCCGGCCAGGATGCCATCATCGCCATTGAGGAGAGAACGGACAATCGGACCGCTCGGCACCATCGTGATGACGACATCCTGATCACATGCAACCTCCTTAGCGGAAGAAGCACCTTTCGCACCCTCTGCCACAAGTGCCTTGACCGCATCGGCTACGATGTCATAGACCGTGACAGAAAAACCTGCTTTCAAGAGATTACGGACCATCGGTTTGCCCATGATACCCAGACCTACAAAACCAATTCTCTTCATGATGTACTCCTCCTAAATCAACTAAAGTGTTACATGTAGTATACTACTTAGTAGTGTGTAGTATACTACTAAATCTATAAGAAAATTCATGACGAGCATGAATTTTTTCTATCGTATCATCTTTTCATCTTTGATACACTTGGGATTGCATTTTACTGAAGCAGTGTTGTTCCCAGCGCCAATGCAGTCTCCTGCATATGCTGCATGAATGCCTGCATAGCAGAATCTTCATCTCCATGCAGAATCTCCTCAAGGATGCGTTGATGTTCAAGACATGCCTTTGCATTGCGGTGACTCATATGGAGTGAGCTGTATGTCGCCTGCTCGATCTTCGTGCGCATCTGGTCGTTGATACGTTTCAGATAGGTATTGTCCGTACACTCCACGATCAAGCAATGGAAGTCTGTATCGGCTTTCATGTACTCGAAATGATGTGCTTCATCCTGCGCGAAGTCCTCACTGTCCTTCTGGCATTTCTGCAAGGACAGGATAATCTCTTGGATTGAGGACTCTTCACGGTGGCGGACCAGATAGCGCAGGCTGTACCCCTCTATAGCAATACGTGCCTGCAGGATCTCTTGCATATCCTCCGGTGACACATCCTTCACGCCCCATCCACGATTGGAGTAGACTTCCAGCATGCCCTCATTCGTCAGTCGAATCACAGCCTCGCGGACTGGCGTGCGCGATACTTCAAGCTTATCCGCAAACTGCTGTTCCGAATAAATGACACCAGTCTGCAACTCACCTTTGATTATCGCGTGTTTCAGATATTGATACACCTGGTCTTTATACGAGATCTTCTTGATCACTCGTCTTTCCCCTTTCTTGTATGTAGTATACTACCAATAACACTACAATGTCAATAGAAAAATATAAAATAAGAAAAAGCCGCTTTTTCGCAAAGCGGCTTTTCTGTATGTCCGATGGTTTTTCTTATAGACCGGCTTCCTCGCGCAGGACGGCTGCCTTGTCCGTATGCTCCCACGGCAGGTCGACGTCAGTGCGGCCGAAGTGGCCGTAAGCTGCGGTCTGCTTGTAGATTGGGCGGCGCAGGTCGAGCATCTTGATGATGCCGGCCGGGCGCAGGTCGAAGTGCTTCTTGACGAGAGCCTCGATCGTGTCCTCGTCGACCTTGTTGGTGCCGAAGGTGTCGACCATGATGGAGACCGGATGGGCGACGCCGATGGCGTAGGCCAGCTGGATCTCGCAGCGGTCAGCGAGGCCGGCAGCGACGATGTTCTTGGCGACGTAGCGCGCTGCATAGGCTGCGCTGCGGTCGACCTTCGTGGGGTCTTTGCCCGAGAATGCACCGCCGCCATGGCGTGCCCAGCCGCCGTACGTGTCGACGATGATCTTGCGGCCCGTCAGGCCCGAATCGCCCTGCGGGCCGCCGATGACGAACTTGCCCGTCGGATTGACGAGAATCTTCGTCTCGTCCGTCAGCAGCTCAGCCGGGACGACGGCCTTGATGACGTGCTCGATGAGGTCTTTGCGGATCTTGGCGAGCTCCACATCTTCATCGTGCTGCGTTGAGATGACGATCGTGTCGACAGCAACCGGCTTGCCATCTTCGTAGAGCACCGTGACCTGCGTCTTGCCGTCCGGGCGCAGGTACGAAAGCGTGCCGTCCTTGCGGACCTCTGCGAGGCGGCGTGCAAGGCGGTGTGCCAGCGCGATGGTCAGCGGCATGTACTCTTCCGTCTCGTTCGTCGCATAGCCGAACATCATGCCCTGGTCGCCTGCGCCGATGGCGTCTTCGACATCCATGTCGCCCTCGCGCGCCTCGAGCGCCTTGTCGACGCCCTGCGCGATGTCCGGCGACTGCTCGTCGAGCGAGACGAGGATGCCGCAGGTGTCGGCATCAAAGCCGTACTTGGCGCGCGTGTAGCCGATCTCGCGCACCGTCTCGCGAATGATCTTCGGGATATCGACGTAGCAGTTCGTCGAGACCTCGCCGACGACGTGGACCTGGCCCGTCGTCACGAGCGTCTCGCAGGCCACGCGGCCGTTCGGGTCCTGTGCGAGGATGGCATCGAGGATGCTGTCCGAGATCTGGTCGGCCATCTTATCCGGATGACCTTCCGTGACCGATTCCGAGGTGAATAACATGCGTTTCTTGCTCAAAAGAGAAACCTCCTTTTCATTCAAACCATACGTAATTTTACGAGTCTACTCCATTTCAAGTCGGACTCACGAGCTCGCAGCCCTTCCCTTTTTCCTGCATAAAAAGGAGCTCTCTATAAAAAGAGAGCTCTTTATCGCACTCTCATCTTATAGGCCGGACCTAAAGGAATTGGCACCGTTTTGACGAAGTCAATGGTTGCCGCGGTTTCATCGGGCCAGTCCCTCCGCCGCTCTGGATGTGAGTTCACTATTCTGCTTGATGTATTCATCATACCGCATCTGCATAGCGCATGTCAAGAGAAAAATGAAGCGGATTCATTTTTCTTTCTCGTCGCGGAATTCGCGGATGACGACCTTCTCGGCCTGGTCGATCGTGCTGAGCTGCACGCTGACGACCTCATGCGAGGACGTCGGCACGTTCTTGCCGACGAAGTCCGCGCGGATCGGCAGCTCGCGGTGGCCGCGGTCGACGAGCACAGCCAGCTGGATGGCCTTCGGGCGCCCCATATCGATGATGGCATCGAGAGCCGCGCGGATCGTGCGGCCCGTGTAGAGCACGTCGTCGACGAGCACGATGGTCTTGTCCGTGATGTCGACGGGCAGTTCCGTCTGATGGACAATTGGCTGATACGAGAGGGACGAGAGATCATCGCGGTAGAGCGTGATGTCGAGGACGCCGACCGGCGGCTTCTTGCCCTCGATATGTTCGATATTGGCAGCGATGCGCTCCGCGATCGGCACGCCGCGCGTGCGGATGCCCACGATGACGATGTTGTCCACTCCCTTGTTGCGCTCGACAATCTCATGCGAGATGCGCGTGAGGGCGCGGCGGATTCCCTCGGAATCCATGATGACGGTCTTATCGGTCAATACTGGCATAGAAATCCCTCCCAAAATAAATCAAACTTCCATCAGTTGTCGGTTATCGATTATCGGCTGTCAGCGCTGGAATTTGGCGCGCAGTGCCTTGAGTATCTTCTCCATGTCCTCTGGCAGCGGCGCCGTGAAGGTCATGACCTCGCGCGTGCGCGGATGGGTCAGCGTGAGCTGCAGGGAGTGCAGCGCCTGGCCCTTGATGGCAAACGGGCAGGTCTTGCGCGGCCCGTACTTAGGGTCGCCTAGGACGGGATGCCCGATGCTCGCCATGTGCACGCGGATCTGATGCGTGCGGCCCGTCTCCAGTCGGCACTCGACGAGCGTGTAGTCGCCGAAGCGCTCGAGCACGCGGAAGTGCGTGACGGCCGGCTTGCCATGCTCATGGACGATGGCCATCTTCTTGCGATCCGTCGGGTGGCGGCCGATGTCCCCCTTGATGACACCAGCCTCCTCGCGGATGTTGCCGCAGACGATAGCCCGGTAGATGCGGTGCGCCGCCTTCGTGCGAATCTGCTCCGCGAGGTCGAGATGCGCCGCATCGTTCTTGGCGGCGACCATGACGCCTGAGGTGTCCTTGTCGAGGCGGTGGACGATGCCCGGGCGGATCTCGCCGTTGATGCCGGAGAGGTCCTTGCAGTGGTAGAGCAGCGCGTTGACGAGCGTCCCCGTGTAGATGCCCGTGGCCGGATGCACGACCATGCCGCGCGCCTTGTTGACGACGATGATGTCGCTGTCCTCATAGAGGATGTCGAGCGGGATATCCTCCGGCAGAATCTCGACGGGCTTCGCCTCGGGCAGGTGGAAGGTGACTTCCTCCCCCGCCTGCAGCTTGTAGTTCGCCTTGCGCACGCGGCCGCTGACGAGCGCCTGCCCCTCCGCGATGACCTTCTGGACATGCGCGCGCGAGAGTGTGGGCTCCATGCGCGTGAGGAAGCGGTCGAGGCGCTCATCGTCCTGGTCTGCTGTATACACTTTCGTAGAATCTGACATATTCACTCATCCATTCCTTTCCGCATCGTTTTATCATTCATGCTCATTCATGCGGAACAATATGGCAAAGATCATGCCCGCGACGCCGAGCACGATTGCGATGTCGGCCACATTGAAGACCGGCCAGATGCGGAAATCGAAGAAGTCGATGACGAGGCCCTGGCGGATGCGGTCGACGAGGTTGCCCACGGCGCCCGCGAGCATGGCGACGCAGCCGTAGTAGAACGCAGCGGGTTCCTTCTTGAGCCGCCTGTGGTAGACGAGGAATGCAAGGATCAGCGCCGCTGCCGCGAGGATGAAGAACCAGCGCGCCTGCGGCAGCATACCAAAGGCAGCACCCGGGTTCAGCACATAGGTAATGTGGAAGATGTGCGGCACGACGGGCAGGCTCTCCCCCGGCAGGAAGACGGTGCTGATGGCGTACTTCGTCAGCTGGTCGACGGCGAGGATCAGGGCAAATAATGCAAGCGCCATGCGTCGTCTCAGCCTTTCTGCACGGCGCCATCTGCTGCGGCAGCACCCTGCTGCGGTGCAGCATCCTGTGCGGCAGGTGCCTCGGCCTTCGCCTCCTGCTGCGGCTCAGCGCTCTGCTGGCGCGGCAGGCGGTCGATGGCATCGTGGAGCACGGCGAGCTCCGACTCGAGTGCGGCCTTGATCTGGTAGAGGAACTGCGACTTGGCCTCGACGAGGCGGCAGTACTCGACCGTAGCCGACTTGACCTGATGGTCGGCAGCCTCGACCATCTGGCGCGCCGAGATCTCGGCGTCGCGGCGCATGTTCTGGCACTCCTTGGCCGTGCTCTCGCGCAGGTTCTCGGCGTGCTGCTTGGCCGTGTCCGTGACCTCGTTGGCCGTCTTCTGCGCGATCAGCAGCGTTTCCTTGAGGTTGTTCTCGAGCTTCTGGTACTGCGCATTGTCCTTCTTCATGCGGGAGAGTTCTTCCTTGAGGTTGTCGTTCTCGCGGAAGAGTTTCTCGTAGTCGTTGACGACCTGGTCGAGAAAGTCATCGATCTCATCTTCGTTGTAGCCGCGGAAGCTGCGCTTGAATTCTTTGTTGTGGATATCGAGTGGTGTAAGCAAAATCAAGATCTCCCATCTATGTGAGTCTGTTTATGAGTCTATGCGATTCTCATGATAATTCTCATGCGGGTCAAGTGGCCGGGCATCGCGCGCAATCAGATATAGCGCTTGAGCACGACGACGGTGCGGCCCTTCTTCGTCTGGCCGCGCACCTCGGCGACCTCGAGGCGGCCGCGGCCGCGCATCGAGATGATGTCGCCCTCTTTGACCGTCTGCGAGGCGCTCTTGACGGGCTGCCAGTTGAGCTTCATCTTGTCGGCGGCGATGTCGACGGCCGCGCGGCTCCGCGACGAGCCGAAGCCCGAGGCGGCGATCGAGTCGATGCGCAGCGAAGCGACGGTCGCGCGGATTTCCTTGCAGCGCTCTTCGCGCGGCGCGATGCCCGCGAGGTCGGCCATCTCACAGTTGACGCCGACGGCGCCGATCTTCGTGAGATTCTGGAGCAGGTACTCCGCCATCTTGCTGTCGCAGAGGATGCGCACGGAGTCGGCCGTCACCAGGAGGTCGCCGAGGCGATCGCGCTCGATGCCAAGCCCCATCAGGGCGCCGAGCACATCGCGATGGCTCAGGCGCGCGAACTGGCCGTTCCACGAAGCCTTGAGGCAGGCGATGTCAAAGCCAGAGGGCGTGCCCGCGAAATCCTCGTGGATGTACATCGCGCGCGCCCGCTCAGCACCCTGATAGCCGCCGCCGAAATCGACGCGCAGCCCCGGGTAGTTGGCCGCCACCGTCTCGGCGATCTCCTGCCCGTACGGGTCGAGGAAGCCGCTCAGGCGGAATTTCTGGCTGCGCTGCACGGCCTCTGCGAGGTCGACGAGCTTGACGACCGTCTCCTCGCCTTCCGTGCCCTTGTAGAACCGTATGAGTTTTTCTTTCTGTTCACTTGCCATATCTGCTTCTCTTACTTCTTTCCTAATTCCCTGGACTTCTCGGTCGCAGCGAGTACCGCATCAATCAGCGCGCCGCGCAGGCCGCGATTCTCGAGCACGCGCACGCCGGCAATCGTCGTGCCGGCCGGGCTCGTGACCTGGTCGCGCAGGACATCGGGATGCTTGCCTGTCTCGAGCACCATCTTGGCGGCGCCGTAGACAGTCTGCGCTGCCAAGAGCGTCGCCGCATCGCGCTTGAGTCCCGCCGCCACGCCGCCGTCCGACAGCGCGTCGATGAGCAGGAAGACGTATGCCGGGCCGCTGCCCGAGAGGCCCGTCACGGCATCCATCGCCGACTCTGCGACTTCGACGGCCCGCCCCGCTGCCGACAGCAGTTCTGAGACGACGGCCGCCTCAGCCCGGCCCGCGCGCGTGCCGCAGGCGAAGGCCGACATGCCGGCGCCAACGGAGAGCGGCGTGTTCGGCATGATGCGCACGACGGGCTGCTCGGCAAACGACGCCTCGAGCACATCGAGCGTCAGGCCCGCGACGATGGAGAGGATCAGCGTCTTGCTGCCAACCTTATCCTTGACCTCGGCGATGGCCTTGTCCGCGACCTGCGGCTTGACCGCCAGGAAGAGGACGTCGACATCTCCGACAAACGAATCCGCGCCGACGCTCGCGTGGATGCCGTACTGCTCAGCGAGCTGCTGGCAGCGCGCTTCCTTGTGGTCAGATACGTAGATGTCCGACGGGCTGACCGTGCCCTGCACGATGCCGGCGACGATGGCCTCTGCCATCGCACCGCCGCCGATAAAGCCGACGCGCAAATCCATGCTCATAGAAAAGCCCCCTATATCCCTGATAAAAATCCCTGCTTACTTCTTGAGCCAGGGCATCTCTGCCGACACCTTGCGCTCCTCTTCCGTGTACGTCACGTTGACGTTGCTCGGTGCGCAGAGGAAGACGTTGTGGCCGACCTTCTTGATCTCACCATTCAGGGCATACGTCGTGCCGCTGATGAAGTCGATGATGCGCTTGGCCGACTCCGCATCCGTGTGCTCGAAATTGATGACGACCGGCTTGCGCTCGCGCAGGTTGTTCGCGACCTGCTGCGCGTCGTCAAACGTCTTCGGCTCGATGATGATGACTTTCATCTGTGCGGCTACGACATTCTCGCGGACCGATGCACCAGAATGAAGATTGACTACATTGCTCGTCTCTTTCTCCTGATGATCTCGATTGTTCCCCAACGCTTCTTCCTCCTTCTGCTCTGCGGCGCGTCTCTGGTTGCGCTCGCGTTCCTTCTCTTCTTCTTCGGCCAAGGCCAGCTTCTCGTCCTCATCCGGGTCCGAGATACCGAACTTGCCACAAATCTTATCGATCACATTCATCTGAAACACCCCTCAAAATCTCTTATGTATCCCCTAGTACTGACGCGGGCCGAAGATGGCCGTCCCCACGCGGACGATGTTGGCCCCTTCCTCTACCGCGATCTGGTAATCGTGTGTCATACCCATCGATAAATAGGATATATTCGCGGTCTTGAAGGGAATCTCCTTTACCTGCTGGAAAATTTCATACATCTCGTGGAACAAAGGGCGGCACTCTTCGACGTCCGCGTAGTTCGGCGCGATGCACATGAGGCCGCGCAGGCGAAGGTTCGGCAGTGCATCGACGAGGTCGAGGAGCGGACGCAGGTCCTCCTTGTAGATGCCCGACTTGCTGTCCTCCTTCGCGAGGTTGACCTGCACGAGGATGTCCTGGCACTTGCCGATCTTGCCCGCTTCCTTGTCGAGGGCGCGCGCGAGATGCTCCGAATCGACGGAGTGGATCAGGCTGAAGTACTTGACGGCCTGCTTCGCCTTGTTAGTCTGCAGGTGGCCGATGAGATGCCAGGTGACATCGCGGTCGAGGATATCGAATTTGCTCTTGGCCTCCTGGATGCGGTTCTCGCCGATGTCGGTGGCACCGGCATCAATGGCCTCGCGCATGGCCTCGACATCGTGGTTCTTCGTGACGGCGACGAGCTTCACGGGCGCATCCTTCGGCACGCGCGTGCGGCGTGCCATGGCTTCTTTTATATGCTGTTCAACTTGATGGAGATTTTCTGCAATCATGAGACTTCCCCCGTTTGGTGATATGGATATGAAAAATGATACCGTGGAATGATGAAAGACGGCCTGCTGTCTCAGGCGGGGCGCAGGGCGATGACGGCCCCGAGGCGCCCCGTCCTGCCGCCGTCTGCGCGATAGGAGAAGAAATCCTCGTGATGGCAGGCGGTGCAAGTGCGCGCCTCGTCGATGTGCTCCGGCAGGACGCCGGCCTCCTCGAGCTGCAGGCGGTTGGCCGCCCAGAGGCTCAGGTGCGTGCCGCCCTCTTCGTCGGGATGCGAGAAGAGCTCGGCTTCATGGCCCGGGAACGCTTCCTTGAACTGCCGCTCGACCTCAGGGCCGACCTCATAGCAGCACGGACCGATGGAAGGCCCGATGGCGGCGAGCAGCTCCTCCGGCCGCGTGCCGAACTCCTGCTGCATGCGCAGGACGGTCTTGGCAGCGATGCGGCGCACCGTGCCCTTCCAGCCGCCGTGCGCGATGCCCACCGCGCGGTGGACCGGGTCGAGGAACAGGATGGGCGTGCAGTCCGCAAAGCACAGCAAGAGCGGCAGGCCCGGCTCATCCGTGATCAGGGCATCCGTCTGTGCGATGGAGTCCGCGTACGAGAGCGCGCCGCGGCCAGCCTCCCTGCTGCCGACGCGCGCGATGGCCTCGCCGTGCACCTGCTCCGGCGTCACGAGCTGCGAAGCGTCGAGCCCGAGGGCCGCGAGGTAGCGGCGGCGGTTCGCGATGACAGCGGCGGGGTCGTCCCCGACGTGGAGCCCGAGGTCGAGCGACTCCCAGGGCGCTTCACTCACGCCGCCCTTGCGGCACGAGAGGCCATGGACGGCAATCTCCTCTGGGAATGAGGAGAACTGGCCGCTGTAGACATGATAGACTGGATCGATCTCAATCAGAGAAAAGCTCATCGAAACACCTCCAAGAGCAAGAAGAGCAAGAAACGCAAAGAATCAGCAAACACCGCAGCGGTGGCAGCCTTCGAAGCACGGGATCGTCGGCTTCAGTGCCTCCGCCCGCTTAAGTTCTTCATAAAGGTACGACTTCTTGAAGCCCATGTCGAGACGCTCCCACGGGAAGAGCTCCGACTCTGGCCGCTTGCGGTAGAGATAGAACGCAGGGTCCAGGCGCAGCTCCTTCAGCGCGCGCTTGAAGGCCTTGCTGCCGCCGAGCTCATGCGCGCGCATGAGCGCCTCGCCGACGCGGCGGTCGCCGCGCGAGAGCACGCCCTGGATGTAGGCCTCTTTGGGCGACTCGATGTTGACGACGACGTGCTTGCGCCGGCGCAGCGTCTTCTCGAGGCGCTTCAGGCGCTTCTCTACGGTCTTGCGGTCCGCCATCGGCTCCCACTGGAACGGCGTGAACGGCTTCGGGATGAAGGGATTGACAGAGAGCGTCAGCGTGCCCTTGCTGCCGCGCGCTTCCATGTAGTCCTTGAGCCGCTCAGCTAGGTCGATGATAGCGTCGATGTCCTCCTCTTCCTCGAATGGCAGCCCGACCATGATGTAGAGCCGGAAATTGCGGATGCCGGCCGAGAGGCCGAGATCCATCGAGTGGAACAGGTGATGTTCCTCGATGCCCTTGTTGATGACGGCGCGCATGCGGTCGCTGCCGGCCTCCGGCGCCATCGTCAGGGTCTTGAGTCCCGACTCTGCCAGCGAGTCGACGAGCTCCTTCGTCACCGAGTCGGCTCGGAACGAGGCGACGGACATCGAGAGGCCCTCGCCGAGGATGTCCTTGCAGAGCGCGTCGATCTCCGGATAGTCGGAGATTGCGGCGCCCATGAGGCCGATGCGCTTGCGGTACTTGAGCGCCTCCTGCACCTCTTCGTTGATAACAGAAAGCGACCGGTTGCGCGGCTTGCGGAAGCAATAGCCCGCCATGCAGAAGCGGCAGTGGCGGCCGCAGCCGCGTGCCGTCTCGATGAGGTAGAAGTTGAACTCCGTATTGTCCGTGACGACGACCGTGTGCGCCGGATACGCGTCGAGGTCGTGCACCCACTGGCGCGAGACGGCCGCCGGCGCGCCAGAAAGCGGCTCGATGGCCGTCAGATGCCCCTCGTCATCGTAACGATGCTCGTAGAGCGAGGGCACGTAGACGCCCGGCACCTCCGCGAGCTTCTGCAGCAGCTCGTTGCGCGGGAGCCCCTCGCGCTTGGCCGCTTGGTAGGCGTCCATCAGCGCGGGCATGATGACCTCGCCCTCGCCGATGATGAAGGCATCGAAGATGGCGGCGAGCGGCTCGGGGTTGAACGTCGGGCACGGGCCGCCCGCGACGAGGATGGGGTCGCGCTCGCCGCGCTCAGCGGCCTTTGCCTTGACCTTGCCCATCGAGAGGAGCTGCAGGATGTTGAAGTAGTCCATCTCGAACGAGACGGCAAAGCCCAGCACGTCGAAGTCGTAGAGCGGCGACTGCGTCTCCATGCTCATGATTGGCGTGCGCGTATTCACATAGCGCTCGACCTTCGTGCGTTCCGGCAGGAAGACGCGCTCACAGGCCGTGTCGCTGCGCTTGTTCAACAGGTCGTAGATGATGTGGAAGCCGAGATTCGACATGCCGACGAAGTAAGAATTGGGATAGACGAGGGCAAAGCGCGTCCTCGTGCCCACGGGATAGATGTAGTACCCCTGCTCCTCCTGCAGCTGCTTCTTGAGCTCCTGTTTCAATTCCCAATCCAAATCCAGATTCCTCCACTCATTTGTCCAGCTTGTCCGCTTTCTCCGTGTCTTTGTGACTTTCCTGCTGCGCACGCTGTTTGCGCTGCTGCATGTTCTGCAGTTCCTCGAGGAAGCTCGAGATGTCGGCAAACTTGCGGTAGACCGAGGCAAAGCGGATGTAGGCGACGTCGTCGAAGTCCTTGAGATGCTCCATGACGAGCCGGCCGATGTCCTGCGAGGAGATCTCGCGGTCCATCGTATTGCGGATGTCGCGCTCGATCTCGTTGACGAGATTCAGGATGCGCTCCATGGAGATGTCGCGCTTGTCACACGACCGTATGATGCCGTTGAGGATCTTGTCGCGCTTAAAGACCTCGCGGCGGCCATCGTGCTTGATGACCATGAGCGGGAGCTTCTCGACGACTTCATACGTCGTGAAGCGCTTGCCGCAGGCATTGCACTCGCGGCGCCGGCGGATTGTCATGCCGTCATCCGTCGCGCGCGAGTCGATGACGCGGCTGTCTTCGTGTTTACAATAAGGACATCGCATACTTACACCTTCTTTGCCGGTTTTGCCGGCCTCGTCTCTCTGCGCGGGCGCACGAGGCACTTCGGCCCGAAGCCGATGAGGTCCTCGCGATGGGCAAGGTGCAGGGCTTTCCGAACGATCTCATGATTCTTCGGCAGCCAGTACTGCATGAGTGCCCGCTGCATTCTCTTCTCTTCATAGCTCTTGGCCGAGTAAACCTGCTCGCCCGTCATCGGGTCTATCCCCGTGTACCACATGCAGGTCGACAGCGTGCCCGGCGTCGGGATGAAGTCCTGCACCTGCTGCGGATGGTAGCCCATGTCGCGGATGAACTCCGCGAGCTCGACGGCGTCGCTGAGCTCTGAGCCCGGATGGCTCGACATGAAGTACGGCACGAGGTACTGCTTCTTGCCGAGGCGCTCGTTCATGCGGCGGAATTTCTCGACAAAGCGCAGGTAGACGGCGCGGTTCGACTTGCCCATGAGGCGCGTCACGCGGTCCGAGATGTGCTCTGGCGCAATCTTGAGCTGGCCGCTGACGTGATACTTGCAGAGCTCGTAGAGGAAGTCGTCCTTGGCGAGCAGCAGGTAGTCGAAGCGGATGCCGGAGCGCACGAAGACCTTCTTGACGCCCGGCAGGCTGCGCAACTCGCGCAGCAGCTTGATGTAGTCGCTGTGGTCAGCCACGAGCAGCTTGCACGGCTCCGGCGAGAGGCACGGCTTGCCGCGGCAGGTGCCGCGCTTGAGCTGACCGTCACACGACGTGCGGCGGAAATTGGCCGTCGGGCCGCCGACATCGTGGATGTAGCCCTTGAAGCCCTTCATATGCGTCAAGATCTTCGCCTCGCGGATGAGCGACGCATGGCTGCGGCGCTGGATGATGCGCCCCTCATGCGAGATGATCGCGCAGAAGTTGCAGCCGCCGAAGCAGCCGCGCTGCGAGACGAGGCTGAACTGGACTTCCTTGATGGCCGGCACGCCGCCTGCCTTCTCGTAGATGGGATGGTACGTGCGCATGTAGGGCAGCCCGTAGACCTCATCCATCTGCTCCTCCGAGAGCGGCATGGCCGGCGGGTTCTGCACGACACACCACTCGTCGTTCTGCTGCAGGAGCTTCCTGCCGCGGATCGGGTCCTGCTCGAGGTACTCGATCTTGAACGCCTCCGCAAAGGTCTTCTTGTCCTTGCGGACGGCCTCGAAGGAAGGCAGCTCGATGTAGTCCCAGGCGTAATCCTTGTTGGGCACGCGGTAGCAGGTGCCGTGGACATCCTGGATGTTCGCGACCTCGACGCCCTGCTGCAGATCAGCGGCAATCTCGAGGATGGCGCGCTCGCCCATGCCGTAGATCAAGAGGTCGGCCTGGCTGTCGACGAGGATGGAGCGGCGGATGGCATTCGACCAGTAATCGTAATGCGCCATGCGGCGCAGGCTCGCCTCGATGCCGCCGATGATGATCGGCACATCGGGATAGAGCTCGCGCAGGCGGTTGCAGTAGACGATCGTCGCGCGCTCCGGCCGGTGGCCGGCCTGGCCGCCCGGCGAATACGCGTCCTCATGGCGGACCTTCTTGGCCGCCGTGAACTTGTTGAGCAGCGAATCCATGTTGCCTGCCGAGACGAGGAAGCCGAGCCGCGGCTTGCCGAGGCAGTCGAAGTCCTTCGTACTGTGCCAGTCCGGCTGCGGGATGATGCCGACCTTGTAGCCGTGCTTCTCGAGCAGGCGGCAGATGATGGCCGGGCCGAAGCTCGGATGGTCGACGTAGGCATCGCCCGAGATGAAGACGAAGTCGAGCTCATTCCAGCCGCGCTCCTCCATGTCACGCCGACAGATCGGTAAGAAGCCTTTCATCAGTTGCCGTCCTTCGTGAAGGTCTTATTGGCAACCTGGCCCGTCTTGCCGGCCGTGCCGAGGTCCTTGCCGTTGACCGAGAACGACACCGCGCCGGCATCGCCCACGCGGACCGTGACCTTGTCCGTGCCCTTCCAGGTCTGGCTGTCGCCCTTCTTGAGCGTGCCTTCATAGACAGTCTTGCCATCGGCCTTGACCTCGAGCCAGCAGTCGGCCGTGAAGGTCGCCGTGACCTCGACGCCGTCGTACGTCTTCGGTGCCGGTGCCTCGACCTGCTGCGTCTGCTGCGTGGCCGGCTTCTTGGCGCTGTCGTCGCTTCCCGAGAGCGCATAGACGGCGCCGGCGAGCACGACGAGCACGATGGCCACGATGGCGATGAGCTTGCCATTCGAGCGCTTCGGCTCATTGAAGTCCTGCGCCGTGAAGCGCGGTGCAGCTGGCTTGCTGGCTGGCGCCTTCTTGGACTGCTGCTTCGACTGCGGCTTCACGGCAACCGTCTTCGGCTGGACCGGAGCCTTGCGCGGCGCTGCCTCCTGCTTCGGAGCGGCCGGCTGCTCAGCAGGCTTCTCATCCTTCTCAATCGTCTCAGCCTTTGCAGCTTTTTCGGCTTTCTCGACAGGCTTTGCGGCTGGCTGCACAGACGGTGCCGCCGACTTCTTTGCCTGCGGCTTCTCTGGAGCGGCCTTCGGGGCAGACGGCTTCTGCTGTGCAGCAGGAGCTGCGCCCTTGTGGCGCTCTGTCGTGAATGCTTGCACGAGCGCATTGGCATCGAGCTTCAAGAAGTTCGCATAGCTGCGGATGAAGCCCTTCGTGTAGACGTCGCCCGGCAGCTCGTCGTACTCGCCCTTCTCGATGTATTCAATGTAGAGAGCACGGATGCTCGTGCCCTTCTCGATATCCTTGTAGGTCAGACCTTGTTTTTCCCGCGCCTCGCGCAGTGTATCTCCTAACATCGTGATTCCTCCTTGAAATGATGTGCCTTGAGCACCTCATCTCATTATACATGATTGTTTTTCTGAAAACAAATTTATGTTGACAAAAAACACAGGCAAGCATCAGACTGCCTGCCTGCGGATATCGTGGACGGCCTGGCCGAGGGCCTTGGCGAAGGCTTCGACCTCCTCTTCCGTCGTGAAGCGCCCGAGCGTCACGCGGATGGCCTGCGCCGCCTGCTCGGGCGTCTGCCCCATCGCCGTCAGGACGTGCGATGGCTCAAGCGACCCCGCACTGCAGGCGCTGCCCGCTGAGACGGCAAAGCCCATGAGGTCGAGCCGGATGAGCAGCGTCTCTTGGTCGACGCCCTCGATGGCGACATTGAGGTTGCCCGGCAGCCGATTGTCCTGCGCGCCGTTGAGCTGCACGCCCGAGATCTCTTGGAGCAGGGTGAAGAGGTGGTCGCGCAGCGCCTGCAGGCGGCCGCTCTCCTCGTGAAGCTCCGCCTCTGCGATGGCGGCCGCAAAGCCTAGCCCGACGATGCCCGCCGTGTTCTCCGTGCTGGCCCGCAGGCCGCGCTCTTGTGCGCCGCCATAGATCAGCGGCGCGAGCTTGTGGCCGCGGCGCAGGTAGAGTGCACCGACGCCCTTGGGGCCATAGAGCTTATGCCCAGAGAGCGAGAGCGCATCGACCTGCCAGTCCTTGACCGAGACGGGGATGTGGCCGACGGCCTGCACGGCGTCCGTATGGAAGAAGACGCCGCGCGCGCGGCAGAGCGCACCGATCGCGGCGATTGGCTCGATGGTGCCGACCTCGTTGTTGGCCGTCATCACGGTGACGAGGAAGGTGTCAGGCCGCAGGGCCTCCTTGACCTGCTCGGGCCGGACGCGGCCCTCTGCGTCGACATCGAGGTACGTCACCTCGATGCCCTGCGGCAGTGCCTCGCAGGCATGCAGCACGGCATGGTGCTCGACCTTCGTCGTGATGATGTGGCCGCCGCCATGGCGCAGGGCCTCCTCCGCCAGCGAGCGGATGACCCAGTTGTCGCTCTCGCTGCCGCCGCTCGTGAAGAAGAGTTCATCCGGCTCAGCATCGAGGAGCGCGGCGAGCTGGCGCCGCGCCTGGCTTACGGCCTGACGCGCCGCGCGGCCGGCGGCGTAGAGGCTCGAGGGATTGCCGAACTGCTCGCAGAAGTACGGCAGCATCTTCTGGACGACGCGCGCATCGACGGGCGTCGTCGCCGCGTAATCGAGGTAGACCGGCTTCATCGCGCGCACCCCACCTTCTTTGCCTGTTCTGGATGATCGGTGCAGAGGTCGTAGAGCGTGATGTGGTTGAGGACGTTGCTGATGCTGTCGCAGACCTTCTCCCAGACGCCGCGCGTCACGCAGGCGCAGGCCCGGTCGCACGGCTGCTCCGCGGACTCAGCGCTCGTCAGCAGGCAGTCGACGAGCGCGATCGGCCCCTCGACCGTCGTGATGATCTCGCCGATCGTGATCTCCTTCGGGTCGCGCGCGAGCATGTAGCCGCCCTGCGCGCCGCGCACGCTCTTGACGATGCCGGCCCGGCGCAGCGGTGCCATGAGCTGTTCGAGATAATTCTCCGAAAGTCCCTGGCTCGTCGCGATGCTCTTCAGGGACACAGCGCCCTCACCGTAGCGGAGTGCGAGCTCGTAGAGCGCCGTCACACTGTATCTTCCTTTCGTCGATATCTTCATGATGCACCTCATATCTAGAATGAAACGGAATCCCGAGTGAATCCCTAGGATTTATATATGACAATATAGCAGAAATACCCCCTGCTGTCAAAAGCGCTCGGGCCAGCACTTCCTGAGGTAGTCGTGCAGCACTTTCTCGCGGCCGATGTCCGTCGGCTCGTAGTAATGCGCCGTGCGGATCTTGTCGGGCAGGTAGTCCTGTGCTTCGAAGTGATTGGGGTAATCATGCGGATAGCGGTACGACTGGCCGTGGCCGAGCGCCGCCGCTCCCTTGTAGTGCGCGTCGCGCAGATGCTTCGGCACCGTGCCGCAGTCCTTCGTCCGCACGTCCTTGAGCGCCGCGTCGATGCCGAGGTAGGCCGCGTTGCTCTTCGGCGCCGAGGCGATGTAGGTCACGGCCTGCGCGAGCGTGATGCGCGCCTCCGGCATGCCGACGAACTGCACGGCCTCAGCCGCTGCCATCGCGAGCGGCAGCGCCATCGGGTCGGCATTGCCGACATCTTCCGACGCGCAGATGACGATGCGCCGCGCGATGAACTTGACGTCCTCGCCGGCCGCGAGCATGCGCGCGAGGTAGTGGAGCGCGGCATCGGGGTCGCTGCCGCGCATGCTCTTGATGAAGGCCGAGGCGGTATCGTAGTGGTTGTCGCCCGTCTTGTCGTAGCGCTGCACGCGCTCGCCCGTGATTTCCTCGAGCATGTCCAAGGTGACCGTGCCGCCCGTCGTCGGCAGCATCGCCGCCGCTCCCTCGAGCAGATTGAGCGCCATGCGGGCATCGCCGCCCGCAATCTGCGCCATCGCCAGCAGCACCTCGTCCGGCACCTCGACGTGCTGGCCGCCAAGGCCGCGCTCCTCATCCTTGAGCGCCCGGCGCAGGACCTCGATGAGCTGCGCGTCCGTCAGCTGGTAGAGCCGCACGATGCGCACGCGCGAGAGCAGCGCGTGGTTGACCTCGAAGAAGGGATTCTCCGTTGTCGCGCCGATGAGGATGAGCCGGCCGTCCTCGACGTAGGGCAGCAGCACATCCTGCTGGCTCTTGTTGAAGCGGTGAATCTCGTCGATGAAGACAATCGTGCGGCGCTGGTAGTAACGGCGCGCCTCATCCGCCTCCTTGACGATGCGCCGCAGGTCGCTGATGCCCGCCGAGACCGCATTGAGCTTCTCGAAGGCGCTGTCCGTCATCGCGGCGATCATCTGCGCGAGCGTCGTCTTGCCCGTGCCCGGCGGGCCGTAGAAAATGATGGACGGGATCTGGTCCATCTCGATCATGCGGCGCAGGAAGTGGCCGCGCCCGACCGCCTCCTGCTGGCCGACGAACTCGTCAAAATTGCGCGGGCGCATACGGCGCGCGAGCGGCTCAAACGTCCGCATGGCGCCGCTGCCCGCAGTGCTCCCCCCCTGCTTGCCGCCGCTCTTGCGGCGCGGGTCCGCGGGCGGCTCAGCAAAGAGGTCCAGGCTATCGTTATCGTTGTCCATGCACGTCACCGTCCCGTCGAACCGAAGCCGCCCCGGCGCACTTCGCCCTCGCCGGCCACATCGCCGTCGGCCGTCAGGTACTTCATGAAGATGCCCTGCGCGATGCGCTCGCCGCCCTCGATCTCCACGGGTTCCTTGCCGCGGTTCCAGAGCGCGATGAAGATGTGGCCCTCGTTCGCTTCATTATTATAGTAATCCGCATCGACAATGCCAACGTGATTGGCGAGCATGAGGCCGCGCTTGATGGCGAGGCTCGAGCGGATGTGGATGGCCAGCACCTCATCGCTCTGCATGTACGCCTTGAGTCCCGTCGGCACCATCGCCATCTGCCCCGGCTCGATGACGACCGTGCGCGCCGCCTGCAGGTCGTAGCCGGCGCTCGCCGCCGTCTTGCGCTGCGGCAGCTCGATGCCGCGGCCCTGATACTTCGATACGACCTCGAATCCCCTCGTCTTCATCTCATTCATCCTTTCGCTGATCTATATTGATATGGCACGCCTGCCAGATGATAAAAGGCCCTTCCCATCAGACGTGGAAGGACCTTCAAGAATCATGGTGTTTCAGGCATTCTCCGATTTCTTATCCGGATGATCGGCGCCAAACGTCCCTGCAATCGGGTGTGCCGGCGTGATTGTCGAGATGGCATGCTTGTAGACCATCTGTTGCTTGCCCATGACATCGAGCACGACCGTAAAATTATCAAAGCCGCGCACACTGCCCTTGATCTGGAAACCATTGACCAGATGGATGGTCACGGGAACATTCTCCTTGCGAACCTGATTGAGGAAACTGTCCTGCAGATTGATCACCTTATTCGGCATAAAACTCCACCTTTCTCCTGTTCTCAATTTCTCGCTGGACCCAAGAAATGGATCCAGTCGGGCTGCCAGCAAAGTGCACAGCAGTCCGCCAGATGATTGCTCATCTTTTATCTTAATTCGCTCATTCTTGCAAAAATCCTGCCATATCCGTCAAAATCATGCGCAAAAGTTCAGACTGCGTCTGATCTGCCGGCTCATACCAGTGGATGTAGGGCATCTTGCGGTACCAGGTCAGCTGGCGCTTGGCGAAATGGCGCGTGCCCACCTTGATGGCCTCCACAGCTTCCTCGCGCGTGATCTCACCAGCAAGATAGGCCGCCATCTCCTTGTAGCCGATGCCCTTCATCGCGGGCATCTCGCGCGTGACGCCGCTTGCGAGCAGGCCGCGCACCTCCTGTTCGAGGCCCGCCACCATCATGAGGTCGACGCGCTCGTTGATGCGCGCGTAGAGCGCTTCGCGCGGCCAACGCAGGCCGATGACGAAGGCATCGTAGTAGAGGCGCGCCTGCATGTCTTCGGCCGTCTCGTCGAATGTCTTCGCGCGCGAGATGGTCTCGCCGAAGTGCGCGACTTCGAGCGCGCGGATCACGCGCCGCGGATTCTTGAGGTCGACGGAGGCCGCCGCCACGGGGTCCTCCTGCCGGAGCAGGGCCGCGACCGCCTCAAGGCCTTCGCGCGCGGCAAGATCCTTCATCTGCTGGCGGAAGGCCGCGTGCTCCCCCGTCTCATTGAACTGATAGTCCTCGAGCAGGGCCTTGATGTAGAGGCCCGTGCCGCCGGCGAGGATGGGCACCCTGCCCTGCGCATTGAGGCGGTGGATGATGGCCTTGGCCTGCTGCTGGAAGAGCGGCACGCTGTAGGGCTCATCGGGATTGCAGATGTCGATGAGGTGATGCGCGACGCCCTGCCGCTCCGCCTCGGTCGGCTTGGCCGCGCCGATGTCGAAGCCGCGGTAAACGAGCATCGAGTCACCGGACAGTATTTCCGTCCGAAGCGCCTTCGCGAGCTCGACGGAGAGCGCCGTCTTGCCCGAAGCCGTCGGCCCGAGGATGACGATGAGCTTCTCGCGCCTCGCCCTTGCGGATGATGCGGGTGACACAGGCTCCATCAGAGTACCCGTTTCCCGCCCGGCTCGACGATGTGGACTTCTGCGCGCGACATCGCCTCCGTGATCTCCTTATAGTGGCGCACGTCCTGATTGATGATGGGCCACGTGTTGTAGTGGATGGGGATGACGTGGCGCACATTGAGAAGCTGTGCGGCGAGCGCGGCATCCTCGAGGCCCATCGTGTAGTTGTCGCCGATCGGCAGCAAGGCGTAGTCGAGCGGATCCTTCTGACCGATGAGCTCCATGTCGCGGAACAGCGCCGTATCACCGGCAAAGTAGACGACCTTACCGCCCATGTAGACGACGAAGCCGCAGGCCACGCCGCCCGCGACGCCCGAGCTGTGCTGCGCGAGCGTCATGCGGACCTTGCCGAACGGCAACGTCAGCGAGCCGCCGAGGTTCATCGGGTACTGCTTGAGTCCCGGCGCGCGCTCCTCGCAGAGCGCCAGCACCTCAGGGATCGCGACGATTGCCGCTCCCGTGCGCGCCGCGATCTCCGGCGCATCGCCGAGGTGGTCGCCATGCGCATGGCTGATGAGGATGTAGTCGCATTCCACATCCGCAGCCGCGATGGCGGCCTTCGGGTTGCCCGTCAGGAATGGGTCAAAGAGCACCTTGTAGGTCCCGTCATCCAGCAGGAAACAGGAATGACTGTAGTAGGTAAACGTGAGCATCCGTTCCAACTCCTTTCAATCGTCTAATGTCTAGCATCATGTGCATTATCTTGCCCGCGCCCTGCGGGCATGCTATGCTTATATTGATTACAATGATTATAGCATACAAGTCTGATGAAATCGAGGTCTTACCATGAGCATATCCACGAGCATATCCACGAACCGATCCATGCCAAGGGAATCCGCTCTGTGCACGGCGCATGCTCAGGCCAAGGCGAGCTGCTTGCAGCTGCCGCAGCTGCGCCTGCAGGGGCCACTCGCCTGTTTCCAAGATGCCTGCCTGCTCGTCGTCGGCGGCCGCGCGCCTGAAGCAGCGTGGCTCCGCGAAGCAGCGAAGGGCCGCGAAGTCTGGGCCGTCGACCACGGGCTCGACGCCTGCCTCGCCGCCGACATCCGGCCGCAGCGACTGATCGGCGACGGCGACAGCGCTGCGCCCGCCACCTGGCAGCTCGCCAAAGAGCAGCACATCCCAATTGAGCAGTTCCCCGTCGAGAAAGACGACACAGACACGCAGCTGGCCCTGAAGCTCGCCCGCGAGGCTGGCTTCCCCGCCGCCATCGTCACAGGAGCATTCGGTGGACGCTTCGACCACGCGCTCTCAACCGCGACGAGCTGCGCCTTCGCGCCGCTGCCCTGCCTGCTTGCCGACGAGCGCGAGACGCTTCTCTTCGTACACGGCAGCGAAACGCTCCGCTGCTGCCCCACCGAGGCGCCGAAGGCCATCTCCCTGCTGCCCTTCACGCCGCGCTGCGAGAGCGTCAATCTCGCGGGCACGCACTGGCCGCTCGCAGATGCCACACTGGAAGCGCGCAGCATGCGCGCCATCAGCAATGTGCTCGAGCCGGGCAGCACATCGCTGACTCTCTCGCTCAAAAGCGGCCTGCTCGGCCTCTACTTTGTCTGGCGCGAGTGAGCAAATGCCTCAGGCGAAATGGCGCTGGCGCACAGCTTCGTAGAGCACGACAGCAGACGACACGCCGACATTCAGGGACTCCGCTTCGCCATACATCGGGATGTAGACCTTTTCTGCCGCCGCGAGCAATTTCTCTGAGACGCCGCCCCCCTCATTGCCGAACGCGATCAGAGAGCCCTTGCCAAAGTCCACGGCGAAGTGCGGCTTCGCCTGTTCGTCGAGCGCCGTCGCCAAGAGCTGGCAGCCCGTCGCCTGCGCAAAGACGGCGACTTCTTCCGCGCTGACGTCCGTCACGACGGGCAGGTGAAAGAGCGAGCCCATCGTCGCGCGCACGGTCTTGTCGCTGAAGACATCGACTGAGCCCTTCGTCAGGATGACGCCGTCGGCGCCGACCGCATCGGCCGTGCGGATGATCGTGCCCGCATTGCCGGGATCCTGCACGCCGTCGAGCACGACGAGCAACGGTTTTCTTGCCGCAGCCTGCTGCAGATGTTCTGCCATCTGCGGCAGGCTCTTCTTCTGCTGCTCCGCGACGAGGAAGATGCCCTGCGGCGTATCCGTCGCGGCGACCTTCTTAGCTAGCGCCGCACCAATCTCATAGAGCGGGCACTTTGCCTGCAGCGCTTCGACGAGAGCCCTGCCGCGCTCCTTCTCCACGAGCTCTGCCGTGTAGAGTCCAAAGCGGATGGCCCAGCCCGACGCTGCCGCCATCTCTGCGAGGCGCACACCCTCGATGCGGAACAGCCCTTCCTTCGCGCGGTGCTTGCGCAGGCGCAGGCTCTCCATGAGCTTGATCTTCTTGTTGGATGCACTGTCGATGAGCATAATTCCTCCCCTATCTGAAAGACTGAAAACGCTTAAACGAAAAGCCCGGCGGGAGCACCTTCGTGCCGCCCGTCGGGCCATAGAATCAAGAATTCACGAATTACTGATTCTCTTTTGCAACAGCTACGAGCTGAGCAAATGCCTTCTCATCGGAGATGGCGAGGTCAGCCAGCATCTTGCGGTTGACTTCAACGCCAGCCTTCGTCAGGCCGTTGATGAGCTTGCTGTAGGAGATACCGTTCGTACGTGCAGCAGCATTGATACGAGCGATCCAGAGGCGACGGAAGTTGCCCTTCTTCGCACGGCGGTCACGACGCGCGTAGTAGAGCGCCTTCATGACGGTCTCGTTTGCTTTCTTGAACTGTTTGCTCTTGGAACCCTTGTAGCCCTTCGCGAGCTTCAGGATCTTCTTATGACGTCTATGTGCAGTCACGCCGACTTTTACTCTTGGCATGTTCTTATCCTCCTAAATATCTATATCGATTGTCCCGCGGATTAGCCGTTCGGGAGCATGTTCTTGACGCGGCCAAAATCAGCGCCAGCTACGAGCGTAGCCTTGCGCAGGTTGCGCTTGCGTTTCGGAGACTTCTTCTCCAGGATGTGGCTCTTGAAAGCCTTGTTGCGTTTGAATTCACCGCTGCCCGTTACAGTAAAGCGTTTTGCGGCAGCTCTGCGAGTCTTAATTTTCGGCATTGCTATTTCCTCCCTTAGTCTGCGTCTTCTGCGACTTCTTTTTCGATGACTTCTGTACCTTCGGTGCAACGATCATCGTCATATTCTTACCCTCAAGTTTGGCGTTGCGCTCGATGGAGACAGCATCTCCAAGGGCGGCAGCCACACGCGAGAGAACTTCCTTGCCGAGCTCCGGATGCGAGAGTTCGCGGCCGCGGAACATGATCGTGACCTTGACCTTGTTCCCTTCCTCGACAAAGCGAAGTGCGTTCTTCAGCTTGACATCGAAGTCATGCTGCTCAATATTCGGGCGAAGTTTGACCTCTTTGATGTTGATGACCTTCTGCTTCTTCTTGGCTTCCTTCTCCCGTTTCTGCTGTTCATAGCGGTACTTGCCAAAATCCATGATGCGGCAAACCGGCGGCTTCGCCTTCGGCGCAACCTCGACGAGGTCGAGATGCTGCTCCTCTGCCATGCGCAGTGCTTCGCGCGTCGGCATGATGCCGAGCTGTTCACCCGTGGCGCTCGTCACGCGAACTTCGCGGATGTGGATCTGTTCGTTGATTCTTAACGATTCCCTGCTAATAGTGGAAACACCTCCTGATAATCCTGATACGTTATCACGTCTGCAACCTTATAATAGAGAAACAAAAAGGAGGCGGCACAAAGCCACCTCCATCAATTCATACTATAAACCCGGCTGACTGTTCATCATCAGGTGAGAAGCGGTGGCTCCTTCTTGTTGCGTACTCGATGAGTATAACACAGCACAGATACCGTGTCAACCCTCATCTTTCATTTTCTGCAAGCGAATCAGAATTTCTTTGCCTTCGTCGCGATCTGCTCCTGCAGGTAGGCAATGAAGTCTTCGACCTTCATCGTCTCGCTCTGCTGCTCACCGTACTTGCGGACAGCGACCGTGCCATCTGCCATCTCCTGGTCGCCGACGACGAGGGAGTACGGCGTCTTGAGCATCTGGCTCTCGCGGATCTTCTTGCCGATCTTCTCGCTGCGGTCATCGACTTCGATGCGCAGGCCGAGGTCGAACATCTTCTTGCGCAGCTCATACGCATAGTCCGCCTGCTTGTCTGTGATCGGCAGGATGCGTGCCTGCACCGGAGCCAGCCAGGTTGGGAAAGCGCCGGCATAGTTCTCGATGAGGATGCCAATGAAGCGCTCGATGGAACCGTAGACGACGCGGTGCAGCATGATTGGGCGATGCTTCTCGCCGTCCTCGCCGACGTACGTCAGGTTGAACTTCTCCGGCATCTGCATGTCGTACTGGATCGTACCGCACTGCCACGTACGGCCAATCGAATCCTTGAGGTGGAAGTCGATCTTCGGGCCGTAGAACGCGCCATCGCCTTCGTTGACGATGTAGTCGAGGCCGCGGTGCTCGAGGGCCTTGCGCAGGCCGTTCGTCGCGAGTTCCCAGTCCTCATCCGTGCCCATGGAATCATCCGGGCGCGTCGAGAGCTCGGCGACGTACGTCAGGCCGAACGTGTTGTAGACTTCATCGAAGAGGTCGATCGTGTGCTGGATCTCCTGCTCGACCTGATCCGGCGTGACGAAGAGATGCGCATCGTCCTGCGTGAAGTTGCGGACGCGGAACAGGCCGTGGAGCTCGCCGGACTTCTCGTGGCGATGGACGAGGCCGAGCTCGCCGAGGCGCAGCGGCAGGTCGCGGTAGCTGTGCTGCTTGGAGTTGTAGACGAGCATGCCGCCCGGGCAGTTCATCGGCTTGATGGCGTAGTCTTCACCGTCGATCTTCGTGAAGTACATGTTCTCTTTGTAGTGATCCCAGTGGCCGGACGTCTCCCAGAGCTGGCGGTTCAGGATGATCGGCGTCTTGATCTCCTGATAGCCATAGCGGCGATGGACATCGCGCCAGTAGTTGATGAGCTCGTTGCGGACGACCATGCCGTTCGGATGGAAGAACGGGAAGCCCGGGCCTTCCTCGTGCAGGCTGAAGAGGTCGAGCTGCTTGCCGAGCTTGCGGTGATCGCGCTTCTTGGCCTCCTCGAGCATGTGGAGGTATGCGTCGAGGTCTGCCTGCTTCTCGAAGGCCGTGCCGTAGATGCGCTGCAGCATCTTGTTGTGCTCATCGCCGCGCCAGTAAGCACCAGCGATGCTCATGAGCTTCAGGGCCTTGACCTTGCCCGTCGAGACGACGTGCGGGCCAGCGCAGAGGTCCGTGAACTCGCCCTGCGTGTACATCGTGATCTTCTCGCCTTCCGGCAGGTCGTTGATGAGCTCGACCTTGTAGGTCTCGCCCTTCTCCTCGAAGAACTTCAGGGCCTCTTCGCGGCTGACTTCCTTGCGCTCGAGCTTGAGGTTCTCCTTGACGATCTTCTTCATCTCTTTCTCGATGTCCGCAAGATCAGCTTCCGTCAGCTGGCGGTCGATGTCGAAGTCATAGTAGAAGCCATTGTCGATAGCCGGTCCGATGGCCAGGCGCACATTCGCGTCCTTGTAGAGGCGCTTGACAGCCTGTGCGAGGATGTGGGATGCCGTGTGGCGCAGGGCCCAGCGGCCGTCCTCATCGTCGAACGTCAGGAACTCGACCTTGCAGTCTTTATCGAGGACGGTCGTGAGGTCCTTCGTCTCGCCGTCCACCTTAGCAGCCAGCACCTTCTTGGCCAGGCTGTTGCTTACCTGTTTCACGAAATCCTGGATGCTGATGCCGGCTTCTGCCTCGCGCACTGCACCGTCTTTCATGGTGATCTTTAACATGATATGCCCTCCTTGAATCTAGGAAAATAAAAAAGCTCCGTCCCTATGAGGGACGAAGCTCTTGCATCGTGGTTCCACCCTGATTGCCGCTCTCCCATAGGCAGAGCAGCCACTCAGCATTTGATAACGGAGAATGTGCTCCGTCCCCGCTTACTCAGCGTTCAGCAGGGAAGCTTGAAAGGGGTAGCTCCGGTACACTCATGAAGCACTCTCAGCAATCGTGCTCCTCTCTGTAAGAGGCATCCTCCGCAGCCATGTCTTTCGCATCGCTTGTCGCTTTTGTCGATGGCTTTATTATATGAGCCTCTCCATCCCTTGTCAACCCATTCTGCATTTTTCTTTTTTCATTGCCCCGTGCCCGTTCCAGCTTGCGCTCGAGCCGATGGCGGTCGACCTTGCCGCGGTCATTGAGCGGCAGCTCGGGCAGGAAGACGATGGCATCGGGCACTTCTACAGGCAGAAGCGAGCGGCGCACGGTGCGGCGGATGTCCGCAGGAGAGGCCCCGCGCGCCGCGACGAGGAAGGCGGCCGCCCCATCGCCGCGGCATTCCTCGTGCACAGGCAGCACGGCGGCATCCTCGACACCCAGCACGGCCTTGAGTAGGAGCTCGAGGCGCAGCGTGCTGATCTTGAACCCTCCCTTGTTGATCCACGCCGCGCGCCTGCCGCCGAAGATCAGCTCGCCACGCGCATTGATTGTGCCCGTGTCCTTGACCGAGAACGGCATGGTGACGCCGCTGATGTGGTACGGCGTCGTGACGTAGATGAGGCCGTCCGCGCCAATCTCGACCGCAATGCCCGGGAACGGCCGGCCGAGGTTGCGGCTGTCGCGGTCGGGGTCATCGCAGATGGCATAGGTGATGTAGTTGAGCTCGCTGGCCCCGTAGTAGAGCAGGATCTCTGCCTGCGGGAATACCGTCTTGAGCCTGCGCAACATCGATGGCGTCAAGAGCTGCGAGCCCGTGAAGATGGTCCGCACGGTAGCGACTGACTCCTTCAGCACCTGCCCCAAGAGCTGCAGCTTCGACGGCACGAGGTAGATGCAGTCCACCGCATGGCGGCGCAGCAAAGCCTCCCAGAGATGGCAGCGCAGCAAGGCGCTCGTCACGACCGTACCGCCCTCATAGAGCACCGAGAGCAGCGTATTCGTATTGCCGGTGAAGCTCAGGCTGCCCTGCAGGAACAGGACGGTCGACTCACAGACATGGAAGACCTCATCCTGCACGGGGAAGAAGCCCGCCCAGCTCCGGTACGTGCGGTAGAGGACCTTCGGCGTGCCCGTCGAGCCCGAGCTCAGAACGCCGAGGATGTCCGGTTCCTCGTGCACCCGCTCCGCGAGCCCCGACGGCTCGAAGAGGGGCGCGCCTTCGCGCGAGCAGTGCCAGATGCCCTGCAGCCCGTTCTCTTTCAAGATGGACTGCACCTCCTCGGCAGAAAGGCCATGGTGCAGCAGGATTGGGCGTGCGCGCACGGCCTGCAGCGCGAGGAAAGCCGTGAACTGGTCGACAAACGTATCGGCCGCCACGAGGACATCGCCGCGGACGCCGAGCGCCATGGCCATGGCCGCCATGCCCGCGACGCGCCGCCAGAGCTCCGCATAGGTGAACGTGCGCCCCTCCACGATCAGGGCTCGTTTCTGCGGCCGGCGCTGCGCCTGCCAATAGAGCAGTGCCGCATAGTCGCGCAGATTGGCCTTCTCACACTCGACCGCTCTCTGTTCCTTCCTATCCATCCTGACTCCACTCCTCTTCTATCTCTCTGCTCAGCAACATTCCAGCAAGATTGCCTCGCCCATGCCGCCGGCACCAGCGATGGACAGGAGCCCTAAGCCGCCACCCGCCTGCCGCAGCGATTGCAGCAGGTGCAGGGCCAGGACAGCGCCGGATGCACCGTACGGATGGCCGTAGGCCAGCGCCCCGCCGAGGCGGTTGTAGCGATCCAGACAATCGCCGTGTGCTCGCGCGAACAGCACATCGATGACGGCAAACGCCTCGTTGAACTCGATTGCCGCCAAGTCGTCGTAGCAGAGCCCCTGCTGCGCGAGCAGGAAGTCCGCCGTGCGCATGGCGCCGCGCGGGCTCTCCTGCGGGTTGCCGCCGCGCGAGGCCGCCGCCACCAGACGGGCCAGAGGCTTCCATCTTTGGCGGCGCAGGAACGCATCGCTGGCGAGCAGCAGGAATGCCGCACCGTCGTGAATCGCACAGGCATTGCCCGCATTGAGCAGCGTCCCTGGGCCGAAGTGCGGCGGCAGCCGGTCGAGCAGGCGCTGCGTGAGATGCGGGCGTATCCCCGTATCGCGTGCGCACTCCGGCAGCGGCAGGACGACATCATCGAGCAGGCCTTCCCGCCAGGCCGCGGCCGCCATACGATGGCTGCGCAGCACAGCCGCATCGAGCTCCGCGCGCGTCACCTCCTCCTGCTGCATGACGCGCTCCGCCCCGCGCAGCATGGCATCTTCCGCCAGTTCGCCGGGCGAGAACTGCGCCGTGCGATAGACGCCGTCCGGCACAAAAGCGCGGCGCGGGTCACGCGCATCGTAGACCCGCAGCGGCTGCAGCGAGGCGCTCTCCATGCCGCCGACCAGGAAGCAGTCTCCCTGACCGCTCGCGATCTTTGCCGCCGCCAGTGAGATGGCCGCCGCCGCAGAGGCGCACTGCATGTCGACCGTGCAGGACGGCACCTCTTCCGGCAGCCCCGCCCGCAGGGCCATGAGCCGCGTGATATTGCCGCCCGTGCCCACCGCATTGCCCGCGAGCACGCCGGACAGCTCCGCGCCCCCGAGCCCAAGATGCCGCAGCAGGGCGCGGATGACGCGCGCGCCGAGCTCCTCCGGCAGGACATGCGCGAGTGCCCCGCCGCGATGCGCGATGGGCGTGCGCAGCCCCGCCGCAATGAATACCTCTCTCATCGGTTATGCGCCAGCGCCTCGTTGACCTTGACGCCGAGGAAGGCCGCCATCAAGCACTTGATGATATCGCCCGGGATGTAGGGCAGCACCGCCATGACGAGCGCCGCCTCGAGGCTGACGTCCATGACGAGCATCATCGAGATCAGGCCGCCGACATACGTCAGTGGGATGCCGATGACGATGTCGACGAGCGCATAGCGCTTGAAGCTCGGCACCGCCCCCTTGAGCGCGCTGATGATCGGGTAGACGACGAGCCAGGCGAAGATGTAGCCGCCCGTCGGGCCGAACAGCTTGCCGAAGCCGGCCGTGCCGCCGACAAAGACCGGCAGGCCGATGCAGCCGAGCAGGACGTAGAGGAAGAGCGCCAGGAATGTCTGCTTCGGCGGCAGCACAAAGGCCGTGACGCCGAGCGCCAGCGTTAGCGCCGTGACCATGCCCGGCGTGAACGGCAGCGGGAAGGAGATATACGCCGTCACGCAGCAGAACGCCACGCAGAGCGCTATCTTGGTCATATCCCTTGCTGTGATTGAAGAAGCCGACATTCGCGAATCCATAGTATTACCCCGTTTCCTAGTTTTCTCTATATTGTACATGTCCCTTATTATAGGATAAGCGTATTTTATTGTCAACAATATCAACATATCTGGTTGACGTATAGCGCAGAGCGGGACACGGATAATGCTTCCAGCGCTTACAGGCGCTGCTGCACGGACAGCTCGATCGTCTCTCCGGCAAAGGATGCGCCGCGGAAGCGCAGCTCCGCACGGCGCACCGGCGCGATGCCCTGCAGCGCAGCTTCGAGGATGGCCAGCCCCGGCACAAGCGGCTTTGGCCCCGCATGGAGCGCATTCGTATCGCCGACGGACTGCACGAATGCGTGGACCGACTCCGCCGAGAAACAGAGCGAGAGATGCGTAGGAGTCGGCGCACCATCCACGAGCAGCTTAAGGCTCCTGCTCCGTACCAGCCGTCCAGATGGCCGCGACGGTGCCGGACGCCCCAAGAGCATCGTGAGCGTCAGCCGCCCCGACTCGTCAAAGGCCATGACCTCCAACAAGCCGTGGTGGTCGCGCAGGACGCGCATGCCTTTCCCTGCATCATGCTCACGCTCCCATACCGCCTTGGCAATCAATGCCCCCTCGTAACGCGGCCCCTTCAAGGATGCCGTCATGCGTGCCAGATCACGGAACATAAGTACTCCCCCTTTCTGCATCCCATTCTAGCGCACGGCACTTCGAAAAGGAAGGCACATTGCCCAAAAATTCCCGCTTTCCCTAGGGAAGTTCTAATCCAGATGCCTTAGAATGTCTTGCAATTGTACACAGCAAGATTGCTCTCACATATTCTTTTATTCTTCATCTCCATAGAAAGGATGACCGTCATGCCCTTATCCCTCGACAGTCTGGCCTACGAAATCTAGTACGGCGGGCCGCATGTCCACCTCGCCGTCTTCATCATCTGCCAGATCATCGGCATCATTCTGCTCCACTACGTCTTCCGCATCGTCACGTACCTGATCAACCGCCATACGAAGCTGCCACAGGACATCCTCGACCACATCACGCGCTTCATGCCGACCATGATGGGCATGTGCTGCGGCATCGCCGTGGCCGACAACATCATGGACCTGCCGGACATCGTCAAGCCGCACATGCAGATGATCTTCTACAACGTGCTGACCTTCACGATCACCCTGTTCATCGCGCACCTCATCTCGGCCTTCCTGCAGTACAAGCTCAGCAACAGCAACCTGCGCAACGGCTCCACCTCCATCCTGGCCACCGTGATCAACGTCGGCGTCTACGCCATCGGCATCATCCTGATCCTCGACGCGCACGGCATCTCCATCTCGCCGCTTCTGACAGCCCTCGGCGTCGGCGGACTCGCATCGGCCCTCGCTTTGCAGGACACCCTGTCAAACCTCTTTTCCGGCATCACCACGCTCGTCTCGAAGCAGATCCGCATCGGCGACTACATCAAGCTCTCAACCGGTGCCTCGGGCAGAGTCACCGACATGAACTGGCGCAACACGACACTCCGGACCTCGACCGGCAACATGATCATCGTGCCGAACAAGAGCATCGCCGCCTCCACCCTGATGAACTACGAGCAGCCCCTGGCCGAGTGCACGATCACCATCCCGCTGACCATCACCTACGGCAGCAACCTCGAGCAGGTCGAGAGCGTCACCCTCGAGACCGCGCGCCACATCCTCGCGAACAGCCAGTACGGCGTCACCGGCTTCGAGCCAGCCGTGCGCTACAAAGAGCTCGGTGAATACGGCATCGCCTTCGACGTCGTCCTGCGCATCAAGAACGTCGTCGACGAAGGCATCCTCAAGCACCAGTTCATCAAGGCCATCTATCAGGCCTATCAGGAAGCCGAGATCAAACTCCTGGAGCGCACGCCCTGATAGGATTATAATAGATCATGTACAGCTACCAGTACATGATCACACAGTCGAATCAGGAGGCGTATTATAATGTACGGTCAAAAGGAAAATATCTCACTCCCCAGCGGTCTTGCCAACCAGCTGAAACACCTCTACGGACCAGACGCACGCATTGTGGCACAGGCCCCCGTAGGAGGCGGCGACATCAACGAGGCTTATCACCTTGTATTGCAGGACGGCCGCGACCTCTTCCTCAAAGTGCATGCAAACGTTGCAGCCGACTTCTTCACGGCAGAAGCCTCCGGTCTCGCCGCACTGAGACAAACCGGCCTGCCCGTACCCGAGGTACTCAGCTGCGGTCGCAACTACCTGCTGCTGAGCTACGTGAAGAGCGCCCGGAAAAGCCATGACTATTGGCAGCAGCTCGGCTATGAGCTCGCCAAGCTCCACCATTCGGATCCAACCGCCTTCACTTGCGGACACCGCTTCGGCTTCACGCAGGACAACTACGCCGGCTCCACGCGTCAGCATAATCGCCCATCCGACAGCTGGATTGACTTCTTCCGCACGCAGCGCCTGCAGCCATTCCTCAAGCTCTGTTGGTCGTATTTCTCGTCTGACGAGAAGCACTTAGCCGAGCAGCTACTCGCACATCTGGAAGACCGCCTCATCGAACCCGACTTCCCGTCCCTGCTCCACGGCGACCTCTGGTGCGGCAACGTCATGACAGGACCAGACGGCTCCCCCGTCTTCATCGACCCGTCCGTGAGTGTCGGCTTCCGCGAAGTCGACATCGCCAAGACCGAGCTCTTCGGTGGCTTCACAGGTGAATTCTATGATGCCTACCAGGAAGCCTGCCCCCTGGACCCCGGCTATCCCGAGCGCCGCGACCTCTACAACCTCTACCCCCTGCTCAACCACCTTCACCTCTTCGGCAACGCCTACCACACCGCCGTCACCCGCATCCTGCGCCGCTACGCCTGATTCGCTCACAAACATCTGCAAAAAAAATTAAACAGCCAGTTCCGCTCGAATATCGCGAAACTGGCTATTTTCATATCCTTCTATCAAGGATTCTTCTCGTTGAGCTCTTCAACCAAGTTAGCCGGCAGGATGATGCTCGTCATGCCGTAAGCAAACGCCGCAAGCTGGTAAGGCTGGTAAATCAGTGCGACCTGGCCATGACCTGCAAGGTAAAAATTGCCACTCAAGGGCGTATCAGCATAATTCTGGAACAGCTGGTACTTCGGGATTACCTTGCCGCTACCGCTGAACACTGACAGATTGTAGATGCGCCAAGCATCGTCCGAGCCAATTCGCACGAAGTCGCGGATGCTCGTCCGCTCGCCGGTGTCCTTGCTGTACGTGACGCCACGGTAATGCGGCATGCCATGCGCCGCTCTGTGAGTATACGTCCAGACACAGAGGACTAGCGAAACGTAACTCTGCCCTTCATATTTGAGTTTGTACGATACCTGCAGTTCATCATAGTGATAATTCAGCCCATTTTTCATATCCTCAATCTGACTGCGGATATCTGCATTGATCTTCGCCTCGACCGCCGCGTCATCTTTGAGATGCACGACAGGATACAGCGAATCCTGACTCCCCGTCTTCACTACTTCCGACGAAATACTCGCTGATGCAGTCGGACAAGCGACAAATGTCGAAGATACCCCTACCGCCACAGCTGCCAGCGTCATAGCTAAGAAAGAATGTTTCATCTCAACCACTCCTCTCTTTAGAGTTACAACCTTCTGTAAAATTAGAATTCGCTACAAGTTTATAGAATCCTGCTACCTCACCTGCCAATATGAAAAAAGCATCGCCGAAGCGATGCTTTCTTCTGGACGTCGCCCGTCTCATCCGCCGCCGTAAAGCGCGCAAATGAAGCGGGACATCGCCAATCTCTCTTTCCCTTACTCTTCACACGCCAGCTATCTTAGCGTACCGCAGTGCAAGCAGTGCAAGAGCTCTTCTTTTTACCATCATGATTCGATAACCTATTTTATTCTATTTCTGTAAGTAATCATTTCCGCGCATGCTAAGCTCACCTATATAGCAAAAAAGAACTACTAAATAGATAAAGACGCATACTGAGCACCAAGCGCTCGAAGGATTATCTATCAATAGTCCTTATTTTAAGTATATCACTGGAACAAATTCTGTCAATCTAAATAAACTTATTAATTCTTTAATGTTAGTACGATAACATCCAGCAAATACTATTCGCTATCTTCATAATGTATCACCAAGGCAAGCATGTAAAAAATCTCTATATGTTTCCGCATCAGCCTCAGCTATGAAAGTACCATAGTAGCGCACTGTAATACAGAACATATACAAATGCCGGATCCTCAGTCCAACTATTGTAGCAAAGGCCAACGCACCGCCAAAGTGAAAACATAACGCCCCAAAAGCCAGCGCAGGCAATCCACGCATCCAACTAAAACCATAATCCGTGCGAACAGAAAGTTCCTGAAAGCCCAGAATCGACACTTTGTTGAGCGCAATCGGTGGGCGGCCATCTGCAATCAATACTGTATCAAATAGCTTGTAGTCAGTGGAAATATCACCTGATACAATACGGAAAGACATAGTAATTCCCTCCTTTTTATTTGTTCATCATAAAAGTCGTAGCTACCGAATTGGGAATAACGTGACGTCAGTTTCCACCTTACTAAGATTCTGTACTGCTGCCTATGCGGCAGATAAGTTCGAGGACTACAACCTCAAGGATATCTGGTGTTTCTAAGCTGCCTATGCGGCAGATAAGTCGTAAGCGCTAAATAATACAGTGTATATACTCCCCCCTCCGCCTTGTGGGATAATGGTCTCACATGAATGCATTAAGGCACGCGCCGAGAAATTTGGTAATATGAGGAAATATAGGAAATTCAGGAATCTCGGGAAGTCCGGGAAAATCGGTAATCCTCAGAAGCGGCGGTATGTGCCTCGGTGGACGCAGGGGGGTATCCGTATGACGTCAGTTCGTCAGGCAAAACATCAGCATAATGTTCAGAAGTGGACGCAGATCATCATGGAGCAACGGGCCAGCGGTCTTTCCGGCCTGGCATATTGTCGCCGTGCAGGAATCAACTCCAAAACGTTCTACTACTGGCAGAATGTCATCCAAAAGGAGCTTCTGGCCAGTAAGGCGCAATATGCAGATGTGGTGGAGACGTTGTCTCCTTCATCCGAACCACTAAATCCGTCAAAAGTCGAGCATGAGACGAGTGCCCCAAAGACTCTGGCAACATCCGTGGAGGTTGCGCATGAGACGGTCGAGCCACCTGCTGAATCAACTCCGGCACTGCCCGAGCTACCCGAATCCACATCGCAGGAAGAGGTTCACTTCGTTTCATTGAAGTGCACAAGGTCGTCCTCTCAACCAGCGCAGTCACCACAGCCAGCTTTGGAGATCTCCTGTGGGACAACACGTATCACGGTAACAGAAGATACGCCGCCAAAACTTTTGCGACAGACTCTCTGTATCCTAAGGGACGTGTTCTCATCATGCTAATCCGAGAACTAACGGCGGATCATATCTATCTGGCCTGTGGCCATACGGACATGCGGAAGTCCATCGACGGACTTGCCGCCTTGGTTGTCTCGCGGTTTCATCTGGGCCCGCACCAGCCGGCGCTCTTCTTGTTCTGCGGCCGTCGCAAGGACCGCATCAAGGGCCTGCTCTGGGATGAGACAGGCTTTCTGCTGCTCTACAAGCGCCTCGAAGATGGCAAGTATCAATGGCCGGATAAGAGCGCGAAGGACAGCGTCTCCAGCTTGAAAAAGAGAAGCTCGAGGCTTATTTCGCATGGCTTCAGGACATCGAGCCGCAAGTCCTGCCGAAGTCCAAGCTCGGCAAGGCCGTCCAGTACTCCCTGAGCCATAAAGAAGCTCTCCAGGCCTTCCTGAAAACGGCAATGCTGCGCTCTCGAACAACATCTGCAAGCGCGCCATCCGTAACTTCACCATCGGCCGCAAGAATTGGCTGTTCAGCGACTCCCCGAAAGGAGCCAAGGCCAACGGCTTGAATCCGTTCCAGTACCTCAAGTACCTCTTCGAGCACCTGCCGAACGCCGACATCCAGCGGCATCCAGAGCACCTCGATGACGTCCTGCCATGGAACGAGAACATCCAGCAAAACTGCAAATGAACCATCCAAGCTCCACTGCTCACGCAGCGGAGCTTTTTTGATATGCATCTTAGCGACGATGAAAAAGTGAGCTATCAAAGCAGTCGATTGATACACCAAGTGATTTAGCGCTTACGCAGAATTTCTAAGCTGCCTATGCGGCAGATAAGATCGCAAATGACCCGAATCTCGGCGGCGGCAGATTTCTAAGCTGCCTATACGGCAGATAAGCGGCTTCTCCCGAGAATATTATATCACAATATTTTCTAAGCTGCCTATGCGGCAGATAAGTGCAGCCCTGCTTCGTGCCGAGTCGGCTTTCTTTTCTAAGCTGCCTATGCGGCAGATAAGGGCGTCGTCTTTGCGGGCGGCAATGTCGTCTCTTTCTAAGCTGCCTATGCGGCAGATAAGATGATTTTGTAGAATGCTCAGAAGAATTGCTATTTCTAAGCTGCCTATGCGGCAGATAAGGCGCATGGATACCCTGCTCATCGACTACCTAGTTTCTAAGCTGCCTATGCGGCAGATAAGCAGCTTGGAATCCATTAGCTGTCACATTTTGTTTTCTAAGCTGCCTATGCGGCAGATAAGGACGAGGATTTTGACAAGCTCGCGAACCGGACTTTCTAAGCTGCCTATGCGGCAGATAAGCATTCACGCAAGCGGACCTGTTGTGGCACGACTTTCTAAGCTGCCTATGCGGCAGATAAGAGCAGGACTATGTGACGCGCCCTACAGCGCGTTTTCTAAGCTGCCTATGCGGCAGATAAGATGCTGGTCATTACAACTGCTGTGGTAGCCTTCATTTCTAAGCTGCCTATGCGGCAGATAAGGTTATGGTCCGGGTCGATGTTCGTGATGATCGTTTCTAAGCTGCCTATGCGGCAGATAAGAGAAGAAGCCGCCATGTCTGCCGATACGAGCATTTCTAAGCTGCCTATGCGGCAGATAAGTCCCGTCTACCTTGAACCTTGTGCCCATTTTGTTTCTAAGCTGCCTATGCGGCAGATAAGCTAGGTCCGTCCGGCGCGGTGCAGCAGGGTACTTTCTAAGCTGCCTATGCGGCAGATAAGTTCACGCTGGCTGTAGATCGTAGAGTGCAGAATTTCTAAGCTGCCTATGCGGCAGATAACCTATTGCGCGAGATCTCACAGCGATTGACAAATTTCTAAGCTGCCTATACGGCAGATAACGTCCTCGGTACGGTCGTCGCCGTGGAGGTCATTTTCTAAGCTGCCTATACGGCAGATAACTTGAGGCCGGGGAAAATCTCCTGCCGGATGCATTTCTAAGCTGCCTATACGGCAGATAACTTCTTTCAGCCATTCGATAGCATCGTTCTTTTTTTCTAAGCTGCCTATACGGCAGATAACAGCGTGCGGCATCCGCGGGCCGTCGTCTTCCATTTCTAAGCTGCCTATACGGCAGATAACAAACTGTATTCTGCTGCTTCATTTCTCGCCACTTTCTAAGCTGCCTATACGGCAGATAACTAGAAACGCGGGCGTAGATTGCAGCATTCACGCTTTCTAAGCTGCCTATACGGCAGATAACCTTTGCCGCCCGCTGGCACCCTTCTTTCTTGACTTTCTAAGCTGCCTATACGGCAGATAACTCGGGCTGTAAAGTCTGCTCGAAGATTTTCTCTTTCTAAGCTGCCTATACGGCAGATAACGATAACGTCGGAGAGCTTGACGCTGTACTTACTTTTCTAAGCTGCCTATACGGCAGATAACGACCTTTGAGGCCGACCACGCCAAGCTGCAGCATTTCTAAGCTGCCTATACGGCAGATAACCCGCAATAATCGCACAGATAGAAAATGGTATTTTTCTAAGCTGCCTATACGGCAGATAACGAAAGAAGACGGCAAAGCCCTGCTGGCTGACACCTTCTAAGCTGCCTATACGGCAGATAACAGCTCGTGCCGGTACGCATCGAGGCCATTTGGTTTCTAAGCTGCCTATACGGCAGATAACAAGCTCATGGCATGAAGAAGGTGGAAGAATGCTTTCTAAGCTGCCTATACGGCAGATAACCTTGACGAGGATATCGAAGAACACATCCGGCATTTCTAAGCTGCCTATACGGCAGATAACATACAAGTCGCCGCCTTTGACGACTTTGTTCTTTTCTAAGCTGCCTATACGGCAGATAACGTTGGTGTTTTTGTTTATGATGGTCGCGTGGATTTTTAAGCTGCCTATACGGCAGATAACATGATCAGCGCATAGCGGGCGGCGAAATCGTCTTTCTAAGCTGCCTATACGGCAGATAACCAGATGGCAGCGAACTGGGACAAGATTATGGATTTCTAAGCTGCCTATACGGCAGATAACTCTGGAATTCTATCGGCGACGATGCGGCCATTTTTCTAAGCTGCCTATACGGCAGATAACCGACCCGTGTGTCAGCGCACGGTCGTCTTACTTTTCTAAGCTGCCTATACGGCAGATAACAAGAGGCAATCCGGGAGAACGACCGGAAAAGCTTTCTAAGCTGCCTATACGGCAGATAACACGCTCCAGATCTTTTCGATGCAGCTGCAGAATTTCTAAGCTGCCTATACGGCAGATAACGACCGCCAGGCGCCGAAGATCGGCATCAAGGCTTTCTAAGCTGCCTATACGGCAGATAACAAGGTAATCGAACTTGATGGCTTCGGCTGTCCTTTCTAAGCTGCCTATACGGCAGATAACGACATCCTTCTGCTTTGCCTTCGCCTCTTCGGTTTCTAAGCTGCCTATACGGCAGATAACGGTAAGTTTCGTTTAGTCTTCGTCATCGAAAATTTCTAAGCTGCCTATACGGCAGATAACTCGGCAGTGCGCCGATCAGCAAGCCGGTGTATTTTCTAAGCTGCCTATACGGCAGATAACTTACTGCCCCGACTGCCAGCGGCTCCATCTGCTTTCTAAGCTGCCTATACGGCAGATAACCTCAGGCTGCTGCGGCATCGACGGGCGAGATGTTTCTAAGCTGCCTATACGGCAGATAACTGATGACATTATAGAGATCCTGCGCGACTTTTCTTTCTAAGCTGCCTATACGGCAGATAACGAACTCAAGAAGAAAGAGCTCAAGCTCGAAATTTTCTAAGCTGCCTATACGGCAGATAACGCAAGCGCGAGATCGGCGGCAAAGCGCCATTTTTTCTAAGCTGCCTATACGGCAGATAACTGGAACTGCTTGAGAGAGCGACGCCAATTACATTTCTAAGCTGCCTATACGGCAGATAACGACATAACTGGTCATTCTGCTACACTACGGCGCTTTCTAAGCTGCCTATACGGCAGATAACTTAAAAACGATCAGCTGGAGCGGCCTGCTCCCTTTCTAAGCTGCCTATACGGCAGATAACCCGCAGGTCGGTTCTGGTTGCCGATCGTGTCATTTCTAAGCTGCCTATACGGCAGATAACTGATAAATCCATGATTTGCATCAAGTGCTATATTTTCTAAGCTGCCTATACGGCAGATAACCTCCTCACAAATGTCGACGACGACATCAGTGATTTCTAAGCTGCCTATACGGCAGATAACATGCCGTCACCGATTGAAGGAGGCAGCATACATTTCTAAGCTGCCTATACGGCAGATAACAACCTCTTCGAGGAAGTCATGGTCATCTTCGATTTCTAAGCTGCCTATACGGCAGATAACAATTGCGCCCTGCTCAGGCGTCAGCCTGGGCATTTCTAAGCTGCCTATACGGCAGATAACAACATGGTGAACCAGGTTTGTGTCGTGAACAATTTCTAAGCTGCCTATACGGCAGATAACCTGGCAGCTCTCGCCGCCTTACCGATTTTCCCTTTCTAAGCTGCCTATACGGCAGATAACACATCGCCGCGTTCTGTAAGTCGTATCGGACATTTCTAAGCTGCCTATACGGCAGATAACGGATTTGTTGCAGACGCTGGCAGCAATGACAATTTCTAAGCTGCCTATACGGCAGATAACTCAGAGGCTCGTAGAGGCCCGTTCGTTGACGATTTCTAAGCTGCCTATACGGCAGATAACGAATTTCTTCTGTGCGTCGATCGTGAGTTCCTTTTCTAAGCTGCCTATACGGCAGATAACGTAGGCTCTAGTATATCTTCACAACCACGTATCTTTCTAAGCTGCCTATACGGCAGATAACAGCATTACTTGGTCAGCGTGGAAAATCATCATTTTCTAAGCTGCCTATACGGCAGATAACATTCGGAAGCCTGGTAAAGGAAATCTCATACTTTTCTAAGCTGCCTATACGGCAGATAACTTTTCGGCATGGCCATCAAAGGGTATACCTTGTTTCTAAGCTGCCTATACGGCAGATAACACAGTAGAGCGTTCTTATGATGCACAGCGCAATTTCTAAGCTGCCTATACGGCAGATAACGCGCTATGGCATCGTGACGGACAAGCCGGGACTTTCTAAGCTGCCTATACGGCAGATAACAAATCCTTCCCGCATTCTCGCGGCAACGCGCTTTTCTAAGCTGCCTATACGGCAGATAACCCCTACATTAACTTGATACTTAGGCGTTGTTATTTCTAAGCTGCCTATACGGCAGATAACGATATGCACGCCCGCGCGCGCCTTGCCTGAGATTTCTAAGCTGCCTATACGGCAGATAACATCGGCGATGACGACGAGCTGGTAATGCTTCTTTTCTAAGCTGCCTATACGGCAGATAACGATCTCCTCGAGTTTCACATACTTCCCCTTGATTTCTAAGCTGCCTATACGGCAGATAACATTGAGCCGGAGACTAAACGGAAGCATTATCTTTTCTAAGCTGCCTATACGGCAGATAACGACAGTACTGCGGTACAATCCGTTCCGCTCAATTTTCTAAGCTGCCTATACGGCAGATAACATTTGTTCTGCAATCCACGACTCAAGATTCGCTTTCTAAGCTGCCTATACGGCAGATAACTGTGCAGAAGGTCTCCTTCGTTCGTAGCACGATTTCTAAGCTGCCTATACGGCAGATAACGACCTGTTCTTCTCATTTCACCATCCTTGGCATTTCTAAGCTGCCTATACGGCAGATAACGCAATCATAAGGTCGCGCATGGTCGCCTTACTTTTCTAAGCTGCCTATACGGCAGATAACAACACGAAACTACAGGTAAACGCATATCGAGCTTTCTAAGCTGCCTATACGGCAGATAACACAAGAAGGCATTGACTTTTGTCTAGAAAAGTTTTCTAAGCTGCCTATACGGCAGATAACTCGCTTTAGTCTAGCAATAGACTAGACAAGAATTTCTAAGCTGCCTATACGGCAGATAACCTACAGCGTCGCGAATCGCGTCTTTCCAGATATTTCTAAGCTGCCTATACGGCAGATAACGCCTACGTCTGGGCTCTGGCCGAGCCATTCGTTTTCTAAGCTGCCTATACGGCAGATAACAGTAACTTGCTGTGCAACTATCCTTATCCTGATTAGGCTCGCGCTAGCTTACTCTCATTTAACCAAAATTTTGTGCTCTTGTCAAAGCCCTTGATTTACATAGGGTTCTGACATACGGCGAAAACTTTGGTCAAAAGTCGGGAACAGATGATCTCTTACTGAATCCGTATGCTGAAAAGCCTTCACAGGGATGTTCATCCGCTTCCTTCTTCTGAATGAATAAGCTGAAACGATGGTGATTGGTCATGCTTTCCAGCTGTATGTACGGATAGTGAGTCTCATTGACAGGCGTTTGGAAAAGCTTCTGGGCTTCTTCTATTGATATATTGTGTCGTTTTGCATAGCGCCTGGCTTTCTGCACAGTGGTTGCCTCTGGCTGATAGCGACTGTACGTCACGAAGCCTTTGCATGATCTGACAGGGACAGGACGAATGCTTTTGACTTTCACGTAGTCCGGTGTGAAGCGCTTTAATGCATCAATCAGATTCAAGCGCTGCAGATCGGATTCTTCCATAGCAAGCAGACGGAGCGTACGCCCCAGTGTCGGCGTTGCATCGGAATACTCGGGAAATGCTACGCCACATCGAATCATGCCCTGCTCATCTTTGCTGCTGACCAATACCAAGTGGATCTGGCGGTAGACCCTGGACCAAAGGAACGATGTTGAGATGTCTTCTGTCGGCTGCAATATAACATCCTGAAAGAACCACATGTCTATCATCCCTTTCATTCTTTTCCACTTGCGCCAAAGACGCCACCGCGGATCAGGACAGCCATTACATAGTGCGCAGCTTCTGGGCTGTCAAAGTCATCACCAAGGGAATACTTATCAAAGAGCGTATAGAAATCACTCTTAGCTTTTGGGGTGCGGAAGGCCTTACCAAGATTTGTTACAGCACCATAGGGTTCTACAGCAATCGGACCTACCCCCGTATTCGTGCCATATTCTTCATACCAAGTATCAATCGTGCGGATTGCATTGCTGAGCTTCTGCGAATGCATTGCCGCCGTACCATCCACTTCATACAGGACTTTGCTCTTCTTGCCTTTCCCCTTATCCAAGATGAGCTCTTCACTCGGATAGACGTCCTGCCCTCTACCAATCTTAGCAAAAGCCGCAACTTCCAACAGAAGATATGGAATCTTGCCAGATAGTGCCGATTCAATCTGCTCAGCTAATGTATCGACCATTTCGTCGCTATGATCAAAATCCTGCAGAGAATAATCATACGAATGGAACAGCCACTGCTTATCATTAGCCTTGACCTGCACTTCCAATTCTTCTGCACCGACGCGATTCCGCCAGAGGAAGCGTGCATTAGCAAGGTTCAGTGCATACCGTTTGGCCAGTTCACCGAATCCGTATTGCTCGGCATAGCGTTGCCCCATCTCTAAGATTTTTGCCTTGTGCTCTGCAACATTGCAGGCTGCTGGAACAGCCGCATCTGGTAAAACTTTCATCGTGAACGTGACTTTCAAGGTGTCTTGGTCCATTGACAGAGATGCCGCATCGACAGTCTGCAGGTTTGGTTTTTCCACTTCTGCATTGAGCTTTGCAGGATCATTCGCCACGGCTTGCTTCAGGCGATTAGAGATCGTACCACGGACGGATTTTTCATGCAGTGGCAGGACAGTCGCTTTTCCCTGACGCTCATCCCACGTTGTTCCATACATCAAACCATCTGAAAGAACAATTTTTTTCTCAAAAGACAATACCGTTGCTAAGCCCTTCGTGTTTGACTTTGCCATGATTAATCCTCTCCTTCATTTGATTCCATCTGCTCATTTACACAGACATATAGGCCATTCCGCTCATCATAATGATAGTGCCACATCATTTGATCGATATCTTGAAAATGATGCGGCATCTTGAACTCACCGAGTGTCAGCACCGGTTCGGCAAAGCGATGCAATGTGCTCGCATCGCGCTGATTCGCCACATGTCCTAGCGGCGTCAATCCTTTGAAGCCAGTGACGATTGGTACCAGCCATCCCTGTTCTTGGCGTGGTTGCAGATGCCATGTATCATGCTCGACATCGTGTTCATAATGCAAAGCCAGCAAATCCAGCAACGCCTGCAAGGTGTCCTGCGCCTCCAATTTCTCCTGCCTTTGTTTCAGCAACTGACGGCGCTCGATCAGAACATACCCCGGCATAAGACTGCGGATTGCTCGACGCACATCTTTCTCGGAATCCTCATCTACTAAGAGGATTCTTGACCCGCGTGTCGAAGTTGATTTTATAGGATCATCGATTGGCGAAAAAGCGAGGATATCTCCGCCTGCAATCTTCATCCAATTCAAGGCTTTTGTTGTCTTCTCATTGAAAATTGAGTAGTTGCTCGACGATAGCCCGTCCACTTCGATAAGAAGCGATACCGTCAGATGAACTCTTGCTTCCTCGATAAATGGAGGCCGTTCAAAAGAAGCTCCTTTTTTCCGCAGCGGATTTGAAGTGATGATGACGGAGTTCACATAGTCGCCCGGACCTTTATAGGTCTGCAAATTAAAGTCATGGCAGGACACCGCCAGTTTCTTCAGGCGAATACCAGACAGCGCCTCATTGCGCCGGAGCATTCTCTCCAATGCATGCATGGCCCCCAACCACGCGGTCATAGCAGGAAAGCCAATCGTGAGCGGACTGCTGAAGGCATTTGCATTGTGAATCTTGACTTGACGCAACAGTAAATACATCTTACTCTTGCTCATCCCTCTCTCACCTCCTGTTTCAGCACCGCTTCCATCGTCGATGCAAAAGAGTGCAGTTCTGCATCCGAAAGCGAAATCTCTTTCCGCGTCTCAATGCGACAGAACCACCCATAGGCATTCACGAGCCAACGGGCAAAATCCATACAAACCGGCCAAATCCAATCTGTATCATCCTGTCGCTGGTTGGAATAAGCTGCATCCAGCCAGACTGCCTGTTCGTCCGTCAGTTCCGTATCCTTACTCCAACCGGCAGGAAGGGCCTGCAGACGGTTCGCTTCATATAAGACAGCCTCAACAAAATCTAGAATGATATCTTCCCGGCGCTCACGCATTTCAAGATTATGGCGTTGATCTCGAAACAGCGAATCGAGACGGAACAGCATTTCACTGAAACTGCGCCAATAAAGCGAATCGAAGAAAAAATTCCCTTTCGGCAATCTTATTTTGCGCCCGCTGAGGATAGGTGGTTGTGAAGGCAAAATATCTACCCCTAGCGATGTATTGCGGCAGCTCACATTCTGCGGCTGAGATCCTCCAAATGCGGCACGCGTGATATCAGGAAATATACAATACAATTCTCCGTAATGTTCTGATTTTTTATCACGGCATTTTCTCTGTAAACGGGAGGCCACCTCAACCCGCTCTGTTAATGAAAACATCATCGACACCGGAGGAATGACTGTCAACAGATGATAATCATCCGCACCTATTGGGAAATACACCTGCCGCAAGCGCGTATCTGTCAGTTGTGGCATTTCCTGTGGCTGGATTTCAAGGATTTTTTCTCGCAGCGGTTCATAGGCAATCCCTAGCGATTCAATCTCTCGGCGGATGAATGGTGCATCTTCCCGAAAGTATTGCCATGCTGTCTTGGCAGTAAGGTCCGCTTTCTGTTCTGCCACCGTTCCTTTTTGAGAAAACTTTCCCACCAAGAACGATGCAATTGCCATATACGCAGCACCGCCATTGACCACCAGATCGTCTTCAGCTAATATGTCAGCTGTTGTCAAATAGCCCTGGCCAACAGGCTTGCTACTGTCGTGCAGACTAACTGCTACATCAGGATTCGTATACCGGGCAATATGTGATACTGCTCTGCAGCGCTCCAGATTCTGAAGATTATTCTGCATCCACTCAGCTGGAGTCTGCTTTTTCTTCGCCGCTTTATCAGCGATGTAAGTTGCTATCGATCCCATGATCTTCCCTCCTTTTGCTCTTATTATATCATATTCTTTATTAAACCTCAAGATTCTAATATGGATTTATATATATAATCCCAAAGAAACTTACATGAGCTGCCTACACGGCAGATAATAGTTCCTCAGGATTCAAATATTTGCTAAGCTGCCTGCGCGGCAGATTCTACTGATTTCATTATAACAGAAACTGATTCAACTGACTATCACTTTCTTTCATTCACCAAGGTATGGAACGCTCCAAGCTGATCGTCATACCAGCACACTCTTGCTCCATCTTCATAGCCGGAAAGGCTCAGCTGCCCATATCGCTCGGATATGCACTGCAGGACTTCGCCCTCGTCTTCATCCGAATATGGCCTTTTAGCAGCTTGTGCCCGAAGAGACGCCATATAGTCGCGAGGCAGCCAGAAGCGCTCTCTGTAGAGAGCCAGCTTCTCCTCAGGGTATAATCTCAGATTGCACCAATCACCACGAGCTATGTATTCGCCCCTATCTTTTTCATAGAACCCCAGCTCACCCATATCCGCATCATAGCGATAGCACAGGTCCTGATCTTGAATGCCTGCGCGGAACGGACGCAGGTACTGCGGCAAGCCCGTCATCCACCAGCACGTCTGCTGCCAGCCACCCACTTCATCCGGAGATTTATCCTCGAGATTGCGCCAATCCGCCAATCTCTTGTGCTCTAAATCAATCAATCTCGACTGCGGCCGAAGCGGTCTGGGGACCTTCACGCGGGGAATCGCATCGATATGCGCCCAGTTATCATCAGGCACCAAGTCTTTCATATCATGGCTCTGCAGTAGATATCGCGAAGCTTTCTCGAATCCTGGTCTGTAAAAGACAACCCGCTGTCCAGGATTTACCATTCCTCGCCAGTTAAACTGCATGACCCCGATGTTCGGAGCCTCTATATCCTGCAGGCATGGACGATGGCGATGAACACGACCGGCCAGCTGTATGATTGAGCGATACGAGGATGGCTCGATGATTGCCCAATCAAAGTCATGGTCACGGCCGATCTCCTCCACCGGAGTCGCCACGACCAAGAAAATGCACCGTTTCGCCTGACTATGGTCTAAATGGCGGCGAAGGATGGCATCTTGGAAGGCTACCTGTGCGCCGCGTTCCTGCTTGCGGCGCAGGACATGGTCGAGATACGCTTCTTGTTCATGACGCAGCAGCAGGACTTGACGGCTGTGATAGCACATGATGAAGACTGCCGTATCCTCTGGCCATTCAGCAGACAGCAAGGCAAGAGCCATATTGACACACGGGTCAATGTTGGCAAATCGTACGAGTCCAAATGAAACTTCCTTGTTTGTTTTCTCATCAACGACATGGTGATTCCCATGCAGCTGCAGGGTGGCTTGCTTTATCGCTGCAACATACGACTGCCATGACTGTTCTTTCGTCGTCTGAGGCTGGCACGGAATCAAGACCGCTTTCCGCTTCACGACCTGCGCCTGTAATTTCTTGACGCGTTTCTCGACAAAACTCTCATGGGCAAGCCTGTACTGATTTGGCTGCTGCAGCGGTATGGTTGCAGATTCAGAACGGAATTCATCTACCCAGACAGCCGTTAGCATTTTCGTCCGGTCTGAGAATGCATTATAGCAGCACAGGCCGTCCTGATAAGCTTGATAAAGCCCGTAGGCCAAGTCTGGCGGAATCGTGGCAGAAGATAAGACTACGTTGCGTCCAAGCAGGCCAGCTAAGTGGACCAGCCGGGCAACTGCTGTCAAATCCTCCGGCGAGAAATCATCTACTTCATCGATGACGAGATCCGCTGACATCATCCGCAGGAACGGCAGCAGGCCCTTGCCTCCACGTGTCACCTCTGTCGCACGGATAATCTGATCGATAGTCGCAACCAGAACCGGCTTGAACAGGAATGCGCCATTTTTCTTTGCCTGCGGGTTCCTTCGCCCATCGAGATAAATATCCAGATACTTCAACTGCTCATGCGTGAAATTATCCTCAAAGGAAAGCATATCTTCCAATAGTTCCTCTTCTCCTGAACCGCCTAGCTCGCAAGGAGAACCCTTCTCTTCTAAGTCTGCCGAGTCAGACTGTTTCTCCTGGCGATACAGTTCTTCGACAGCTGAGGAACCAATAATGATAGCTAATTCATCCTTCGTCAGATGCATGCGCTCCTGATATTCGCTGCCGGTCTGGAGCGTCAGCGATCGGAGTCCCAAAGCTAACGTATAGCGCATGGATTTGCCATCTGGCGACAATGACTGCATCAATTTAGCATTGGCTGTCGTCTTACCGCAGCCTGTGCTTGCCATGTTCATGACGAACCAAGCCTGCTCCTCCCCCTCTTGCTTTGCGGCCTGGACTTCACGGACTGCTTTGTCCTGCCACTGATATGGCGCTTTTGCCGGTTGGAAGCGTACTGTGTCCGTCACATCCATCTCATTTGCAAAGAGAGGAAGCTGGTGTGCGATATTGACGGCTTGAGCCGCTACCTTGGTCAGGTGGGAATACAGTGTATCGCAGAGATTATCCCCCTCTGTATTCGCATATAAAACTTTCTTCTGCTCCTCTGTCGGTATATCCGTCTGACACTTCTGCGAAGATACGAAATGGTCAGCCAGCATCAGTGCTTCCCGCGCATACAGAAGAAGCGGCCTCATGGCCTGACTGGATTCCGCACAGAGCTGCTGTAACTGCGCTTTTTCCCGAAGCAGACGCGCCAGCCATTTTTTGACAGACTTGTTCCAGTCGTCATCATCTAGCGGGAATCCTCTCGAAAACGCAAAACAGGGATTCTTCGTAGCAGGGATAACACCTTCATATCCCCAGTCGGCTTTAACTGTCGAGAAGAGTGCCTCCAAAGACAGCAGTGGTTCTATTGCACAGAGCTTGTACTCCATCTCATTCCGCGTTACAGGCAGGCGATGGTGCGATAGGATAAGCCAAGCAATCAGGCGCATGATCGGTGGCATATCCGGCAATGCATCTGCCTGACTGCCTCTGTCTTTCATTTCCTTTTTCAAAGCTGTCTTCTTCAGCTTGCCATCCATAAAAAGATGCATCCACGCGTCATCATCCTCTGTATCACCACTGATTTTCGCTACAGCTGCCAGCATCTGGCAGGAAACCCATTCGTGGCGATAGGGGTCTTTTTCCATCGACGACGACCGAAGCTTTTTCTGAAAGTGGTCCGATGATTTGCCCCAGTCATGGAAAAGAGCTGCTACTGCTACCAATGCCTTGACCAAGGTAAGATATGGCCAGCCGCCCTCCCATTCTTTATGCAGGATGTTCTTCCTCGTTGTATTGACTGGCACCATGCCGTCCTCATTGAATTTGTCGCGGTTCCCCACCACCCAGAGGAGCTCGCTGCGATTGCGCGAGCGGATCCAGCGGCAGGACACTGCCGTGCTTTTCGTCGCATTCCTGCGCAGGAGTGTCTTGACTTCTTGTACCCCCTCCTGCGTCATGATGGTCTGCCATGTGTCATTGCCGATGCGATCTGCAAATTGGTCCAGAATGCGGCGAACCGTCAATAGGGCTTTTTTCTCACTGCGACTGGTAAACAGTACCATCATGATAAGGGCCCTCCTTCCCCCATAGTTGGCTCACACGCTTTACCTCTTCAAACAAGAAATCCAGCACTTTGTGCTCTGTGAATTTCTGCAGGCAGTACGAACGGAATTCCTGATCGCGTAAATCATCTTCTGCACAAATAAATGCGCCCGGCAAGACAATAGCATCTTTCACCAGGTCCGCAACATCAAAGACCAGAGCACCGCGCCGTGTCTTCCCGTGCATGACGGCGAAACCATGCGGTATTCCCAGCACCCACAGTGTGACGGCAGCTAAGCCATAGGCGAGATAATTGCCGTGATTCAAGAAGATATTGGCCTTATCACCTGCGGGAGCATCATGAAGGCGAACAAAATCCGGCATATTGACATGGCCACTCGCATACTTGTAAAGCGCCTTTGTGAAGATCGCCTCACCTGCCAGCAACTGTTTGATATCCACAGCCTGCTGGATAACTTGGCGGAAGCGATGCATGGCAGACTCGATATCATCATCGTCTGCATAGAAGCCCCAGCTCTGCAAATCCCGGTCCTTCTGCCAGACTTGCTCGATAAACTGGCAACGCTTCAACTGGAACTCCTTCGCCGCCGCTAAGCGTTTGTCTGCCTGAAACCAGAACGAGAGCCACCCCTGCACGTATTCCGTTGGCCGGTATTCGCTCTGAGGGTTGAGCCATTCGATCTCCACGCCGGAAAGCAACGGCGTCCCACCATTGCCACAGAAACCGACCATGACACCAGCCATAGCCAGCATGCGCATGGCAGCCTGTGTGATGGAGGTGCCCGTCCCTAATAGCAGCACCGTCGTATTGGCAATCGGGATATTCCAATACTGATTCTCTCGCTTGCCCTCTGTCAGATAAAGAACACGCCCGTCCTTCTGCATGACCCGACACTTTTCCAGATAGTAGATGTTTGCTCTCTTGGAATGCAGAATGACTTTCAGGTTTGATGCTTCAATCTCTGATTTCGTCATCGTCACGATACCACCTTCACGATAGCATACAGTCCGTCAATCACAATATCTTACAGAATCTATATATTAATTCGACAAGTTATCATTGGATTCCTTCCTATACAAAAAAAGGCATCGCCGAAGCGGTGCCTTTTTATTGTTAGATTGCTTTTGGCAATCAAATCATGTTCTTGACATAGGAGTCGTAGAGGCTCTTGAGCTCTTCGACTTTGTCGTACATCTCGACCTGCAGGCCGGATGCGGTTGCGTAGTCGCCTTCGTTGAGGGCGTTGATGAGGAGCGTGAAGAGGGACTTCTCATCGATGCTGTCCTTGGCGAGGTAGCTGCGGATACCGTTGATCTTGTTCCAGTTGTAGGAATCGAGGTCGGTGACGAAGTCGGCCTTGGCTTCCTTGGCGGCGCGGACGATGTCGCGGTTCTCCGGGATGATGCGAGCGATGAGCTCCGTCTTCCAACGGGTCAGGGCGCCGGCACGGAAGGCCTCGATGATCTGGTCGCGCAGAGCGCCGCCAGCCGTGATGACGGCGAGCTTAGCCGGGTAGTTCTCGAAGTTCTGCATGTTCTCCCAGACCGTAGCCGGTGGAGCACCGAAGAGGCGCGTGCGCTCTTCTTCCGTGTAGTCTTCGAAGACATCGTCTTCGCTGCGGTATGCGCGGTCTTTCTCGAGGTAGAAGCCCTCTTCGCCGGCATCCTTGGAGATCTCGGCGAGGCACTCTGCCGTCGTGTGCGTAGCGCAGGCCTTGACGCCGTCGAGGCAAGCCGAGTAGATGGCTGCGAGGACGAGGTACGTGTTCGTGTACGGGTTGCAGGCGCGCAGCTCGAAGCGCGTTGCGTACGGGTTGCTGAGGTCGCGGATCAGGCCGGCGAGGATCGTGCGGTTACGCGACGGGATCTCCGGCGTATGGCCGAGGGACGTGACGACGCAGACCGGAGCCTCGAAGCCCGGCTTGAGGCGGTTGAGGGAATCGTTCGTAGCGGAGACGAACGGGTTGATGACCTCGTAGTTCTTGAGCAGGCCCATGAGGGAGCCGTAGCCGATGGCGCTCATGAAGTCTTTCTTCTGGTCGTCAGCCGTGAAGAGGTTGTGGAGCTTGCCGTCTTTCGTGATGGCAGCCATGCCGATGTGCGTGTGCTCGCCGTTGCCAGCCAGGCCAATCATCGGCTTTGCCTTGAAGTTGACTTCGAGGCCCATGCCGCGGAAGACTTCACGGACGATCGTGCGGACGAAGAGCTCGTTGTCGGCAGCCTGCAGGGCATCGGCGAAGCGCCAGTCGATCTCGAGCTGCTCGCAGACGTGCGTCATGCGGCCGCTCTCGTCGATCTGTGCTTTGAGACCGCCGACTTCCTTGTGGCCCATCTCGACTTTGAAGCCGTATTTGTCGAGCACGAGCAGGCACTGCTCCATGGCCGTGCGGACGATGCCGTGCGTGCGCTCCCAGTACTGCTCCTGCAGGACCTGCGAAGCGGACATCTCTTCGATGGCAGCATCTTCGAGCGGCGTCTTGACCCAGAACTCGAGCTCCGTAGCGGAGGTGAACTGGATGTCCGTGACGTCCGTGCCGTTGACGCTCTCGATGCCGGAGATCTGCGGATGTGCCTTAAAGAGGGCCAGCAGCTCTTTCTTGACGTAAGCGAGCGTGTCAGCGAGGACGGCACGCGAATCGACGCGCTTGCCCTCGTGGATCAGGAAGGACGGGATGCGCAGCGTGCCGATTGGCTTGCCCGTCTCCTCGTCGTAGTTCTCCATGTTGTAGTCGACGAACCAGTTGACGGAAGGATCGACCGGCATATCGACTTTTGCGTTGTTCAGGGTGGCAATGCCCGTCAGCACGACGGAGGAACCATCCGTCTGGACAGCCGTGCCAGCATAGAACTCATCGATATCCTTGAGGAAGATGCGCATCGGGATCTTCTCATCCGTATCGTTACCGGCCATGTCGATGCCGACCAGCGAAACGAACTTGATCTCGGGATGTGCTTTGAGCGTGTTCAGGATTTCTTCTTTTTCGGAGTTTGCAGGAATCACATAAAGTAACTCGTCCATGTTTATACCACCCTTTTAAAAATTGAGCAACAAAAAAGCCATGCAGAAAAAACATCCGGATCATACGAATCGGAAGTATCACCTCTGCATGGCGCCATTGCCATATGACTATTCGTCTCGTACAAGCGCACTCGCTTGAACGACTCTTATGTTATCATAGTCTTTTTCATTTGTAAAGGGGCTCATCGTGTATACATGCTGCTTTCTCTGTTCATCTCACGCAATAGACGCGCGGACGCTGAGGAAGCATAGGCGTTGGGGCTCGTCCCGTAGACGCTCTGGAATGCCTTCTCGCCATCGCCGTCGGCGAGGTTTGCGGCGCGCATCCACTTGGTGAAGCTGCCCCAGCCGCGGCGCGCGAAGAGGTCGTCGGCGGCGAGCTCGGCGACGATCGAGCACGATTCATCGCCGAAGGAAGCGCAGGCCTGCTCGTAGGCCTGCGGCGTGGTCAGGCTGGCGGCATCGGGGAAGCTGCCCTTCTCCTGCAGCACGCTGTACCAGGTGCGGCGGTAGTCGGCGAGACTGCCGAGCTCCTCTTCTTCGAGGCGCAGGGTGCCGATAAGGTAGGCTGCGCCGCGCGCGAGCCAGGCGACTTCCTTCTCGGTGCCGCCCATGGCCTGCGCTTCCATGACGCGCGTGAGCATGACGCCCATGCTGAAGATCTGCTGGCGCTCGGAGTCGAGTGCCGCCGTGTCGAGGAAGAGCGTGCTGCCATTCTCGAGCCAGAGGCTCTCGCCGACCGTCTTCTTCGCCTCGGCGGGCGTCATGTCGGAGTAGTCGCTAACGGCCCGCGCGAGGTCGTCCTTGCCATTCGCGAGCACGAGCGTGTAACTGCCGTGCAGCGTCTGGCCGAAGCGGCGCGCGAGCAGCTGCTGGACGGCGCTGGCCTGCGCGGCGTAGAAGTCGGCCTGCCCCTCGGTGATGCCCTCGCGCGCATCAATCTGGATGGCAGCGGGCTGGCTCTTCTGCCTCTGCCACCACGCGGAGAACTCCTGCAGGAAATCGTCGAGCGTCAGGCCGAAGGTCTGCGCGAAAGCATCCTCCCCCGTCGCTCCCTCGCCGAGCGCCTCAAAGTAGGCGGCGAGCTTCTGGCCGCGCTGCGCCTCGGGGAAGCGCGCGAGCAGGCGCACCGTCATCATGTCAGCCATAGCGTAGGCGTGGTACTCCTTGGCCATGATGGCCTTGCGCTCCTCGAACTCGAGGTGGATGAGCTGGTCGGGCCTTGCCGGATGCGGCGCGCCCAAGAGGTCGTCGAGCACGCCCTGCTGCCAGCGCGCGAGCGTGCGGGCGCCGAGCTTCTCGGCCATCATGGCGCCGACGTAGTCGGCAGAGCCCTCCTCGAGCCAGAACAAGGCCGTCTTGTCGGTGTCGCGCCCGTGGCTCATCTCGTACTGGAGCTGGTGGAAGAGCTCGTGCGCCGTCGTCGCATAGCGGTCACTGTGGCCGTCCATGACGCCGGCCTTTGCGTTGACGGCCGTGACGTGCAGGCTGCCGCCCGACCAGCCGCCCGAAATGGCAGCCACCTGCCCGGCCTCCTCATCGGAGAGCGAGAACTCCTCCCGCAGGATGCGGCGGTAGTCCGCATCGGAGGCGGCCACGTAGACGCGGACGGAGTGGCGGCGCGTGACGCCGAGCTTTTCCTGCGTCAGGCCATCGAAGGCTGCGGCGGCCTTCTGGACATCGGCGAGCGCCGCGCCGCTGCCCTCGACGTGGATGGCACCGTCGTCGTGCTCAAAATGGCTCAGGAGGTCGTCGGCGAACCGCTGGGCCTGTGGCAGAAGGTCTGGCACATGGTAGCCCGCCCAGCCCGCGCCCAAGAGCAGGGCAAGAAGCACGAGGACAAAGAGTTTCTTCACGGTCTTCGCCTCACTTCCGCTGCCAGCGGCAGGCCGCGCGCTCAAAGCCGTCGATGAGGCCGAAGAGCAGGAGCCCCATGGCGCTGAGGACGAGGATGCCCGCGTACATCTCGAGGTAGTTGACGCGCAGCCAGGCGTCCATGATGTAGTAGCCCATGCCGTACTGCGTGCCGAACGTCTCGGTGAAGAACAGCACGGAGACAGCCGTCGCCATCGCGACGCGCACGGCCGTGATGAACTTCGGCAAGGATGCGGGCAGGATGACAAAGCGGAAGACCTGCGCGAACGACGCGCCGAGCGAGTAGAGCGGCGCGTACCGCTCCTCCGGCAGCGTGCGGATGGCGTCGCGCACGGCCACGATGACCTGGAATACGATGATCAGGAAGATCATGAGGATCTTCGATAGCTCGCCGACGCCGGCAAGCAGCATGAGGATCGGCAGGAGTGCGATCTTCGGGATGGGGTACGTCAGGTAGACGACGGGCGAGAGATAGCGGTCGGCCCGCCGGAAATAGCCCATGAGGACGCCGAGCGGATAGCCGACGCAGACGGCCAGGCCGAGTCCCGCCGCGATGCGCCAGAGGCTCCAGGCCGCATGTGCGAAGATGTCGCGCGAGAAGACGTGCGCGAGCCGCACGAGAACCTTGTCGGGCGTCGGCACGATGGGCAGTGCGAGCAGCAGCGCGATGGCCCACCAGAGCGCGAGCAGGAAGACGGCGGCGGCTGCGTAAGAGAGCAGCGTGTGTTGGATGCCCTTCATCGCTTCTCCTCCTCTCTTTGCTCATCGCTTTCATCTTGCACGCGCAAGGTCCGTATCTCCTCGCGCAGCGTACGGCTCATCTCGAAGAACGCCTGGCTGCTGCGCCGCTCGCGGGAGCCGCTGAGCGGGTTGTCGAAGACGCGCGCGATGCGGCCGGGATTAGCGGCCATCAGCACGATCTTCTGGCCGAGGTAGAGCGCCTCCTCGACGTAGTGCGTGACGAGCAGCGTCGTCGTGTGCTGCTCGTGCCAGAGCCCGAGGAAGACGTCCTGCATCTCCTCGCGTGTGATGGCGTCGAGCGCCGAGAACGGCTCGTCCATCAGCAGGATGTCCGGCTGCAGCAGGAAGGCGCGCGCAAGGCTCACGCGCTGCTGCTGGCCGCCGCTTAATTCATGTGGGTAGCGGTCTGCGAGGCCTCGGATGTGCAGGGCCTCCATGAAGTGCAGCAGCCTTGCCTCATCCTCAGCCCTGCCCTTGTGCCAGGTGTGGCGGATGCGGCAGCCGAGCACGATGTTCTCGCGCACCGTCTGCCACGGCAGCAAGCCGTAGTTCTGCGGCATGAAGCCGATGCACGATTTCTTCGGGTCAGCCTTCTCCCCCGCGATCGTCACGCAGCCGCTGGACGGCTGCACGAGGCCTGCCACTGCTTTTAAGAGCGTCGACTTGCCGCAGCCGGAAGGGCCGATGATAGCACAAACCGTTCCTCGCGGAACGGTCAGGCTGACATCGGCGACGGCAGCTGCATCTGCGCGGCCTGCGGTCCGGTAGCGGACTGTCAGGTGCTGGAAGGCTATCGTATCCATCATGTCAGTATTCATCTTCAATTCATTCGCCGAGCAGATTGATGACGAGGTCATCATACCCGTACGTCTCCTTTACCAGATCTTTGGCGTTGAGCCACTTGATGCAATCCGTCACATCCTGCTCCTTCGGCAGGGCTGCCTTGTGGTACTTCGGCAGCTTCAGCGCCTCCTTGGCGGCGGCGGGGAAGCCGGCCTTCTCGATGACGAAGTCGATGTAATCCTCGCGCGGGGCCGTGTTGAGGTAGTCGACGGCGCGGTTGTAGGCGCGGTACATCGCCTGGATCTCTTTCTGCTTGTCCTTGGCGGCCTTGTCCGTGAAGAGGATGATGCCCGGGTTGATGCCGAGGTCATCGGAGCTCTTGATGAGGTGCGCTCCATTATGGATGGCGATGCTGGCCATCGGCTCCGGCAGTGTCGCCGCAGCGAGCTTGCCGTTCTGCAGCATCTCGAGGCGCGTCGGGATCTGCGGGATGATGACCTTGTTGATGTCCTCACCCTTGAGGCCGTCCTTCGCGAGGATCTCGTCCGTCACGTACTCGATGATCGTGTTGCGCGAGACGCTGACGTCCTTGCCCTGCAGGCCCTTGACGTCCGCAGCACCTTCCGTCTTGCCCGCGACGAGCTTGTAACTGCCGTCTGTCGCCGAGGTGACCTTGACATCAAAGCCGCCATCCTTCGCAAAAGCTGCGGCGAGCATGTCGGAGACCGCGCCGTCGAGGTTGCCGCTCTGCAGCGCCGAGTCGCGATCCATCGCGCTCTTGAACTGCTTGAGGTCGACCTCGAGCCCTTCATCCGCGAAATAGCCCTTCTCCTCTGCAATCAGGAACGGCAGGGAGTCGGTATCCGGCATCAGGCCGATGGAGAGTTTCTGCATCTTGCCCGAGCTCGAGCTCTCCGGGGAGCTGCCTCCGCAGCCCGCGACCGAGAGCATGGCGACGGCCGCCAGACTGAGGCAGCACAGTTGTTTCCAGAACTTCATCTTCTACTTCACCTTTTCCCTTATATCTATAGCACTTATAGCACTGCATCGCATATCGGTCAGCCTGTCAGCTGTCATTGGAACAGCAGGTTGCCGAGCATCGTGGCGCCCTCCTTGGCATAGGAGAGCACGGTGTCGATCGTGTCTTTGTTCTCTTCGTACGTACTCGCCGCCTTGTCCTTGACCTTGCCGGCCTCATTCTTCATGGCCTGCACATCGTCGAGCTTCTGCTGGACATCGTCGAGCATCGACTGGGCATCGTTGATGGACTGCTGCACGCTGGCGGCCGATGCGGCGGCGTCAGCGCCCTGCTGGCGATTCGCCTCGGCGGCCTGCTGCTTCTTCTCCGCCTGGCCCGTCACCTTGTCGAGGATCTTCTGGAAGCCCGACTCACCATCGGCGCTCTCCTGCATGGCCTGGCTGCGCCCCTCGATGCGGCCCTGCTGGCGCTCGAGGTCGCGCTGCTGCTCCTCGAGTGCCTTCTTCTTGGCCTCGAGGTCCCGGCGCTGCTTCTGCAGGTCGCTCTCCTGTGCGTCGAGCTTCTGGGCGCGCTCCTGCATCTGCTGCTCCTGATGCTGGCGCTCATTGTTCTGCAGGTCCGCCTGGTCCTGGCGGTAGCCCGCCAGCGCAAAGCCGATAAAGACGGCGATGAGGAAGCCAACGCCTAGGAGCAATGCCTTCTTGTGGCGCAGGAACCAGCTCTGCTGCTTCTTGCGCGCCTCCGCCTGCTGCTTGGCCCGCTGCTGCAGAGCCTTGTCCGGCGTCAGCTCGCGCACATCGCTTATGGGCGCCTCATCTCCTGCCTGCGGGAAGGGCTGCTTTATCGGCGCCTCAGGCTTTCCCTGCAGGTCGTCCGGCAGCGGCGGCAGCTCCTGCGTGTTGTCGAGGCGCGCCGTCTTATCGAGAGCAGCCTGCGCGTCCGTTTTGCCTTTTATCGCCTTCGCATCGCTTGCAGCATCTGCAGCCTGTGCCTCTTTCGCGGCACCTGACTGTGCTGGAATTGCTTCTGTTGCTTCTGTGCGCGTTTCGTCACTCATTGCCTTCTGAAGCCTCGTTCTTCTTGTCTTTCTTCTCTTTTGCCTCTTCCATCTCGATCATCGCGGCGTGCTCCTTCTGCATCGTCTCGCAGAGGCGGCGCAGCGTCCAGAGCGTGTTGAACGGCGTGACGACCGACTTGTAGTGGACAGGCGGCACGCCCGCATCCTTGAGCGCCTTGAGCACGGCGTCGAGGCGCTTGTTGCGGATGTGCTGCAGGACCATGACCTCGTGCGGGAAGACGAACGGGTCGTCCTCATAGTCCTCGGGATTCGCCGCGCGGAAGCCCTTGAGGCCCAGCAGGTAGCCGATCTTCTCGCGCCATGCCTCCTCTGGCAGCACCTTCGTGTGGATGCCGAGGCGGTGCAGCGTCTTCTGCGCCAGGGCGAGCTTCTCGTCATCGCGGAATTGGTAGAACAGGACTAGTTCTTCTCGTTTCATTTGTATATATCCTTTCCATCAATCATCCAATCAGTCAAGCATCATCGGTCAATGGGAGAGGCCGCGCATCAGGAGATACGTGATCAGCTCATCCATCGTGACTTCTTCTTCCTGCATGCGCGCCTCGAGCTGCTTGCGCAAGGTCTTCGGCAGGCGCACGGCAAACGTGCCCTCTGGCAGCGCGGCCGCCTTTTCCTTGTGTTCCGGCTTGGCGGCAGGAGCTGCCGACGGTGCAGCAGCTGCAGGATTGACGTGGGTTGCCTGCTCGGGCTTCTCTGCCGCAGCCTGCGATGCAGCTTTGCTCTTGGCAGTCTTGACCGCCGTCGTGTTTGGCGCAGCCTGCTCGTCGTTCGCCGCCTTAGCCGCCTTCACCGTCTTCGTGTCTTTCGCAGCCTTCGTGGCTTTGGCCGCCTTTGCCTGCTTCTCAGCCTTCACCGGCTTCTCTTTCTCGTTCTTCTCGGCTTTATTTGCCTTGGCCTTCTTGGACTTCACGTCTTTCTTCGGCTCGGCTTTCTTATTCGCTTTCGGCTCGGCCTTCTCGAGCGCTTCTTCTGCCTTCTCGGCCGTCTCTGCCTTCTTGCGCGTGTGTTTCTTTCTCACGGTCTCTTTCTCCTCCGCTGGGTAAACGATGAACTCGTCGTAGGCATTGCGCAGGGTCTCACTCGCCTGCTTCGTGCCGACGCCGATGATGTAGGACTTCTCCTTCGAGTTGAGCATCTGCGCGATGCGCACGAAGTCCGAATCCGTCGTTATGATGAAGTAGCGGCGCACGCCCTCCTCATAGAGCAGTTTCGCCGAATCGTAGAGGGCCGAGTCCAGGGAGTTCTTGCCGAGGAAGGTCCTGCTGATCTGGCGGAATGTGAACCCCGGGCGGCGCAGGAGCTTCTCCCAGCGCTTCTGCTCTGGGCGCTCCTCCCAGTCCGAGATCACAATCGTGCGGCACGGCTGGAAGCGCCGCGCCTTGCCGAGCGTGTAGTTGAGCATCTCAAACGGCGCATTCTCGATGTCGTAGAGGATGCCGACTGTCGTGTTGCTGGATTCGAGTGTCATTCCGCCGCCTCCTTTCGCAGGGCCTTTTCAATGATGCCGCCGCCGACGACCGTGTCGCCCGCGTAGAAGACGACCGACTGGCCCGGCGTCACCGCGCGCTGCGGCTCCGCAAAATGCACGCGGACCTTGCCGCCCGCGAGCGGCTCGACATGCGCGCGGCCCTCACGGCGGCCGTAGCGGACCTTTGCCGTGACCTCGATGGGCGCCTCGAGTGCATCGATGGCGATCCAGTTGAGGTCGCCCGCGATAAGGCCGTCCGAGAAAACGTCTCCGGCCCCGCCGACGACGACGCGGTTATGTGCCATGTCGAGGTCCACGACGTAGAGCGGCTCCGGATGCGCGATGCCGAGGCCTTTGCGCTGGCCAATCGTGTAGAGCGGCACGCCCTCGTGATGGCCGAGCACATGTCCTGCTGTGTCGACGATATCACCCGGATGCAGGCAGGCGGGATTCTTCGCGCGCAGGTAGGCCTTGTAGTCATCGTGCGGCACGAAGCAGATCTCCTGACTGTCCGGCTTGTGGGCGACGGGCAGCTTGTAGCGCTCCGCCATCTCGCGCGTCTCCACCTTCGTGTAGTCGCCGAGCGGCATCAGGAAGTGCGCGAGCGACTGCTGGTTGAGGTGGTAGAGCGCGTACGACTGGTCCTTGTGGGTATCGATGCCCTTCTTGAGCACATAGCGGCCCGTCTCGTCCTGTCCGATGCGCGCGTAGTGGCCCGTCGCGACGTACTCCGCGCCGAGCTCCATCGCCTTCTGCAGGAGCCCCTCGAACTTGACGTAGCGGTTGCAGGCGATGCAGGGATTCGGCGTCCATCCCTTCGCGTAGTCCGCGAGAAAGTAATCGATGACTTTCTCCTGGAACATCTCCTTGAAATTCATGACGTAATGCGGGATGCCGATGATCTCCGCCACGCGGCGCGCATCGTCGACACTGCTGAGGCTGCAGCAGCCGCGGTCGTTCTCGTCAAAATCACGGCTCTCCTCCGACAGGCGCATCGTCACCCCGATGGCCTCATAGCCCTGCTCCTTGAGCAGCGCCGCCGTAAGAGAGCTGTCCACGCCGCCGCTCATCGCGACGACTACTTTCTTTTTTGTCATTCCGTTATCGTATCCTTTCTTGTTTCACGTATCTATATATCGGCCAGGCCGATTTCCGTTACTTTCATTCTATGAAAAAGACAGCCCGATGACTGCCCGTATCTCTTAGTATACCATATCCGCGGGAAAAGCCCAAACAATTGGACGCGGGACGAGTGTTCTGCTAGACTGAAAGAGAGGGGATTCGCACCATCGATTCGTGGAGACTCGATACATCAACAAGGGGAGCGGGGGGATATGTTCCGGCTTCGTCGCTCCGTTGAAATGGACCCCATGTAACGTTTGCAGGAATAAGCCAGTTCGCCGCCTGCCGCGGCGGTCTCACACGGATCTATCTTGAAATCTTCTTTGGGGGTCCATCCCTGCGGGCGGCCACTGCGCTCCTGCAGGCGGAACATATCCCCCCACTCCTAGGAAAATCCAGCATCGGAGAGGTCCCCGAGTTTTCTTTCGGCGGATTGAACGCACGTAAGACTAATATGTCTGTAAGCTCAGTGCGTGCGCCGCATGAACTCAGGTCGGGGAAATGTGTTTCGCCTGCAGGAGCGGCGCGATTGCCCGCAGGGCTGACCTCCGCGAAACAGTAGCTAAAGAGAAGAATGTACGAACGCCGCGGCAGGCGGCGAAGTGACTTAGTCCTATTCTTTGACATGGAGGTCATTTAGCAGAGCGACGAAGCCGAAACATGTTTCCCCGGCCTTGCCACAAGTACCTCATACATCGAATCTATCGTGGTACATACAATACACTTGTATCTAGTCATCACACGAAAGGAGCTCTACCTTCATGCATGTCGTTGGCGTCATCGCCGAATACAATCCGTTTCATCAGGGCCACGCCTACCAGCTCCGGTCCATCCGCGAGCGCTTTCATGACGATGTGGCCATCGTCGCGGTGATGAGCGGCAGCTTCACGCAGCGCGGGGAGGCGGCCGTTCTCGACAAGTGGCGCCGCGCGGATCTCGCAGTGTGCGGCGGCTGCCAGCTCGTCTTGGAGCTACCCTTTCTCTTTGCCTGCCGCAGTGCGCAGGACTTCGCGCGCGGCGGCGTGCGCCTGCTACAGGGGCTCGGCTGTGTCGACACGCTCGCTTTTGGCGCAGAGAGTCCGGACCTCGCGCCGCTCATGGAGGCCGCGCACGCCATCGACGCGCCAGAGACGCAGGCGGCGCTCCACGAGGCGCTGCGTGCGGGCGCTTCGTACGCCAAGGCCCTGACCGCCATCCTGCAGGAGGCAAGCGGTCTTGCGGCGAACCTGCTGCGTCAGCCCAACAACATCCTCGCCATCGAGTACCTGCGCGCGCTCCGCGGCTATGCGCCGGGCATCGAGCCGCTGCTCATTGCGCGGCGCGGTGCTGGCTATCACGAAGCCTCGCTCGGCCCCTTGGCGAGCGCCTCGGCCATCCGCGGGGAGCTCGCGAAAGCGCAGCCCGACTTTGCCTCGCTCAAGGACTCCCTGCCCGAGGCAACGTACGCTGCTATTCGAGCAGCTTTTCCTGTGGAGATTGCCTCGACCGAGCGCCTCTTCCGCCCACTGCTCGCGCGGCTGCTGACGATGCAGGGCCGCGAGCTTGAAGCCATCTTCGGCCTGCAGGAAGGCCTTGCGAACCGGCTGCTCGTCAAGAGCCGGCAGAGCCAGACGCTGCAGGAGCTCATCGCGGGGATGGTCACGAGCCGCTACCCCGCGAGCCGCATCAGCCGCATCGTCCCGCACCTACTGCTCGGCACGGGCGAGCGCGCCGCCCGCGAGGCTGCAGAGACGGGCCCCCTCTACGCGCGCGTGCTCGCCTTTGACGAAGTGGGCCGCGAATTGCTGCACACGATCAAGGAGCGCAGCGCCTTGCCCCTCATCACCAAGGTCAGCGCCGCGCTGAACTCCCGCGAGCGCCTCGAAGGCGATCTCACGCCGCTGCAGGCGATGCTCGCCCTCGACACGCGCGCCACCGAGTTGCGCGCCCTCGCGCTGCCCGACCATGCGCCGCTCGCGGCCCTGCACCAGACTGACTTCATCACGTCTCCGCATTTCATCAGGAATATCCCCGATACCTGATTTCTTCTTTACAGGTTTACAAGTATTCAAATGCAGAGTATAATATAATGATTATCTCGCAAAGTCAACATGTTTTCTCACATGTCTGTTCAATAGGAGGATGATTTCATGTCTGAATACCCGAACCTGCACAAGCTGCTGATCTGCCGCAGCCTTCTCGATGACCCGGCCGTCCAGTCGCTGATGGATGTGCTTGACGGCGACAAGCGCCAGATTGGCCCGTGCGCCGCGAAAATCATCGAGACGGCCGAGGACGTCGGCCTGCACGGCAGCCTGCTGCGCAGCTACCTCATCTACCTGCTCGTCCACGACCCCAACCTCGCCGCGCAGACCATCGAGATGCACGACAGTCCCGTCGGCGCGAGCCTCAAGCAGGCCTTCCTGCACGACCTCACGCTGCTCCTGCCCTTCCTGACCGAGCCCGCGAGCCTCTACCTCGACCTGCCGCTGCTCGACGATTACAAGCCGACCATGCCGCTCCAGACCGAAGCATCCGACGCGCTCGAGAACCTGCTCAAGGGCGCCAGCACCGCCGAAGACTTCGCCGCGGCCCTGCTGCGCTACTACCAGAGCTTCGGCTACGGCGACATCGCCTCCTTCAAGGCCTTCCGCTGGGATGCCAAGCTCCAGCGCCTCATCGGTATCCGCCACTTCGAGGCCATGGATATGGATGACATCATCGGCTACGCCCACCAGAAAGAACAGCTGATCGACAACACCGAGGCCTTCGTCCAGCGCAAGCCCGCTAACAACGTCCTGCTTGTCGGCGCGCGCGGCACCGGCAAGTCCTCCGCCGTCAAGGCCCTCGCCAACGTCTACTACAGCCGCGGTCTGCGCATCCTCCAGCTCACCAAGCCGCAGCTCAGCCACCTGCCCGACATCATGGACGCCCTGCGCTACTTCGCCAGCAAGCGCTTCATCATCTTCCTCGACGACCTCTCCTTCGAGGAGTCCGACGCCGAGTACAAGTACCTCAAGTCCGCCATCGAAGGCGGCGTCGAGTCGCGCCCCGAGAACGTCCTCATCTACGCCACCTCCAACCGCCGCCACCTCATCCGCGAGAGCTGGCGCGACCGCAGCGAGAGCCAGGACGACGTCTACCGCGACGACAGCATGAACGAGACCATCTCCCTCTCCGACCGCTTCGGCCTGATCATCCAGTACTACGCCCCCGACCAGAAAGAATACCTCGCCATCATCGACCACAGACTGCGCAAAGCTGGCATCCAGCTCACGCCAGAAGAACTGCGCATCGCCGGCGTGCGCTGGGAAATGACCCACAGCGGCCGCAGCGGCCGCACCGCCCAGCAATTCGTCGCCCATTACCTCGGCCAGCTCGATGATCACGACGAATGATGATGTATGATTCGCACGATGAGTGGGTTTACATCGCAGAAGGGCCGGGGACATGTATTTCGGCTTCGGTCTTCCGCTGAATGAGCCCTATGATACGATCAGCAAGGATGTCACCTCGCCGCCTGCCGCGGCGTCCTGACATCCTTTTTCTATGCTTATATTGTGCGAGGGCTCAGCCCTGCGGGCTATCGCTCCAGCCCTGCAGGCGAAATACATGTCCCCGGCCTAGTCCATACCTGCCTGAAGGCATCCCCCTCACTTCATACCTCAGAAGAGAACGCTGCGCACTCACTGCCAATTTGTACCTTAGGGCGGGGGAATGCTCTTCGCCTGCAGAAGCGAAGCGATTGCCCGCAGGGCTGGGGCCCAAGTAAGACCTACCTAGACCATCCAATGTAAGAACGCCGCGGCAGGCGGCGAATTCACTTTCATCCGCCAACCGAGCATGGGTCCCATTTAGCTGAGCGCCGAAGCCGAAGGGCATTCCCCCGCCCCCGCACACACTTGCTGCGCGCTCCTTTGCACTCTGTATCTAAGGGAGGAGGGATACCCTTCGCCTGCAGAAGTGAGGCGACCGCCCGCAGGGCTGGGGCCTGAGAAGACCTCTCGAAACCGCTCAATGTGAGAACGCCGCGGCAAGCGGCGAATCCGCTAGAGCCCATCAAGCAAGCATAGGCCCCATTCAGCCGAACGCCGAAGCCGAAGGGTATCCCTCCTCCCCTCCGCGCTGAAAAAAGGACTGCACATCCATCGTAACCCAATGCGCAGCCCTTTTCTATATCTCTCTGTGTAATTTTCAGCAGTAAATCGCCACTGCCCGTGGCACGGTCTCGATCGTCAGCGGCAACATCGGCCCGCACTCTCCGTCGATGTCGCTCTCGACGGATATTCCCGACTCAATGTGGAAGTGCTTCGCCTGCACGTGCAGCACGTCCTCGCGCTCCGACACGGGCTTGCCCGCGATGAGGTCCGCCGTGATGCTCATGAGCTTCGGGATGCTGCACTTGCCGATTGACAGCAGGTCGAGCTTGCCGTCGTCGACCGCCACCCCATTCGCCACGTTCTTCATGCTGCCCACGACCGGGCTGTTGATGATGACGAACAGGAACGTCTCGAGCTCGTAATGCGCGCCGTCTGCCTCGATCTTGAGCGGGAAGTAGCGGAACTTCGGCAGCTCTCCGATGCCCTTGAGATAGTAGGCCATCTTGCCGAGCGAGTTCTTGATGCGCGCATTGACCTCGTGCGCGATGCAGGCCATCGCGCCACCACTCGCAACATTGATAAAATACGTGCCGTCCATGAGGCCGAGGTCCACGCGGCGCGTGCGGCCCGAGGCGATCGTGTCGAGATACGCCTCGAGGTCCGTGTTGACGCCGAGGTACGTCGCGAAGTCGTTTGACGTGCCGCTGCCGATGATGCCGAGCGGCAGGTCGAGATTGCCCTTCATCATGAGGTTGACGATCTCGTGGACCGTGCCGTCGCCGCCCGCGACGAGCAGGCCGTCCGGATTCACCTCGCGCACGAACGGGATGAATTCCTCATTGCCCTCCCGGCGCGTGCGGTAGAAGACGACGAGGATGCCGCGGCGCTGAAACGCCTCGACGATCCAGTCGAGCTTGTTCTTGAAGGCAGCATGCCCCGAAACAGGATTGTAGAAGAGCACGAGCTTCTTCAAAGTATGTTCCCCCTATTTTATACCATATCACATATTACGATTTGAACACGCCGATGCGGCGCAGGATCCGGATGCCGATGCGGCCGATCATCGGCATCCGTGCGAGGTCGTCCTCGAGCAGGCCGCCGACGAGCAGCATGACCGCGATGTAGACGAAGCAGCCGAAGAAGACCGCGCCGAACGTCGAGATGGCGCCGATGTTCCACCAAGCCATCGTCCAATCATAGAAGAAGTAGACCGCGACCGCCATGACCGCCGCAGCAAACAGCGTTTTGAGGAGCTGCGGGATCTCCATGCGGTAACCGATGAACTTGTAGATGAAGAACAGGTTGATGATGGCCGCGACACCCATGTCCGCCGCCGTCGCCCAGGCCGCACCCATGATGCCGAGCCAGGGCAGTGCCGTGAGTTCCCAGTTCAGGATGACCTTGGCCGCCGCCGCGAGGATCATGTTGACCATCGGGATGGTCGGATGACCGAGGCCCTGCAGGATACCCGTCGAGACCTGATGCAGGCCGAGCAGCACGATGCTGAAGGCCGAGATCATGACCGCTGGGCCAGCGCCCGGCGCATTGTAAATGAGTGACGAGATCGGCGTCGCGAGCACGAAGACGATGACGAAGGCCGGGAAGCAGACGAAGTTCGAGATGCGCACCGAGGCCGCCGTCTGGTTGTAGACGCGCTTCATGTCGCGCAGCGCCCGCGCCTCCGAGATGGCCGGCACGATGCTCATGGCCATCGAGGCCGTGATGATGCACGAGAGATTGACGAGTGGCACCGCCATGCCCGTCAGGTAGCCGAAGAGCTCCGTCGCCTCATTGACGCTGTAGCCCGCGACTTCGAGGCGCTGCGGCACGATCATGAGGTCGAGGTTCGAGACGACCGGCAGCATGATGCTCGCCGCCGAGACCGGCAGCGACAGCATGAAGATGCGGCGCATGATCTTGAGCACCGGTTCATGCTCCGTGCCCGGCAGCGGCTTGATGTCATGGCCGTAGTCGCGCTCGATGTCGCGGTCGAGCTTCCAGTGGTAGTAGACGAGCACGATGAGGCCCGTGACCGCACCGGCAAAGGCGCCGAGCGAGGCACCGGCCGACGCGTACTCGAGGCCCCAGGGCAGTAAGAGCTGCGCCAAGAGGATCATCGTGATGACGCGGAAGATCTGCTCCACGATCTGCGAGACCGCTGTCGGCGTCATGCGCTGCCAGCCCTGCAGGTAGCCGCGCGAGGCCGCGAGCAGCGTGACGAAGAAGACCGTCGGCGCGAGCACGACCATCGAGAGGTACGCGCGCGCATCGCGGATGAAGTGCCACTCGATGAGCCAGTCCGCCGCGAAGTACGTCAACACCGAGAACAGAAGGCCCGTGACGAGCATGAGCCCCATCGAGATGCGGAAGACGCGCTTCGCGCCGTAGATGTCCTTGAGCGCCACGCGCTCCGCCGTGATGATGGAGATGGCCACCGGCACACCGGCCTGTGAGACCGTCATCGCGAAGAAATAGATTGGGAAGGCCATCTGGTAGAGGCCGATACCTTCACCGCCGAGGATACGCGACACGAAGATCCAGTTGAGGGAGCCGATGACCTTGACGACAAAGCCGGCAATCGTCAGGATGAACGTGCCCTTGAGGAAGGACTCTCCCTTGCTTGACTTCTTGCCCTCGTCCGGGGACTTGTTGGAGCCTTGGGCTTCTTGAGGCTGCTGTGCCGCCTGCACATTTGCCTCTACATCTTGCTTGCTAATGGAAAACACCGCCTACGTGCATAGATTTTGCTGGAACTAAGAATTTCGGGAAAGAAGAAAGGCAGGTTCCCCCGCCTCTCGCAAATTGCAAAAATACCAGTATACCGCTATAATGGTACTCAACATTGAGATTATATCATTATTGGGCGAATCAATCCAGTAATTTCTTGACAAATATACGAAGACAGGAAGGAAGTCAGCATGGACATCAATCTCATGGGCTTCGACGTCAGCGCAGCCCGCCAGAAACCCGAAACCATACGCCACAAAGAAGAGTCGTGCCCGTTCTGCGACCGCGAGCACCTGACCGGCGTCATCGAGACCGAGGGAGACATGGTCTTCCTGCGCAATAAGTACAACGTCATCGAGGGAGCCGACCAGTTCGTGCTCATCGAGGGGCGCGAATGTCACAGCGACATGCCCTCCTACACGAAGGAGCACATGCACGCTCTGATTCGCTTCGGCCTGCGCATGTGGCAGCAGCTCAAGGAGAGCGGCCGCTACGAGGCCGTGCTCTTCTTCAAGAACTACGGCCCGCTCTCCGGCGGCACCATCCGCCACCCGCACATGCAGCTCATCGGCCTGCCGCACGTCAAGAAGGAGCTGCTCTGCCGCCCCGAGGAATTTTTTGGCCCCGTCATCCACGAGAGAGACGGCGTCACGCTCAACGTCTCCGACGTGCCGCGCATCGGCTTCTGGGAGTTCAACATCCTGCCGCCTGAGGACCTGACGCCAGCCGCCATCGATACGACGGCCGACTTCATCCAGATCATCGTCGACTTCCTCACGCACCACTTCGGCAGCCAGACGCAGAGCTACAACATCTTCTTCTACGACCTAGGCGGCCGCATCGCCGTCAAGCTGCTGCCACGCTTCGCCACGCCGCCAATCTACGTCGGCTACGGCATCCACTTCCGCCCGAGTAGCCTCGAAGAGGCCATCCGCGCCATCCAGAGCCGCTACTTCCCCGCTGAGGCGTGAGCTGCCCGCTGCCCGTCAGAGATACATATGCATAAAAAAGCTGCCGCTTTCTGCGACAGCTTTTTGTTTGCCTGATTACGCCTCTTTGCGGTCAAACGGCACATGGTTGAGGATGAGGTCCGGGTTGTTGTCCATGATCCAGCCGAGCGCCCACTCGTTGCTGACGAGCAGCACCGGATTGCCCTTGCGGTCGTAGACGAACATGCCGCGGTCCGCGCCCCTGAGGGAGGCCGGCGTGACCTCGCTGCCGTCCTTGAAGGCGAGCCAGCGCGCGACTTCGTACGGCTGCATGTTCATCGTGATGTCGACGTTGTACTCGTTCTTGAGGCGGTACTCAAGCACCTCGAACTGCAGCGTGCCGACCGTGCCGACGATGTAGGACTCCATGCCAGCGCCTGCCTGCTGGAAGAGCTGGATGGCGCCTTCCTGCGTGAGCTGCTCGATGCCCTTGACGAACTGCTTGCGCTTCATCGTGTCCTTCGCCTGCACGCGCGCGAACTTCTCGGGCGGGAAGACCGGGAAGTCGGCGTACTTGAACTTGTGGCTCTCGTCGCAGATCGTGTCGCCGATGCCGAAGATGCCCGGGTCAAAGAGGCCGACGATGTCGCCGGGGTACGCCGTGTCGATGATCTGGCGGTCCTGCGCGAGGAACTGCTGCGGCTGCGCGAGCTTGATGATCTTGCCCGAGCGCTCGTGCCAGACGCTCATGTTGCGTTCGAACTTGCCCGAGCAGATGCGGATGAAGGCCAGGCGGTCGCGGTGCGCCGGGTTCATGTTGGCCTGGATCTTGAAGACGAAGCCCGAGAACTTCTCGTCATCCGGCGCGATGAGGCCGTCGCTCGACAGGCGCGGCTGCGGCGTCGGGGCCATGCGGATGTAACCCTCGAGGAAGTCCTGCACGCCGAAGTTTGTCATGGCCGAGCCGAAGAACATCGGCGTGAGCTCACCCGAGTTGACCTTCTCCATGTCGAATTCCTCACCGGCCTCGTCGAGGAGCTCGATGTCGTCCTTGAGCGCCTGCCACGTCTCCTCGCCCACGCGCTCGATGACGGCCGGGTCGTCCGGCTCGTAGACGTCCGCGATGCGCGCCTGCTGGCCGTGCGTCGTGTCGGCCGCGAAGAGCAGCACCTTGTCGTTGCGGCGGTCGTAGACGCCCATGTACTGACCGTCCTGGCCGATTGGCCAGTTCATCGGGTACGAGCGGATGCCGAGCACGTTCTCGATCTCATCCATGAGGTCGATCGGCAGCTTGCCGTAGTGGTCGAGCTTGTTGACGAACGTGAAGATGGGGATGCCGCGCTGCTTGCAGACCTTGAAGAGCTTCTTCGTCTGCGCCTCAACGCCCTTCGCGACGTCGATGACCATGACGGCGCTGTCGACGGCCATGAGCGTGCGGTAGGTGTCCTCCGAGAAGTCCTGATGGCCCGGCGTATCGAGAATGTTGATGCGGCAGCCATCATAGTCGAACTGCAGCACCGACGACGTGACCGAGATACCGCGCTGCTTCTCGATCTCCATCCAGTCCGACACCGCATGGCGCTGCGTCTTGCGCGACTTGATGGAACCCGCGAGATGGATGGCACCGCCGTAGAGCAGCAGCTTCTCCGTCAGCGTCGTCTTACCGGCATCCGGGTGCGAGATGATCGCAAACGTGCGGCGCTTCTTGATTTCCTTATCGAGTTCTTCGCTTAAAGCTGACAAAATCCTTTTCCTCCCAGTATATGTGAATGATGCATGTCAAGTTACACTGCTTACCATTCTATCATAGAGCCTTCTCTTACTGCAATCCCATTTTTCCTGCACGAGACGCCGGTGCAGCGGCTATGGTATAATAAGACCAACTCACATCTGTCCTACAGGAGGTCCTTATGAACGAAATCAAGCCGTCTGTCTGTCCCTACGACTGCCCTGACTGCTGTGGGCTGCTCATCACCGTCGAGGACGGCAAGGCCGTCTGTGTCGCGGGCGACCCCGAACACGCCTTCACGCGCGGCACGCTCTGCCCGAAGATGGCCCACTATGAGCGCACGGTCCACTCGCCAAAGCGCATCATGACGCCGCTAAGGCGCATCGGCCAGAAGGGTGAAGGGCGCTTTATCCCCATCGGCTGGGATGAGGCCATCGAAGAGATTGCGGGGCGCTGGCAGTCCATCATCCGTGACTACGGCGCCGAGGCCATCCTGCCCTACTCCTACGCCGGCACGATGGGCACGATTGGCTACAGCGCCGGCCACGCCCTCTTCTACGCGCTCGGCGCCACGAGCCTCGACCGCACCATCTGCGCGCCCGCCAAGAGCCGTGGCTATCGCGACGTCATGGGCGCGACGCTGCCGACCGCCCCGCAGGAAGCCCAGCATAGCGATATGATCGTCCTCTGGAGCATCAGCATGCTCGCGACCGACATCCACTTCCGCCACGACATCGAGATGGCTCGCAAGAGAGGCGCCAAGGTCTACTGCATCGACACCTACCGCACGAAGACCGCCGACTACGCCGACGCCTTCCTCTGCCCGCGCCCCGGCACCGACGGCGCGCTTGCGCTCGCCATCCTCCACGTGCTCGTACAAGACGACCTCGCCGACCGCGCCTTCCTCAAGGAGTACGTACAGGGAGCTGACGAACTCGAGCAAAAGGTCCTGCCGCATTACACCCCCGAGGCCGCCGCAGCCATCACCGGCGTCCCCGCCGCGGATATCCGCGCCTTCGCCCATGCCTACGGCAATGCCCGCGCTCCCTTCATCCGCCTCGGCAGCGGCCAGTCCCGCTACACAAACGGCGCCATGACCTCGCGCCTCATCACCTGCCTGCCCACCTTCGTCGGCGCCTACGCCAAGAAAGGCGGCGGCCTCCTGACCTCCGCCTCCGGCAGCCATGCCTTCGACAAGAACATCATCCGCCGCCCCGACCTCGAGCAGAGAGGCGTTCGCCACATCAACATGTGCGAGCTCGGCCGCGCGCTCAATGATCCAGACCTGACGCCACCAATAAAGGCGCTCTACATCTATTCCTCCAATCCCGCCTGTACCGCCCCCGACCAGAACCAGGTCCTGCGCGGCCTCCAGCGCGAAGACCTCTTCACCGTCGTCCACGAGCGCTTCCTCACAGACACCACCCGCTACGCCGACATCGTCCTGCCCGCCACCACCTCCCTCGAGAGCGAAGACCTCTACTACTCCTACGGCCACTACACCATCCAGCGCGCCAGAGCCGTCATCCCGCCCGTCGGCGAGAGCAAGAGCAACTGGCAGACCGCCCGCCTGCTCGCCAAAGCCATGCACCTCACAGACCCCATCTTCGATCAGACCGAAGAAGACCTCGTCGAAGCCCTCATCGCCAGTACCAAGAAAGCCTGGCCCTTGCCCCTCACCAGCGAAGCACTCCAGAAGCTAAGAGACTGCCTCCCCGTCGACCTGCCCCTGCCCGAAGACTACAAGCTCCACTTCGCCACCCCTTCCGGCAAGATCGAGATCAAAAATCCCCGTTGCCAGCCTCCCCTGCCCGACTACCTGCCGCCCCACAAGAATAGCGAGCCCTTCCACCTCATCAACGCCCCCGACATGCGCATTCTCGACAGCTCCTTCAACGAGCGCGACGAGCTCACCAACGGCAACATCATGACCCTGCTCATCCATCCCCAAGATGCCGCCGCGCGCGGCCTCCACGACGGCGACCCCGTCCGCGCAAAAAACAAACGCGGCCACGCCCACTTCACCCTGAAGCTCTCCGATCGCGTCAACCGCGGCACCCTCGTCACCGAAGGCGTCTGGTGGCAGACCTACACCAAAGACGGCAACACCAACCGCCTGACCTCCATGCGCCTCACCGACAAAGACGGCGGCAGCACCTTCTACGACGTCAGCGTAACGATAGAAAAAGCCTGACTTCGGCGAAGAGGCGCAGCCGATTTCGCCCATCCCGCAAACTCCCGGTGGACAGGCAAAGCCGCCTCCGCCGCTTCTACCCAAGCTCACATTGCCAACCCCCGCCGAGCTGCACGCCCCAACGGCGGACAGGCGCAGCCGCATCCGCCCATCCCGCAAATCTCCGGCGGACAGGCGCAGCCGCCTCCGCCGCCCTCGCATCCACCAGCCTATCCCAGGGCAGGGGCACCTGTGCCGCCTGGAGCCGCGCAGCGACCGCCCGCAGGGCTGAGCCCTCCCGCTTCCCAGCATAGCACCGCAGTGTCAGCACGCCGCGGCAGGCGGCGAACCCGCCTCCATCGCCAAGCCAGCCATAGGGCTCATTCAGCGGAGCGGTGAAGCCGGAACAGGTGCTCCCGCCCCATCCACGATGTGCGCTCCCCGCGATTCGCGCTTTCCCCATACGATGTAAACAAAAACCCGGCACGAGCCCATCCTCGTACCGGGTTTTCCTATCTCACTTTATCGCAGTTCAAAACGCCCTGCCATCCAGTGCCTTCTCGACGAGCGTATCCCCGACATACCGGAGCTTCAGCGAGAACACCGCCTCCCTCTGCTCCATCAGCCGGAAGAAGATCTTATCCCCTTCCCAGATGGGCAGCTCGTAGACCGCATCCTTCGCGACCCACTCGAGCGTGCCCTCGCGGCACTCGTCGCGCCCGACGAGCTCCCCGTGGAACGCATCCGCCGTGTAGAGGAACATGTACTCCGTCTGCCACTTATCCGACATGAACGTGATGATGCCGCGCAGCCGGAACGAATCGAGCACGAGGCCCGTCTCCTCCCGCACCTCGCGCAGGAGACACTCCTCCGGCATCTCGTCCGGCTCAAAGTGGCCGCCGACCCCAATCCACTTGTCGTGGTTGATGTCGTGTGCCTTCTTGACCCGATGCATCATGAGGTACTTGCCGTCCTGCTCGATGTAGCAGAGCGTCGTCAGATTCGTCTTCTTGTGGCCTTTCACCTGCGCCGCCGTCATAGCCTGAGCTCCAGTCCGACCGGGCAGTGGTCACTGCCAAAGACCTCATTGTGAATCGTCGCATCCGCGATCTTCTCGCGCAGCCGCGCCGACGTCACGAAGTAGTCGATGCGCCAGCCCGCATTCGTATCGCGCGCCTTGCGCAGGTACGACCACCACGTGTAGATGCCCGTGCGGTCCGGATAGAGCGCGCGGAACGTATCGATGAAGCCCGCATCAAGGAGCTCCGTGAACTTGCCGCGCTCCTCATCCGTGAAGCCCGCATTGTGGTGATTCGTCTTCGGGTTCTTGAGGTCGATCTCCGTGTGCGCGACATTGAGGTCGCCGCAGACGATGACCGGCTTCTTCGCGTCCAAAGCCACGAGGTACGCGCGGAACGCGTCCTCCCACTCCATGCGGTAAGCGAGGCGCTCGAGGCCGCGCTTCGAGTTCGGCGTGTAGACCGTCACGAAGTAGCAGTCGGGGAACTCCAAGGTGATTACGCGGCCCTCGTGGTCGTGCTCCTCGATGCCGAGCCCGTACGTGACGGCAAGCGGCTCGATGCGCGAGAAGACCGCCGTGCCCGAGTAGCCCTTGCGCTCCGCGCTGTTCCAGTACTGGCGGTAGCCCGGCAGGTCAAGGATGGCCTGCTCCGGCTGCATCTTCGTCTCCTGCAGCGCGAAGACATCCGCGTCGAGCTTCACGAACGACTCCATGAAGCCCTTCTTGAGGCAGGCCCGAAGGCCGTTGACATTCCAGGAAATGCACTTCATCGCCATCCCTCCTCATCACGGCAGCGTCTTGAAGGCGCTGAACGGCCAGAAGACGAGCACAGCCTTGCCCTTGATGAGCTTGTACGGCACGAAGCCGACATCGGCGAAGCGGCTGTCCTCCGAGTTGTTGCGGTTATCGCCCATGACGAAGACCGTGCCCTCAGGCACCGTCGCCTTCGGGTACTCGCTGCGCGTCGGCTCGAGGATGTAGTCCTCCGTGAGCATCTGGTCGTTGACAAAGACGCGGCCGCCCTTGATCTCAATCGTGTCACCCGGCGTCGCGATGACGCGCTTGATGAAGTCGCGGCTCGTATCGCGCGGATACTGGAAGACGAGGATCTCGCCCTTCTCCGGCGCGCGGAAGTCGTAGATGAACTTATTGACGACGAGGCGCTCCTGCGACTGCAGCGTCGGGCGCATCGACGGGCCGTCGACGATGTAGAGCTCGACGACGAACTGACGGATGATGAAGGCCAGCACGACCGCGATGACGATCGATATGACCCAGTCTTTTGCCTCTTCTCCTAATGAACTCATGAAGGTTCCTCCTGTAATCCTTTTTATAAACAAAATAGGGACTGCCAAAAGCAGTCCCTACCGTACGCCGATCAGCGTTTCTCTTTGATACGAGCAGCTTTACCCGTAAGGTTGCGCAGATAATAGAGTTTTGCACGACGGACAATACCCTTGCGGAGAACGTCGATCTTCTCGATGCGCGGGGAATGTACCGGGAACATGCGCTCGACGCCGATGCCGTACGAGATGCGGCGAACCGTGAACGTCTCGCGGACGCCCGTGCCCTGACGGCCGATGACGACGCCTTCGAACATCTGGATACGCTCGCGGGAACCCTCGACGATCTTTGCATGGACGCGGACCGTGTCACCAGGTGCGAACTCCGGGATATCCGAGCGGAGCTGTTCTTTTTCCAACGTTTCGATGATATTCATTTTTTTCCTCCTTGATGGCAGACGTTCATGGCAAGCCCGATGCTCACTCAGAGGACCGTCCATATACCTAGATAGCATACCATAAAAAAAGGGCGGTTTCAACCGCCCCTGCAAATTTTTTCTTGAATTGCCGTCTCACTTGCCGATGCGCGCGGCCATCGCCTCGCGCACGATGTCCTCGGGCACGTCGTTGCGGCAGGTCACCTTGCCGATGCCCTGCATGAGCACCCAGTTGACCTTGCCGTTGATGGTCTTCTTGTCGTGGAAGATGTCGCGGTACATCGCATCGACCGTGCAGCCCTCGGCCTTGGTCGGCAGCTGCATGCGCGTGACGAGCGCCTCGACGCGCGCGACATCGGCCTCGGGGATCATGCCGAGGCGCGCGCTGATGTCAGCCGCGCCGATCATGCCGATGGCGACGGCCTCGCCGTGGTTGTAGCGCAGGTAGCCCGTCTCCTTCTCGATGGCGTGCGCCATCGTGTGGCCGAAGTTCAGGATGCGGCGCAGGCCGCTCTCCTTCTCGTCCTCACTGACGACGGCCGCCTTGATCTCGCACGAGCGCGCGATCATGTGGACAGCAGCCTCGCGTTCGAGTGCGAGCACCGCGTCCGCATGCTGCTCGAGGTAGGCGAAGAAGTCCGCATCGTAGATGATGCCGTACTTGATGATCTCGCCGAGCCCCGTCGCGATCTCGCGCTTCGGCAGCGATTCCATCATGGAGAGGTCCATGAAGACGCCCTTGGGCTGATAGAACGCGCCGATGAGGTTCTTGCCGAGCGCGTGGTTGACGGCCACCTTGCCGCCGACGCTCGAGTCGACCTGCGCGAGTAGGCTCGTCGGCAGCTGCACGAACGGCACACCGCGCATGTACGTCGCCGCGATGAAGCCCGCGAGGTCGCCGACGACACCGCCGCCGAGCGCGAAGATCGGCGACTTGCGGTCGAGGCCGAGCTCGATGGCCCGCGTGTAGAGCTTCTCGGCGACAGCGAGGCACTTGGAGCTCTCGCCGGCTGGGATCGTCACGACGGTCACGTGGAGGCCGCCCGCCTCGAGGATGGCGCGGACCTTTTCGCCGTAGAGCGGCCCGACATTGCTGTCCGTCACGAGCATGGCCTGCTTCGAGAAGCCCGCCCCCTGCACGAACGCCTGGAGCTCTTTCTCAAGACCGTAGCCAATCAGAATATCATAACTCTCTTCTCCGAGAGCGACGCGTACCTTACGCATGAACGACACCTCTTGTTTTCAGATGATGAAGGATTTCCTCGACGACCTGCAGCGGCGAGAGCTTGCTCGTATCGACCGAGAAGTCCGCCTGGCGGTAGAGCGGGCGGCGCTCCTCTATGAGCGTCTCGACGGCGCGGCGGCGGTCGCCCTTATCCTCCTTGTCGAGGACGGGGCGCTCGCCCTTGCTGGCCGTGCGCATGAGGATGGTATCGACGTCGGCCGTCAGGCAGACGATGACGCCGCTCTTCCTCAGGAGAGCAACATTGGCAGGGTCCTTGACCGTGCCGCCGCCCGTCGAGATGACGGCGTTCTGCCGCGCGGCGACGCGCTCGACCATGCGGTGCTCCGCGGCGCGGAAGTACGGCTCGCCCTTCTGCGCGAAGATGGCGGGGATGGCCATGCCCTCTTCTGCCTCGATCTCCTGGTCGAGGTCGAGGAAGGCCGCACCGAGCTTCTGTGCGAGCACGCGGCCCGTGCTCGTCTTGCCCGTGCCCATGAAGCCGATCAGCACGATGTTCTTCATCGGATCACCATTCCTTCCCGATGCGCGCCTTGTAGGCAGCGAGTGCGGCCTTGAGATCGACCATCGCATCCGAGCCGAACTTGTCGCAGATGGCCTGCGCAATGACGAAGGCCGTCATCGCCTCGCCGACGACCGAGGCCGCCGAGACGGCACACGTGTCGCTGCGCTCCTTGCAGGCCAGCACTTCCTCATGGCTCGCGATGTCGACGGAGTGCAGTGGCTGCATCAGCGTCGGGATTGGCTTCATCGCCGCCTTGACGACGAGCTCTTCGCCGTTCGTCATGCCGCCCTCGAGGCCGCCCGCGCGATTCGTCCTGCGGTAGACCTTGCCCGCCTCGTCGAGGAACATCTCGTCGTGGATCTGGCTGCCCGGCAGGATGGCGCAGTCGAAGCCCGCGCCGATCTCCACGCCCTTGATGGCCTGGATGGACATCAGGGCGCCGGCGAGCTTGCCGTCGAGGCGGCGGTCCCACTGGATGTGGCTGCCGAGCCCTGCCGGCAGACCGCGCACCGTGACCTCGAAGATGCCACCCAGGGTATCGCCCTCTTTGCGCGCCGCCTTGATCCTCTCCTTCATCTGCGCCTCGGCCTCTGCATCGTAGCAGTTGAGGTCCGAGATGTCCGTGCCGAGCTTCGTGCGGTCGACCTTCGCCGGGTCGACCTTGACGCCACCGATGCAGGTGACCTGCGAGACGACCGTGATGCCAAGTGCCTTTAGGAATTCCTTGCAGACGGCGCCGACGGCCACGCGCATCGTCGTCTCGCGCGCACTCGAGCGCTCGAGGATGTCGCGGACGTCCGTGCGGTCGTACTTGCGGATGCCCGTGAAGTCCGCATGGCCCGGGCGCGCCGCCGTGACCTTCTCGCCCGCCGGCTCGCCGAAGGCCGCCATGCGCTCGCCCCAGTTCTGGAAGTCGCGGTTGACGACCTGCAGCGTGATGGGCCCGCCGATCGTCTCATTGAAGCGCACGCCCGAGAGGACGTTGACCTTGTCCTTCTCGATCTTCATGCGGCCGCCGCGGCCGTAGCCCTGCTGGCGACGTGCCAGGTCTTTATTGATGGACTCGAGGTCCAGTTTGAGGCCGGCCGGCAGTCCCTCGAGGATAGCCGTCAGGCACGGGCCATGGGACTCGCCCGCAGTCATAAAACGCAATTCGCTCATATCCAAACACCTCACGTATTTCAAAAACAATATTGATTACAGTGTAAAGGATACGCGCCTATAAATCAAGGTCTTATTTCAATGGATACCTGTCCTCATTCAAGAGAAGCAACCGTCTCTTCCGCTGCCTCGCCGTCCGCCCTGCCCTTTGCTTCATCCTGTGACCAGGCGTAGGCCGTGACGACAAGCTGGCACTGCAGCATGCCGTCCTTGCCCTGCACTTGCTGCTCAATGCGCGTCTCGTGGATGGCGAGCAGGCGCTCCGACTGCTGCAGGCGGCGCAGGAAGTCGAGCACCGAGAAGTACGAGCCGCTGCAGGCAATGGCGACGGGCATCTCCTGTACACCGTCCACCAAGCGCGCCTCAGCCGGCGCGACCTTCTGGAGCTTCACCTGGCTCTGCAGCGCCTTGTGCTGCAAATCCTGCAGGAAGGCTCCCTGCCCGAGCTCCCGCGGCAGCATGCGCTCGGCGCGTCCCTCGCGGTCCGAGAGCTCCTTCTCGTAGGCGGCGAGGTCGCCGTGCACATTCTTGAAATTCATGACGGCGGCCAGGCGAGTACGCAGCTCAACCGCCTTTTTCTCGTACGCCGCCTGCTCCGCGCGCAGCGACAGGTGCACGAGGGCGCCGTACGCCAGCAGCGCGATGAGGCAAACGGCGATGCTGGCCGCGAGGAAGCGTGCATCCCCGTCGCCAAGCCCCAGCTGCTCCAAGCTTGCCCGGATTCCCTTCATCCTCTCATTCTCCTCTCCGTCAATCCATCACAGACTAGATGCCGACGCTGATGCGGAAGGCAATGCTGTTCTTTTCCGCATCCTTCCCTTCCTCCGACGCCTCAAGCACGGGCCCCTGTGGGAAGAAGGCGCGGTCCGCCTCGAAGGACTGCAGGAAGGCGGAGAGCGCGGCGTAACTGAGCGCCGCGCCGCAGAGCTCCACCTTCTTGTCGGAGCGCAGCAGGATGGACCTGAGCCAGACGCCTTCCGTCTGGAGCTCGGGCCGCCCGAGGTGGACCATCACGCTGTACCACGGCACGGCCGCTCCCATGACGGCGGCGGCCTTGGCATCGCGCGCGCGGATCTTCTGCTGCAAACGTCCCGTCAGCTGCATGCTCTTCTCCTCACGCTGCAGCAACAAAAAGGCCTGCTCCTCATGCTGGTAATCGCGCTTCGCCTCGAGATAGGCGCGCATATCGAAGAACGACGCGACAAGCAGCACGAGAAACGTCACGATGCAGCAGAGCGCCGCCAGCCTTCGGCAACGCAGCCGGCGCCCCTGCACCGCGCCGCCCCAGAGCCGCAGGCCATCTTCGCTAAGGACGGATTGTGCTGACGCGATGGCCGGCATGAACGCGCGCTGCGCCTCCGTGAGCGCCAGGCCCTGCCCGTCCCATGAAGCTGTCATCGACGCCGCTGTCCCCGGCGGCAGGGCCGTGATGCCGCGCAGCGAGAGCCCCTGCTCGCGGAAATCCTCGGCCAGCCTTGCAAGCAAATCCCGCTCCGCTGCGGCGAGCACGACGCGGCCCGCACCCTCGCGCTGGCAGGCCATCGCATACGCATCAGCCTCAAGCCCCTCATCCGTCAGCCGCGCGTCGAGCTCCCAATGCGCCGCTTCGCGCCATTCCGCCGCCTCCATATTGGGCGGCAGCTCCGTCTCGTAGAAGCGGACCTGCTCTGCGGGCAGGCAGACGGCAAAGTCGAGCTCGTACCAGCCCTCGCGCTGCGCGCGCATCGCGGCCGCCTCTGCAAGCGTCAGGCCGCCGTCCAACCGCTCCACTGCCGTGCGCACGAGCACCAGCGTGCCATGCTCCGCGAGCAGCTCGGCGAAGAGGACCCTCCCGTCTCCCCTCTCCGATGGGATATGGGCTATGCCGATGACGCGCCTGCGCTCCTCCCAGAGCCAGCTGCCGCCCATGAGTCCGCCACTCCATCTCTGCTCAAATCTCTGGCGCAGCTTGCTGAGGCTTTCCAGCAACCGGCCTTGCGCTTCAGCGGCTCCTTCCCTTCCAGACATAAGCATCCCCTTTCCGTTCCAAGAGTCCCCGCGCGATCTTGTGGCGCTGCCAATCATCGCGCTCCTGTTCGCGTGCCACAGCGACGACCCAGTACGAGCCCCGCTTCTCTGCCACAACGGCCTGCACGATGAGCACGCCTTTCTCGCTCTGGACCTCGTGCGGCGCCACGAGGGTCGCGCCGTCCGCCAGCAGCGCAGGATCCGCCACGGCGCGCTTCACCGCCTCCTGCAACGTCTCTTCCGCCGCGAGGCGCAGGTTCACCTCGTGCTCGTACGAAGCCGTCATCTTCCGGCTGCTATAAGCCGTGTAGCAGACCGCCGTGCCGAGCATCATGACGACCACCGTCAAGAGCATGGCCCAGACAGCGGCCGAGCCCCGTTCCCGCTCCATTCCCATCCCTCCCCTCAGTCGCTTCCATCGCTTCTATCGCTTCCGCCACATCAGTCACTGCACTCCGGGCCGTAGACCGCGACCGCGAGCGTGTAGCTGTGCCCCGTCACCTTGCTCCTGCCCGTCAGCCGTATCTCTTGCAGCCGCGGCGCGAGCTCTGTGCACGAGAATTCCGTGATGTCGACGCCCGCTAGCGAATTGTTGCCCGTCAGCGGCCACGTCACATCGCGCCAGACGAGCTTGTCCACCTTGTTCACACGGTGAACCCAGTACTGCACTTGAAACGTGCCAGTGAGCGACTCATCCGGCGAGCAGTACTGATAGAAGATGATGCTCGGCCTGCCATTGTGGCGCTGGCTGCGCACCCGGTACGAGATCCGCGCCTCGTCGGCCACCTGGCGCATGGCCATCTGGACCTCCTGATGCAGCTCGCTGTCCGCGATGAGGAAAAAGGCAGCGCGGAAGACCATGACCACCATGGCCCCCATCGCTGCCAGAAGGAAGACGAGAACGGGCAGGGAGACGAGCATGTCGAGCAGGACGGTGCCCGCTTCTCTACTGCCCTTCATATACCCCTACCCTCCTCTGATACACTTGCTGATGCTGCCGCCCGCCGTGCTGCCACGCGACGGTCACAGCCGCTCGGTAAGCGCCTGCCTGCTCCATCCGCTGGATGTCCGTGCGGAGCAGGAAGTCGCCGCCTCCCGAAACATCCGATGCTTCCGGTGAGAAAGCCACGTGCTCCTGCCGCACGGATGCCCCTTCTGCCAGTGTCCCCGAAGCAGCCCGGTACTCAAGATACGCGAACTCCGACTCCGCCAGAAACGTGGCCGCCGCCTCGAAGCGGGTCTGCGCCTCCATGCGCAGCCCTTGGCGGTAGAGCAGCAGGGCGCTCGCCATCAGGACGAGCACCGCCGCGAGCACGAGCGTCTCGAGCAGCAGGAACCCCTTCTCACCGTCTTTCATCGCCATTCCCTCCTATCACCGCCTCTCCACACGCGCACGGCCGCCCGCACTCAGGATGATCCTGCGCAACGACTGTGGCGCCTCCGTCCAGAAGAGCACCATCGTGCACGGTGTCATCAAGATGCCCTCGTCGCCAAACGCCAACGCAGGGCCATCCATGTCCCCCGTCACGAAGCGCCCCTTGAGCTCGATGCCCGGCAGAAAATCGTGGCTCCCCTGCCGGGCCGAGCCAGCCAGCATCGTGTAGCCCGTGCGGCGGAAGCGCATCTGCGCCTGACGCCACGACGGCAGCTGCTGCTCTGCCTTGCCCTTCATGCTCTTGGGCCAGACCTGCGTCGTGCGCGAGATCTCGCGCACATAGCGGATGTCACTCAAGAGGCACTGCATCTCGTACTCCAGAGCCGCCTCACGGTAGATTGCCAGCGCACGTGGCAGAGCCGCCATAGAAAGGACTGCGAGGACAGCGCAAGCGACGATGACCTCCAAGAGCAGAGAACCTTGCTCCTTCATAGCAGCACCTCATAGGCCGACCAGAAAGCCGCACCGCCGATGTAACTGAGGTACGCTCCCGCCGACAGGAACGGCCCGAAGGCCAGCCGGTCCCGGCGGCCCAGCCGCCCCGTGCCGAGCAGCGCGAGCGCCAGACACGCGCCGAGCGCAAAGGACAGCGTGAGCGCCAAAAGTGTCCCCTGCCAGCCGAGCCAGATGCCGAAGGCCGCCGCATACTTGACGTCGCCGAGCCCAATGCCGCCGCGCGACAGCGTGCGCAGGGCAAAGAGCAAGGCCGCGCCGAGCAGCGCGCCGAGAAGTGCGTCCTGTGCCTCTCCCATGAGCCCGGCCATCATGAGGCCGAGCCCTGCCAGGTAGAGATTGCCCTTGTCCGGCAGCAGCCCCGTCCGGAAGTCGATGACCGCCATGACGAGCAGGAGCACGCAAAACAGGCCACCCCGGACGAGTTCGAGACGGTCCAGGTCAGCCATTGACAGGCCAAAAAGCATCAGGACGAGCAGCAGCGCAGTGATGATGCGCGCCCGTAAGGGCAGATAGCCAACCATGGCTCAGCCACCATTACCCGATTCCGGTTTTGGGGGTGTTTCCTCTGCAGTCTTCTTCTCTTTGTAGAATGCGCCGACGGCCTTGCCGTTGCAAAGTGCCTGGCTGTTTGCCTGATCGATCGTATACGCCGTCGCTTCAAGTTTCACAGGTTTGCCCTCCATATAACAGTCCCCCGTCGGCGGCTTGATATCCGTGGACTGCAGATAATCCTTCAGATCCGCAATCTTCTCCGGCGCTTTTCCATTATCGATCTCATAGACGGCAATCGCTGTATTCAGTGTAGACAAGTCGGATTGTATCCTGGCCGTATTGGCCGAGGCGATGGCAGAAGTGAATTTCGGTACGGCAATCAATGCGAGGATTGCCACGATGCCCACGGCAATCAGCATGCCAATCAAGGTGAAACCTGCTTCATTCTGTCGAGTCTGCATGAAAGAATCCTCCTCTCGAATCAAAGAACTTGGCCCCGCGTTCTGGAGCCGATACGGTTTACATGTCTTCCGTATCTCAATCCAATCTGTCCACATCCAGCGGATGTTTATTAGTTTCTCCGTGTACCCTCTTGAATCCTGCTAATCTTTAAAATATTTTTATTATTCTAAATAAGAATTCTTAAAAAAGAGCCCCCTCTCTGGAAGGATGATTCCATGAGAGGGAGCTCTTCAATCAATACCAATGCGTGAAGCCTAGCGAGAAGCCGACGCCGTTGTACCCCGGGTTGTGGGTGCTCATGCCATTCGACGAATGGTGGAAGAGGTAGGCGAGGCTCAGCGCGTCGCGGTCGGTGTAATGATACGTGAGACGCGGGCCGATGCGCCAGAGGAAGCCGTAGGCGCGGCCGTTGCCCGGATGGGCGTGGTTGTAGGCGAGCAAGCTGCCTGAGCCGTCAATGGAGCCGTCGAGCTTGCCCGAGATGTGCTTCGTCCAGCGCATCATGTAGGATGGACCGAAGCCGACGGCCTCGGCATCGCGCCAGATGTCGTCCTCCGTCGTGCTGCCCGTCGCGCGCTCGAACGTCAGGCCGTAATGCAGCGAGAGCGCGCCGAGCTCCTTGTACTGGCGGTAGACGTGCACGTTGTAGAGGTCGACATCGCGCTTCTTGAAGAAGCGGCCCTCGAGGTACTCGAGTTGCACCTCGATGTTCTTGCGCGGCTCTGCTTTCTTGGCCGCGGGCTCCGCAGCTGCAGGCGTGGACGGAGTCTTGGCTGACTCTGTCTCAGCTGCCTTGACCGGCTCGACAGGGAGTCCCTGCGGCTGCTGTGCCTCTGCCTTGCCTGCCTCCTGCTGCGTCGCCTGCCCTGCGTTCTCTGCCGTCTGGCTTGCCGCGGCAGCCACAGGCGCAGCGGCCATAGCCGTCGTCTGCCAGGCGAGCAGGCCGAGTGCCGCTATCGGCAGAGCCAAAAGCGTCCGGCTCCACTTCGATGCGTCCGATTGCTTCTGTTGCTTCTGTGCGGCATGTACTGTATCGTGTGTATCGTGTTTCTTAGCCATGATGATGCGCCATCCCTTTCTGAAATCCCTGCTCCCTTCGAGCGGTCCGCAGTCCCTGCGTCTCACTGCGTTCTGTGAATCTTGAATCTTTCCCTATTCTATCACAGATGCCACCGTCTCTCAATTTCTCTCTACACCTGTTTCTGACGGGGCGCTACGAGCAGCCGTGTCATGACGCATTACCGGCCAGGCGGAAGCGCATGCCCGGGCGCAGGACATCGGAGTCGACCTGTACCTTGACATTGAAGCTGACGATATCCGTCTCATCGCCGCGCTCACTCGTCGCGCGCTGGGTCGCGAATTCCGCTTTCTTGCTGATATCCGTGATGGTGCCCGTGACCTCCGTCTTGTCATCGCGGCCGATGAGCTTCACCTGCTGGCCGACGGCGTACTTCGAGAGCTCCGTCTCCGGCACCTTGATGTCGACCCAGTTGTCCATCGGGTCCTGCACCGCGACGAGCGGCGTGCCGTTTGAGATCATCGAGCCCTCCTCGATGTACTTCTCCGTGATGACGCCGTCGAACGGCGCGCGGATCTCCGTCTCGTCGAGCGATACCTCGATGTTCTGCAGCGTGGCCTCCGCCTGCTCCAGCTTCATCGCCAGCGCCTGCTCATTGGCCCGCGAAGCGTCCGTCTGCAGCGTGCCGGCCTGTGCCTGGTTGACCGCCGCCTGCGCCTGCGCGTAGGTGGCCTGCGCCGTCTGGTACTTCGTGTCGTACTGGTCAAACGTCTGGCGCGAGACGGCGCCCTGCGCGAGGAGTTCCGCATAGCGGTCGTGGTCGGCCTGCGAGAGCGCAAGATCCGCCCGCGCCTTGTCCGCCGTGGCCTGCGCCTGCGAGACGGCCGACGAAGTCGTGCCCGACTCCATGTTCGTCGTCACGGACGCCTGTGCCTGCTGGGCGCGCAGGGCGCGGATGCTGGCCTCGGCCTCAGCCTTCTGGGCCTCGAGGCTGCGCTTGTCGATGCGCGCGATGACCTGCCCTTCCTTGACCGTATCACCCTCCTTGACGTAGAGCGCGACGACACGGCCCGCGATCTTCGAGTTGACGTCGATCTCCTTCGCATCCGCGCGGCCCCATGTCGCCTTGTCGGCATCGGCCGTCCTGCTGCAGCCCGTGCAGATGAGCAGCGTCATCAGCATGGCCAGGCAGAGCGCCAAGATGCGCTCCCATTTCCCTATCCTCATCATCTTCTCGTTTCTCATGTTCCTCACCTCAATTTGTTTATCTCTCGTTATTTGAACACGTTCAAATAACGGCATGCGTCAGCCCATGATGCAGGCGCATGCGCATGGCGCCGCGCTTTCTTGCTGCGCCGGCTCAGATGGCCAGCGGCATCTCGACGAGTTCCTGTGCGATGTGCTGCCAGAGTTCCTCACGGCCGCGCATGCGGTCGATCGTCGCCCGGATCTCTTCCTCTGGGACGCTCATGAGGCGCAGCGTGCCGCGGATGACCTCCGCGCGCGTCCGCTCGTCGTCCATCTCGTGCTCGAAGTAGAGCGCCGTGATACTCGCGCCCATCGCGCCCTTGATCAGCAGGTTCTTCTGGCGGTACTCCTCATCCGTGAAGCGCGCGCCGAACAGCCGCTTGGCAAACGAGGCAAAAAGGTCGACGAACTTCTCGAAGATGACCGGCGAGCGGTAGCACTCGAAGTAGATTTCGCGGATGCGCGGGTCGTCCTGCATCTTCTTGAGCTCCACCTCGCAGAGCACGGCGAACTTGAACGCGGCTGTCTCCCCCTCACAGCAGGTGTCAATCTTCTCGATGCACTGGTGGATGATGGACTCGAGCATCTCCGCGAAGATGGCTTCCTTGTTCTTGAAGAAGTAGTAGATGCTGCCCGTCAGCACGCCCGACCGCTCCACGATGCCGCGGATCGTCGTCTTCTTGTACCCCTGCTCGATCAGCAGTTCCTTGGCACTTTCCAGCACGCGCTGCCGGATTTCCTGTGTGTGTTGTTTCATCTCATATTTCCCCCTGATTCTTTTTAAGTTGAACATGTTCAACTATTTTGTTTACAATTTTATTATACGGAAAAGGCTTTCTAACGTCAAGAGAAAATCACTCTGATGTCCAAGATGCGCACACAAAAAGGCCGCCCTTTACGGGGCGGCCTCTTGGCAGAGCCGTTATGCTCGATGTTATTTCTCGTCCAGCAGCTCGACGAGCTCGTCGTAGTCCTGCTTGAGCTTATCGTATTCATCGGCGAGCTGAAGCGCCGTGAGCACGGCAATCTTCGTGCCGTCAAAGCTCTTGACGCTGCCCGCCATCTTCTTCATCAGGTGATCCACGCCGGCCGCCAGCTTCTTGAGGCGCGCGGGGTCATCCGTCCGCAGCGGGTAGCTCTCGCCGAAGATCTCGACGACGACGCGCTGAGGCGCCTTTGGGTCCACATCAGCCATCTGATGCACCTCCGTCCTACTCTCTCAACAATGCCTCAAAATGACTCAGGCACGCAGCTCCGCATCGAAGTGCTTCTCGACGGCCTGGAGGATGTTCTTGAAGGCTGCATCGGCCTCCTCATCCGTCAGCGTCTTGTCCTTCGACTGGAACTGCAGGTTGAAGGCCAGGCTCTTCTTGCCCTTCGCGACATGCTCGCCCGTGTAGACGTCGAACAGCGTGACACCCTTGAAGTGCTTGCCACCGTTCTTCGCGATGACGCGCTCGATGTCAGCCGAGGCGACGCTCTCATCGACGACGATGGCGAGGTCGCGCGCGATGGCCGGGTACTTCGGCAGCGACTCGAAGTGGAAGTTCTTGCCCGTGTACTTCATGAGCACCTCGAGGTCCATCTCGAAGAGGTAGACCTTCTGCTTGATGCCGAAGTTCACGGCAGCCTGCGGGTGAAGCTCGCCGACGGTGGCGATGACCTCGCGGCCCTTCTTGAAGAGGGCCGTCTTGCCCGGGTGCATGGCGAAGTGCTCACCGGCCTCGACCGTGTACTTCGCGATGCCGAGCACGCGGAAGAGCTCCTCGACGATGCCCTTCATGTCGAAGAAGTCGACCATCTCATTTCCTTGGTTCCAGCCGACTTCCTCGCGGCGGCCCGTGATGAGGCCGGCGACCATCAGGCGCTCCTCCGGCAGCTCCGTCAGCGGCAACGCGTGCGGCAGGAAGACCGGCGCGACGTCGAAGAGCTTGATGTCGTTGTTCTTGCGCGAGAAGTTGCGCACGGCGTTCTCCATGATGGAGGTCAAGAGGCACGTGCGGACGAGCGGCGCCTCATCCGTCAGCGGATTGAGGATGGGGATGGCCTGGCGGAGCGGCGAGTCAGCCGGCACGAGCAACTTGTCGAAGAGGTCCGTGCTCGTGAAGGCGAACGAGAGCTCCTCCGTCATGCCGAGGCTTGCGAGCGTGTGCTTGATCTTGTCGACGAAGTTCTGCTTCGCGCTCTGCTTGCCCTGAACCATGCGGCCAAATGGCGTCGTGCTCGCGATCTTGTCGAAGCCGTAGATGCGCGCGACTTCCTCCGAGAGGTCCTCCATGTAGGTGCAGTCATTGCGCCACGACGGCACGGTGACGTGATACGATTCTCCGCCCTTTGCTTCGACCGTGAAGCCGAGCTCCGTGAGGATCTTGACCATCTCGGCGCCCGGGATCTCCGTGCCGAGGCGGCGGTTGATCTCGTCCGTCGTGTAGTCAATCGTCACCGGCTGCTTCGGCTCCGGATAGCAGTCGACGATGCCCTGCGTGACCGTGCAGGCGCCCATGTCCTGCAGCAGCTGGCAGGCGCGGTCGAGCGCGCGCGGCGTGTTCGTCACGTCGACGCCGCGCTCGAAGCGGCCCGAGGCCTCCGAGTGCAGGCCGCAGGCGCGCGCCGTGCGGCGGATGCTCGGGCCATTGAACGAAGCGGCTTCGAGCACGACTGTCGTCGTCTTCTCCGTGACCTCGGTCTCGAGGCCGCCCATGATGCCCGCGAGGCCGGCCGGATGCTCGGCATCGGCGATGACGAGCTCCGTGCCCTTCGCAAGGCGCGAGCTGTCGTCGAGCGTGTGGAGGTTCTCGCCCTCTTTGGCGAGGCGGGCCGTCAGCGTGTGGCCCGTGATCTCATCGTAGTCGTAGGCGTGCATCGGCTGGCCGAGCTCGATCATGACGAAGTTCGTCACGTCGACGACGTTGTTGATGGCGCGGATGCCGGCACCCTCGAGGCGCTGCTGCATCCACTCAGGCGACGGGCCGATCTTGACGTTCTTGATGACGCGCGCGCTGAAGCGGTCGCAGAGGTCGCGCGCCTCGATGCCAACAGAGACCATGTCCGCCGCCTTGGCCGCATCGTCCTCGTCGCAAGCGATGGCCGGCCACTTCGGCTTGTTGCCCGTCAGCACCGCGATCTCGCGCACGAGGCCGAGGACGCTGAAGCAGTCGCCGCGGTTCGCCGTGAGCTCGAACTCGAGCACGACGTCGTCGAGGCCGAGCACGTCCTTGGCCGGCACGCCGACCGGCGTATCCGCCGGCAGGATGTAGATGCCGTCCTTCTCCTCCTCCGTCAGCTTCGTGAGGTCGAGGTGGAGCTCGCCGGCCGAGCAGAGCATGCCGTTCGACGGCAGGCCGCGCAGCTTGCCCTTCTTGATGTGGAGGCCATTCGGCAGATGCGCGCCGACCATCGCGACCGGCACGACCTGGCCCTCAGCCACGTTCTGCGCGCCCGTGATGATCTGGATGAGCTCCTTCTCGCCGACGTTCATCTGGCAGATCTGGAGGTGATCCGAGTCCGGGTGCTTCTCGAGCTTCTCGATGCGGCCCGTGACGACCTTGTCGAGGCCCTCGTCCGCGCGGATGACGTTCTCAACCGGCACGCCAGCCATCGTGAAGCGGTCAGCCAGCTCCTCTGCCGACCAGTCAAAATCAATATAGTCCTTCAACCACTTAATGGAAACTTGCATTGTCTATCTCCTCTCTCAGAACTGGCGCAGGAAGCGCATGTCGTTGTCGTAGAACAGGCGCAGGTCGTCGACGCCGTACGAGAGCATCGCGATGCGCTCCACGCCCATGCCGAAGGCGAAGCCCGAGACCTTCTTCGGGTCGTAGCCGCTCATCTCCAGCACATGCGGATGGACCATGCCAGCGCCGAGGATCTCGAGCCAGCCCGTGCCCTTGCAGACCTTGCAGCCCTTGCCGTGGCACATGACGCAGGAGATATCGACCTCCGTCGACGGCTCCGTGAACGGGAAGAAGCTCGGGCGCAGGCGGACCTTGACGTCCTCGCTGAAGATCTGGCGCAGGAAGAGCTCGAGCGTGCCCTTGAGGTCGGCAAACGTGATGCCCTCGTCGATGACGAGGCCCTCGACCTGCGTGAACATCGGCGAGTGCGTTGCATCGTACTCATCGCGGCGATAGACGCGGCCCGGCGCGATCATGCGGATCGGCGCGTTCGGCTCATTCTTCTGCATCGTGCGCGCCTGTACCGGCGACGTCTGCGAGCGCATGAGGATGTCCTCCGTGATGTAGAACGAATCCTGCATGTCGCGGGCCGGATGGTCCTTCGGCAGATTGAGTGCCTCGAAGTTGTAGTAGTCCTTCTCGATCTCCGGGCCTTCCTCGACGGAGAAGCCCATGCGGAAGAAGATGTCCTTGATGCGCTCGAGCGTCAGCGTCAGCGGGTGCAGATGGCCGAGCGGCTGCTGGCGGCCCGGCAGCGTGACGTCGATCTTCTCGCGCTCGAGACGTGCCTGCATCTCGCGAGCCTTGAGCTCCTCATTCTTCTGCTGGATGAGGGCAGCGATCTCCGCCTTCGCCTCGTTGACGATCTTGCCGACCTTCGGCCGGTCTTCCTTTGCCAGTGCTCCCATGCCGCGCAAGATGGTCGTGAACTCGCCCTTCTTGCCGAGGAACTTGACGCGGATATCGTCGAGCTCCGAGAGATTCCCTGCAGCGTTCTTGATTGCCTCGGCAGCCTGTGCCTTCAGCTGTTCAATCTTGTCCTCCATACTGACCTCCTAGAAAATAAAAAACCTCCGCCCCCGAAAACGAGGGGCGAAGGTAGGATTCGCGGTACCACCCTGATTTGTAGCTTCGTTTGGCTCTAACGCAGCCCTGCGTCCGCCATTTCCTGCGGAGACTCCGAAGCGAACATTCACCTGCTTGCACCATCCCGCTCCCAGTCCAGGCGGGACTCCCTTGAGGTGCAGCCTCAGGCTACTCTTCTTCATCATCGTCATGATATCTAAATATAACACAACGACAGCGAAAAAGCAAATGACAGGGTCAGCTCTGCGGCGGCCGCGGTGGCTGCTGGTCCTCCGTTGCAGCAGGCGCAGGATTCTCGGAAGGCTCTGAGAGGAATGCGAGCTCCTTTGCCTTCTCGGCATCGGCCTTGGCGTCCTTCTCCTCGTCGGCGAGCAGTTTCTGCTCGGCCGACTCGACCTCTTGCGCCTCGCTCTTGTCGCCCTCGAGGATCTTCATGAACTCGTCGCCCGTGATGGTCTCCTTCTCGTAGAGGTAGGAGGCGAGCGCGTCGAGCTTGTCCATGTGGGCCTTCAAGAGGGCGATGGCCTTCTCGTGCTGCTTGCGCACGAGCTCGACGACCTTCTTGTCGATTTGCTGCTGCGTGGCCGCCGAGCAGGTCAGGCTCGTGTCGCCGCCGAGGTAGCGGTTGTTGACCGTCTCCATCGCGACCATGTCGAACTCATCGCTCATGCCGTAGCGCGTGATCATCGCGCGCGCGAGCTTCGTCGCCTGCTCGATATCGTTCGAGGCGCCCGTGCTGACGAGGCCGAACTTGACCTCCTCAGCGGCACGGCCGGCCGTGAATGTCGCGATCTTGTTCTCGAGCTCCTCGCGCGAGAGGATGTACTTATCCTGCTGCTCGACCTGCATCGTGTAGCCGAGCGCACCCGACGTGCGCGGGATGATCGTGATTTTCTGGACCGGCGCGGAGTGCGACTGCAGCGCCGCGACGAGCGCGTGGCCGATCTCGTGGTAGGCGACCGTGCGCTTCTCAGCGTCCGAGAGGATGGCGTTCTTCTTCTGGTAGCCGGCGATGACGACTTCGATGCTCTCCTCGAGGTCGGCCTCCGTCACCTCGCTGCGGCCCGAGCGCACGGCGCGCAGCGCGCCCTCGTTGATGATGTTGGCGAGCTCAGCGCCCGAGGCGCCGGCCGCCATGCGCGCGATCGTGTGGAAGTTGACATCGTCCGCGAGGCGGACCTTCTTGGCGTGGACCTTGAGGATCTCCTCGCGGCCCTTGAGGTCGGGCAGCTCGACCGGCACGCGGCGGTCGAAGCGGCCCGGGCGCAGGAGCGCCGGGTCGAGCGAATCCGGGCGGTTCGTCGCCGCGAGGATGATGACGCCCGTATTGCCCTCGAAGCCGTCCATCTCCGTCAGCAGCTGGTTGAGCGTCTGCTCGCGCTCGTCGTTGCCCATGGCCGCGCCTGTGCGCTTCTGGCCGATCGCATCGATCTCATCGATGAAGACGATGCACGGCGCCTTCTCCTTCGCCTGCTTGAAGAGGTCGCGGACCTTCGAGGCGCCCATGCCGACGAACATCTCGACGAATTCCGAGCCGGCGATTGAGAAGAACGGCACATTGGCCTCGCCGGCGACGGCCTTCGCGAGCATCGTCTTGCCGGTGCCCGGCGGGCCGACGAGCAGCACGCCCTTCGGCATCGAGGCGCCGATGCTCGTGTACTTTGAGGGATTGTGCAGATAGTCGACGATCTCAGAGAGGTTCTCCTTGGCCTCATCCTCGCCGGCCACATCGCTGAAGTGGATGCCCTCCGACGACGGCACGTAGATCTTCGCCTGATTGCCAGAGCCGCCGAACATCATCGAGTTGCCGCCCGCCCGGTCCATGATCTTGCGGCTCATGTACTGGCCGATGGCGAAGAAGATCAAGAGCGGCAGGATCCAGGCGAGGAAGAAGCTCATGAGCGGCGAGGTCTCCTCCTTGATGTCCTGCGTGAAGGTCGCGCCCGACTCCATCAGGCGCTGCGCGAGCGTCGGGTCATTCATGATGCCCGTCTTGTACTTCTTGTGGTCGTCCTTGACCGTGTAAAGGATCTGGTTCGACTGGATCTCCACATGGTCGACCGTCTTGTCGTCGATGGACTGCATGAACGTGCTGTAGTCGACCGGCACGATCTGTGCCTGCTCCATGTAAGGCCTTGCCATCTCATTGAACAGCAGGATGAGCGCCAACACGACGATATAGTAAAAGGCCATCGGCTTCTTTGGCGATTTGACTTCTTTCATAGGGTTCACCTCCGGATAGCGAAAAAGCCCCCGCAGCCTCGCGCGGGGGCACAATCATGCTCGTACATAGAGTGTCTTGACGACGATGTCCACCTCGTGGACAATCATGCCCGTCATGAACTCGACATGGCTCGTGACTTTCTCCTGCGCCTGCTTCAAGAGCGTCGGGATGTGGTTGCCATACGTCAGCACCACATTGCAGGAGATGCGCAGGCCCTGGTCCTCGTCGCCGGCGAAGAGATGCTTGACCTCGATGTCGCTGACCTTGCTGAACGGGCCCTCATTGAGGATGACGTGGCGCACGATGCCCTTGATGGCCGAGTCGTCGATGACGAGCTTGCCGTAATAGCTGAAGACCGGCCGCACGATGGACTTCTCGCCGAGGCGGCGGCGCCTTGTCGACGAGCGCTTGAAGAACGACTGCAGCGGGTCGATGAGGTAGCCGGAGAAATGCGGCTTGAGCTCAATCGTCGGCACGGGGATAATGTGCTTGCCCTGCTTGACGCGGTAGAAGCGCGCCTTCTCCATCTCCGACCGCGTCGCGATGTCCTCGATGCGGATGATCTTCGCGATGGGCGGCAGGTGCAGCGCCCTCGTGATCTTCTGGACCATGTTCTCCGACGTGCCGAGGATCAGGATGCGGTGCGGCTGCGATTCCTCGATTGCCTTGCGCACCTCCTCGGCATGGCCCGGCAGGATGAAGATGGCCCGCCGGACGGCCATGATCTTGCTCTGCTCCTTCTTGGCCGAATGACCCGCCAAGATCTTGCCATCCTTGATGAGGATGCCATCGTCGATGATGGCATCGGCACCGTTCTTGTGCGCGACAATCAGCGCGCGGTGGCTTTTCCCGGTCCCGCTCGGACCGACTAAGGCAATGACATCCATCTATTCTCTCCTTGCTTTCAGCGTGCTCTCGTGCTTTCAGAGTTTCTGTGTTGGGCGGTAGAGCTTCTCCGCCCAGCAGTCGTCGATGGTGAAAACGCCAAGTGCCTGCGGGTAGCGCGTCGCGAAGCCGTGGAAGTCGGACCCGCCCGTCACGAGCAGGTTGTAGCGCTTCGCCATCTCGAGATAGCGCGCCGTATCCTCGGCATCGTGCTGCGGGTAGAAGACCTCGAGGCCCTCGATGCCGCGGCAGCAGAGGTCCTCGACAATCCGGTCGTCGCCGATGAGCTTCGGGTGCGCGAGCACGGGCGTGCCGCCGGCCGCCTTGATCAGGGCGATGATGTCCTCGACCTCGAGGTGGTAATGCGGCACATAGGCAGGCTTGCCCTTCATGAGCATCGCCTCGAACGCATCGCGGACCGTCGGGAAGTAGCCCTTCTTGACGAGCACGCGGCCGATGTGCGAGCGGCTGATGGAGCGGCTCGCGCCCGCGATCGTCAGCACCTCCGTCTCGCTGATCTCGTAGCCGAGATTCTGGAGCTTCTCGACCATCTCGCTGAAGCGCGTCCAGCGCGCCTCCGTGACATCGTTGAGCTTGTCGACGAGCTCGCCGTAGTAGATATCGATGTTGTACCCCAAGATGTGGATTTCCCGCGTCGGGTGGTGCGCACTGAACTCAATGCCCGGGATGATGTGGATCCCCCTGGCCGGATACAGGCCATTCTCGTAGAGATGGCTGATCCCCTCCACCGTATCATGGTCCGTGATGGCCATGTACGAGAGGCCGGCCTCCTTCGCCTTTGCCACGAGTTCCTCGGGCGTCAGCTTGCCGTCTGAGTACGTCGTGTGCATATGCAGATCACTTGGCATCCTGATTTCACTCCTAAATCGTACCTGAATCGCCTGAATATCGCCTGAACGATGGGCTCAGCGCGGCTCCACAATGAGTTTTATCGCCGTGCGCTCCTCCCCATCGATCTTGATGTCGGTGAAGGCCGGGATGCAGATGAGATCGACGCCGTGCGGCGCGACGAAGCCGCGGGCAATCGCGACGGCCTTGACGGCCTGGTTGAGCGCGCCGGCCCCAATGGCCTGCATCTCCGCACTGCCATTCTCGCGGATCACGCCGGCCAGAGCGCCGGCGACAGAATTCGGATTCGATTTCGCAGAAACTTTCAAGACTTCCATGATGAGCACGACCTCCTTGTCCACCTATTGCTGGAATACATAAGCGCTATTCATGCTGCTGTCTGAGCTATCTAAATTATCACTAGTGTTACTATTCGTCGCCCTGCATGGAATTCCTGCTTTTTCGGCTTATTTTCTCAAAAGCATGTTTGCTCGCTCAGAGCTCGTCTTCCTGCAGCAGCAGGCGCTCAATGGCGCGCGTCTCGTTCGTCGCATCGTCGATTGTGACGATGACGGCCGAGTAGACGCAGGGACCGTCGGCAACGTCGAAGCGCACGGGCATGGCCGTCGTGAAGCGCTCGAGGATGAGGTCCGTCTTGACGCCGAGCACGGAGTCGCGCGGGCCGACCATGCCAAGGTCCGTGATGTAGGCCGTGCCGTGCGGCAGCAGGCGCTCATCGGCCGTCTGCACATGCGTATGCGTGCCGACAACGCCGTTGACGCGGCCGTCGAGGTAATAGCCCATCGCCGTCTTCTCCGACGTCGTCTCGGCGTGGAAGTCGAGGAAGACGATGTCGCACTCATCCCGCATCTCACGCAGCAGCTCCTCGACCTTCTGGAACGGGCAATCGAGCGGCGGCATGAAGGCGCGGCCCGAGAGGTTCATGACGCCGATGTTCTTCGCCTTGAATGGATACGAGCACCAGCCCTTGCCCGGCGTGCCCTCCGGGTAGTTCGCCGGGCGGATCAGGAACGGCTCCTGATCGATGAACTCGAGCACGTCGCGCTTATCCCAGACGTGGTTGCCCGAAGTGACGATGTCCGCGCCGCCGCGGTAGAGCTCGTCGAGCGACTTGCGCGTGAAGCCCTTGCCGCCCGCGGAGTTCTCCCCGTTGACGATGACGACATCGATATCCTTCTCCTTGCGGAGTCTTGGCGTGATCTTGCAGAATGCCCGTCGGCCCGAGCGGCCGATGACATCCCCTACCAGCATGACTTTCAAGTTTATCCTTCTTTCTATCTCTTTATCAGCGCATCAGCGGTTGTAGACGACGACGCGGTCGTTCTCGCGCAGGCCGACCATGTGCATGCGGAAGCGGAATTCCTGGCGCTGGACCTGGTCGAGCATCTGGTCGAGCAGGTCGCTCTGCACCGTCGCGAAATCCTCCTCGAGCTTCTGCAGCGAGTGCTCGTCGACGAGCAGCGCCTTGCCGAAGTGCTCCGTGAAGAGCCGCGCGATCAGCGTGAGCTCGTCGCGCTCGAGCGTCATGACATCGCGCTCGACGTGGAACATGACCGTCTTCTTCTCGGCGGAGACTTCCTCGACCCAGATGTTGGCGCCGACCTCTTCGTCGGCGACCACCACGTGGTACGTCTCGATGCTCTCCGAGAGCAGGCGCGCGAACGCGTCGAGCTTGGCCGCCGGGTAATCGCCGCGCACGATGAACTCGAACGTCAGCGTCGAGCGGCGCGGGTCGTACGACAGAGAGCTGATCTCGGGGTAGCAGACGAGCATCGAAGCCAGGAACTGGATGCCCGCCTTCTCCTCCTCTTTGCTGCGCTTTGACTGGAAACCAAACATGATAGTACCCTCTTAACAGACTGAGGGTCCGGGACAAAGCCCGCACCCTCAGTACAGCAGAACCGTTTATTTTGCATAATCGACGACGCGCGTCTCGCGGATGACCGTGGCCTTGATCTGACCCGGGTACTCGAGCTCGTCTTCGATTTTCTTGACAATGTTATGGGCGAGTGCTGCGGCCTCCGCATCGTCAACCTTGTCTGGCTTGACCATGACGCGGATCTCGCGGCCTGCCTGGATGGCAAAGCAGCGCTCAACGCCGTCGAAGGATTCGGCGATCTCTTCGAGGCTCTTCAGGCGCTTGAGATACGACTCAAGACTCTCGCGGCGTGCGCCCGGCCGTGCCGCCGAGACAGCATCTGCTGCCGAGACGAGGACCGACTCGACGCTCGTCGCTTCGACATCACCGTGATGCGAGAGAATCGCGTTGATGACGTCTTTCGATTCACGATACTTGCGGGCGATATCGGCGCCGATGGTCGTATGCGACCCCTCGACCTCGTGGTCGATGGCCTTGCCGATATCGTGGAGCAGGCCGCCGCGCTTCGCGAGCATGACATCACAGCCGAGCTCGGCTGCCATGACACCGGCGAGGTGCGCGACCTCAATGGAATGATTGAGCACGTTCTGGCCGTAGCTCGTGCGGTAGCGCAGGCGGCCGAGCAGTCGGATGAGCTCCGGATGGAGTCCGTGGACGCCCGTCTCGAACGTCGCCTGTTCGCCAGCTTCCTTGATGCGCTGGTCGACTTCGCGCTTCGCCTTCTCGACCATCTCCTCGATGCGCGCCGGATGGATGCGGCCATCCTGGATGAGCTTCTCGAGTGCGATGCGCGCGATCTCGCGGCGCACCGGGTCGAAGCCCGACAGGATGACGGCCTCCGGCGTGTCGTCGATGATGAGGTCGATGCCCGTCAGCGTCTCGAGCGTGCGGATGTTGCGGCCCTCGCGGCCGATGATACGGCCCTTCATCTCGTCGTTCGGCAGTGCGACGACCGAGACCGTCGTCTCCGCGACGTGGTCAGCCGCGCAGCGCTGGATGGCCGTCGAGAGGATCTCGCGGGCCTTCTTGTCCGCCTCGTCCTTCGTCTGCTGCTCATACTCCTTGATCTTCATGGCCTTCTCGTGCTTGAGCTCTTCCTCCGCCTCAGCCATGAGTGTCGTGCGGGCCTCTTCTGCGGTCAGCCCCGAGATGCGCTCGAGCTCAGCCTTCTGCTGCTCGTGCATCTCATTGACCGCAGCCTGGCTCTTGTCGAGACGCGCTTCCTTGCGCGAGAGGGATTCCTCACGCTTCTCGATGGAATCGAGCTTGCGGTCGAGGTTCTCCTCTTTCTGCACGACGCGCCGCTCCTGGCGCTGGAGCTCCGAACGGCGCTCCTTCGTCTCACGGTCGAGTTCCTGGCGCAGGCGATGGATGTCTTCCTTCGCCTCGAGCAGGGCTTCTTTCTTCTTCGTCTCGCCACGCTGGGCTGCATCATCTACAATTCGTTTTGCTTCCGCTTCCGCCGAGCCGATCTGCGACTCCGCCGTGCGCTTGCGCATGACGTAGCCGATGCCAGCACCGACGAATGCCGCTACTATTACCGCTAATATTATTGTAACGATAATATTCACCCCCCTTTTCGTTTTTTGCTTTCATGCATATTTATATCGGTAGTCTTGACATAAACTATACCTTACTATTCTACTGATTTTTTCCTTTAGTGTCAAGGAATCCTAGCGGTTCCAGAAGGAAGATTTCCCTGTGGCAAAATTGGTACAGTGGCCTTATAATAGACTATGTCAACGGTTCTGAGAAATCAGGCGACAAATCCACGAAAAGAGGGATATCATGTTCCACTGCTCAATCTGCGGGCGCGCGCTCAGCGAGAAGGAAGCCCTTGTGCATCAGGGCAAGGACGGCCAGAAGGAGATCATCTGCCCGGCCTGCTTCGAGAAGGAAGTCGGCATCGACTACGAGACCTTCCGCTACCGCCGCGAGAATGCAAAACAGACGTTCTTCGCCGTGCTCTTCTGCCTCGGCGCCACCGTCTATGCATTCATCGAGAAGGGCTGGCCCTACGGCTTGCTCGGCATCGTGCTGACCATCCTCGTCTACCTCTTCTCCAGCCGCACGGGCAAGCCGAAGACGAAGAAAAAAGAAACGAACCAGAAATGAAAGAGAGCCGTCTCCCGCAAGGGAAACGGCTCTCCTTCGTATCTCGGACACATGGCGGCAGCCTGCCCTATCATAGGCAAACCACAGCTACAATATCCGTCATGCCTCTCACCGCGCATCACGCGAGCATCATCTTGACGATGTCGCGGCGGCTGACGATGCCGAGCAGGTGCTTCTCGTCGTCGAGCACGGGCACGCGCTTGATGTGCTTCTCGTAGAGGATCTTCGCCACCTTGCTGACGTCATCGTCCGGCTTGACGGAGATGAGCTTCTTCGTCATGAGCTGCTCTGCCGAGATGGCCGCGATCTTGCGGAAGGCGTCCTGATACTCGCGCAGGCCCGAGTAGTAGATGACCGCGCCGAGGATGCAGAGCTCGTCCGGCAGTTCCGGCGCGAACTCCTTGCGCACGAGATCGCCCTCGCTGACGATGCCGCAGACCGTGCCGTCGTCATCGACGACCGGCAGCCCCGAGACATCGCGGTCCACGATCGTCTGCGCAATCTCGCGGATGGATGCATCCTTCTTGACCGTAACGACATCCTTCGTCATGATATCCTTCACCAGCATATGAAACACCTCATTTCTGATTCCTTGCAGATTGCGGGGAACACCCCTTTGCTAAAGGATTCGCTATCTTTCGACGATTCCCCTGCCTACCGCAAAATTTTCTGCCAACGCAGGCTTTCTCATACTGCTGTCATCTTGTTTTTTTGTATCATTATTCCTATAATGGAAGCAGGATAGTCTGAATACGACAAAGCGGAAGGATGAGCATCATGAAAATCAAGAAATCCTTGCAGAAACGAATTGTCACCGTCCTCGCAGCGGGCATGATCATGATTCCCGGAGCATACGGGCTCGCACCGGCTCCGGTCGCACATGCGGAGTTTGGCTGGGGTAGCATCATCGGTGCGGGCATCCAGGGTGCAGCTGCGCACGCACAGCTCACGGCATTCCTCAAGAAGTACAACGACTCGGAAGAAGGCCGTCAGGAGTTCTTCGAGGAAATGAAGAAGCAGTACGGTGTCAACAACGACGCCTACTACAACAGGAAGATCGACACCATCATGGCGAACCTGACGGCGGCGATTGGTGCGGTCGACCCGACGATCTACGACAAGCCCTACAACTACTTCATCAATCAGGACCAGAGCTTCAACGCCTTCTGCACGATTGGCCACAACATGAGCATCAACACGGGCCTCTTCAGCATCCTGACAAACGACGATGAAATCGCCGTCGTGCTCGGGCATGAGATGGCCCATGGCCAGAAAGACCATCCGGCCAAGGGGGCACGGCGCAGCCTCAATATGTCGATTCTCGGCGCGGCGACGGGCACGGACCTCGGTGCGATCGTGGCGGGGGTCATCAACAACCGCAACATCACGAAGCCGATGGAGCGTGAGGCGGATGCGCTGGCGTTTGAGTACATCACGCATTCCAATTACAACCCGGGCGCTTGTGCCGCGGTCTGGCAGCGCGTCATGGACAAGTCCAAGGGCCAGGAAAACTCGATGCAGCAGTTCTTCTCCGACCATCCGTCGGACGGCGACCGCCGCGATGCCTATGTCAAGAAGCTCCATGCCTACAGCAACAAGCACGTGACGGTCAAGGACGGCACGGTCTCGGTCAACGGCAAGAATTTCGTCACGCCGGCAGCGGCTGGCGACATGTCGGCGGCAGAGCGCTCCTACTTCGTCGTCGGCAACCTCGCGGCGGCTTACCACAACGGCCACAACAAAGAAGCCGCCTACGTCGACGGCAAGACAGTCATGCTCGGCGCGCAGCCCATCATGACCTGCACCTACGACGACGAGTCGGCCCAGAAGCTCGCCGACCGCCTCAACAAAATCAAATAACATGCGCAACCAAAAAGCTGCTGCCCGTCGATGCGGACAGCAGCTTTTTTACGCGCGTGCAGCAGGACACATCAGTCCTGGCACGGGCAATTCTCTTTGTGGAAGTACTTATTGATGATCTCGACGGCGCAGTAGTCGCCGCACATGGAGCAGGCGCCTTCGTCGGCTGGGTTGCGGGCGCCGCGCTTCTTCTTGGCGAGGTCCGGGTCGATGGCGAGTTCCATCTGGCGGTTCCAGTCGAGGACCTTGCGCGCCTTGGCCATCTCGAGGTCCCACTCGCGTGCACCCGGCACGCCGCGCACGAGGTCGGCGGCATGGGCGGCGATGCGGCTCGTGATGACGCCCGTATGGACATCCTCGATCGTCGGCAGGGCCAGATGCTCGGCCGGCGTGACGTAGCAGAGGAAGTCCGCGCCGGAGACGGCGGCGAGCGTGCCGCCGATGGCTGCCGTAATATGGTCGTAGCCCGGCGCGATGTCCGTGACGAGCGGTCCGAGCACGTAGAACGGCGCGTGGCGGCAGAGGCGCTTCTCGAGCTTCATATTCGCCTCGATCTGGTCGTACGGCACGTGGCCCGGTCCCTCGACCATGACCTGGACGCCGCGCTTCCAGGCGCGGTCCACGAGCTCGCCGAGCGTGATGAGCTCCGTGAGCTGGCCGCGGTCCGTCGCGTCGGCCGTGCAGCCCGGACGCATGCCGTCGCCGAGGCTGATGGTCACATCGTACTTCTCGCAGATGTCGAGGATGTCATCGTAATGCTCGTAGAGCGGGTTCTCCATCTCGTTGTGCAGCATCCAGCCCGCGATGAAGGAGCCGCCACGGCTCACGATGTCCATGACGCGGCCCTGGCGGCGCATGCGCTCGATGGCGCTGCGCGTGACGCCGCAGTGCAACGTCATGAAGTCCGCGCCGTCTTTTGCCTGCTGCTCGATCGTCTCGAGGATGTCGTCATCCGTCATCTCGACGACGGCGCCGTGCTCGCGGATGGAGCGCACCGTCGCCTGATAGAGCGGCACCGTGCCGACCATGATCGGCGAGTGCTCGATGATGCGCTGGCGCGAGACGTCGATGTTGTTGCCCGTCGAGAGGTCCATGACGGCATCGGCACCGCAGCGCACGGCCTCATCGAGCTTCTCGAGCTCCGGCTCGATGTCCGGGAATGTACTCGACGTGCCGATGTTTGCATTGACCTTGACGCGCAGGCCCTCGCCGACGCCGCGCGGGCGCAGGTTCTTGTGGTTGATGTTGGCGCAGATGGCAATCGTGCCGTTTGCCACGCGCTCGCGGATAGTCTCAACGGGGATACGCTCCTCCTCTGCTACGATCTTCATCGCATCGGTGATGCGGCCCTCGCGGGCCTGCTGCATTTGTGTCGCCATGAAATATACCTCCTGAAAAACAAAAGCCGTCCGGCGTACCGGACGGCAAACTATGCTCTGTCACTTCCCTACGCAGGTCTTAACCCAACAGGTTCCAAGGGTCGGAATACTCCTCTCAGCCAACGGCTCCCCTAGTGAATCGTTTTTATTCAATTCTCTCTTATTCTAGCAGATTGTGCCATATCTTGCAACCAACATGGCAAAATATTGCCAAGAATTGCCAGAGCATCACAAACTGCGGTGCCTTACTCGAGCACGACGCGGAAGCGGCGCAGCGTGCGGCCACAGGCGCAGGGCGCAGGGATGGGCTCGACTGTGAGCCCCGTGCGCAGCCGCACGAGTGGCATGGCCTCGGCTGCAAGCGTCGTCAAGACGAGCTCGCCCGAAGATCCCGAGGGCTCTGCCGTCTGCGGGTCGATGACCTCGCCGAGGGCATAATCCTCCTGCAGGTGGAACGTGAGCTCCCCCGGCTCGCAGGGCAGGAACGGCGCGGCCGTGCCGAGTTCCGGCAGGGCCAGCATGTGGTAGACCTTGGCCGAGGTCATCGCGTTGAGCGAGGCGACGGTACTTGCCGCCGGCACGGCCGTGTGCAGGCAGAGGATGCGCGCGAGCGGCAGTTCGCTGAGGCCGCTGCCGCTCGCTAAGAGCGCGTCATCGAGCGCGAGGATACGCTCCGGCGTGCCGATGAGCGTCTCCGGCGTCACGATTGCGAGCTTCTCAGGCCAGCTGGCGGGCTCCGCGCCTAGCATCATGGTGGCTGCGCCGATGAACTCGAGCGCGTAGTGGACATCCATGAGGCGGCTGTCGGCGCCGTCGCCGAGCACAGCCGCGAGCGTCGCATTGTGCAGGCCGCAGGCCACGAGGCTCCGCGTCACCTGCTCGATATTGTGGGCGATGTCGCCGTTCGTCGCGAAGTGGACGAATTCCCCCTCGCCGCCCACTGCCTTCATGCACGAGATGCGCAGCAGGCTCGAGAGCGGCATCGTCAGGAAGTCAAAGGCGCGCTGGCCAGCCATTTCCTCCGGCCGCAAGAGCGGCAGCCCCTGCAGGTCTTCGGCCTCCTTCATCTCTTTGAGCGCATTGCCGGTCAGGCCGCGCGCCGCGAACGACTCGCGGTAGTGCGCGCACTTCTCGGCTGCCCAGCGCAGGGTCTTCGGCAGGCGCTCCTGCTGGAGCTCCCGGAGCCTTGCCGGCGCGATCTGTTCCATCGATGGATTGGCAAACAAAAGAATCTCTCCTCCGGAATCGGAATATCACTGGATATCGAAGACGGTCTTGTTCGTCTCTGCCGGCTCTTTCGGCAGGACGATGTGGAGCACGCCCTCGTCAAACGAGACGGTGACTTCGTCCTTGACGATGCCGTCGATCTCGAACGTGCGCTCAAAGGTGCCCGTGCGGCGCTCGCGGCAGATGAACTTGACGTCCATGTCCGGGTCCGGGCGCTCTGCCTTGATCGTCAGGTAGCCCGTCGCATCGTCGTACGAGACCGTGATCTGCTCCTTGTGGAAGCCCGGCAGCTCGGCGAAGATCTCGTAGCGGTCCGGCGTGTCGATGACATCGACGCGGAACGACGAGAACGCGCCGCTGACGCGTCCGAGCGGATTGCAAGGCTGGTCTGCCACGAAGTCGAGTGCCTTCTCGAGGACCTCGCGGCCCCGCTCAGCATTCTCACGGATATTGAAGGGAATCGGTCTGATCATCATAATCGCCTCCAGATACATTTACCAACAAGTGGATTTACTCTTATTATAATGGAAATGTGTGAAAATTACAAGAAAAGTCAGCTTCTCCATCGCGAGAAGCTGACTTTCTTTTATGTTTTATGCGTTTATGCGGCTGCGATCACTTCTGGAACTTGTCGAGCGCCTTCTGGTAGTCCTGGACGAATTCGACGGCGCCCATGTACTCGCCATCCGCATCGTAGACGGCCGCGTAGCGCACGCCGACGGGGCGGCCCATGATGCGGCGGTAGATTTCCATGTGCGTGCGCTTCTTCGCCTTGAAGTCGAGCAAGAGCTGGCGCACGACCGGGATGATCTCGGGCGGGTGGCAGTTGTAGACCTCGCGGCCGAGCGCGGAGAGCGGACGCGAGAAGATCTTGCCCTCGTTGATGAAGTAGCGCAGGATGTCGTCCTTGTCGATGAAGGTGATGTCGACGTCGAGGAGCTTCAAGATGCCCTGCAGCTCCTTCAGCGTGAGCTCGCCCGTCGGCAGCTTGACCTTGCCCTCGAGGAGCTCCGGCTTGAGGTCTTTGGCCGACTGCTCCTTCATCCAGGCCTCGCCCTCGGGCCAGCGCGGCATGGTCGCGGCGTCGACGAAGGCCATGCCCATCTCGAAGAGGTCGCGGTAGACCATGAACCACTGCTCCTGCGTCAGGTAGCGCAGCGAGAGCGGGAAGAGGATGCGGTCTTCCTTGAAGACCATCTCGCGGATGCGCGCGCAGAGCGGCTCGATGCGGCCCTTGTAGAGCGGATAGCTCTCGCTGTCCTCCTTGAGCGCCTTCGTGATGACGCCGAGCTCGCGCTTGATCTCATCGTCGACGCCCCACATGACCTGCGAGGGGCCCGTGACGCCGTAGTCGTAGAGCATCGGCATCAGGAGCTCCTCTTTCTTGGCGTAGTGCGAGCGCACGGCATTGAGGCCCGCGATGAGGCCCGTGAGCTTCGCGACATCGCCCGCGCCGACCATCTCGTGGTGGATGGCGTCGAGATGGCGGACGAGCGCGTCGTTCTCGAGGCGCAGCAGGCTCAGCGGATGGCCCTCGGGCAGGTCGTCGGTCGTCAGCAAGGCTGCTGCAGCGGCCGCGGCATGCGTCTTCTCCGCCGTCTTGCGCAGCGCTTCCTGCTCCTTGCTCTCGCTCTCCGAGCAGTCATGGAACAGCGCGGAATGGACGTCGCAGAGGCGCTGGACATCCTTCAGGGGCACGCCGCCCTTGATGAGGTCCTGCTCCGCCTCGGCAATCTCCTCGGCCTTGACGTCCTCGAAGTGGCGCACGAAATCGGCACGCACCGTCTCGAGCGATTCGCCGCCGTTGAGGCGCGTGATGTACTCGCGCAACATGGCCTGGCGCGCCTGCTGCTCCGCACCCGTCAGAGTGAAGCCCTTCGCCTCGAGCGTTGCGCGGATCTTCTCCATCGGGATGCCTTTGACGACGGCGCCGCGCGGCAGCGTCATGATGCGGCCCATGAGCTGCAGGGCCGCCGGCTTCATGATGTCCTTGAAGCCGAGTTCTGCCAGTATCTCCTTGAGTTCCGGGTATTCGCGGACGAGCTCCGCCACGCTTTTCTTGAGGTCCAGTTTTTTCATCGTCATTGCTCCTTATGCGGTATGTTCCTGAGCGACAGGCTCTTACCTTCTATCTTTTATCTTCTATACGTTTATCTGCTATCTGCTTTCGATGAGACTAGTATAGTACAGCGGGCCCATCTTTGTCGTACCATTTGTTACATGGATTTGTCACACGGCTGTGATGCTCATGATTCGACGTAGTGGCTGAAGCTGCCGATGACGAGCTGCGGAAACTCCTCGTGCAGTGCGGCGATGAAGTGGCGCGTGCCGAGAATCTTGCCCTGCGGCTCTGGCATGATGTCGAGGAAGGCGTCGGGGTCGATGTTGAGGTTGCGCACCTGAATCATCTGCACGGGCAGCTCGCGGAAGAACGCCTGCCAGGCCGCAAGCTCTTCCTCGCGGTCGTTGAAGCCCGGGAAGTAGAGCAGGTTCAGCGAGACGTAGACGCCGTGGTCGAGCGCGTAGCGGATGGACGCCTTGACGTCATCGAGATGGTAGCTCGCGCGGTAGTAGGCATCGTAGGCCTCATCGCGCGCGCTGATGATGGAGACGCGCAGCGAGTCGAGGCCGGCATCGACGATCTTCTTGATGCCCTCAGTCCAGCCCGCGTTGGAGTTCATGTTGATCTGGCCCTTCTTCGTCTTCGCGCGAATGAGCTGGATGCCCGCAGCGATGTTGTCGGCCGCGAGCGACGGCTCGCCCTCGCAGCCCTGGCCGAAGCTCACGATGCCGTCCGGTGCGACCGAGAGGTGGTAGATGCCGACCTCGGCGATCTCCTGCGGCGTCGGGCGGAACTTGATGCGCTCCTGCGGCGAGGGGCAGCACTCGGCCGGCTGCAGCGAGATGCAGCCGAAGCAGTTGGCATTGCAGACGGGCGAGGTCGGGATGCCGCACTCCCAGCGGCGGTAGAAGAGGTTCTGCGCCGTGCAGCAGTGCCACTTGAGCGAGCAGCCGCCGACCTGCTCGACGATGCGGTTGCCCGGCAGGTCCTTCTTCGTGCGCTTGACGAGCTTCGCGAGCTCCTTCGTGTTGTAGTGCACGGGGTCCCACTTCTCGTTCTCGTCCGTGTAGACGGCCGCACAATAGAGCTCGTCCTTGTAGACGACGACGGCCGTGTAGCCGTAGAGCGGCAGGCGCTGTGCCTCCTCCGCCCGCTCGTAGGCCGGCATGTAGAGGCGCGTGTAGCCGGCCGGCAGGATGGCGGCGACGGCGAGGCCGCTTATCGGCATCGTCTCGCCGTCCGCGCTCTGGCCGACGGCCAGGCGGTCCGGCAGCAGCATGAGGTCCGCGCTCTCCGGCAGCGGGATGAGGTCCTCCGGCTTCAGCAGGATGTTCTCGCGGCCCGTGCGCCCCATGCCGCGCATGCCCGGCGCATCGAGGATGTTGCCGTCCTCATCGGCGTAAACGGCAGTGATGACTTCACTCTGCTTGCTCATGCTGATTCTCCTTTGCCTCTGCTTCACTTACCTCTGCAGCCTGTACTTTCTTGGCCTTTTTCTTCTTCTTGGGGTTGAACTGGTTCATCGCCATGTCGACATCGTGCGTCACGATGCACTCGACCGCGGGGATCAGGTAATCGATGGCCTCGCGGATCTTCGGCTGCTCCTCCTCGGGGAAGCCGGCGAGCACGTGGTTGACGACGGTCCAGCCCGGCAGCGGCCGGCCGATGCCGATGCGCACGCGCGCGAAATGCTCGTCGCCGACATGCGCGAGGATGGACTTGATGCCGTTGTGGCCGCCCGCGCTGCCCTTCTTGCGGATGCGGATCGTGCCGGCCGGGATGTCCATGTCATCGTGCACGACGATGAGGTCCTCGGGGTCGAGCTTGTACCAGTTCATCAGCGGGCCGACGGCGCGGCCGCTCTCATTCATGTACGTCTGCGGCTTGACGAGCACGACCTTCTGCGTGCCGATGCGCGCGTCCGCGACCTTTGCTTCGAACTTGTCCTTCCAGTCCGACGCCGAGAGCCCGAGGGCATCCGCCAGCGCGTCGATGAACATGAAGCCGACATTGTGCTTCGTCTTCGCATACTCCGCACCGGGGTTGCCAAGACCTGCAATGATTTTCATACTGTTCTATCTCCTATTTCTTTCGCTATCGTTGTCATTCATCATTTCAGTTTATCACATCTAGTCCATAAAGACAAAAACTCCTGGGCCACATAAACAAAAACTCCTGGGCAAAAGGCCCAGGAGGAATTCATTTTAATCGTTAGCCGTCGGATCGCCGACCATGAAGAGGTAGGCGAGCACGACGATGCCGAGCGCGATGCGGTACCAGCCGAATGCCTTGAAGTCATTTGTCTTGATGTAGCGCATGAGGAACTTGATGGACAGGATGGAGACGATGAAGGCCGTGACCATGCCGACGACGAGGATGATGATCTCAGCTCCCGTATAATGGAAGCCGAACTTGACCATCTTCAGGGCACTCGCGCCGAACATGACGGGGATGGCCAGGAAGAAGGTGAACTCCGCGGCTACCGTGCGGCTCGCGCCGAACAACAGGCCGCCGAGGATCGTCGCGCCGGAGCGGCTCGTGCCCGGCACGAGCGAGAGGACCTGGAAGATGCCGATGATCAGGGCCGTCTTGTAGTCGAGGCGACGAAGGTCCGTGATGACCGGGCGGCGGTGCTTGTTGTAGTTCTCGACGATGATGAACATGATGCCGTAGAAAATCAGCGTCGTCGCGACGACCGGCGCCGTCATGAAGTGCTCCTCCATGTATTTATTGAAGAGCAGGCCGATGACTGCGGCCGGGATGCAGGCCACGATGACCTTCATCCAGAGCTGCACCGTGTCGCGCTTCTCCTGGCGCGTCTTCCACGAAGAGAACGGATTGAGCTTCTCGAAGCTCAGCACGACGACGGCCATGATGGCGCCGAGCTGGATGACGACGAGGAACATGTCCATGAACGCCTTGCTGACATCGAGCTTGATGAACTCATCGACAAGAATCATATGGCCCGTACTCGATACTGGCAGCCACTCCGTAAGACCCTCCACAATGCCGAGGATGATGGTCTTGAGTAAATCCGCTATACTTAGATCCACTTTCTTTTTTTCCTCCTGTAATATCTTAGTATCCGATACCGTATTCTGCTCGCAGCAGTATGCCCATTATAGCACAGCTGCCCCTTCCGTGCATGGAAATTTCCGGGTATTTGCGGCGCTCCCTGCTGCAAATGCCCTTATAGTGTAGATGGCCGACTTAAACAGGGGATAAACGAGGCAAAGAAAATGTGAGCAAGTCACGGAAAACGTGTCCTCTCTCTGCTATACTGGAGAAAAATCACAGGGGCGTGCGCGTGAAACGGCAGCACGTCCCTCTCGATGAGACACGATACTTTTTCCATATGGCTCCCATAGAGCTCCCCGAGCCCTGTGGGCCTGGCACAAGGAGGTTTCCCTATCATGGCAGCAATTGTGATCACCAAAGAAAATTTCGACAGCGAAGTCCTGAAGGCCGAGGGCACGGTCCTCGTCGACTTCTGGGCGACGTGGTGCGGCCCGTGCCGCATGCTCTCCCCGATCGTCGACGAAGTCGCGAGCGAGCGCCCAGACGTCAAGGTCGGCAAGATCAACGTCGACGAGCAGCCGGAGCTCGCGCAGCAGTTCGGCATCATGAGCATCCCGACGCTTCTCGTCTTCAAGAACGGCGAGAAGGTCCAGGAGTCCGTCGGCCTGATCCCGAAGGAGAAGGTCGAAGCGCTGCTCGGCTGAGCATCGCCCGCAGTCTCTCCCCCTCATACAAGGCAAAACACCATACAGCGATCAGTAAGTCCCCGCTAGGCGCCTGAGCGCCTCGCGGTCCTCGATGCGCAGATAGCCGCGGCCCGACGTGGTCCATCCCTCCTGATTGAAGTACTTGATCAGGCGGGTGACGACCTCGCGGGCCGTTCCCATATAGCGGGCCATCTGCTCGTGCGTCAGGCGCACGACCTCGCTCTTCCGCTTCTCACTCTCCTCGAGCAGGAAGATGGCGAAGCGGCGGTCAGCCGAGAGGAAGAGCACCTGCTGCATCTTCCAGAGCATGTCCGAGAGGCGCTTCGAGGCGAGCTCGTAGGCAAAGCAGCGCACGTAGATATTCGCCATCGACAGCCGGCGGAAGGCCAGCGCGTCTGTGAGCAGCACGTCCGTATCCTCTTCCGCGTCGATGTAGACGTCGAAGGTCACGGCGTCAAGCGTGCAGGCTGCCGAGAGGATGCCGATGTCGTCGGCGAACAGCCGGTAGAGCGTCACATCGCGGCCGTCCTCCGAGAGCGTGTAGACGCGCAGCTGCCCCTTCTTGATCAGCAGCACGCCGATGCAGTCGAACGGTCCGCGGTGGACCTGCGTGCCGCGCTCGTAGTGGACGGCATGCGTATGGGCATTGAGTAGGTCTCTCTCTCGGTCCGAGAGCTGCGGCCAGAAGCCGAAGTGGCGGATGAAGAGGTCCGTCACATTCTTCTGCTGCCCGAGTTCATCGGACTCCGCCCGTTTATCCGGATGATTCAAATGGGTCACCTTCTATCTTCTAGTTCCAAATTTTATATCGCATAGCAAAAGAGAGCCTTTCGAGAAGGCTCTCTTTTTTATGGCTTGTCCTTGAAGGACGCACGTATCTTAGCGAAACAGCTGGCTGACCGAGCGGTGGCTCTGGATGCGCATCATGACATCGCCGAGTGCGTCAGCAAGCGACAGCACGACGAACTTGTCGGACTGCTTCTCCGGCGGCAGCGGGATCGTGTCCGTGATGACGAGCTTCTCGATTGGGGACTCGTTGATGCGCTGGACAGCCGGATCCGAGAGGATGGCATGCGAGCACGAAGCGAAGATGCGCTTTGCACCGCGCTTCTCGAGCGCGCGGGCGCCTTCGCAGAGGGAGCCTGCCGTGTCGACGATATCGTCGATGATGACGGCCGTCTTGCCCTCGACATCGCCGATGAGGTTCATGACCTCAGCGCAGCCCGGTTTCGGACGACGCTTCTCGATGATGGCGATCGGAGCCTGCAGGTGGTCGGCGAGGATGCGCGCGCGCGTGACACCGCCGAGGTCCGGCGAGACGACGACGACATCGTCGAACTTCTGGGCGCGGAAGTAATTCGCGATGACCGGAGCGGCTGCCAGGTGATCGACCGGGATGTCGAAGAAGCCCTGGATCTGGCCGGCATGGAGGTCAACCGTCACGACGCGGGTGACACCAGCCGTCGTCATGAGGTTCGCGACGAGCTTCGCCGAGATCGGCTCGCGGCCGCGCGTCTTGCGGTCCTGACGTGCATAGGCGTAATACGGGACGACAGCCGTGATGCTGTGTGCCGAAGCGCGCTTGCAGGCGTCTGCCATGATCAGGAGCTCCATGAGGTTGTCGTTGACCGGATAAGACGTCGGCTGGATGATGAAGATATCCTTGCCGCGGATGCTCTCGCTGATCATGACCTGCGTCTCACCGTTGTTGAAATGACCGACATATGCATCGCAGAGGTTGACGCCGATGTGGTCGGCAATCTTCTTCGCGAGATCCGGGTTTGCATTACCGGTCAGGATGCATAAGTTAGCAGTGTCTAAAGCCATTTTGTTAAAATCCTCCAAATCCTTACACCTAGATTATTGCTCAAAGAGGACGGGCTCCGCCCAGTCGTCTCTCCTTACAGTATAGCACAGATGGACGAAAAGGGACATATTTCCTTGCAAATTGCTAAAAAAAGTCACAGAGGTGCGACTCACTCGTCGCGCTTGTCATGCCAGCTCTCGACGACCGTCTGGCGTGCGCGCGCGATTGAGAGCTTGCCCTTCGGCGCCGTCTTCGTGATGGTCGAGCCCGCGGCGATGTAGGCATCGTCCTCGATCGTCACCGGTGCGACGAGATTGGAGTTGCAGCCGACGAAGGCGTTGTTGCCAATCTTCGTGCGGTGCTTCTTCTTGCCGTCGTAGTTGACCGTGATCGTGCCGCAGCCCATGTTGACGTTCTCGCCCATGTCGCAGTCGCCGATGTAGGAGAGATGCGGCAGCTTCGAGCCCTTGCCGATGTTGGAGTTCTTGACCTCGATGAAGTTGTCGATCTTGACGCCCTCGAAGAGATGCGTGTTCGGGCGCAGGTGGACGAACTGGCCGAGCTTGACATCGTCATCGATCTGGCACTCGTGCGCGTAGATGAACTGGCCCGTCACGCGGTTGCCGCACTTGACGTCCTGGAAGCGGACATTCGGTCCAATCTCGCACTCCTCGCCGATGACCGTGCCATGCTCGAGCCACGTCATCGGGTAGATGATGGTGTCGCGGCCGACCTTGACGTCGTCATCGATGTACGTCGTCGCGGGGTCCATGATGGTGACGCCCTCGCTCATGAGCTCTTCATTCTTGCGGCGGCGCAGGATCTTCTCGGCGCCGGCGAGCTGCAGGCGCGAGTTGATGCCGAGCGTGTCCTCGTAGTCGTCAGCGGCCACGGCCCAGATCTTCTCGCCCTTCTTCTTGAGGATCTCGAGCACGTCCGGCAGGTAGTACTCGCCCTGCGCGTTGTCGTTCGTCACGTGCGAAAGCGCTTCGAAGAGGTCTTTGGCGGCGAAGCAGTAGATGCCCGAGTTGACCTCGCGGACCTTGCGCTCCTTTTCTGTCGCGTCCTTGTGCTCGACGATCTTCTCGACCGAGCCGTCCGCCGAGCGGATGATGCGGCCGTAGCCCGTCGCATCCGGCATGATGGCCGTGAGGACCGTCGCCTTGGCAGCAGCTGCCACATGCTCGTCGTAGAGTTTCTTGAGGAGCGCACCCGTCAAGAGCGGCGTATCGCCACAGAGGACCATGACCGTGCCCGTCTCATCCTTGAGGAGCTCCTTCGTCTGCAGGACGGCGTGGCCCGTGCCGAGCTGCTCCGTCTGCGTGACGAACTCCGCCTGATTGCCGATGGCCTCGCGGACCATCTCGCCGCCGAAGCCCGTCACGACGATGTTGCGCTTCGCGCCGGCCGCCTTGGCCGCATCGATGACGTGCTGCAGCATCGTCTTGCCGCCCGCCTTGTGCAAGACCTTCGGCAGCTTCGACTTCATGCGCGTGCCCTTGCCGGCCGCGAGGATGACGGTTACTAAATCTGACATACTATCGTTCTCCCATCTCTATATTCTTCATGCTGCTGACAGCATATTGAGCGTAAATACCCTGTCGAATTCACGCGTCCTTTTGGGTCGGGCGCGCTTTTTTCTTCTTGGCCGCTTTCTCCTTGCGGCTCGTCGCGATGTCCATCGCCTTGAGGAGGGTCTTCTCGGAGTTTTCCATGTGGTGCTCTGCCGCCTTGCTCGCGCCGCGGCCGTCGCCGTTGGCGATGGCCTCGACGATCTCGCGGTGCTCCTCGAGCGTCGCCTCGAGGCGGCCCGGGTACGACATCGACAGCGTGCGGAAGCGCGTGAGCTGGTCGCGCAGGTTCGAGATGATGCCGACGAGGCGGTTGTTGCGCGCCGCATGGTAGAGGAGGTCGTGGAACTCGATGTCGGTCTCGACGATCTTCTCCATCGCGCCCTCACGGTCCTTGCCCTCTTCGAACTCCTTGATGTAGCCGCCGATGATGACGAGCAGGCGCTGCAGATGCTCGAGCTCGTCCTCCGTGATATGCTCCGCCGCGAGGCTGTTCGACAGTGACTCGAGCGCCGTGCGGATCTCGAAGATCTCATTGATGTCGCGGATGGACATGTCGGCCACGTAGGTGCCGCGGCGCGGCATCATGACGACGTAGCCCTCGAGCTCGAGCTTGCGGATGGCCTCGCGCACTGGCGTGCGGCTCACGCCGAGCTCCTCAGCGAGCTTGATCTCCATGATGCGCTCGCCGGGCTTCAGGACGCCCTTGCGGATCGCCTCCCGCAGCGACTCGCAGACGACCTCGCGCAGTGGCTGGTAACTGTCTAATTTGATTGGTGACAATCTCTGCTCCATTTGACTCCCCTCAATTCTTATCTCTTATGTATCGTATCGCGATTGGTGCCTGCCGTCTGGCAGACGAAGAGGTCCGCATCCGTTTGCTCCTCGAGGAATGCGGCGGCACGGCGCGCCTCCTCTTCGGCTGAAAAGAGCCCGAATACGGTCGGGCCGCTGCCCGACATCATGCTGGCAAGCGCGCCCTTCTCCATCATCCATTCCTTATATGCTGCGATGACTGGATACTGCTTTATAGTAACACGTTCCAGTACATTGCACAACAAGGAAGCGATGCCCGCGCGGTCGCGCTTGGCGATGGCCTGGATGATGGCCGCGTTGTCCGGATGCTGCTCTGCGCCCTGCTCGTCGTAATGCTTGTAAGCCCAGGCCGTCGAGACCGAGATCTTCGGCTTGGCGAGCACGACCCAGAAGGGCGGCACGGGGTCAAGCGCCTCGAGCACTTCGCCGCGGCCCGTCGCCAGCATCGTCCCGCCCACGATGGTGAACGGGATGTCCGAGCCGAGCTTCGCGCCGTACGCGCAGAGCTCCGCCTGCGTCAGGCCGAGCTCGTAGAGCGCGTTGACGCCGCGCAGCACAGCGGCCGCATCGGCACTGCCGCCCGCAAGGCCCGCGGCGATTGGGATGCGCTTCGTCAGTGCGATGCGCACACCGCCTTTGACGCCCTCGCCATCCAAGAGGAGGCGCGCCGCGCGCCAAGCGAGGTTGCGCTCGTCGGCCTCGAGACCCGGCACGTCGAGCGTGAGCTCGATGCCGCTCGGGATCTTCGAGAGCGTCAGCGTGTCATGCAGATTGATGGACTGCATGACCATCGCGACCTCATGGTAGCCATCCGGGCGCTTGCCCAGGATGTCCAGCGTCAAGTTTATCTTGGCATTTCCCTCTACTGTAATCAAATCGTCCCCTCCTAACGATACTCACGGTAATCACAAAATTAACGACTGCCTGTCACCGGTCCCGCTTTCACTGATCCAGCGGGAAATCGCGCTGTCCCGCAAACTGTGGCAGGAGCTCCAGCACGCCCTGCGGGCAGTGCAGCGCGCAGAGATCACAGCCCGTGCAGGCCGTCGGGTCGACGTGCAAGGCTGCCTGTTCGCCGCGCTCCATTGCGAGCGCCCGCGTCGGGCAGACGACGGCGCAGAGGCCGCAGGCCGTGCAGCCCTGCTGCAAGGCAAGCCCATGAAACAGCGCGCATGGCTCTGCCTGCTGCGCCTTGAGGAAGGCCGCCGCGTCGAAGCAGTAGCTGTGCTCGATCTGCGCCTCAGCGATCTCCTGCAGGCCCTCTGCCGTCGAGTGGAACAGCGCCTGGAAGAAGCCGCGCCGCTCGACCTTTTTTGTCTTCTTCGGCTTCGGCGGGGCCAGCTTGACATGGACGAGCGCAATCTCTTTCTTGCCCGCCTCTGCGAGCGCATCATTGCAGGCCGCGACTTCGCGCTCGAGATGCGCAAAGACCGCGGGCCGGCACGCTTCGCAGTGCGAGATGTCGAGCGCGAGCGGCCGCTTTGCTGCGAGCGCCCAGAGCAGGCGGCGCGTGAGGAAGCCGAGGCAGTGCACACTGCCTTCGCCGGCCTTCTCGCACATGAGGACCTGCGGTGCGAGCTCCTGCGCCTTTGTCAGTGCCCCTTCATAGTCCTCCGGCGCCACGATGGCCGCCACAGGGCAGATGGCGCTGCAGAGGCCGCAGCCATCGCAGGCCGCCGTGTCCACCACGTGATCTTTGATGGCCTTCTGCGGGCAGATTTCCTCACAGCGGTGGCAGTCCGCCTTGCCGTCGCACACGAGACAGCGACTCAAATCGATCCTTCGTTTCTCCACGATACTTCTCTCCTAAATTATACTGTATTCATTATAAGGCCATTGTTCCAGATTTTCCACAAGAAAATCGTCTCCATCTTTCTGCGTTCTCTCGGTGCACTTCGCGATAATTATTTTCTTTTACGACTCAATATAATTTTTCATTGTCTCCTCCGCCGTTTTAGGCTATAATGGAACCATAAACATAATGCATCACGATGCACTAATACAAAAGGAGGGCATGATACATGGATGCACTGATCCTATCCCGATGGCAGTTCGCCATCACTACCGTCTACCATTTCCTATTTGTCCCCGTGACGCTCGGGCTCTCGATCTTCGTCGCGCTGCTCGAGACGTGCTACGTCCGCACGAAGCGACCGGCCTGGAAAGAAGCCAGCCGCAAGCTCGTGCGCTTCTTCGGGACGCTCTTCGTCATCAACTTCTCGATGGGCGTCGTCACCGGTATCGTGCAGGAGTTCCACTTCGGCATGAACTGGTCCGAGTACGCACGCTTCATGGGCGATATCTTCGGCGCGCCGCTCGCGCTCGAGGCGCTCACGGCCTTCTTCCTCGAGTCGACCTTCCTCGGCATCTGGCTCTTCGGCTGGGATAAGCTCTCGGAGAAAGTCCACTGCCTCTGCATCTGGATCGTCGCATTTGCGAGCAACCTCTCGGCGTTCTGGATCCTCGTCGCGAACTCCTTCATGCAGCATCCGGTCGGCTTTGCCGTCCGCAACGGCCGCGCGGAGATGACGGACTTCTTCGCGCTCGTCACGAACCCGTACGTCATCGGCGAGTACACGCACACGCTGTTCTCCGCCATCGCGACGGCCGGCTTCGTCGTCATCGCTGTCTCCGCCTGGAAGATCCTGCACGACGAGGCCTCGCGCCGCGCTTTCACGCAGACGCTCAAGGCCGGTGCCGTCTTCATGCTCTTCGGCCTCTTTGCCACGATGGGCAGCGGCCACCTGCAGGCACAGTACATCGCGCAGGTCAACCCGATGAAGCTCTCCTCCGTCGAGGCGCTCTGGGAGACGGAAGACCCGGCGCCATTTGCCATCGTCGCCGATATCGATGAGGACATGCACAAGAACAACTTCGAGATCACCGTGCCCGGTGCCTTCTCCTTCATGCTCTACAACACGCCGACGGGCGCTGTGCCGGGCATCAACCAGATCCAGAAGGACTACTCCGAGAAGTACGGCCCCGATGAATACCGTCCGGATGTCACAGGTCTCTTCTGGAGCTTCCGCATCATGATTGGCCTCGGCGGCCTCATGATCCTCCTCGGCCTTGCCGCTGCCTACTTTGGCTTCACGGACCGCCCGCTGGCCTGCCCGTGCTACCTCAAGGTCCTGCCGTGGCTGCTGCCGCTGCCGTACCTCGCCAACAGCGTCGGCTGGTACGTCGCAGAGGCCGGCCGCCAGCCCTGGATCGTGTTCGGCCTGCAGAAGACGAGCTCTGCCGTCTCGCCGAACCTCACGGGCGCGGACGTCTGGCTGACGATGGCGGGCTTCACCGTTCTCTACCTCGTGCTCGCGATTGCGGCGCTCTGGATTGCCATGCGCTTCATCAAGAAAACACAGATTTCCTTCGAAGAAGGGAGGGACGCATGATGGACTTAACGATTCTCTGGTTCATCCTCATCACGGTACTCTTTACAGGCTTCTTCTTCCTCGAGGGCTTCGACTACGGTGTCGGCGGCCTGCTGCCATTCCTGTCCTCCGATGAGGAGGAGCGCGGCGAGATCCTGCGCACGATCACGCCGGTCTGGGACGGCAATGAAGTCTGGATGATCACGGCGGGCGGCGCGCTCTTCGCAGCCTTCCCGCACGTCTATGCCACGATGTTCTCCGCCTTCTACCTCGCGCTCTTCCTCATGCTCGTCGCGCTCATTTTGCGCGGCGTGGCCTTTGACCTGCGCGGCCGCCAGGAGAGCCGCTGCTGGAAGCGCTTCTGGGACGGCGCCATCTGCTTCGGCAGCGTCGTGCCGGCCTTCCTCTGGGGCGTCGCCGTCACGAACCTCATCGCCGGCCTGCCCATCAACGAGAAGATGATCTACATGGGTGGTTTCTTCGACCTCCTGACGCCCTACACGATCGTCGGCGGCCTCGCCTTCCTCTTCGTCTTCCTGTTCCATGGCACGGCCTTCCTGACGCTGCGCCTCGCCAAGACGAGCCTGATCCTGCGCTGCCAGGAAGTCGCCCTGAAGACCGGCGCCATCGCCGCCATCTTCTTCGTGCTCTGCATGGCGATGACGCTGACGTACACCGACCTCTTCACGAAGCCGGTCGCTGCCGTCGCACTCGTCGGCGCCGCGCTCTTCTTCATCATGGCGATGCTGAGCATGAAGCTCGGCAAGGGCAAGGCCAGCTTCCTCCTGAGCTCCGCCGCCATCGTCGCGACGACCGTCGCCTTCTTCGCCGGCCTGTTCCCGCGCCTGATGGTCTCGAGCCTCAACCCGGCCTGGAGCCTGACGATCACGAACGCCTCCTCGAGCCCCTACACGCTCTCCGTCATGACGGTCGCTGCCGGCATCTTCGTGCCGATCGTCCTGATCTACCAGAGCTGGTCCTACTACATCTTCCGCAAGCGCGTCACCGCCAAGGATGCAGAAGAACACTATTGATGCAGTAACGATTTACGGATACAATCTACCATGAATATGAAGCAGACCTTTCTCTACAGCGCCCTGCACCGCGATGCGCGGGCGCGCCGCAGGCTCATATTGACGGAGCTGCTGCACGCGCTCGCCGTCCTCGGCGCCTGCGGGGCGGCCAGCCTGGCCATCGACCAGGTCTTCCTCGAGAAGGGCAGCCTCAGCACGACAGCACCAGTCCTACTGGTGCTGTTTGTCATGCTCGGCGCCCTCCACTTCATCGGCCTCTGGCAGAGCCGCCTGCAGCAATCGCTGTCGGGTGCCGTTCGCAAGGATGTGCGCGAGAAGCTCCACGCGCGGCTGCTCTCACGCGAGGGCCAGACCGACAGGCGCTTCACGCGCGAGCTGCTGCCGCTCGCACTCGAGAGCACGGATGCGCTCGACGCCTGGTACACGCGCGTCCTGCCCGTCGTGCTCGGCATCGCCATCACCATGCCCTGCCTGCTCCTCGCCGCCTTCCTCGTCGACCCGATGACAGGTCTTTTGATGCTCGTGACCGTCCCGATTGCGCCGTTCCTGCTCTACCTGATCGGCCGCGTGACGCGCGAGGCCAGTGAGGCGCAGTGGCGCGCGATGAACCGCTTCTCCGCAGGCCTCGCCGAGATCCTTCGCGCCCTGCCGACGCTCAAGCTCTTCGCGCGCGAGCGGGACGAGCGCCAGCGCGTGCGGGGGCTCAGCGAGGACTTCGCCGGCGCCGCCCTGCGCGTCCTGCAGCTCTCCTTCGTCTCCGCCTTCGCCCTCGAGCTCATCACGACACTTGCCATCGCCATCATCGCCGTCAGCATCGGCCTGCGGCTGCTCTACGGCCAGCTGACCTTCACGGCCGCCTTCTTCGTGCTGCTCTTGACGCCCGAATTCTACCAGCCCCTGCGCCTCTCCGGCACCGCCTTCCATAGTGGGATGACGGCCCATACTGCAGAGGCCTCCTTGGTCGCGTCAGCGATCCAAGGAGTAAACGTCGCGCCGCACTCCCTAAGTCCAGCCGCGACAAGAGGAGGAATTACCGTCCACGACCTCTCCTTCCGCTACCCCGGCAGCCCGCTGCCGCTGCTCTCTGGCATACAGTTCACCGTCCCCAAGGGCAGCCTGACGGTGCTCGCAGGCCCGAGCGGCTGCGGCAAGACGACGCTCCTGCGCCTGCTCGCAGGACTGCTGATCCCCGAGTCCGGGCAAATCACGCGGGCAGATGCCTGCAGCTATGTGCCGCAGGAGCCACACCTCTACAATGCGACGCTCTTCGAGAATATCACGCTGTTCCAACAGGGATATGACGAGGCGTCCGTGCGTAAGGCACTAAAAGCACTCTGCCTAAGCGAATGGGCCGAGGCCCTGCCGCAAGGCCTCGCAACGCCGCTTGGCGAGGGCGGCCAGAGCCTCTCGCAGGGCCAGCGCAAGCGCCTCGGCCTCGCGCGCGCCCTTGTGCAGGATAGGCCGCTCATCCTGCTCGATGAGCCGACCGCCGCACTCGACGAGCGGACAGCCGCCACGATACGCGAGGTGCTGCTTTCCCTGAAGGCGAGCGGCAGACACACGCTCTTCGTCATCAGTCACGACGAGCGCCTGCAGGCCGCGGCCGATACCGTACTGGACCTTGATGCGCTCCAAGCGGATGGAGCAGCAGCCCAAAAGAGAGGTGAACGCCCATGACAAACGTATGGAAACTCCTGCGGCTGACCACGCTCTTTGAGTTCCTGCCCGTGCTGCTCGTGAGCCTCATGGCACTCTTCACAGGCCTCGCGCTGCTCGGCGCCTCGGCCTGGCTCGTGGCCTCGGCCGCCCTGATGCCGCCATTATACACGCTCGCGCTCGGCATCACCACCGTGCGGGCCTGCGGCATCGGCCGCGCCGTCTTCCGCTACGGCGAGCGCTACCTCTCGCACCGCATGGCCTTCCGCATCCTGACCGAGATACGCACGTCTTTCTACGACAGGGCCGCCAAGGTCCTGCCGCTTCGCAGCGGCCCCGCGCGCCAGGGCGAGTTCCTGCACGACCTCCTGACGGGCGCCGACGAGCTGCGCGACTTCTACGTCCGCGCCCTGCTGCCCATCGCCGCCATCGGCACGATCACCGCGCTGACCACCTGGCTGCTCGCTGGCATCATCGGCCTCTGGGCCCTCGCCCTGCCCGCACTCTATCTCGCGCGGCTCGTGCTCTCCTGCGCCAGCCGCCAGACCGGCGAAGAAAGGCAGCGCACGCGCGACGCCGCCTACCGCAGCGCCCTCTTAGACGCCGCGGGCGGTGCCGACGAGCTCATATGCGCGGGCCGCGACCCCGCCCTCAAACGCCTCTCGGCCCCCGCCCACGATCTGCTAGAGGGCTCCCTACAGCTCGCACACACCGATGCCAGGCGCGATGCTGCCGAGAACCTGCTCGACACCACCGTGCTGATGGCCCTGCTCGTCCTCCTGATCCTACGCGTCACCCAAGGGGCACTGAGTGGCATCGACCTCTGCGTCTACTTCCTCGTGCTGCAGACCCTGCTCGTCGAATTCCGCACCCTGCCCGAAGCCGTGCGGCAGGGCCGCCGCAGCCTGCTGGCCGCCCGCTTCCTGCCAGAGCGGCAGATTGGCGAGACAGCGGCGACGGATGAAAAGGCAGGCGAGCCAGAGAGGATTCCCGCACCAGCGCAGGCATCTTTCCGCAATGCAGATGCGGCAAGCCAGACGCCACTCCTTGAAGCACAGGACCTCTCGTTCTCCTACCGCGAGGGGCAGGGCGTCCTTCAGGGTCTCTCCTTCCGCATCGTGCGCGGCCAGCACACGGCCATCATCGGCGCAAGCGGCGCGGGCAAGACGACGCTCGCCGAGCTCCTGCTCGGCGTCTGGCCGCCCGACAGCGGCACCCTGCGCCTCTGCGGCACGCCCTACCATGCGCTGCCTCAAGGCGCCATCCAACAGGCCATCGCCGCCCTGCCGCAGGGCAGCGTGCTCTTCGCCGGCTCCATCCGCGAGAACTTCGCGCGCTACCGGCCGGGTTGCAACGAAGAAGACATCCGCGCCGCACTAAGAGACGCCCAGCTCAGTGAGGTCGTCGCCGCCCTGCCACAGGGCATCGACACCCCACTCGGCGAAGATGCCTGCTTCCTCTCCGGCGGCCAGCGGGGCCGCCTGCTGACCGCCATCGCCATCGCCGGCAAAGAGCCCGTCATCCTGCTCGACGAGCCGACCTGCGGCCTTGACCAAAAGACCGCCGCCGCCCTGATGGCCGCGCTCTTTGCGCGAGTCCAAGAGACCGGCCAGACCCTGCTCACCATCACCCACGAGCGCACGCTCGTGACGAAGTTCCAGCAGACCATCGAGCTGCGCAAGTGAAGCAATACTCGCCATGCAAAAAAGACCCTCGGGCACAGCCCGCAGGGTCTTCTTTTGCACGCAATCCGACCATCACTTCATCTCCGCATCGTAGTCGTGCCCCTGCACCATGCGGTGCGCGCGCGGCTGGAACGCCGGGTTGATGACGCTCTTCCTGGGGTCGTACTCCGGCGTGCGGATGTCGAGGAGGTCGAGAAGCGTGTGGATGAAGTCATCCGTCATGTACGGGCGGTCGACCGCCGCCTTGAGCGCCTGCCATTTCTCCGGATGGTGCGCGCGGTAAGCAGGCGACGCCCAGAAAATCATCGGCACCTCGAGCGTCTCCTTTGTCGGATGCTCCTCGACATGGCCCGAGAACGTGCTGCCCCGGTCGTAGAGCGCCTCACCGTGGTCCGGGATGTAGACGACGATCGCATCCTTGTCCGCGAACTTGCCCATGATGCTCGTGACGACGAAGTCATTGTAGTAGATCGCATTCGCGTACTGCGCAATCTCCGTGCGCTTCCCCTCCGAGAGGCCGTCCTGCGGCGGCGGCACGTCGGCCGCCGTGAACTTCGAGAAGATATAGGGGAAGCGCATGTAGTAGAGCCCGTGGCCGCCCATCAGGTGAATCAGGTAGAAATTCTTCTCGGCCGGCGCCTGCAGGGCCTCATCGACGAGCGTGAACAGCGCCTCATCGTAGATGCCATTGTCCTCATGCGACTCGCGCAGTCGCGTGAAGCGGCTGTAGTCGCTGCGGCCCGCGAACAGCTGCGCGACATTGCCCCAGATGCCCGAGCTCTCCTGATTCGAGAGCCAGTACGTCCGGTAGCCCGCCGCCTTCATCGTGTCAATCATGTTGTTGTAGGCATACCAGGGCTTCGCGGAGTCCATATCCGCAAACGTCAGAAGCTTCCGGAGCACCGCGACCGTCGCCGCCTCCGGCGAGATCGTGTCGCGGAAGACCGCGAGCTCCCCTTTTTCATTGAGCTCATCGAGATTCGGCGTGTTCTCGAGCGGGTAGCCGTAGAGGTGCATGCGGTCACGCGTCGTCGACTCGCCGAGAATGAAGACGACGTACGGCGTGTCGCTCTTGTTCTCCGTGACCTCGACATCCGACGACGCCTCCTCCTTGAGCTTCTCGAACGCGCGGATGTTCTCGACCGACGTCGTCGCCGCCCGCCCGACCCGCACGACCGGCACATCGAGCGAGTCGTTGATGATGAACGAGTAGTAGCGCGTCAAGAGCACCCCGCCCGCGACGAGCGCCGCCACGATGACGACTGGCAGCGAGAGCGACAGATGGTGGCGCGTCAAGAACGGGACCTTCACGAGGTGGAGCCTGCGGTAGGCAAAGACGCCCGCCACGACGAGCACCACAGCCGCCGCCACGCCCTTCCAGCCCACGTACATGCGGATGAACTCCCCCGCCTCGCGCGGATTCGTCTGCAGCACCGCCGTCACGATGCCCGCGCCTATGAGCGAGCTGTACTGCACGATGGAGAAGAACTCCACACCGCCGAGCAGCAGCGAGACAAAGAACGACACGGCGAAGAGAAGCCGCCGCAGCCGGCGCACGGGGATAAAGCCCAGGATCAGGACATAGAGCAGCACCCCGCCGAGCAGGAAGATGGCATCCGCCGCGAGCACCCCGAGCTGGTCCCCCCTGTACATGTGGATGTTGAGCCACGCGATCGGCGCAAAGTTCAAGAGGTACAAGACGAGCAGCAGCCCCGCCTCATGCTCCACCACATGCGTCCCGCGCGCCCAAGCCCTGAGCACAAATCGTTTCAACGCGTCCAAATTCCCAACCTCCCGAAGAAATGGTATAATATAACTATTATACACGATTCTGGAGGTTTTTTTCATGACACAAGAAGAATTCCATAAGCTCGTCCACCTCGTGATGGACTCCCCCGCCCATCCGCCCGAGAAACTCTTCATCGGCGGCATGGACAGCTGGCACGCCCGCGCGCGCCTTGCCCATTTCCTCGCCATGAAGGGTATCGACAAGACGGATGAAGCCCTCGAGCTCTTCCACAGCGTCGTCGACGCCGAGATTGACGACGAGAAAGCCGAGGACGTCGAGGAAAAAGTCTTCGCCCTGCAGCGCCTGAGCTCCCTCGAAAAAGAGCTCAACAAGAACGACGACGCCCTGCGCCACATCGACATGGCCATCGAGCTCGCCGAGTCGACCGACTTCCTCTACAAATACATCCTGCGCGGCGAACTCTGGGCCGACCGCTGGAACCTCATGCACAAGATGAACATGACCCAGGAAGCCGAAGCCGAAGTCGACGAGCGCATCGAAGCCTACAAGGACATCCCCATCCACTACAACAGCTACCTCTACTACGGCTATCGCTTCAAAGCCCAGCTCTCCGCCGAGCGCGGCGTCACCCTCGTGGCCAAGGACTACATGCACATGGCCCTGCACGCCATGGAGATCCCAAAAGAATACGAAGCCGGCCTCGAAAAAGCCTTCGCCGCCACCCACGACAACGCCTCGTGGATCCTCACCGAAGTCGACAAAGCCACCCCGAACCCCGATAACCTGCACTGGGATATATAAAAAATGCGTGGGCCGACGGAGGGGGGCTATATTTCGGCTTCGTCGCTCCGCTAAATGAGCCCTATGACAGGATATCCTTTTGATGCAGTTTCGCCGCCTGCCGCGGCGTTCTCACATCGCATTTCTATGCTAAAAAGTGTCAGGGCTCAGCCCTGCGGGCTATCGCTGCGCTCCTGCAGGCGAAATACAGCCCCCTCCTAAAGATACGCCCTACGACGGAGCCTCTCTCCCGCTACGTTCCTGCAAATAAAAGCCTCAACTGCTCATCGATGAAACAATGAACAGTTGAGGCTTTTTGCAACTGCATCTTGGCCCGAGGGGCCGGATGAGCATAAGCGGAGCATTTGATGTTCTGCGTTAAGAAAGGATTTTTTGCCTACCAAGACCCTTACAAAAAAGCGTCGTCCAAGCGAAGCGCGTTTAGCGTTTTGTAAGGATGCATTAAAAGGCAAAAAATCCTTTTAGCAGAACATCATTGCGTAGCGTTGCTCAGCCAGCCCCTCGGGCCTCCACGTCATTGCACCGGCTATCCCCGGCCTCGCTTAGCAGAACGCTGCCCTGCCGCGCGCTCGTAGAAGGGCAAAAGCCCCGATGCAAATGATGACCGAGACGACGGAGCCCGTCGCTGTGGCGAGGCCCATCGGAAATAGCGTGTCCGGGTACCAGATGGACGTCAGGTAGACGAGCGGGATGCGCGCCGTCACGATGGAGACGACGTTGTGCAAGAACGAGATTTCCGAGCGGCCGCAGGCGCAGAAATAGCCGCTGAAACAGAAGTGGACGCCCGCGAAGATGCAGTCGAAGATATAGCCCTGCAGGTACGCGCCGCCCGCCACGATGACAGCCGCGTCATACGTGAACAGCCCGACGATGCCGTCCGCCGTGTACTGCGTGACGATGGAGACCACGATGCCGAAGCTCACCGCCATCGCCAACGCATAGCGAAGCGTCTGCTGCGCGCGGCCGACCTTGCCCGCACCGATGTTCTGCGCGCCGAGCGCCGAGACCGTCGAGAGCATCGACGACGGCACGAGGAAGATGAAGCTGATGACCTTCTCAACGATGCCGACCGCCGCCGCGTCCGTCAGCCCGCGCATGTTCGCGATGACCGTGATAACGAGGAACGCCACCTGGATGAAGCCGTCCTGCAGCGAGATCGGCACACCGATGCGCAGGATGCGGCGCAGCACCGCGAGGTCCGGACGGAAATCCTGCCGCGAAAGCGCAATGCCCGCCCTGCCGCTCTTCACATAGGCGAGCGCGAGCACGACACTGACGGCCTGCGAGATGACCGTGCCCCAGGCCGCGCCAGCTGGGCCCATCGCAAAAGCGCCCATGAAGAGATAGTCGAGCGCGATGTTGCAGAGACAGGCCACCGCGACAAAGTACATCGGACTCTTCGCATCGCCGAGCCCGCGGAAAATCGAGGCGATGATGTTGTAGGCCGTGATGAGCGGGATGCCGAGGAAGCAGATCAGAAGATACGCCTGCGTCCCAGATGCCGCCTCCAAAGGCGTCTCCATGACACCCGTGATCGAGCCGCGAAGCACGATCAGCACAATGGCCAGCACGATGGAGACCACAAAGAACAGCACCGCCGTCGTGCCGATGGCCTTCCGGACACGCAGCCCGTCCTCCGCGCCAACCGCCTGCGCAATCGTGACCGTCGTCCCCATCGCCAGCCCCACAATCATGACCGTAAGCATGTGCATGACCTGACTGCCAATCGAGACCGCCGTGATGCTAGCCGCCCCCTCAAACTGCCCGATGATGAACAGGTCCGCCATGCCGTAGAGCGTCTGTAGGAAATACGAAAGAAAAAACGGCAGCGAGAAATACAAGATATTCCTCGCCACACTGCCCGTTGTCAGATTCTTACTCAAAAAGATCCCTCCTTGACACCATAGTAAACACTACAATTATGGTAGAGTCAAGGGGGATCATACAAAAAGGCCCGGACCAATCGGTCCAGGCCTCAAGCCGCCCGCAGGCAGCGATTGTCCAATTTGGTGGAGATGAGGAGAATCGAACTCCTGTCCGAAATACATCCACATCACAAAGCATTATCGCAATAGCCCGAGAATGCGGGCATCATAGGAGCGGAACTCTGGGATTCAGAGTTCTCCACCACCTGTTTTTACAAAACAGGAAACTGCCGTCTTTATTTAAAACCTCCGGGTTGGCTGACGGTTCGTACTTCCAGAGGGGCTATCTGAGCTAGGCTCAGGCAGCGTAAGCGTATTCAGCTTCGTCAGTTGAATTTAGCGGTCAAGCTTCAGGCATTCATGACCATTGGCCTGCGAACTTCGTGGCTTCAATACCCCGTCGAAACCATTTACATCCCCCTGCAAAATCACGTCACAAAGACGCGACAGCGTGGATGGCTCCACATTTGGTATCCTTAATGATAGCACACTCCCGCCCGCCCGTCAATCCCTCGTCAGGCCACAATCCCCTCGCCGAGCCTATGGATCGCATTCACTCAGGCCGCATTCCTCCTGACGAACACATGGATTGCATTCACTCAGGCCACACTCCCCGCCGAGACCATGGACCCCTTCCGCCTCGCAAGCTCGGCACCTTCCCCACCCGGGGAAGGCAACGCTCTCCAGCCAGCCCTCAAAACCGACAAAGCCCCACGAACAAAAAAGCCTTCCCCGCGCACGGGGAAGGTGGCAGCCTCAGGCTGACGGAAGAGGTCCATGGACGAGTTGCGCACCACGCATCTACCCTTGCTGGCATCTCCCATCCCTGCTATACTACAATAGAGGGGATTCCCCCTTAGAGCGAACACAGCATTTTGCTGTCATCTACGATGCAATTTGATGGTCATCGGTAGTCGAGCCGTCTGGCTCTGGCATAAATCCAAGATAGAAAGGGACGTGATGCCTCTGGTGTCACGTGACGAATGCCTGCTTCCATGGAAGCGTTTCTCTCCTCGGAGGTCGCTATCTTCACGGTCTGCGGACTGGCCGCACTCTCAGTGCTGGTCTTCCTCGCCTTGATCGTACTGGCGTCCTTCGGAGTCATTGACGGGAAGTTCCTGCTGGAACTCCTCCGCATCATTCGCAAGTAACCCTTCGGCGTACGTCCATAAATGAAAAAGCCGTCCTGCCAGGGACGACTTTTTCGGGATGTACGGTGGCCATCAGCGTCTGCCGCGCTGTTTGTATGGCTGAAAATTTTTCCACTATACAGATATGCCGAGCCGACCATCTTAGGTTCGCTCTTTTTATCTACGCAAAGCATACCATACAAATATAGAAAAGTCAATCGAAGCTCCAAGCCACACTCCCCAGCCGAGTCCACGGATCGCGCATTCACTCAGGCCACATTCCCCCGCCCGAGCCCATGGACCCCTTCCGCCTCGCAAGCTCGGTACCTTCCCCACCCGGGGAAGGCACGCTCCCCAGCAACGTCCCCCAACCGACGAGATTCCACAAGCACCAAGCCTTCTCCACCCAGGGAGAAGGGAGACTGCGAAGCGGTGGAGATAGTCAAGGTTCGAGAAAATGTAAAGTAAATTACTTTACATTTTCCTTATTCAACTTTATAATATCAATAAAAGGGGTTGATTCATATGGCTGATACAAAAACACTGAATCTTCGTGTCGATGCAGAGTTGAAGCATCAGGCAGAAACTATTTTTGCGGATTTGGGTATCCCGACTTCTACAGCAATCAATATGTTCCTGCGCACCGTTGTCCGCTATGGCGGTATCCCGTTTGATCTGCGTATCTCTCCTAATGAGTTAGAAACCTTAAGAGCTGTTGACGATGTAAATCATCATCGCAATCTCAGCAAGACTTATGATTCTGTTGAAGATGTCATGGAGGACCTGAATGCTTAAGATCCGCTTCCGCAAACAATTTCGCAAGGATTACAAGCGGGTAATATTCTAAAACGACTCAAACCGCCCTGCATCTGCAAGGCGGTTTTTGCTCATCATGAATAGATATCTCGGCGGTGCCCGATATGCAGCATCAGGATGACGACGCGCTCGTCCTGGATATCGGCGATCAGGCGATAGTCGCCGACGCGGTAACGCCATTCACCGCTATGGTTGGCTGTGAAGCCCTTGCCATGCTGGCGCGGGTTCTCGCACCCCTCCAGATTCTTGCGGATCCATCCCAGAAGCAGAGCGGCCGTGTGACGGTCCATTTTCTTCAATGCCTTTTTGGCCGCCGGTGTGAAAAGCACATGGTACGTCACGCCAGGCCCAGCTCCTTCTCCACTTCATCCAAGGTAAACGTCTCCGGGTTCTCGCGGTATTCCTTCATGGCCTTCTCGTAACACTTCATGTCAAAGTCATCCTCAATCCGCTCCAGCACAGCGCGGCGGACCAGCTCCGACATCGACATCCCATTCATCTCAGCATACTTGCGGAAAAGCATCGCATCATTGTCATTCAAACGAACCGATATAGTCATAGGAATCCCTCCTTTTGTAATACATTGTAATACAAAAGGAGGGAAAAGTCAATCAAAGCCTCTAGGCCGCATTCCCCCGCCCGAGCCCATGGCCCCCTTCCGCCTCGCAAGCTCGGCACCTTCCCCACCCGGGAAAGGCAACGCTCCCCAGCCAGCCCTCAAAACCGACCAAGCCCCACGAACCAAAAAGCCTTCCCCGCGCACGGGGAAGGTGGCAGCCGAAGGCTGACGGAAGAGGTCCTTGAAGTTGATGTATACCTGTCAAGCAGGTATAATAAAAGCATGATAGTGAATTTTCGCGACAAAGAAACTGCAAAAGTATGACGTATAGATTGAAGATTTTCATTGACTAGAAGGTGATAGACATGAAAAATATGATTCCAACGCCTACCATGTCAGAAATCCTCTGGGAAGAATTCATAGAGCCGATGGGGATCTCTGCATACCGACTGGCAAAAGACATCCACGTTCCGGTATCGCGCATCCAGGAAATCCTGCGGAACAAGCGCAAGGTCACGGTGGACACATCCCTGCGCCTCGGCAAGTATTTCGGCGTCAGCGACCGCTATTTTCTCGATCTCCAGAACGACATCGACATCCGCAACCAAAAAATCGACATGAAGCACGAGCTCGATAAAATAGAGCCATGCATTGCTTAAGTACTCAAACTTCGCAGTTGCTAACCCGCTGATTTATTCTTAGCGGCAAGCTGCAAATAAAAATAGCATAAGCTATATCCATTTTGTATAAGGAAAGTGACCAAAAATCCATAACAAAACTGGAGGGCTTATGCTATGAATATTGTATCACATCATCATCACTCGCTCCAAGAAAGTGGAACTGCTGGCCCGCGTCTACGACCACGTCAGCGGCACGTACGTGAAGGGCTTCCGCATGCTCACGCTTGGTTGGAGCGACGGAAATACGTTCCTGCCGCTCAGCCACTGCTTGCTGTCCTCGTCGTCAAAGCAACAGCAATTGCAGGGCGCGTCGGAGCAACAAGAACAAGCGCAGCGACTACCTTGTCCTGGTCTCGACGGACCTGACGCTATCGGAAGAAGAGATTATCCAGACTTATGGCAAGCGCTGGAACATTGAGGTCTTCTTCAAGATGTGCAAGTCCTATCTGAAGCTAGGCAAAGAGACGAAATCCATCTCCTATGACGCCCTGACCGCTCACACGCCCATTGTCTTCGCACGCTACATGATGCTCGCGCTGGAACAGCGGCGCAACACAGATGAGCGAAGCCTTGGCGAGCTCTTTTATCTGACGATAGACGAGCTGGAAGACTTGCATTATCTGGATGCTTTGGCCGCATTGCTGAGCCTGCTGATGGACTGCGCTAAGGAAGCAGAGATTCTTGACGAAGCGCAGATTAACCAGCTGCTCGATCTGTTCGTGGCAAAACTGCCCAATCTATGGGGAAAGTGTCTGATACAGTGTGCATGATGTGACGATGATGCATGCCTGAAAACCTGATAGAGCCTTATCTCATAAGGGTTTCAAGTGTGCGAAGTTTGAGTAACCAAAAATTTTCCATGAAAGTATCTAACCACATACCAGATAATTTAGTGCTTACTTTACAAATCAAAATATTTATACATTGCAATCAATATATTACGTGGATTATTATCATATTTGTTTATTGGTTCATTTTTTAGATATGATACTAGCTTTTCAATTTGTATCGTTTGCATCTTATCCAGTTGATTAATTGTATATTTTATCGGTGGAACTCCTCTACTTTCATCAATAGGTACAGATTTTTGCCCCTTTGATAGTTGAACCATTTCTTTCGGAGTTTTGCATCTCAATAAATTTACCGTCGATAACTCATGATAAAGCCAAGGTGAAAGTGTTTGTATCGTTCCGCTGTCTGCGTCCGCAATATTAGATTGCGGAGTATTTAGAAAAATAACACAATCACAACGATCCATCATTTGTGTAAGAGCTGTAGAGAGCATCATATAGACAGCAGCTGTGGTTTTATTTCTTTGTGGATATGAATACGTTCTTTGATCAGGATTTAGACAATATTCATCATCAATCTGTTTTAATAACTCATTGCAATTCTGCCAGGCACAAGAATCTACAAAAACTCGTAAGCCAAGTTTTGTTTCAAAAAAATTCTTTAATATAAGTACTGTCTTTTTATCTTGATGTGAATGTGATAAAAAGATATCAAATTTTTCTTTAAAAGGGAAATAGTCTTTTCTCATTAAATCTGCATCTAATATATTCTCGATTTTTTCTTCTGGCTTAATAATATGCTTAGTGCAAATATAATTTTCAAGTTCAGATTTTCTCTTCTTTTTTTCCTTTTTCTCTTCTTCAGACAACTCATTATTATGAAAATCACTATAATAAAAATACTTCCTTAAAAGTTCTACCAATTTTTCTTCGGTTTCACATATTAAATTATAGCATCTATACATTATATGACCACCTTTTTTATTCCATCTTCTATTTCATATTTCCATAGAAAGTAACCCTTTCATTCTCCTTTATATCGCACAAATCTTTTTCTCGTTTTCCATTTACATGGTAATCCATGTTGTCCCATAGATGATTTCTTTTTCATCCATTCTTGAAAGTCTTCCCATTCAAAACCAAGTTCTTCTGAATGCAAATGATTATAATTGCGAACACGAGGCAATAATTTTTGATATTTTTTGGGCAGTTTAAGTGCGTTAGATCCTAAATACCAATATGTTTCAGAAATCAATACCCTATCGACATGTGTATCATGGTTTAGATTATTATAATTAGTACCTTCTGCTTTGCTATGATGCGAATTTTCTTGAACCCAATTTCCATCCTCTGCGTGATGATAAATATTGTCACCGTAACAATATTTAAGCGAACGATCAAAAGCCGGTTTTTTACACCGAAATCTCTTATTATTCCAATATTCATCAAAAGTCATTGTTTCATCGACTCGCATAAGACAAACTAATTTGTCTGGAACCATAGTACGCTTACCACCAAAAGCAAGAATCCAATCTCCGACCTGAGCACAAGAACGAATGCCGGGTTTGCATGTTGCCAATGTACATATCCCAAAAAACGGATTAGGTGCAAAGCCATAATCTCTTGTAATTTTATACGAATAAATATTCATTTTTATCGCCTCAGCAGGTTGAACGTGGCCCATCCCAATGACGATTTGGCCCATCCCAAGTATCATCACCAGTGATTGCATCAATAATACTATCACCATTCCAGTGGCGTAACGCATCCCCATATTGAATAAGCGCTTCTGGAAGAGTCGAGTTATCTTCGCCAGGTAAATAAACGCCTACGATGCGTTTTCCTTCTCGTGCCGCATATTCAATCTCCCATTGGACATAGTCGCTTTTATGTGTATTTTCCCCGATTAATACAACCACAGTGCCTGCCCATTTAATTCTAGGACGAATGAATGACTTTATATAATCTTCATTTTTGGCAGAATTAGGATTTTTCTTTTCATAAATCGAAGAATCCTTCATCGTCAGTCCATGTTTTTCTAATAAGTCTTTAAGTTTATTTATCCATTCTGCATGCGTATGAAAATGTGAAACAAAAATATTTTTCTCCCTAGACATATATTATCCTCCTATAGTAATATATCCGACATCATGAATTGGAATTATGTAATCTTTCCTGTCCCTTCATAATCAACGATATAGCTTCAGCAAAAGAAATCGCATGGAATAATTGGATATTCTCCTCTTTGCTCAAGCCATTATTCAACGAATCAAATACTAACATATCTTTCAAAGATTCATGTGAAAAGAAATTTCTACTGTTTTTAACATATTCTTCTTTTAGTGCCTCATATCCAAGTATATGCTCTTTTTGCCAAGAATAAGTCAATTCCTCAGGAAAATCTATCGTATCATCGTCTTTGCTTTCGATTGCTTGGCAAATTTTCTGTGTTATTCCTCCAAATCCGCCTAACAGATACAACGGCTTTTTCTTTTTTATTGCAATGAGAACTTCTTCTAATATACCTGGCATACATCCAGCATAGCCTATCCACTTTCCACCAGCAGTAACACGAATATCACATTCTGAAATCATTTTTTCTCTCATATGTGTCAGGGATCTTGCCCAAAGATATGCATGTTCAGTTGTATCTGGTTGAAAAAAGTCTTTTATATCTTTTGCCAAATCTTGGATATCTGTCGGTGCTTCCACATCTTGAAGATCTAACACATTAAGGCAAGAAGCTCGCCATGCTTTAATAGATTGATTCTCAGAAAGATATATTGGCCAAGCAAAGTAATTACGGCAAAAAACTTCACCGGTTTTGAATCTATCCTGCAAGATCATTGCCTCGTTGCGCAGGTACTTTGTAAAACCATTATCACGTAAATCACCACCATAAATCAGAGTAGCTTTATGACCAAGGAAAAAGCCTGCTATTTCAGACATCAATAGCTCCTGGATTTTTTTGTCAACCCCAGAAGATATCATATCTTCTTTAGGAAAATCTGAAATCGAGATTCCTATCTTCTTTCCCGACAAATATGAAAAATCCATCGTATAAGGCGTTGACACTTTAACCTGCTGCTGTTGCAGAATTTCAAGTTCATCAGGATATAATTCAGGATATGGATAGAAAAAAGATACAGGTTCTTCAGTTTTTGCTTTGTAAATATCATACAGTTCCGGGGGACGTGCCACAGTAATGATTTGATTATTAGAGGGATGCTGATGCAAGAACAGATGATAGCGTAATGTCTCGATTAAACTTGTAGCCAAAATTTGCAATATGACAGATTCATCTATCTTGGATTTACCTTCTTCAAAAGCAACTGGTATACGAAGAACAGGGATATTCTGCAAGAAGGGGAATGAACGATCCTCCATGGAACTTAACGCATTAACTTCTATCATAGGACGCGATTGCTTCTTTGCTTCTAAAACTTCTTTTTGGCACCAATAACTATCCGTGTAGTGATCAGTCCTTATTGCAATGAAGGTGCTATCTGATATTGCGTTTTCAATACGCTTCCAAAAATTCGCACCGGGTTCAATTGAAGTCACATCATAAAAGTTTAACATATCACTATGTTCATCTACATAGCGTTTTATTTTTCGTGTCAATTCCACACCAAAAACATCTGCTTTAGCGTGACTCAAAAAAAGTTTCAATGCCTTATCTTCTAATCCATATCGATAAATCTGATGAGCAATTGCGATAAATAGCTTCATTACCAATATAGAAGGATCATCTTCATAATCGTTCATTCTGATGAAATTATCAGCATTGTCCAATTTGTATGCATTATTGCTTAAAGCTATTCCAATAAACTTAATAGAATTCTCTTTTATAATATTTTTCTGGATAAAATGAAACCAATTCTTATCATCTTTGAGCGTTCCAGAAGCAATAATACTGTCTCCTACAAACGCAAAAACTAAAGTTTTTTTCGCATGTTTTATATCTGGAAGAAAAACAGGAATATGAGCATCCATTGATGAACAAAGGCGAATAGGAAGATGAATCGAATGCGAAAATGGGTGTTTTGCATCAGGCGAAAGCATTTTTCTGGCATAATTAATAATAGGATTAACTTTTTTTGTATCATCGGGATGCCATAAAAAAACAATTTGCAAAGGATTTAGATCAGAAATATTAAATGCATTCATAATATCACTCCTATCATCGATAAATACATATTATACTCAGAAATATTTCGCGCATTTACCTCAAAATAAATCAAGATTCACATTTTCATGATACATCGAGAGTAGTTTATCCAAAAATGAATTGACTGCTCCTATATCCTGCTCTCTTGGGAAAATCAACAGAATAGCCTTCATGAGGTAAGGAACATTCTGATTACTTTTCGTATACCAGTAGAACGTTTCACCCATTGTGTTTTTGACCGTCTTTATGACATTAATTCCTGTCGATTCCATGGAGAAAGTACGTTGTTCGGGATTGCGGCAGGGCTCTTGCAGCTTATAAGAACATTTCTTTCCTGGGCAACCCATGCAATAACCTGTTCCCAAGAAAAAGGTCTGTTGATAATGCGCATGTATTGCCCTACCTATCTTATCGAGGAAGTGCGCCACGATGACATCTTGAAACTTCCAGTGAATAGCACGATTCTTTGATGCTTTGACTTTCTCAGTTTTGTATTTTGAATCAAACTTTGTAATAATCAGTAAACACTGTTTTTTCTCGTCAGCAAAGGTATCAAACTTCGGTGAGAAAGGCGGACATCCACCTGAATGTCCATAATTCCTACAGCCTTTTTTGCATAGAGATTCGATATAATCTGGCTCAAATACAATATCGTGATAGTCTATCCATTTAGATTCAAAAGATAAAGGATATTCTCTTGATGTCGATGACGAACGATAGATAATATTCATTAAACACACTCCAGATTCTTCAGCCGCTTTGAATCAAGGGAATCAACCAAAAAGATGCTTTAGTGCCACACCACTCAAGGACAGCATCAGCGTAACAGTAATTGCACCGATAACCTTCATATAAAATTCCAATTTATCCAATCGATTGGCATTCGATGACAATGTCGTGCTTCGCCCACGAATATTCTCGACCATCTCAGAAGGGATATGCAGATATTGAGGTATCTCTTTACCGTAATTGCAGTCCTTCCCCATTCCCTGAAAGAAAATCATGAATAAGGGCTCATTCTCACGCAAGACGATGTCTTTCGGGCCGGCATTAAAAGCCGAAAAAATCAATCTTCCTCGATAACAAGGATCGACATGGAAACCAGAGACGTTGATCAAGCCCTTTTGCTTGTACTTGAAGCGCATACTGATAAACCCCATGACATCAGCTGGCATCTCCAGCTGCTCTCTTGTGATCAGCAGCACAAAATCGCCTGGGCGAATCGTAAAGAACTCACGCGGCTTCAGGCGCTTTGGCAAGTCATCCGTACTGACATAAACTTCTTTTCCAAGGTGAAGCGTATACTTCCATTCCTCATAGCTCTCATTAAATTTCTCATCATCAATGTCCTTCAGAAAGGTTTTGACCGTTTCTGCATCCACGATGAGCCCATTATGATGATTACTCGTGCTCATAAAGTTACCTCACAGCCCTGTGGCAATCAAATGGTAAGCCGCCAATATCAGGATTACCAGTATAGCAAGATAGGTAATCCCAAAGCAAATGGACAATCCTCTCAACGTCTTTTTATAAACATGGATATCCAGATAGGTCATCTGCTCCGTCTTCTCTTTCGAATTAGACCGTATGAGCCAGCACAGCACGATCAACAGAGCAATCAACAAGACTGTCAATGTCCCGACAATCAGTGCCAAACCAATGGAATTGCTTATCTCAATATACATGATGGATCCGGTCCCTTCCGAAAATCACCATTCAAGTGTTTGCGCTGCCCTGGGCAGCCGCCTTGGCATCCGTCCTTATAAGGACATGTATCACATGTTGATACTAAATCCACGTGTATCATGCGCAATTCATTCAACAATGGGTCACTCTGCCAGACTTCGCCGATATCCTGCTGATAGATGGTCGGTCTCTGACCGTGCAGATACTTGAATGCCTCGCACGGGAGTATCTCCCCATAGGCATTGATTAAGACCTTGTTGACCCCCGCCGTACAATGCCCGCCACGATATGTGATGCAGTTAAACGGTGTGCCGAAGCGGATCTTAACGCTCTTATACCCATTCCGGTACTTGCGATAGAGCTGTTGCAAGCCAAGGAACTGCTTTCTGTTCAAGCGAAGCTGCTCCGTACCTCTCCCCTGCGGGACAAAGCGCAAGAAGCTCACCTTACTGACACCGAGTGCATCCGCAACATCCAAGACCTGCTCCAGTTCAGCGTAATTGATGCTCATCGGAACAACATGAATCTCTACCTCGATATCGCTCTTCTTAGCTGTACGAATCGAAGCCAAGACAGACGGGAAGCTCGACGGAAGGCTCGATATCTTCGCCTGCGTCGCCTGCGTACCAGCATGCAAGCTAAAGATGACCTTCTCCAAACCATCGTCCTTAATCCGGTCAAACACCTCGTCTGAAATCGAAGCGGGACCTTTCGGACCACATATGACACCACAGGTGTACAGGGAGTACCTGAGTTCCTTGCTCTTCAAGAAATCCACAATCGCAAATAGATCTGGATGCAGGAACGGCTCTCCACCAGAGAGAACCACAGACCGCAGCCCCATCGGCAAAAGCCTCCGTATAATATCCCGAATATTCGCAAAAGATATCTCTGCATATCGATTGCAGTCTGCATTGGAAGAACAATGTATACATCTCTGCAGGCAATGGTTCGTAATCTCTATGAATAGTTCTTCAATCCTACTGCCGGCAGTCATAGCCTGCACACCTCCACCCCTACAGTCTGGTACTTATCGCTTGGCTCACTATACTTAACTTATTCATCATCTCTATGCCAATCTCCTGCATCTTTTTCAATTTTTCGTAAGCGCTAAATAATCTAGTGTATTCTCTCTCCTCCTTTGCTGTGAGATAATGGACTCACGCGAAAAACGCGAAATGTGCAACTCGAATGACTCAAGTGACTCGAAACGCCGGAAATATGCAAGATGCGCAACTCGAATGACTCGAAAGACGCGAAACGCCGGGAGGATTCGGGATTTTGAGCAGGGTGCACGAATCACAGCAGGAAGTGAGGGAGCTTATTGAAATCGGTCAATCAAGTCAAGCGGCAAGAGTCTCTAAAGAAATGGCTCGAGATCATCAAAGATCAACGTGCCAGCGGTCTTTCTGCGCTGGCTTACTGCAAGCGCGAGAGGATTGCCAACACCACCTTCTACTACTGGCAGAACCAGATTCAAAAATCGCTCATCCAACAGCATGAGCAACAGGAGAAGGCAAAGGCACTGCCTGCCGTCAAACCGGCTTCCAAAAAGCCGGTTGCCAATGCTAAAAAGCGGATGTGCAGTTTGCTCCGTTGTCATCAGCAGCTTCAACGAAAGCTCCGAGTTCTTTGGAGCTTCGCTGTGGCCCTGTCCAACTCACTGTCACAGAGGCCACGTCATCCGAGCTTCTGAAACGGACACTCTGCATTCTGCGGGATGTGTTCCCAGCATGTTAATCCGAGAACTCACGGCGGAACATATCTATCTGGCTTGCGGCCATACGGACATGCGGAAGTCCATCGACGGGCTTGCCGCCTTGGTTGTCTCGCGGTTCCATCTGGCCTCGCATCTTACAATTGAATTGGAGCACGGCCCTGACGTCCATGGGCAAAGAGAAGATCCGCACAGAGATTGAGTTCATCCCCGCCAAGGTTAAGGTCCTCGACTACTACCGCGAATCCTTCCAGTGCCTCGCCTGCCGCAAGGAAGCGCATTTCTCCATCAAGAAGCCTGCCATGCCGCAGCCCGTCATCGCCAAGTCCATTGCTTCGCCGTCGAGCGTCGCGCATGTCATGGTGCAGAAGTACCAGCAGTCCATGCCGCTCTACCGACAGGAACGGGAGTGGAAAGAGATCGGCATCCCACTTTCGCGTGCAACGCTGGCCAACTGGGTCATTCGGCCCCGCTGAGGACTGGCTCATGCCGCTTGTTTCGCGACTGCAGCAGGACCTTCTTCAGCAGGATGTCATTCATGCAGATGAGACGCCTGTACAGGTCCACAAAGAGAAAGGCCGCAAGAATCCGGCGAAATCCTACATGTGGGTCTTCAGCAGCGGCGAGTCCGAACAGGCGCATCCCATCCGCCTCTACGAGTACCAGCCTGGCCGCAGTGGCAGTTACGCCGAAGATTTCCTCAAGGGATTCAACGGCATCCTGCAGACAGACGGCTACACCGGCTACCAGAAAGTACCCTGCCACGCACATGCCCTCTGCCACGCACATGCCCTCTGCTGGGCACATGCCCTCTGCTGGGCACATGCAAGGCGGTACTTCATCGAGGCCATTCCGCCAGATCTGCCGAAAGAAGATCTCATCGGCAGCATCTGCAAAGAAGCCATCGAGCGGATCAACGAGTTCTTTGCCATCGACAAAGGACTGGCAGGACTCACGAAAGAAGAGCGCGAAGAACAGCGTCTGTGAGCGCCCATCCGCAACTTCACCATCGGCCGCAAGAATTGGCTGTTCAGCGACTCCCCGAAAGGAGCCAAGGCCAGCGCCGCCGTCTACAGCATCATCGAGACTGCCAAGGCCAACGGCTTGAATCCATACCAATACCTCAAGTACCTCTTTGAGAACCTGCCGAACGCCGACATCCAGCGGCATCCAGAGCACCTCGATGACGTCCTGCAATGGAACGAGACCATCCAGCAAAACTGCAAATGAACCATCCAAGCTCCTCTGCTCACGCAGCGGAGCTTTTTTGATATGCATCTTAGCGACGATGAAAAGGTAAGCTATCAAAGCAGTCGATTGATACACCAGGTGATTTAGCGCTTACGGAACATCGAGGTCTTCTTCAAGATGTGCAAGTCCTATCTGAAGCTGGGCAAAGAGACGAGATCCATCTCCTACGATGCCCTGACCGCTCACACGGCCATTGTCTTCGCACGCTACATGTTGCTCGCGTTGGAGCAACGGCGAAATATGGATGAGCGGAGCCTTAGCGAGCTCTTTTACCTGACGATAGATGAGCTGGAAGATCTGCACTATCTGGACGCTTTGGCCTCATTGCTGAGCCTGCTGATGGACTACGCTAAGGAAGCAGAGATTCTTGACGAAAAGCAGATTAACCAGCTGCTCAATCTGTTCGTGGCAAAACTACCCGATCTATGGGGAAAATGTCTGAAACAGTGTGCATGATGAGACGATGATTAGTACCTGAAAACCTGATGAAGCCTTGTCCCATAAGGGTTTCAGGTGTGCGAAGTTTGAGTTAGATTGTAAATCCATCATCAAAACCAAACTTCTGCTCTGATATTTAAATATGTAAATCAATATTATGATCCATGGAAATACATCTTATTCTATTTAACATCTTACTGAATAAAATCGACAACATTACTGTTATAATGAAGCTAAATAAAATGTTATCTTGTAAAGATATCTTTGCCAATATCACTCTAGAAATCATTATATTGGGAAGTGGTGGATAATGAAGTAGCATCAAATCAAAAGAATTTCGTCCCAGCAAAGCTAAAGATAAGAATGAACTATTGAGAATCTTACATATAGAAATGATACTTATAGCGCCAGTGATGCCTGTTAAGATAAATAATCCTACATTCTCAAAAACGTAAGCATGCATGTTATTATAAACATTAAAGGTCACACTAAAAAAGAAAAATGCAATCAACACGAGTATAAGGATGAATCTTTCCATATTGGCAGGTATATTTAGTATCGAGCATTCATAGCCAATGATAAAAAACAAGATAGCAAGCATTTGTCTTCCTAGGAAAATCATCGGATATTGAATATATATCCCCAAGGATGTTTTTTGAATATTAAACCAGAAAGAAAAGAATATAGTAAAGAGGAATAATAAAAGAGCTACTTTAAGTATCATTTTATTTTTCTTATCACTCAATATCGTCCAAAAAAACAAGTTCTGATATAAATAAGGCTACTAGAAACCAAATAGGCGCAATCCCTCTCAACGATAGGACAGCCCACAACCGTTCTAGATTGAGACTATGATTTTGTATAAATATTACTATTAAATATAAAAAACTCCACGTAAAATACGGCGCAGCAAGTCTATGGGCACTCTTTTTGACTTCCATTGCCGATTCTGTAGCTCTATTTTGACATTTGATACCTGCTATAATGCCGCTGATAATAAAGAACAATGGCATATGAAAGGAATATATCCAATTCTTAATCAAAGAACAAGTATCCACCCCCCCCCGAATTAAATTCTAACACATGTCCTAAAATAACAAGCAAAATGCCTATTCCCTTTGCATAATCCAAGTAAACTTTCCGTTCTTTTTCTTGCATCTCATGCACGCTCTCAAAATCATGAAGTTTGTCAATATCCAACATCTATTTCTAGAATTATCATTGTGAGCTGATGTCTTTTAATATCGTTATCGTTCGTTCCAATCCATTGGAGATTTGATACACTGGCTTCCATCCCAATTCTTTAATCTTTGTTCCATCCAATCTAGCTTTTGTAGCCTTACTATATCCCGATTGCTCCAGCTTATCCGGTATTTTAAATATAACCTTTTTATTGGCGATAGAAGCGAGTGTACTTGCCAAATCCTTCAAACGAATGTCTGACGAGATATCTGCAATGTTGTACGCCTCGCCCTTTTTCCCTTTTAAAAGAACAGCAAGTAAGCCCGACACAGCATCGGCCATATAGGTATAGGAATAATACTGATTACCTGCGCTCTTCAAGATTATATCTGTTCCGTAAACAGCATTCTTTATAAACTGACTAATTGCCTTGCTATCAGATTGCAACATGGTAGGGCCATAGGATCTTGTCAATCTTGGAACTACAATATCTAAATTATACTGCTTTATATAGGCTTGACATAAAGCCTCGCCACAACGTTTACTTTCCGGATAACCAGCCCGCATGGTATTGCAATCAATATAACCACAATATGACTCATCAAAGAGCTCTGTATCCCCACGGTTTTCACCATATATTTCATTCGAAGAAGCAAATGCAAAGCGCTTGATATGGACAGATGAACAGAAATCCAACATATTTTTCAAGCCAATAATATTGGTTGTTATCGTACCAATTGGATCTGTTGCATATGCTCGAGGATGTGTATTACTCGCTAAATGTAATACATAATCAATATTCATATCAATTTCATTCAAGGGCAAGTTAATATCATGAGAAATAAAAGAGAACAATGGCGATGTGTAGCAATATGCAAACCTCTTTTTCGCTTTTTCAACACTACGCCCCAAAGCATAGACTCTACATTTCATATCAAAATATTTATTTCGATACATGATGACATCGATAAGGAAGGATCCGATTAGTCCTGTCCCACCTGAAACCAATATAGATGAATCTTGTAGTAGATTCCATGGCAAATTGCTTGTTGCAATTATTTCAACATCTTCGAGGTATAATTTATGTGAATAGACTTCCATAGATAACTCCTTATTTCAGCCACGAATCTTTATCTGTTTTTAAATAGGCTTTAAATAACTCCAAATCATCTTTTGTCGTTAATTTTATATTTTTATCTGATCCTGCTGCAAAATGCAAGGTTTCGCCCAATTCAACCATCATCGTATTCGTATATGAGGATCCATAAATGCCAATTTCTTTTTCGAAAGCTTCGTGATAACGCTGGTCGAGAATATCAAAACGATATGCTTGAGGTGTTGATACACGACGAAGTGTCTCACGCGGAATATATTGTGTAGTTACACTACTGTCATTTTCATCAATTACAAAAATCTGTTCATTGTATGGCATGGAGGTAACGGCATTACCAAATTTAGCTGCCTTTACCAAAACATCGGTTAAGACGGAATCATCTACCAAAGGGCGAATGCCATCATGGATAACAACAATATCATTATCCTTAGCATATCTTTCCAGATTATATACACCATTGCGAATTGATTCTTGCCCTGTTGAACCGCCAGAGACAATCCATTTCAGTTTTGTGATGTTGAACTGTTTCGCATATGCGCGTAAAACATCATGCCATCCATCAATACAAACAACCTCAATCGCATCAATCTGTGGATGCTTCTGGAAACCCTCTAAGGTATATATCAGAATTGGCTTATCATAGATATTGATAAACTGTTTAGGAATATCCTGCCCCATTCTATGGCCAGATCCGCCTGCAATGATAATAGCAATATTACTCATATATATCACCTCATAAAAAACGTTTTATACATTCCACAACACGATAGGAAGCTTTCCCATCTGCTATAGCACCTATTGAGTCTCGATAGTCACTCACCATTTTTTTATACTTTTCATTATCAAAATGCAAAATATTTTCGATTAAGGTGTGCATATCTTTATTACACGCCCAGGGCATTGTGAAAAAACTAGGTTTCAGATGTCTATTCTGGGTAATATAATCCGTTAAATCCGGAGTATAAACAAACACGGGTTTTTCCGTAATGAAAAAATCATGATAGATTGAAGAGTAATCTGTTATCAATGCGTCTGATATTGCTATTAGCTCTTGTGGGTCGCCATACGAAGATACATTTATTATCTTATTGCTATCACAATTAATTTCACAACTTTTCACATTCGGATGGAGTCGTAATAAAATGATCCATTCATGTCCAAACCGCTGCGTTAGTGCAGATAATATACTATCAAAATCTAAATTATACACATCCGTTCTCTTATTATCACGAAATGTTGGTGCGTATAATAAAATTGATTTATCCTTTGCAATTCCCAAAGAATCCTTTATCGTATCAAGTTGTTGCTGATTTGCCGTAAACAAGATATCTTCACGTGGCATTCCTGTTTCTATGATTTTGCACGTACATTGGAATGCATCTCGATACATTTGGGTATTTTCAGGACCATCAGAGATAAATATATCTGTCATATCCGTACTCAACTTACTTGCAGATATATAATCAGGAGTCAAAGTATCCTCCGCCTGCCTCTCAATATATTTAAATCCATGACTACCATGCCATGTCTGTATGATAATTTGCCCAGCTTTCTTTTTAAATCGTCCAGGCAAAATATTATTAATATTAACGATGATAACATGAGCCGTTGCTAATTCATAAAAACTTCGCAAGCTATTTAGCGAAACGCCGCGTACTCCATCCGGCAAAAAAGAGTGTAAATCGTGCAAAAGCCACACTTGATCTACTTGCAACTTTTGTCTCACCATCTCTAAACAAATATATTTCGGGTTATCGCCAAAAGGAGCACCAGCAAAATTAATAAAGACAATCTTATTTTTTTGTGTTGGTATCCAGTAAAATATATACTTTGGGAACGCTTTTATCAGCTTCTTAACGGAGGTTGGCAAAAGTGTTCTTAGCATATGCTTCATATTCATATATCAATCACCTTATAACATTCAACTCAAATATCCTAACCAGTAAATGGATCCTATAATTTTGGATGAAAAATTATTCATTGAAATCAGGAAGGTACTTGCATTAACAACTTATCAATCGCTTCAAACAATGTCTTGAATATCGATATAGACAATAGCCCATGAAGAGTATCGGACTTTTCACGATGCAACTATACATTCTATCGCTGCTACTGACGCAAAGATAGTGGCTGAAATCGGCTTGCTGGATTGCTCTGCCCCACGGTGTCTGGCGCATATAAAACAAAGCAGGGAGATTGGACAGGGAGTCGAGCATCGTGCTGAGGTAGTTGAGGAAGATATGGAACAATCTCACGTTGTAGGCATTCTCCAACGCTGAATCGGCTGTCTGTTTCTCCTTTAAGACCTGCATGGCGAAGTCATGCTGCTCAGTCTGACGATGGCTTAAGATACCATCGTTATTATGTGTCAGGGAATACTCATTTTGATGGTAGACGTACCAGCATTCATTGGTAAGCCCAACACGGCTACAGATTGAGAATACAGCAAAGGAATAGAGATTGTCCTCGCTCATGCGAATATCTTCTGGGAAGCGGACACGTTTGGCTATTTCTGCTCTATAAAGTTTTGGATAAACACGCGCCATCAAGATGTTCTTGAATTCTCGGCGATCTTCGCTCGCATAGCCAGACAAAGCGTAGTCTAGGAGTGGCAGTGTATCCGTATAAAGCCAAACATTACCCTGCGGGGGTTCGCATGCACAGACTTTTTCATGATCTTTGTACTTTACTACCACCCCCCCCGAAATCATATCAAGTTTATACGTTTTTACATATTTAAGACTATGCTGAAAGAAGTCAGCAGCCAGCTCGTCATCAGAATCGCAAAACGCGATATACTCCCCCCTTGCATAGTCCATCCCGAGGTTACGTGCATGAGAGACCCCTTGATTGGCAATATGATGGACTGAGAAGCACTCCGCGGCTTCAGCGGAGAAGGAATCCAAGAATGCTGCTACATCTTGGTTGCTCCCATCATCAATGATGATGACCTCAAAGTCACGATAGGTTTGAGCCTGAATACTGTGAAAGCATCGTTTCAGATCCTCTATCGGTGTATTATAAACAGTAGTAACCAGGCTAATCACTTCGTGTCCACCTTCTCTCCCATCATCGTGATAATATGTTCATAATTTGTTCCTGTAACATCTCCTTCGGTACTGGCATTTAAATGATGTGTCAATTTATGAAAATCTGCCATTCTCATAATCTGTTCGAATCGCTTTGCATCATATGGCTGAAACAGTTCGAATTGCAGGACATGAACAGGAACGTTGGAATAAAGTGGCATCTGCTTCCAAAGCATCTGATATCTTTCTGTTGCCATATGAAAAAAGAAATGGTATATATAGTAATGTATTGCATAACTATAGTCATTCCAATATTGATATAAAAGATCTCGAATTAGTAGCAATATCGGATTTTCTTTAACGGATACTATCATCCAGTTTGAACATACAATAGCTTTATTCTCCTTCATCCAATTCTGATAGACGAAGAAGGGCTCTTCTAAGATATCTGTCATTCGTCTCGAACTGAATACAGTAGCATCAATCCAGACACCTCCATACTCAATTAAAAGTAATGTACGCAGGATATCCGAATAATGTGCGGCCTGCATCTCCCCGTTGCGGAATTTTTCCTCGATAAATGCTGGCATCTCGACGTATTGCGCGATATTATCCGAGGTAACGACTCGGATATCGTAATCGGGGTAATTCTTGCGCAAAGCGGCCAAATTTGCTTTGCAGAGTGCTGGTGCCTTCTCCTCTCCCTGCAACCAGCACCACCAAATGATTTTTGGCGTTTGGTAGGTCTCTTTCTCATAGGCAGAAAGATAATCACTTTTCCTGATGAGATCTGCGTATTTTCGATTCAAAAAAGTGTACACTTCCCATTGACGAAGCATCTCGATATCGTCATCGGGAAGCATTCCGCCATGCATCTTCCACGACAGTTTCGCATGCGCCGAGCCCATCTTGATGGAGCCAATTTTTCGGCTTTTCTCCAAGACTTCTTTTACTCCGCCACGTCGATAGTGTTTTTGAACTTTCGCAAAAAGAGACTCTTTTTTCATACTTTTCCTTCTCCTAATTTCATCTTGATTTTTCCCGCAATCATCTGATAAGCATACTCTGCCCCTACTACATGCAACAGTTTTGCTACCGTAAAATACACCACCAAAGCCATACATCCCTCTACGCATAAGAAGAGGATAGTATGTGGAAGTATGGTCTGCACGTAGCACAGAACACCGAATAGAGCTGCCCCCAAGAGGATTGGTGCTGACACGTCTTTTATCTGGTCTCGTATTGGATAGTCCAATATTCTTTTATTGGGGAATGCATTCATCAAGAATCCGAGGATATTATAGACTGTATTCCCTAAGACGATTGCAAATGGGCTGATAAAAACACCGATCATGATCAATGCAAAGTAAATCGGTTTTTTGATCAATTCCAATTTCAAGAGGATATCTGCATGGCCGACCGACTTGATGGTCTGCAGATTGATTGCCCCCAGTATCCCGAATGACTCCAGCAAGCAAACACATTGCAGATACGGGACAGCATCCATCCACTTATCGGTCAGTAATACCTCAATCAGAGTATCTGCTGTTCCTGCCAGGACGGCCATCAAGCCTGCTACCAGGAAGCCCCCCATGGTCATCGCCTTGCGGACCGCCTGTTTTAATGCGATTTTATCTTCTTTCAAATGCGAAAAGGCTGGAAACAACACGCTCTGCAAAGTAGACGATACATTGCCTGCCAACAGATTCGGGAACTGGCTTCCTCGATTCACATACGCCAGATCTGCTGGCGTGTAGTACCGTCCAATGAAGAAACTCCGCAGCTGATCGAAGAAGGTACCGATGAAACTTGTCAACATAATCCGCCAGCTGAATCCATACAGGGATTGGAATACGCGCTTACTGAAGAAGAGCGTCGGCCGCCAGGGAATCAGAAAATGGAGTGCTGCGGTATTTACGATAACCATGACAATGTTCTGGCCGACCAAGGCCCATACACCATAGCCGGAATAGGCCATCACCAGGCCGATAACACCGGATGATATCGTGCCACTCAGCGTCGAGAAGAAGAACTTCTTGAAAATCATCTGCTGTGAGACATAGGCCTGTTGGATGGAATTCATGGCTGAAATCGGCAGACGCAAGCCCAAGACGCGCAAGACGGGCACGAGCTCAGGGGTGTGCATCAAAAAGGCGATGTACGGAGCCAAGAGGAAGAGCAGCCCGTACAGAAGAAGCGAGAAGACGACACTGGCCCAGAACATGGTCGAGAACGACCCTTCATCGTAACTCGATTTCTGGATCAGTGCAGAGCCCAATCCGCTAGTGATAAAAACCTCCGACAAGGCGATGAAGATCATTGTCATGGCGATGATGCCGTACTCTTCTGGCAGGAGCAGCCTTGCCAATATGACCGATACCACAAAGCTGACGACCTGAGACGAACATCGCTCCAAGAATCGCCAAATCATCCCACGCCAAGCGGCAGAAGCCACTTCGTCTCGAGACATCATAAGCAAAAACACTCCTATACATCATGGATTTTGATATATCTGCATTATCGCTATCGTTGTTGCGGAAAATACCTCTGTCGGAATTCCTGAATGGGGAAAAATAAATGGAGTCGATACAGGATATACTTCACGCGATCTTTGGTTGTTACATATGGATTCTTAAAGTAGTCATGGATATTAGCCTCCAAGAACGCCTCCCAATCATGAAGAAGCGAATCGCAATTCTGTGCTTTCAGCTTTTGATGACACACCTGAGCTGTTCCTAAATAATTACGAAATGAATCGTATTCTACAGCTTTGCGCCATTGCGGAGCGAGGTCCGTTGCCCATAAAAAACAATCCTTGCTACAAGCAATCGTATCCTTTAGATTACGAATGCCGTAATTGGCTATAATGCTCCCATCACGCTGGACATACGCATACCATTCGTCCGGCATCCATACGACACGATTGGCTGCGTAAAGGAGCTTGTACGAAGTAAATTCATCTTCATGCAAACGCCCGACAGGATAACGAATCTGATGATGATTAAAAAACAGTCTCCGACAATAAAGTTTATTCCATGCTACGACCAATTCCACTGGATGAATCCGGAAAAAATACGTCATCAAGTCGTCATGGGAAAACACGTGCTGATGACATGGCATCGTTGATTTCAAGGATTTTTTTTGTGCCCCATAGGTAAAGAAAAACGAGGATACTGCTATGTCCGCTTGATTTTCAAGGCAAACCGACAATAGTCTTTGATACATCTGTGGCATGATATAATCATCACTGTCCACAAAAGACAGCCATTCTCCCTTCGCTACTTCGATACCAGCATTCCGAGCATCAGACAAGCCGCCGTTCTTTTTGTGAATCACGCGAATCCGTGGGTCCCGTTGCGCCCATGCATCACAGAGCTCTGGGCAACGATCAGGAGAGCCATCATCAATCAGCAGAATTTCAAGATTCTGATAGGTTTGCTCTACAATTGAGCAAATGCACCTGTCCAGATACGCTTCTACTTTGTAAATGGGGACAATAACACTGATCAGTGGTTCATGTTCCCCTTGTTCTATTTTACTGTACCAATTATTTTGCGATAAAGCGCACATCTTTATTTCTCTCCATGTTATCCGATTTCCCTCTTATTGAAAACTAAATATAACACATCCATTATACCCCAACCACCAGTATATGACAACATGCATTCCGCATAAGATTGTCCCTCTGTTGATAATTCTGTGGATAATATGTGGATAAAATAATATACCTGTGGATAAACAAAATTACTGCCCCGCTCTATGTGTCAGGCTGCGCCCGCGCTGTGCTCACTTTTGTGCGATCTGTGACCTTGTGAATAGCCGCTTTCCGTTGGCGCTGCTGGCTCGACGGGCTCGCTAAGACGTAGCTCTAGCGAAGCAAAGAAAAAAATACCGTAGGCACGGCCCTTTTCCTGTGCTGGCTGTGCATCTGAGGGGGGCCAATGGGTCAGTGCATCTTGGGGCGTTTAGGGGCTTGTTGTTGGTATTTTTTCTCATTTAGACTCGCTTTAGACTCATTTTTATCTGCTTTTTCGAAGTGTCAAAAAATTTTCTTTTGAGCGCACAAAGCTAGTATTTTCAAGGGTTGACGCTCGTTTGACACATTTTGTCCTCGGCTCGCAGGCATTTTTACACTTGACACGGAGCAGCCTGGTACCGTATACTAAGCTTGTCAGCAGCGATGCGACGCACACTCTTTTGCACGACCAACAAACAAGACGGAATTCGGGCTTGCTTGTCTTGCACGGCAGATCAGCAGTCCGACAATCCTCTCGGTCTGTGATGCCTTGGAGATGAGCAGGCCTGTTTTGCTGTTGACGGCCGTATCATGCAAGATGTTTTGATGAAAGGAGTGTTTTCTATGGCCAAGGAAGCGATGACGGGCTTCATCACGGAGTTCCGCTACTTCCACCAGATGATGCCGGTCCGGCCGCTGTCGGCGAGCGCACAGGCACTCTGGCAGTATCTCTTCTACCGCGCGAACGCAGCGTACTGGCAATTTCCCTTGCATTTGCAGCTCAACGAGCTGGCCGGGGCCCTGCGGCTCTCGCGCTCGTCGGTGCAACGCGCCCGCACGGAGCTCGCAGAGCAGGGATATCTGCTCTACGAGCAGGAGCCGGGCAGCCGCTCGGTCAAGTACTACCTCATCAGCAATGTGCGCCCGCACATGCTCATGACGCCAGAGGAAATGCTCGCTGGCTCGAAATCGTATCAGGCTTTCAATGTAGCAGAGACGCAGGTCCGAGAGGAGGATACTCATGTTTGCAACGAATCATGCACAAGGGCTGTATCGGGGAATTGAGAAGTACGGCGGCGGGTCGATCCGCGAGCTGACGTTGCGCCGCGAGGCCGGCGGGATCTCGCACGGGACGTTCGTCGCAGCGCGCCAGGAGCTCTGCGAACTCGGGCTCATCGCCATCGAGCGCATCGCGCGCAAGCCGCATTACGAACTCATCAATCCGGTACTGGCCGAGGTCATCCTCGCCAGGTCGAAGGCCATCTACGAGGCCGGGCCAGAAGCCGTCTGGAGCGCCAAGCAGGCGGCCAAGAAGTCAAGGCTGGCGAGGGAATCTGCAAAATCAGATAATGGCACGGACAAATCTGGCAATCCGCCGGAATCTGCCTCATAGCTTCTATTATAATAGGAAGGAAAGTGGATGGAATGAGCAAGTCCATCCTCATTTCTCAGTCCAACTCATGCGAAAGGAGAGCATTATGCGTATCTTCATCAATCCGGGCCATGCGCTCGGCGGCCGGCCAGACCCCGGCGCGGTCAATCTCAAACACGATATCACGGAAGCCGAGGTCAATGCGCGCATCGCGCGGAACTGCTGCATCGCGCTCGAGCGCTACGGCCACTCGACGAAGACGGTGCAGAGCCACAACCTGCGCGGCGAGGCGCCCGCCTACCCGAATGTCACAGCGCTCGCCAACAACTGGCCGGCCGATGTCTTCCTCTCGATCCACGCCAATGCCGGCGGCGGCCGCGGCTGCGAGACGTACGCGTTCAGCGAGTGTTCATGGGGCCACGGCCTCGCGACCATCGTGCAGGCGTCCTTGCACCGGGCCGTCAGCCGCCTCGACAAGACCTTCCCCGACCGTGGCGTCAAGGTCAACCCCGACTTCACCGTCCTGAGGCGCACCGCCATGCCCGCTATCCTCGTCGAGACCGCCTTTCTCGACAACGATGAGGACATCCGGCTGCTGCTCGACTACCCCGCTGTCTTCGGGCAGGCCATCGCGAGCGGCGTCGACCAGTTCTTGCGAGCACATATCACGCCTGAGGGAGAGTTGATCTACGAAGAGGATGAGCCCGCTCCGATGCTCTGGCGATATGTACCGGCGCATATATAATAGGAAGCTTTTTGTCCAGAATGTGTCAGCTTAAGTGTCAAAATCTTCTTTAAAAAATCACTTGCATTTGACATGTCAATCCCGTACAATAAAATCAAGGCAAGGGAATAACACCCAAGCCAACAGGCAGTCCGCCGGCCTCGCGGCTGTCTCTGAGGCCACCTCTATCCCATTCATTTCTACCATCGAAAGGAGAATCATCATGGCTACGCAGCGCACGAACATCACGACGTCCCTCAAGATCAAGGTGGAGAACGGCACGACGAATACGGGTACGGTCAAGTACGCGACGCGCACGTTCAGCTCCATCAACCCGGAGATCAGCGACGAGGACCTGCTCGCCGTCGGCCAGGGCCTCGGCGCCCTGCAGTCGCACGATGTCGGCGACATCCAGCGCCTCGAGAACGCGACAATGATCACGGGCTAAGCCACCAAGCAGCTCCGCTAAGCTGCTGAACCTGAACTGCCGGGATGGCGCAGGCATCTCCCCGCCCGCGCCGTCTCTCCCTCATTGCTAGAACGAAAGGAGCCATTACCATGAAACGCACGCTTGAAATCGAATTCCTGCTCGACAACGCCAAGACGAAAACCATCTCCCTGCTCGACCCGAAGGATGACATCTCGGATGCCGCCGTCAAGGCCTGGGCCGAGAACGTCGTCGCCAAGAAAGCCTTCCTCGTAGGCGGCGCCCTCCCCGTCGCCTACAAGGGTGCGAACGTCCGCACCGTCGAGGTCGAAGAGCTCGCCTGAGCCCTAGCTAAGCCCAGTCGGCCGATGCGTCATCCCCTCCACGCATCGGCTGCCTCTTACCAGCCATCCCTTCCGCCATCACTCCCCCAACAAGTAAAGTGACAAGGTGATCCCCATGGAACAGAATCTCCTCACCGCAATCTCCAGCGTCGGCTTCCCCATCGTCGTGACGCTCTATCTGCTGACCAGCTTCCAAAGGTCCATGGACCGCTTCACCGACCAGCTCAGCGAGCTCGTCAAAGAGCTCCAGCAGCAGCGCCACCTACTCCACTGACCCCCAACTCATCCATTACTCCATACTCCATCCCCCATAGAAAAAGCCGCCCGCAGCAGAAGAGCTGCCGGGCGGTTTTTTATGCTATATAATAGGAGACAAAGTTTCCTGCTCGTTCTGCATTAATACATACACTCCTATTATTTCGCTAGCTCTACGTTCACCCGCTCCAGCGCGCTCTTGATGACGTCATCCATATCGTAGTACTTATACTCTGCCAAACGGCCGCCGAAGATGGTATTCTCTTCCTGCTCGGCCAAGGCTGCGTACTGCTGGTAGAGCTTCTGGTTGCGCTCGTTATTGACTGGGTAGTATGCCTCTTCGCCGCGATGCCAGTCAGCTGGGTACTCGCGTGTGATGTAGGTGACGGGCTGCGTGCCGAACTCGAAGTGCTTGTGCTCGATGATGCGCGTATACGGGATTTCGCGCTCCGTGTAGTTGACAACAGCCACGCCCTGATGGTTCTCCTCCTCGAGTCGTTCTGTCTCGAAGTGAAGGCCACGGTACTCGAGCTGGCCGAGCTTGTAGTCGAAGTACTCGTCAATCGAGCCCGTGTAGACGATCTTCTTGGCCACATCCTGATACGCCGCGCGCTCCTTGAGATAATCCACGCCCGTGCGCACCTCGATGCCGTCGAGCAGTGCTTCAATCAGCTTGTTGTAGCCGCCGACCGGGATGCCCTGATAGCGATCGTTGAAGTAATTGTTGTCAAACGTATAGCGGACTGGCAAGCGCTTGATGATGAATGCCGGCAGCTCCGTGCAGCTGCGGCCCCACTGCTTCTCCGTATAACCTTTAATAAGGTTCGTGTAGATATCCGTGCCGACGAGCGAGATGGCCTGCTCCTCGAGGTTCTGCGGCTCACCCTTGATTGCCTTGCGCTGCTCCGCGATGATTGCCTTGGCCTGCGCCGGCGTCACGATGTCCCAGAGCTCGCGGAACGTGTTCATGTTGAACGGCAGGTTATAGAGATGGCCCTGATAATTCGCTACCGGCGAATTGATGAAGTTGTTAAAGGTGACAAATCGGTTGACATACGCCCAGACATCCTCATAGCTTGTGTGGAAGATGTGCGCCATACTTGTGGATGTTGATGCCATCCTTTTCCTCGCAGTAGACATTGCCGCCGACATGATCACGGCGCACCAGCACCGACTTGCCCGCCTGCTTCGCCTCATGTGCAAAAACAGCACCGAAAAGACCGCTGCCAACAATCAGATAATCGTACATGATAATTCCCCTCTCTCAACAAAAGCCTCTATCGACACGCACGCATCAAAGCTGCGGCACAAGCTCTTCCAGATACTGCTGGAACTTGCCGCCAAGATCCGGACGGCGCAGGGCGAACTCCACCGTCGCCTTGAGGAAGCCCAGCTTGTCGCCCACATCGTAGCGGATGCCCTCAAAATCATAGGCATAGACCGGCTGGCGCTTGGCCAGGACCTGCAGCGCATCCGTCAGCTGCACTTCATTGCCCTTGCCCGGCAGCGTATGCGCGAGGATGTCAAAGATGGCCGGTGAGATGACATAGCGGCCCAGGACCGCCATACGGCTCGGCGCATCCTCAACGGCTGGTTTCTCCACCATATCGAGCACCCGCATCGTGCGCGCGTCGTCCGTCGGCTCTCCCTTGACGATGCCGTACGACGATACCTTGTCCTCTGGCACCGTCTGGCAGCCGAGCACCGACGAGCCCGTCGCATTGTAGACATCGATGAGCTGCTTCAATGCCGGTCTTCCCTCGCCGTTGTAGACGACATCGTCGCCAAGCAGCACGGCAAACGGCTCATCCTGCACAAAAGCCCGCGCACAGAGAATGGCATCGCCGAGCCCGCGCGCATGCTGCTGGCGGATGTAGTGGATGTCGATAGCCCCCGTATCGCGCACCATCTTCAGGAGCTCGGTCTTCCCCTTCTTCTCGAGCTCCATCTCCAGCGCCGGTGCCGAATCAAAGTGGTCCTCGATTGCCCGCTTTGCATGACCGCTGATGATCAAGATCTCCTCAATCCCGCTCGCCAATGCCTCTTCAACAATGTACTGGATTGTCGGCTTGTCAACAATCGGCAACATCTCCTTTGGCGTTGCCTTCGTCGCCGGTAAAAACCGCGTGCCAAAGCCAGCTGCCGGAATAACTGCCTTGCGAATTCTCTGCATAATAAATCCCCCTCACATTCTAAAACACGATATTCCCTTGCAATTACAGATCAAACGCCCGCTCAAAATTCTTCCGGATGGCGGCAAACTTCTCTTTGGCTGCCGTCTCATCCTTCTCGACCAAGGAGCAGTACATCTTGAGCTTTGGCTCGGTGCCGGAGGGGCGGATGGCGAGCCAGGAGCCGTCGGCGAGCTTGTACTTGAGCATGTTCGTCGTCGGCAGGTCTGCAATGCCCGTGGCAAAATCGAGTACTTCCGTAGGCTCGTGGATAAAGTCGGAATTCGTCTGCTGCTCGCGCAGCGTATCCATGATGGCGGCAATCTTTTCCTTGCCTGCGATGCCCTGGAGCTTGTACGAGGCCTGGGAATCATAGTAGTAGCCATACTGCTGATAGAGCGCATTGAGGCGGTCGCAAAGCGTCTGGCCGTTCTTCTTGTAGCAGGCGGCCATCTCGGCGACGAGCAGGGCGGCGCCGACGGCGTCTTTGTCCTGCGCGTAGGTGCCGACGAGACAGCCGTAGCTCTCCTCGTAGCCGAAGAAGAATTCGTGCTTCGGGTCCTGCTCGTACTCCGTGATCTTATCGCCAATGTACTTGAAGCCCGTCAGCGTCTCGAACATCTCCACGCCGAAGGAAGCGGCAATCTTGTTCGCCAGCGACGTGGACACGATGGA